>Ga0134126_10011582_pt1 | contig 11136 bp, 5 predicted proteins | sample KB31752_FD_96881 | JGI IMG/M metagenome (GOLD analysis project Ga0134126, IMG submission 96881) | Terrestrial soil microbial communities with excess Nitrogen fertilizer from Kellogg Biological Station, Michigan, USA - KB3-175-2 | ecosystem: Environmental > Terrestrial > Soil > Unclassified ... | reverse complement strand
CTCGGCATCGTCGGCATTGACGTGCACGATCGGAATCTCGAAGCCTTTGGCGAGATCGCTCGCGTAGTGCGTTGACCGCGAATCGAGCGGGTCGGTCGTGAATCCAATCTGATTGTTCGCGATGATGTGGAGGGTCCCGCCGACGCGATAGCCCGGCAGCAGCGACAGATTGAGCGTCTCCGCGACGACCCCCTCGCCGGGGAACGACGCATCGCCGTGGACGAGCACCGGGAGCACCAGAGACTCGTCGCGCGCATTGGGTGCCGTGCCTGCGGCGTGCTGCCGCGCGCGCGTGACCCCCATGACGACGGGATCGACCACCTCGAGATGGCTCGGATTCGGCACCAGCTCGAGCTCGACGTGGCCGGCGGCATCCACATCGCGTGAGCTTCGGTAGCCGAGATGGTACTTGACGTCGCCGGTCATCCCGGGGTCATCCGATGTGGCGTGCGCACCTTCGAAGTTCTCCAACAAGGTGCGATACGGTTTGCCGAGCACGTGCGCCATGACGTTGAGCCGCCCGCGGTGCGCCATGCCGATGACCACCGTCCGCGCGCCGTTCGACGCGCCGCGGTCGATCGCCTCGTCGAGCATTGGGACCAGCGCGTCGACACCTTCAATCGAAAACCGCTTTGCGCCGACGTACGCCCGCCCGAGGAACCGCTCGAGTCCATCGACCTGCGTGAGCCGCTGGAGAATCGCCCGCTTTTCGTCGTCATTGAGGGGAGCGGTGGCCTCGCCGGACTCGATCGCGTCGCGAAACCACTGGCGCTCCGCTTCCTCGTTCAGGTGCTCGAACTCGTAGCCAATCGCGCCGCTATAGTGCTCGCGCATGCGCTGCACGACATCCGCGGCCGTGCCGCCGGCGTAGCCGAGTGCCGACGCCGGCAATTGCTGGAGATCAAGCTCGGTAAGTCCATGGAATTCCGGCGTGAGCTCGGCCGCGCCCGAAGGCGCCGAGCCGAGCGGATCGAGCTGCACCGCCAGGTGGCCATACCGCTGAATCGCCCCGACGAGCGCAGAGGCGTCAGCGGCCTTGCGAAGCAGCGATAGGTCGTAGGCCGCCCCGGCAGCACCCCCAGTCCGGGCGAGCTGTTCGGCGACGCCGAAGAACTGGCGCCACGACTCGTCCACCGAGGATGGATCGCGGCGGTACGACTCGTACACCGACGCGATGTAGCCGTCGTTGAAGACGCTCGTGATCGGAAGACTGGACATGTCGAGAAATGTAATGCTGCCGCGGAGAGCCAGATTCAGAGATCGGCCGGCAGCGTCAAGGTAAATGACGATCCGACACCTGGCGACGATTCGACGTCCAGCCGACCGCCAAGCAGCTCGGCGAGACTGCGCGCGATGTACAGGCCGAGCCCCGTGCCGCCATGACGGCGCGTGAGGCCAGTGTCCACCTGCGCGAACGGCTGGAACAGGCGCGCGAGATCCGCGGCTGCGATGCCGATGCCGCTGTCACGAACAATGAACTGGATGCAGCGCTCGCCGGCCTCGAGATCGAGACGCACGAACCCGGTGTCGGTGAACTTCACCGCGTTGCCGGCGAGATTCACGAGAATCTGTCGCACCTTGTCCACGTCGCTCGTCATGCGCACTGGCGCGCTCGGCACGTGATACTCGAATGCGAGATGCTTCTGCTGCGCCAACGGTTCGATGACTGCCGCCGTGGCGCGCACGAGATCGGCCGCGAGAAAATCTGTTGGGCGCATCGTCTCGCGCCCTTCGTCGAGACTAGAGAACGCGAGCACTTCCTCGATCACCGACGCGAGATGTTGCGTCACGGAGCGCATGCGTTCGAGCACGTCGAGCTGGTTCTCGGAGAGCGGCCCGAGGACCTGATCGGCGAGCAGTTCCTCGTAGCCCGCCAACGCGGTGAGTGGCGTGCGCAGTTCGTGTGATACTGTCGCGAGGAACCGACTCTTCGCGCGGTCGGCGATCTGCGCCTGTTCGAGCAGCTCCGCCTTGCGCAACGCGAGCGCGGCGTAGTCGGCGATGGCCCGCAACCGGTGCGCCTCGCGTGTCGAAAACGCCGGCGCGCCCGAGTCGCGCGTGACGGCGAGGACGCCGATGATCGTCTCCTGCGCGATCAGCGGGGCGAGCAGCATCGGGCCGACGTGCAGTTCCGGCACGACGCGCGTCAGCGGACGCGAGCTGTTGCTGAAATCGGCGACGGACGCCACGTCACGCGTGCGGAGAACTTCGCGCATAAGCGAGCCGGGCAGCTCGAACCGTTTGCCGAGCGCAATCAGCGGTCCACCGACCGCCGCGACGACTTCGCCTTCGTTGCCGACGACCTTGAGCACGGCGCCGCCTGTCCCGGCACACTGCTCCGCGCCGGCTGCACAGAGGATCGCCAGCAACGACGGCGTATCAGGTTCACCGGCCATCTGGCGCGCAAGTCGCCGCAGTGCCTCGCTCTCGTTGGTCGCGCCGACTGGAAGCTCGACGATGAGATGGCCCGCCTCATCTCGGCAGATCTCGGCCTCGAGCGTCGGCGCCGACGCGTCGCCGAGGATGACATGGCGCGGAGCACCGTCGACTTTCGTGGCGGCAAGCGCGTCGAGCAGCGGTTGCGCGGGAAACGACGGCGCCCCGTCGTCCCCGCCGCTCAACGCATCTGCTCGACGGATTTCGTTGCCGACCACGGAAGAACGTCGGACGGATTGACCCCGGCGCGTTGGCGACAGGCGCCGGTGAGCACGCGATGCGCGTCGTCGGGATCAAGTGTCGGCAGATAGAGAAACCCGGAGATGCCGTTGGCGTCTAGGAGATGGGCTTCGCCGGGGTGACGCGTCAGGCTCACGGCAATGACTGGCGTTCCGGACAATGCGGGATCCGCCTCCCGGGTCTCGAGCGGCATTGTGGCGAGCACGTCGTAGTCACAGATCACAACGTCGGGTTCGTGCACGGCGACGGCCGCGACGGCCTCACGGATACCCACGCACGGCGTGGCGCAAACGTCGAGCGCCTCGAAGAAACGACAGAGGTGTTCGCTCAGGTACGGATGTCGACTCACGCACAGCACTCGCATGTCGAAAATATACCGCGCGATTCCGACAATGTTCAATCAGAACTCGCCCGCCGCGGGTGACTTGCATCACGACCCTGACCGTATGGACTGATCACGGCGGAATGTGCGGGCCAGCTCCGCCGGTCGGTCGCGCTCATCGACAGCCACCGCACGCGGTTGCTCCTGCTCGACGAGCCGCAGTGGCCGCGCCTCTGCGCTTGCCGGCAGTGTGAGCCTGAACGTGCTGCCCTTGCCGACCTCGGATTCGACGGTTAGCGAACCGCGCAGCAACTCGGCAAGACGCCGAGAGATCGGCAGACCCAGGCCGGTGCCGTCCTGGAGCTGCGTGCGGCCGAGTTGTACGAACTCGTGGAAGATCCGCTCCTGATCGTCGGCCGAGATGCCCTCCCCCTGATCCGTCACTGCGATCGCGACACCCCCATCCTCGCACGATTCGAGCGTGACAGTGATGGGTCGTCCGCGCCCGAACTTGATCGCGTTCGAAAGCAGGTTGAGCAGGATCTGCCGAACGCGACGCGGATCAGAGACGATGCGCGTACGCTCTTCAGTCGAGCGCCTCAGCGTCAAGGCAGACCCATTTTCGTCGGCAAGTGGCCGCACAGTGACGAAGAGATCTTCAATCAGCATCGGGAACTCGACTGGCTGAAGACGCAAGTCGATCTTCCCTGCTTCGATCTTGGAAAGGTCGAGAACGTCATTCACGAGCTCCAGGAGGTGGCGCGCTGCTTTCTGCGTGCGCTCGATGCCCTCCGTCTGTTTCTCGTTCAGCGGCCCGTAGATATTCTCCAACAGCAGCGTGCTGTAGCCGAGCACGGCGTTGATCGGCGTTCGCAGTTCGTGGGACATCGACGCGTAGAAGCGGCTGCGTGCCGTCATGGCATGCTCGAGCTCGACCTGCCGACGGTGCAGCTCCTCGTTCAACAGCTTGAGCTCTCGCGCCGATTCGGCGAGTGAGCGCGCCTGCGCCTCGAGCGCCTGCTCGTGCGCAATGCGCTCCGAAACGTCGCGCGCGATGAGCGTGTAGGTGCGACCTGCCGCCGCATCGAGCGACGATATAGACGCTTCGACCGGGAAGGTCTCGCCCGTCGCTCGCCGCGCCGTCAGTGACTCCGGTCGCGCCGAGGCCTCGGATGACGCCCGCTCGGCGGCCGCCCTGATCGCCGCCACCGTGTGGGCCGCCTCCTGCTCTGGGAAAAGCGACTCGATCGTCTGGCCGACCACTTCGGCGTCCCGCCGACCGAACATGCGCTCCGCCGCGCTATTCACCATCGTGATCCGGTTCGATGCATCGAAGACCACGATCGCATCCATGGCCGACGAGACGATCTCGCGGAACCGCGCTTCCGACTGCAGCAGCTCGCGCACGTGCCGCAGCTCGAGTTCCTGGCGTTCGATTTCACGAATGCGCTGCTCCTGTTCGGCAATCCGGTGCTGCTGCACATACAGATCGACGAACACCGAAACCTTCGAGCGAAGGATCTCCGGCTGGAACGGCTTGAACATGTAGTCCACGGCGCCGACAGAATATCCTTTGAAGACGTACTCGTCTTCCTTATTGATCGCTGTGAGGAAGATGATGGGGATGAACTTGGTTCGCTCGCGCGACTTGATGACTTGGGCGGTCTCGAAGCCGCTCATGCCGGGCATCTGTACATCCAGCAGGATCACCGCGAAGTCGCGCTCGAGGAGCCGGCGCAGTGCCTCCTTGCCGGACGTCGCACGGACCAGGCGCTGTCCAAGCGGCTCCAGGATGGCCTCGAGCGCGAGAAGGTTTTCCGGGCGATCGTCGACGAGGAGGATGTCGACCTGTTCGGTGGGCTCGCTCATGGGCGCGCGTCCCGCGAATCGGAATCGTCACGGCGGCCGCGCACCGGCCGTTCCGACGCCGGAAGCTCCGACAGGGCCGCTGCGATTTCTTCGATCGCCAGGGCGCGTGCGGCCGGCACGGCGCGCAATGCGGCCGCTGGCATCATTGGACTTTCCGCGGTTGCCGGCAGCTGGACCAGCGCGAGACCACCGCGCTCGTGAATCCGCTCCAGTCCGCGCGAGCCATCGGCGTTCGCCCCAGTAAGAATCACACCAACCGCGCGGCTGGCGTAGGCGTCCGCCGCGGACATGAACGTCACATCGATCGATGGTCGGCTGTAGCGCACCGGCTCGTCGATGGTGAGGCTGAAGTACCCCGGCTCGATCAGCAGGTGATAGTCCGCGGGCGCGACGTGCACGTTGCCCGCGACGATCGGCGCTTTGTCTTCGACTTCGCAGACCGGAAGCGATGTCGAATCCTGCAGCAGGGACGTCAGCAAATGGTTCGATTGGCGGTGGCGATGCTGCACAATGACGAGCGGCAATGGAAAGCCCGCGGGTAATCCGCGCACCAACTCCCGAAGCGCGCTGAGGCCGCCCCACGATGTGCCGACCACCACGATTTCGTAGGCCACCGCTACCTGACTTTCCGATAAATCTTTTCGCGCGCGTCCAGCTTCTCGTAACAGGGCTCGTACTGCGAGAAGCGCAGCGATTCCTTGCTGCCGAGCGCCAGGATGCCGAACATCACCAGACTGTCGTAAAAGAGCGCGTGCACGCGGTTTTGCAGGTTGCGATCGAAATAGATCAGCACATTGCGGCAGAAGATCACGGTGAATTCGGCGAACGACTGATCGGTCACCAGGTTGTGCTGCGAGAATACCGTGTTGCGTGTGAGCGCGGGACTGAACAGCGCGCCGTCGTACTTGGCGGTATAGTACTCGGAGAACGACCGTTTGCCGCCGGCCTTGATGTAGTTCTCGGTGTATTCCTGCATGCGTGTGATCGGAAAGATCCCGCTGCGGGCCTGCTGCAGCACGGCATCGTTCACGTCCGTGGCGTAGATGCGCGTGCGATCGAGCAGTCCTTCCTCCTCCAGCACGATGGCCGTCGAGTACACCTCTTCGCCCGTCGAACACCCCGCGTGCCAGATGCGGATGAACGGGTATGTCCGCAGCAGCGGCACGACCTCTGACCTGAACGCCTGGTAGAAGCCCGGATCGCGGAACATCGCCGTGACGCTGATTGACAGATCGAGCAGCAATCGCTCCATCGCGCTGGCATCGTGCAGCACCATCGCCTGAAGCTCCGAGACCGAACTCAGATGCTCGGCTTCGATGCGTTTCCACAGGCGCCTCCTGATGGACGCGTACGCGTACGACCGAAAATCGAACCCGTAGTGCCGGAAAATGGCTTCCAGCAGCAGTTCGATTTCCAGCCGCTCCAGTTCGGCATCGTACGATACGGGCGGGCCATTCAGCGGTCGGTTCGACGTCAGCGGTACAGCCATACACGCATCAGACTCAAGAGCTGCTCCGTGTCGACGGGTTTGGTGATGTAGTCTGAAGCTCCTGCGGCGATGCATTTCTCGCGATCACCCTTCATCGCCTTCGCGGTCAATGCGATGATCGGCAGATTCCGGAACTGAGACTTTTCGCGAATCGCCCTCGTGGTCTCGTAGCCATCCATCTCCGGCATCATGACGTCCATGAGCACGAGATCGATCCCCGGCGTCGAGTCCAGCTTCTCGATCGCATCGCGGCCGTTTTCGGCGAACGACACCTGCATTCCGTGCTCCTCCAGCACGCTCGTGAGCGAGAAAATGTTGCGAACGTCGTCGTCAACGATAAGCACGTGCTTCTGCGCGAAGACCGCATCGGTATTGTGGAGCCGCTCAAGCATCCGGCGCTTCTGCTCCGGCAGCCGAGCCTCGACCCGGTGCAGGAACAGCGCCGTCTCATCCAGCAGTCGCTCGGGAGACTTGACGTCTTTCACGATGATCGTCTCGGCAAACTTTCGGAGTCGCGTCTCCTCCGCCTGGCTCAATTCGCGACCGGTGTAGATGATGATCGGCAGATCCTGCATTGCCGGATCGGACTTGACGGTCTCGAGCAGCTGGAAGCCGTCGGTTCCCCCGGCGAGCCCAAGATCAAGCACCATACAGTCGAAGTGCGTGGTCTTCAGCTTGTCGAGCGCTTCATCTGCGGTGCCTACCGCCGTGATCTCGACATCCTCGTGCGCGATGAGCTCGACCATGCTCTTGCGCTGCCCCTCGTCGTCCTCGACGACGAGCAACCGCTTCACCTGCTGATCGATGAACTGCGCGATTTTGTTGAAGGACTCCTCCAGGGCCGCCTTCTCCACCGGCTTCTCGAGATACGCGATCGCGCCGGCCTTGAGGCCTTGTTGGCGCTCGCGAATCCCGGTGATGATATGCACCGGGATGTGTCGAGTCTCGGTGTTGTGCTTGAGTCGATCGAGCACCGCCCACCCGTCGATTCCCGGCATGTCGATGTCGAGCGTGATCGCGTCCGGGTGATATGCGTGCGCGATCTGCAACCCACTCTCGCCGTCGAGCGCGACCAATCCCTTGAAGCCCTTGTCGCGAGCCATCTCCAGCAGCACGCGCGCGAAGGTCGCCTCGTTCTCGATCACGAGCACCACCCGATCACCCGGCTCGATGTTGTCGCGATCATCCTCATATCCCTGCGGCCGCGGGATGCTTTGGATGTCGATGTCGGTGGGGTCCAGCGTCGCGATCGCCGTCTCCGACTCCTCCTCCCATGGCTGCGTCGCCATCGACTCGGCGGCGGTCGCCTGCGGAATGCGCGGCATCGTGCGCGGTGGCGAGTCCGCGCCGCTGCGCGGCGGCAGATGCCCCTGACTCAGTTCGTGCGCGCGACGAGCCGCGTCTGCCGAGGCCGTGCGTCCAGCTTCCGACTCGAAATAGCGCGCCGGCAGAAACAGCGTAAACGTGCTGCCGCTGCCGGGAGTGCTCTCGACGCGAATCTCGCCGCCGAGCAATCGCGCGATTTCTCGACTGATCGACAGACCCAGACCCGTGCCGCCGAACTTGCGGCTGGTGGTGCCGTCCGCCTGCTGGAAAGCTTCGAAGATGAGCTGCTGTTTGTCCTTCGGGATGCCGATGCCAGTGTCCTTCACCGCAAACGAGATCACGTCTGCATTCGGCAAGTCCAGACTCCGGCTCGCGAAACGCCGGCCGACGTCCGCCCGGCGGATGCTCAACGTCACGCCGCCCTTGGTGGTGAACTTGAACGCGTTCGACAGCAGGTTCTTCAGCACCTGCTGCAGCCGCTGCGAGTCGGTGTACAATGTCGACGGAACGTTGTCGCCGACCTCGACCTTGAAGTCGAGATGCTTCTGTTCGGCGACCGGGTCGAACGTCCGTGACACGAAATCGCGAATCTCGGCGATCGGCACGTCGGCGGCGTTGATCTCCATCTTGCCCGCCTCGACCTTCGAAAGATCCAGAATGTCGTTGATCAGGGTGAGCAGGTCCGTACCCGACGAGTAGATCGTCTGCGAGTACTCCACCTGCTTCTTGCTGAGGTTCCCATCCTTGTTCTCCGTGAGCAGCTTGGCGAGGATGAGCAGCGAGTTGAGTGGCGTACGCAATTCATGCGACATGTTCGCCAGGAACTCGCTCTTGTACTTCGAGCTGAGCGACAGCTGCTCGGCCTTCTCCTCGAGTGCGACACGCGCCGCCTCGACCTCGCGATTTTTCTGCTCGACCTTCGCGTTCTGCTCGGCGAGGAGCGATGCCTTCTCTTCGAGCTCCTCGTTGACCTGCTGAAGCTCCTCCTGCTGCTCCTTGAGCAGCTCCTCCGACTGCCGCAGCGTACGGGCCTGCGCCTCGAGCTCCGAATTCGAGCGCTTCAGCTCCTCCTGCTGCTGCTGCAGCTCACGCGACTGGCTCTGGAGCTCCTGCGTGAGTTTTTGCGACTGCTCGAGCAGCTCCTCCGTGCGCATATTGGCTTGGATCATGTTCAGCACGACGCCGATCGACTCTGCGAGCTGATCGAGGAACATCTGGTGGATCTGACTGAACGGCAGGAAGCTCGCGAGCTCGACGACCGCCTTGACCTCGCCTTCGAACAGGATCGGGAGCACGATGATGTTGCGTGGCGGTGCTTCGCCGAGGCCGGACGTGATCTGGATGTAGTCGTCGGGCACATTCTGAAGCAGGATCGGCTGCTTCTCGAGCGCTGCCTGGCCGACCAAACCCTCCCCAATCGCGAAACGGTTTGCCACGTGCTTGCGCGCGCGGTACGCATAGCTCGCAACCAGCTTGAGCATCGGTGTGCCCGCGTCGTTGTCCATCATGAAGAAGCCACCATGATGCGCGCTGACCAGCGGCGTGAGCTCACTCATGATCAACCGCGAGACGCTCTCGAGGTCCTTCTGACCCTGCATCATGCGGCTGAACTTCGCCAGGTTGGTCTTCAACCAGTCCTGCTCCTGGTTTCGCTCGGTTGTCTCGCGCAGGTTGGCGATCATCTGGTTGATGTTCGTCTTGAGCTCGTCCAGCTCACCTTGCGCGTCGACGGTGATCTGCCGCGTCAGATCGCCTTTGGTCACCGATGTAGCGACGTCCGCGATATTGCGCACCTGCACGGTGAGCGAGTTCGCCATCGCGTTCACGCTGTCGGTCAGCCCCTTCCACGTGCCGGCAACACCCGGCACTTCGGCCTGCCCGCCCAACTTGCCTTCGGTGCCCACCTCTTTCGCCACCCGCGTCACCTCGTCGCCGAACACGCGGAGGCGATCAACCATATTGTTGATCGTATTCTTCAGCGAGAGCACCTCCCCCTGTGCCTCGACCGTGATCTTTTGCGAAAGGTCGCCGTTCGCAACCGCGGTCGTCACGTCGGCGATGTTGCGCACCTGTGTGGTCAGGTTCGATGCAAGACCGTTGACGTTGTCGGTGAGGTCGCGCCAGATGCCCGCCGCACCAGGTACTTTTGCCTGACCGCCGAGCTTGCCCTCCGTACCGACCTCGCGCGCGACGCGTGTCACTTCCCCAGCGAACGCATTGAGTTGATCGACCATGGTATTGATCGTGTTCTTCAGCTCGAGAATCTCGCCGCGGACGTCCACGGTGATCTTGCGCGAGAGGTCGCCGCGCGCGACGGCGGTCGTCACGTCGGCAATGTTGCGCACTTGCACCGTGAGGTTGCCGGCCATGGCATTCACGTTCTCGGTCAGGTCCTTCCACGTGCCGCCGACGCCCGGCACACTCGCTTGTCCGCCGAGTCGTCCTTCGGTACCCACTTCGCGTGCGACGCGGCTCACTTCGTCCGCGAAGATGCGTAGCTTCTCGACCATGTTGTTGATCGTGTCCTTCAGGTCGAGCACTTCGCCCCGCACCTCGACCGTGATCTTCTGCGACAAGTCACCGTTGGCGACAGCGGTCGTGACGAGCGCGATGTTGCGGACCTGATTGGTCAGGTTCGCCGCCATGAAGTTCACGTTGTCTGTCAGGTCCTTCCACGTGCCGCTCACGCCTTGCACGCTGGCCTGACCGCCGAGCATACCCTCGGTTCCGACCTCGCGCGCCACGCGCGTCACTTCGGATGCGAAGGCCGAGAGCTGGTCCACCATCGTGTTGATGGTGTTCTTGAGCGCGAGTACCTCGCCCTTCGCTTCGACAGTGATCTTGCGGGACAGATCGCCCTTCGCCACAGCCGTCGTCACGTCGGCGATGTTGCGCACCTGATTGGTCAGGTTGTTCGCCATGCCGTTGACGTTGTCGGTGAGGCTCTTCCACGTGCCGCCGACGCCGGGCACGTTGGCTTGGCCACCCAACACGCCTTCCGTTCCCACCTCGCGCGCGACGCGAATCACTTCGCCCGAGAACGAGTTGAGCTGATCGACCATCTTGTTGACGACGTCCTTGATCTGCAGGATCTCGCCTTGTGCTTCGACGGTGATCTTGCGCGTCAGATCGCCGTTCGCGATCGCCGTGGCCACCGCGCTCACGTCGCGCAGCTGGACGGTGAGGTTCGCGGCCATGCCGTTCACGTTCTCCGTGAGGTCGCGCCACGTGCCGCTCACGCCTTCGACGCGTGCCTGACCACCGAGCTTTCCCTCCGTTCCTACCTCCTTGGCCACACGTGTGACTTCCGACGCGAACGCGTTGAGCTGATCCACCATCGTATTGATCGTATTCTTCAGCTCGAGCACTTCGCCCTGCACGTTGACCGTGATCTTTCTTGACAGATCACCCTTGGCGACAGCCGTCGTCACATCCGCGATGTTGCGCACCTGTG
>Ga0134126_10011580_pt1 | contig 11137 bp, 9 predicted proteins | sample KB31752_FD_96881 | JGI IMG/M metagenome (GOLD analysis project Ga0134126, IMG submission 96881) | Terrestrial soil microbial communities with excess Nitrogen fertilizer from Kellogg Biological Station, Michigan, USA - KB3-175-2 | ecosystem: Environmental > Terrestrial > Soil > Unclassified ... | reverse complement strand
CGCTGGCAGAAAACCTGGGCCGAGCGCGGCATCTTCGCCACCAAAAACGACGACCCGCGGCCAAAATATTACGTCCTCGAGATGTTCCCCTACCCTTCGGGGCGCATCCATATGGGCCATGTCCGCAACTACACCCTGGGTGACGTCGTCGCGCGATACAAACGCGCCATGGGCAATGCCGTTCTGCACCCGATGGGGTGGGACGCGTTCGGCATGCCGGCGGAGAATGCGGCCTTCGATCGCAAGATTCATCCCAAAGCCTGGACCTACGACAACATTGCCGCGATGAAGAAGCAGCTCCAGTCGATGGGGCTGTCACTCGACTGGGCGCGCGAAATTGCGACCTGTGACCCGGCCTACTACAAGCATCAGCAAAAGATGTTTCTCGATTTTCTCAAAACCGGGTTGGTCGAGCGCAAGCAGTCAAAAGTGAATTGGGATCCGGTCGATCAGACCGTGCTCGCCAACGAGCAGGTCATTGACGGCCGCGGCTGGCGTTCCGGTGCTATCGTTGAACAACGCGAATTGACGCAGTGGTTCTTCAAGATCACCGATTACTCGGAAGATCTTCTGAGGGCGCTCGACGGGCTCGACCGGTGGCCCGACAAAGTCCGTCTCATGCAAAAGAACTGGATCGGCCGCTCGGACGGCTTGCTGATCCGTTTCATGCTTGATCCGGCGACAACGCCGAACAAGGACACCGAACTGGAAATCTTCACGACGCGGCCGGACACTTTGTTCGGCGCGAAATTTATGGCCCTTTCACCCGACCACCCGCTTGCACAAGCAGCGGCTGCAAAGAATCCCAAGCTTGCCGCTTTCATCGAGCAGTGCCATCGCATGGGTACGGCACAGGCCGAGATCGAAACCGCGGAAAAGCTCGGCTTCGACACCGGCATGAAGGCCGTGCACCCGTTCGACGCAAGCTGGAAACTCCCCGTCTATGTCGCCAATTTCATTCTCATGGAATACGGCACAGGCGCGATATTCGGCTGCCCTGCGCACGATCAACGCGACCTCGATTTCGTCAACAAATATGGCCTCGGCAATACACCGGTAGTCTGCCCGCCGGGCCAGGATCCCAAGACCTTTGTCGTAACGGATGTCGCTTACGACGGCGACGGCCGCATGATCAATTCGCGGTTTCTCAACGGCATGACAATCGATCAGGCAAAAGAGGAGGTCGCCAGGCGCCTCGAAAAAGACACGCGCGGCAACAGGCCGGTCGCGCAACGGCAAGTGAACTATCGTCTGCGCGACTGGGGTATTTCGCGGCAGCGCTACTGGGGTTGCCCCATTCCGATTATTCACTGCCCGAAATGCGGTGTCGTTCCCGTACCCGACAAGGATTTGCCGGTGACGCTGCCGGAGGATGTCACCTTCGACAAGCCGGGTAATCCGCTCGAGCGGCATCCGAGCTGGAAAAACGTCAAGTGCCCGAACTGTTCGGAGATGGCACGCCGCGAAACCGACACCATGGACACTTTCGTCGACTCGTCATGGTACTTCGCGCGTTTCACCGATCCGTGGAATGACAAGGCGCCGACCACTCCGAAAGTCGCCGACGAATGGTTGCCCGTCGATCAGTACATCGGCGGCATCGAGCACGCGATCCTGCACCTGCTCTATTCGCGGTTTTTCACGCGCGCGATGCGCAAATGCGGAATGGTGGGGCTGGACGAGCCGTTTGCCGGATTGTTCACGCAAGGCATGGTGGTGCACGAGACATACCGCTCCAAGAGCGGCGACTGGATCGAGCCCGCCGACGTCAAGATCGAAGGCACAGGCGACTCGCGCCGCGCAAGCCTCGCTTCGACAGGCGAGCCGGTTGAAATCGGCTCAATCGAGAAAATGTCGAAGTCGAAAAGGAATACCGTCGACCCCGACGAAATTATCGCCGCTTACGGCGCCGACACCGCGCGATGGTTCGTGCTTTCCGATTCGCCGCCTGAGCGCGATGTCATCTGGACTGAAGAGGGCGTGCAGGGCGCCTGGCGCTTCGTGCAGCGGCTGTGGCGGCTCATCGGCGAGATCGCGAATGTCAAAGCCCCTTCCGCCCGTCCGGCGAATTTCAGCGAGGAAGCGGTAACAATTCGCAAAGCCGCGCATCGCGCGCTGGCACGCGTTTCCGACGATATCGACAAGCTGCGGTTCAACCGATGCGTCGCCCATATCTACGAACTGGCCAATGCGCTCGGCGACGTGATCGGCGGAGTCGAAACGACGCCGGGCGAAGGACTCGCCTGGGCATTGCATGAAGCAGGTGACATCCTGGTGAGGCTGTTCCATCCGATGATGCCGCACCTTGCGGAGGAATGCTGGGCGGCGCTCGGACATGAGACTCTGGTCGCAACCGAGGCGTGGCCCCAGGTTGAGCCTGATCTTCTGGTCGAGGGCACCATCACCTTGCCCGTCCAGATCAACGGGAAAAAGCGGGCAGAAGTAACGGTGGCCCGTGATGCCGAAAAAGCCGATATAGAGGCTGCCGTTCTTGCTCTCGATGCGGTAAAGAAGGCCTTGGAGGGCAAAAGCCCGAAAAAGGTCATTGTCGTCCCGCAGAGGATCGTCAATGTCGTGGTCTGACACCAAGCGCTCAGCGCGGATTCTGTGTGCCTTGGCACTCGCCGGCTTAACTGCCGGTTGTTTCCAGCCGCTTTACGCCGAGCACCCGGCACCGACCGGCAGCACCGGCGTTGCAACCCAACTCAGCGCGGTAGACGTTGCCTCCATCGACGCGCCGAGCGGCAGCCGAGTGGCGCGGGTAAGCGTCGGCGTGCGCAATGAACTGATCTATAATATGACGGGCGGTGCCGCCGCAGCGCCTCCGGCCTATCGATTGAACGTGAAGCTATCCGCGACTCAGCTCCAGGTGATTGTCGACATCGCCACAGCGCGTCCGGACATCAACAACTACGGCATCGACGCAACCTATACCCTGACCGAAATCGCATCGGGCAAGACCGTCGTCAAAGGCCAGACATTCTCTCGCGTGTCCTACAATATTCCGGGCCAAGAGCAGCGCTTCGCCGGTGACCGCGGCTTGCGTGATGCCGAGAACCGCGCCGCGAAAGTCATCGCCGACAATATTCGTTCGCGACTCGCTTCTTATTTCGTGGCCGGGTCGTGATTCATGTGGCGCCATGACCGCCATCAAAGCTTCTGACGTCGATCGTTTCCTCGCAAAGCCGGATCCGGCACAGCCCATCGTGCTGGTGTTTGGGCCCGATGCCGGCCTGGTGCGTGAACGGGTGGACGCACTGGTGCGCTCTTCGGTCGACGATCCGAACGATCCATTTATGCTCGCGCGCATCGATGGCGATGAACTCGCCGGCAATCCATCACGGCTCGTCGAGGAGGCGCACACCATTCCGCTGTTCGGCGGCCGGCGCGCGGTTCTGGTAAAGGCAGGCACGCGCAATATTGCCGCCGCGGTCGAAGCCGTCATTGCATCACCGTCGAACGAATGCCGCATCGTCATCGAGGCCGCGAACCTCGGCAAAAGTGCGCCATTGCGCGCGCTCTGCGAGAAGGCAAAAGTGGCCGCGGTTCTCCCGTGCTACGCGGACAATGAGCGCGCGCTGGTTCAGCTGATCGAAGAAGAAATGCGCGCCGCCAACCTGACGATTGCGCCGGACGCACGCGCTGCCTTGATCGCGCTGATCGGCGGCGACCGTCTGTCGTCACGCAATGAAATTCAAAAGCTCGCGCTTTATGCCCGCGGAAAAAGCAGCGTCGATCTTGCCGATGTCACCGCGGTCGTGGCCGACGCTTCGGACATGGCCCTCGATGATGTTGTGGATGCGGCATTCGCCGGCCGGACCGGCGAAACCGACGGTGAATTCGCCAAGGCGCGGGCGAGCGGCGCTTCTCCGGCGGCCATCGTCTCCGCTGCAATCCGGCATGTGGCGAACCTGCACAAGATGAAAATGGCGATCGAAGGTGGCGATTCGATCGACATTGTGATGAAGCGGGCCGCGCCGCCTGTGCATTTCACGCGCGAGCGCCGCGTCGGCGAGGCACTGCGCGCCTGGACCCCCGCGCGTCTGTTGCGCGCGATGGAGCATTTGGCCGAAGCATCCCTCGAAATGCGTCGCAATGCTGCGTTGTCGGAAACGATCGCCCTGCGCACCCTGCTCTCGCTTGCTATGAGCGCGCGCAAACAGGCCTGACTGTTGCCCGTTGCTTAATTCGAATTACCAGCGAATCCCTAATCCGAATCAACGCCTTTAGGACTGGTCAATGCTTTTCCGCTAGCTATTTGGCCATGAATGCGCCTGGTGACTCAACCGACGGCGTCGCGAACATGCGGCCCGCCGAAGCGCGGCGCGGACTGCGTCAATCGCGCGAAGCGCGAGCCCAATTCTGGGGCCTGGCCGTCATATCGTCGTTCTTCGTTATCGCGCTCGGGACGAGTCTGTTTCTCGGCGCCGTGATGGTGGTCGGCACGCTACGTAAGGACGACACCTCCAGCGCACTGACGGAAATTGGACGGACCGGCCGCATTGCGCGGACTTTGCCTGATGGCACCCTTTGCCACTACGTGCTCTTCGACAATAAAACCGCCCAAACCGTCGAAGATCGCATTGGCCGTTGCGATGAGAACAAGCCGAAGCCGAAAGAACAAAAACCGGCGGCCTTCAACTGGGGCGGCAGGTAACAGCTACGTGCCGCGTATGCGGCGCGCTATAAATTGAGTTGGTAGCTGTGCGGTACCCAGCGGTAACCGCCGGCGCTTTTCTCGACATAACCGACAGCGGGAAAAGGCATGTGAAAGCTAGCGAAGAACAGCTTGTCGGCTGCTAGCATGTCGAGAACTCGCTTGCGGCTCGCCACCGCCTTTTCCTTGTCATCATCCATCTCGAAATGCCATTCGGGCCGCTGCACCGCCATGACATATTGCGTGAATGTGTCGGCGGTAATCATGAGACGCTTGCCGGCATTCTCGATGTGAAACGCGAGCAGCCCGGGAGAATGACCGGCGGCGTCGACCGCCGTGATGCCGCTCACGACTTCGTCGCCCGGCTTGATGAAAGTCGATCGTTCGGCCAAGGGCAGGCAAATTTTCACAAAGAGCTCACGATTGAACTTGCGGGCCTCGCGCACATTTTCTCCGCGCTTCCAGAAATCGAATTCGGCGGCACCGAATACATAGCGCGCGTTGGGAAACACCGGCTTTCCACCCTCGGTCAGGCCGCCGATGTGATCCGGATGCCCATGCGTGATGACGATGACGTCGATATCTTCCGGCTTGTAACCCGCGGCAGCGAGCCTCGCCGCAGTCTGCCCCGGCGGAAGCCTTTTGCTCAGCTGTTCATATTCGCGCGGCAACGCGCCGTTGCCCGTGTCGAACAATATGAGATGCTGGCCGGTGTTCACGAGCGTCGGGATATTCGGATGCTCGAAGCGCTGGGTATCGATGTTATTAGCCCGCGCGAGGCCGTGCACTTCCTCGGCGGAGGCATTGCCGCCGTAATGCGGGTGCAAGCCGTCCCGGACGGCCTTTGCATCCAGGACAGTGGCGACCTCAAAGCCACCAAGCTTGAAACGATATATTGTCGGCTGCAATTCGCCTTGGAGTGAAGCGGGCACGTTGGTCCTCTCGAAATTCGTCGCGTCTGCGCAAATGCTTAGCAGACCGGACGGCAGGCAATCCAGCGGCAAAATGAATGTGGTGCATGCAGCCATCATCCGCGAAGTCTTCCAGTCGACGCATTTTAATCCTAGGCTTGCCGAGAAAAGTTCTGCGCATGAAGGAGATCGCGATGGTTCGGAAAAAACGGAAATTGCCTGGCGGCAAGCGCAGAAAAAACAGCAAGAAAGGCGTCAAGAAGAAAACCAGGATGAACGCTTCGGCATCCGGCAAGCGGAAATCGCGACCCGCGGTTACGAAAGCAAGGCGGCGCAAGTCCCGCCCGAAAAGCATCGGCGACCGGGTGTCGAACGCCTATCGCACCGTGGTCGATACTATCAAGGAGACCGATCGCTTGCGGAACAAGCTGGAGCCTCCGGCAACTTCGGAAACTGAATAGCGGGTGATCACCGAAGCATCGATGCTTCTCTCCAGATTCGGCCCGACTAGATTCGCCCCAACTAGATTCGTCCTAAGAGAACCAAAATCAGAAGAATGACCAGAACCAGCCCGAGTCCGCCCGAGGGGTAATAGCCCCAGCCCGCGCTGTAAGGCCAGGTCGGCAGCGCGCCGAGCACCAGCAAAATCAGGACAATCAAAAGTAAAAGACGCATCCTCGCCTCCTCGGGTAATGCCCGGGTTCCAACGCGGGATTTGCAAATTTAGTTCCGTTGTCGAATCGGCGTAATTGCAATTGGCCTGAAATTACAGCCCAAACGCGTTTGATCTAGCGCAACGCGGGCGTTTGCTACTTGTGCGAGTAGACTTGTTGTCGTTTTTTCGATGGAGGGCGCCATGCCCGAACCGGACACTCAGCACGCCGACTATCCGACGGTCGATTTCATACTGGGAGCGATTGCCGACTGGATCAATAAATACCGCTCGTTGACCGCCTTGCGCGACGAATTCCGGCGTTGCAGCGCGGACGAAGTGATGCAGATCGCAAAAGATCTCAGTGTTCCGGTCGACGAATTGCGTTCGATCGCCGCCAAGGGTCCCGGTGCAGCCGCGCTACTCGAAAAAATGCTTCTTGCATTGTGCGTGGATCCCGAGGCCCTGGCCAACTTCCAGCCGGCCACAATGCGCGACATGCAGCGGCTCTGCGTCAACTGCAGCCATAAAAGACGTTGTCAGCGGGAGCTTGCGGAGGGGACCGCGGCCGAAAATTTCCATTCGTACTGCCCCAACGCCTTCACGCTCGACGCACTCTTTGCGAAGACGGAGAAAGTGTCGTCGTCGCACCACTGACGCCGAGGGTAATTATTGGCCGGTCGCACGCGTATCGAGGACTTGCCGGATTTTTCGCGCCAGCACGCGCTCGATTAATGGTTTCTGGATCAGCTCGGTCCCCCGATCGAGGCGCCCATGATGGACGATGGCGTTTCGCGAATAGCCGGTCATGAAGATAACTTTCGTCCCGGGGCGGCGGCGCTCGACTTCGTCCGCAAGCTCCCGGCCGTTTTTCCCGGGCAATACGACATCCGTCAGCAGCAAATCGAATTCTTTCTTGGCATCGAGGAGACGAAGCGCGGTCGCTGAATCCTTTGCCTCGATGATCTGATAATTCAAATCGCGCAGAATTTCCGACGCATATTGGCGGACGCCATCATCATCCTCGACGATCAGGATTGTTTCACCGCGCCCGCGATCCGATCCGGCCTGGTCATCCGCTAAAATGCCCGCCTCATCGCCATCGCGTCGCGGCAGATATAGCTTGATCGTCGTACCTTCACCTGGCTCGCTGTAAATCTTCACGTGGCCGCCGGACTGTTTCATGAAGCCATAGACCTGGCTCAAACCCAGACCGGTGCCCTTCCCTGCTTCCTTGGTCGTGTAAAACGGCTCGAACGCGCGATCGATCGTCTCGGTGGACATTCCGGCGCCATTGTCGGTAATCGCGACAAGAATATATTGGCCGGGAATGACATCCTCGTGTTGGCGGCAATATTCGTCGTCAAGGTAGGCGTTGCTGGTCTCGATTGTGAGCTTGCCGCCGTCAGGCATGGCGTCGCGGGCATTCAAGGCAAGATTGAGAAGTGTCGATTCGAGCTCGGATGCATCGACTTCTGCCTTCCACAGGCCGGCACCGCTGATCGTTTCGAGTTCGATGTTCTCGCCCAGCGTTCTGGTCAATAGGTCGGAGATGCTGGTGATGAGCTTGTTGATATCGATCACCCGCGGATTGAGAGGCTGCCGCCGCGAAAAGGCGAGCAACCGTTGCGTCAGTTGTGCCGCGCGCTCGGCGCCGACAAGTGCGTTGTCGAGCGCGCGTTCCGCTCGGGCTTCGACTACGCCGCGCTTTGCGATTCCGAGATTGCCGATAATGATGGTGAGAAGATTGTTGAAATCGTGCGCAACACCGCCGGTCAGTTGGCCGACCGCCTCCATTTTCTGCGACTGGCGCAGTGCCTGTTCAGCAAGTTCGCGCCGGTCCGCTTCGGCGTAAAAAGCCTGCGTACGCCGCATCGTCAGCAATACCAGCACGAACAAGAACGCGGTGGCCGGAAGGCCGAAGATAAGATGAGTGGCCATTGTACGCAGCCACTCGGAAGTGATTGCGTGCGTGGGTATTCCGGCTGACACGTATAGATCGGAATATCCCAAACGCCGGAAACCGATGCGTCTTTCAAAGCCATCGACGGACATCGACGTAACAATGCCGCCGTTAGGATTCGCCGCGACGCTATGAATGAATCCACTTCCGGGGCCAAACCGGCTGATGTCGCCAGGCGGTTCAGGATGGCGCGCGATGATCACGCCATCCTTGCGAACGATTGAAAAATTGGCGGCCGTATCGCGAGCAAGCTGGGTGAAAAAATCCAGGAACACCCGCGGCACCACGGAGACCATGATGATTCCGGAAAACTTGCCATCGCGCAGTGGACGGCGCCGGCTTACGCCGAAGAAAGAATCTGTCCGAATGCGGGGTCGCAAAATAGCGCCGACATAATTGCCGGCGTCCCGCTCAACCTGAGCAAGGAAATAATCGCGGTCGGCGACACCCAAATTTGCCGGAATCGGGTAGATCGCCGACGAAACAAGCGTGTGTCCGTTCTTGTCGATAATCAGAATTCCGTCGACAGCCACGAGCGACTTCTCGAGCTTGCTCAATTTCAGATGGAGTGTCTGCTCGGACGCCTTGATCGCGTCGTCTGAAAGATCGTCGACGAGGGCGTCAACGCTCGTGAATGTGAGATCCACCGATTGAAATATTCGCGACGCATATTCGGCGATAATGTCGAGCCGACCCTCGAGCTGCTCGTCCGCGCGGACAAATGCGTCGCGGTAGGCCACGGCACTGGCGTAGATAAATATCGCTACCGGAATAGCGATTGACGCCACCAGCATGGTTTTGAGGAGGCGTAGAGCGGCATCGCGGCGCGCGCGCATTCGACAAAACTCTTCCAGCGGGCGTGCCTGAATGTATGCGCGACGCATCGGTCTGAAAAGAACAAAAACCCGACTTCGCGCGCTGGTTGTGCGCGGGTTGTGTAGGCGCACAGGCCCGTAAATCCAGGAAATTCCGGTGCAATTCCGCGGTCACGGACAAGCGATCAATCGTAGGTCTCAACAAGGAAACTAAAGCGCCACAGACACCGCAATCTGCTTAGTCGCGAAATCGTCGTCGTCGAAATCGCCCAGCGACTCCGATGACTGCGCCGCTGTCAGTCGCTTCAAGCTTAGTGATAGCGCGATTGTCCAAGCCAAAATCGTATCAGGGAACTTAGCCGGCAGTTATTCTCGCGCATGCGGCGCGCGGAACTTACTTCGCCAATCGCACCGGAAACGGCGGTGATGGCTCCCGGGCGCCAGGACTAGAGATCAGATTTGAAGAGGCGCACCGAAAAGCGCGCGGTTCCGTGTAATGCGCATTTGCATCAAACTGTCGGAGTAATTTCACGATGCATTTTACGCCTGTTTTAGCCGCCCTCGCTACATCATTACGTCGAAAGTAATTCAACTGCCGACGGTGTTGATGGTCCCGCCAGCGTTGTCGTCTCAGCTCAATGCAGTTCGATTGTTTTTTCCCGCGTCCCGCGTGAAAGCTGCGGTGACGTCCGTGCTCGCGATTACACTTTTGTGCGGCATGACGTCCTTCAATGCCGCGGATGCGCCCGATGAAGATTCCGATGTCGTGGTGCTGTCGTTTGCGAATGCCGGTTCTTCAGCGGCCGGCGACAGCGAATTGGTGCTGCTCGTCGAAGCCGAGCGCGAAACCGGTGCGCTCGAAACTTGTCAGCTGGGCGACACGGCGACTTTTTCAGCACTCCAACCGCCAGTTGACGCCGGGAATCCAACCGTATTTCCGATCGTGCTGCAGCCGGATCATAATGTATTGAATTCGACCCATGGCGCACGGGATGGGACCGGCCAGGCCAATCTCTTCTCTTTTGTTTTTCGCTCCGCATCGCCGGAATTTTCAGCGACCTATCGGGCGGTACGAAAATTTGCCGCCATGTTGGGGCTTTCCCGTCTCCAGGATGAAAGGGCTCTTGTGCGTCCAACGTTTGTCGGAGCAGTTTCGACCTACAATCCCTACCGGGAGGGTATTGAGGAAGGCGGTCCCCAGACTGCCTCGGGTGAGTTTTATGATCCGGCGGCATGGACCGCCGCCATCCAATCCGGATTGCGCGATCAATTTGGCGGCGTTCGTTTCGGCAAACTGTATCAGCCCGCCTTTGCGCTTGTCACAAGCGGCGAAAAACGGCTAATCGTCAAAATCAATGATGTTGGACCGCTCAGAGCCGGTCGTGTGCTCGATCTCAACGAACGCAGCATGCGTTATTTCGATCCATTCCTGACGCGCGGACTTCTTCAGGATACCAGGATCACGCTTTTGCAGGGTGAGGACTGGACACCGGGTCCGGTAGGGGACGCCTACCTGATCGACTTCGCATCGGTGGAACGCCAGAAACCGGCGGTCGCCGCGAATTGGTCGGCCGAAACCGAAATCGAAAGTTTGCGCGCGAAGCTCGATCGCATGCCCGCGCCGAATTTGCGGGAAGAAGTTCGAGCTGAAGCAAAGTTAGCAACGGGGGACTAAGCCAGGCGGAACTAGATCGAACTTTACCCGCCGAGTTTTTTTAAGATCGCGTCGAGCTGCTCCAAATTCCGATACTTGATGCGCAGCGTTCCCCTCTCGCCGTGGTGATCGACGCTGACTTCAAGCCCCAATGCGTCCGACAGACGGCGCTCAAGTGCCCGTGTATCGGGGTCTTTCGCCCCGTTCGGTAATCCCCTCGTCTCGCGCGGCACCTCACGCGCTTGAGCCGCGCCGTCCTTGCGCATATCGGCCTCAACCTGGCGGACGCTCAGACCCTTGTCGATGATCTCCTGTGCGATCATCAAGGCATTCGGCTGACCAACCAGCAGCCGCGCGTGGCCGGCGGAAATCTTGCCGGTGCGCACGAGCTGCTTCACCGGCTCGGAGAGCTTGAGCAGCCGCATTGTGTTCGCAACATGTGGCCTGCTTTTGCCGACGATGTGCGCGACCTCGTCCTGCGTTCT
>Ga0134126_10011579_pt1 | contig 11137 bp, 7 predicted proteins | sample KB31752_FD_96881 | JGI IMG/M metagenome (GOLD analysis project Ga0134126, IMG submission 96881) | Terrestrial soil microbial communities with excess Nitrogen fertilizer from Kellogg Biological Station, Michigan, USA - KB3-175-2 | ecosystem: Environmental > Terrestrial > Soil > Unclassified ... | reverse complement strand
GCCGGCAAGGTCGTCGCCGTCAAAGCTAAGGACAAGTCCCGGGCCATCAACCGCGCCGCAGCATCACTCCCGCTTGCGAATGACTACGAGATCGTGAACGACTCCACCCTCGAACTCCTGGCCCGCACTTCGGTCTCGCTGGTGCGGGCGGGCTTGGACATTGTTGCTCCCTCTGACATGATGGATGGCCGGGTAGGCGCAATTCGCAAGGCGCTGGACGAAGCCGGGTTCATCAACGCACCCATCCTTTCCTACGCGGCCAAGTTTGCTTCAGGCTTTTACGGCCCATTCCGCGAGGCCGCCGACTCAACGCCCCAGTTTGGCGACCGCCGCAGCTACCAGATGGACCCCGCCAATGTGCGCGAGGCCATGCGCGAAATTGAGCTGGACTTGGAAGAAGGCGCGGACATGGTCATGGTCAAGCCCGCCATGCCTTACCTGGACGTGCTCGCCGCCGCTCGTACCCGTTTCGACGTGCCTCTGGCCGCTTATCAGGTCTCCGGCGAGTACGCCATGATCGAGGCCGCCGCCCGCAACAATTGGATCGACCGCGAGCGCGTGATGATGGAGTCGCTTACCTCCATCCGCCGTGCCGGCGCCGATATTATCCTCACTTACTACGCCAAGGACGCCGCCCGCCTGCTTGCGTGAAATGTGACGGCTGATCAAAAAATAAAGGCGGCCCCTTAGGGGCCGCCAATGTTTTCTTTACGCTAACTTACAGCTGGGGTTGGGGAGGCGTCTCCGACATCGGCGGCTGTTGCTGCTGCGAAGGAGGCGTCTGCCGCGGCGGGGTCTGCGGATTTACGCTGCCCTGTCCCGGCGTGGTCTGAGGCTGGGTGGCGGACGGGGTGTTCGGATTTTCCGCGCCCGTTTGCCCGTTCAGTGAGCTAACCGTGATGTGGTTCACCACCCGCCGATTGGCGGCATAGGAACCGGCAATGCGCTCGGCCGTCTGCTTCTGGTCCGGCGTCGCGACGTTGCCCGTCAATTCCACATCGGTGTCGGTCACGTTTACCTGGATGTTGCTTCCGGAAAGCGTGCCCTGCCGAGATATAGCGTTCTGAATTTCAGACTGGATCTGGGTTGCGTTGGCGTTGGTGCCCATCTGGTTGTTGCTGCCAGCATTAGGAGTTTGCACGCCCTGCTGGGTCATGCCCGGCTGAGCCTGCCCGGGTTCGGTCTGCGCAGTGCTGGGGCTCTGCTGCTGCCCGGGTTCGGTCTGTGCAGTGCTGGGGCTCTGCTGCTGCGCCTGCGAGTTCATTTGCCCTTGCTCGGCGCTGCGGTTCTCGGCGCCTCCCTGATTCTGCGCCTGGGTGGAGCTGGTCATGCTGCCCGGCTCCTGATTTCCCTGCTTGACGCCGGCCTGGGCTTCGGTGTTGCCGGCTTCACTTCCGGCCGCGCTTGGCGCCGGAGTCTCGGCCGCTCCCGAGGTAGTGGCCGCTGCATTGGGGTTCACTTTCAGCTTCGCGTGGACCTTTTTCACGCCCGGAACTGACTTGGCCAGCTCTTCCGCGTGCTTGCGGTCGGCTTTGGAAGCCACGCTTCCGCTCAGCGTGACCACGCCCTTCTTAGCTTCCACCTGCACGTCTTTCAGCGCGGGTTCGGTAGAAAGCTTCTGCTGTACTTGCTGTGCCAGGGCGTCGTTATCGGGGGCAGTATTGGAAGTCTGGTTCTGGTCAGGAGCGGTAGCCTGGCCCTGGTCGGGGTTGTTGGAAGGCGGCACCTGCTGCGTGCTCGGCTGTTGTTGGGTGGTGGGCGACTGGCTCGAGGGATATTGCCCTGCCTGCGAGCCGGTTTGCCCGGTCTGCGCCAAGCCGTAGGTTGTGGCTAATGCCAGACCCAGGGTTAACAAAAACGAATGTGATTTCATACACCCTTTCTCCTAGAAAATTATTTGGCGATTGCGAGTCTCCGCTCGCGACGAAGGGAGCGCCAGGGTAGCTTCGGCCAACCTTTGAGTAGCTCTAGAGTTAGGTGCTCAATTGCCCCCGGGGTTTGCCAGAGCCCCGCATGACCACGCCAGTCTGAGTTCCTGCCCGTCTATGCCGCCGGCCGTTTTTTGCGGATTCCGGTCGTGAATTATGACCCTCAATCGTCATTCCGCTGCAATTCCCAAAGGTGCTATTGAACCGCTGTATTGGCAAAATTAAACTGGCTTTATGCACGCCCACGCCGGTCACGTTCATGGCAATGAACCCAGCCGCGTGCTGCGCATCTCCCTAGGACTGACTCTGGCCTATGTCGTCCTGCTGGTGGTAGCGGGTATTAAGGCACACAGCCTTGCCTTACTCTCCGAGGCCGGGCACAACGCTTCCGACTTCCTGGCCCTGTTGCTCTCGCTAGGCGCCGTGTACCTGCAACAGCGTCCGCCCAGCCCTACCAAGACCTACGGCTATTCCCGGGCTGGGGTGCTGGCAGCCTTCCTGAATGCAATCGGCCTGGTTCTGATCTCGTTTGTGATCTTTTACGAGGCATTCCATCGCCTGCTCGAGCCTGCGGCCATTCACGCCACCGCCATAATCTGGGTGGCTGCCGTGGGCGTGCTGATGAACGGGATCATCTCCTGGCTGCTCTACCGTAGCCGCCAGGACTTGAACATCCGCAGCGCTTTCCTGCACATGTTTGGCGACACGCTGTCCACGGCGGCGGTGATTGGGGGCGGCGCCGCCATCCTGGCAACCGGCTATGTGTGGATCGACTCCGCGCTTTCGTTCGGCATCGGCGCCCTGATCCTATGGTCCGCCTTTGGCATAGTGCGCGAGAGCCTTAACATCCTGCTGGAGGGCACGCCCCGCGGCATGGAATTGGAACACATTGCCACCGCCCTCGCCGCCATCCCCGGGGTAAACGACGTCCATGACCTGCATGTGTGGAGCATCGGCTCGGATACGCACGCGCTTTCCTGCCACATCAGCATTGCCGACATTCCGCCTTCCGCCAGCGAGCGCATCCTGCTGGAGGTTAGGGACAAGCTGCGCGATAGCTTTCGTATTTATCACACCACCATTCAGTTCGAACACGTGGTCTGCGACGTCGCCCACGGCTGCGTCGTGCCTACGCCTGGGCACGAGCAACCAGGCGAGCACGCGCATTAAGCGTGTTTATTCACCACAAACACACACTTGCGAGTAATTGTGTCACCGGAGTGCTTGCTTTGGCCGCATTAAGAGAAATTCAGCCCCGCAGCAGCGGCCGGGTGAGGCAGGTGGGCCCGCCGCCGCCGTTGATACCAATCTCGCCCGCCGCGAACGTCAGCACCTCAAATCCCACATCCCGCAGCCGTTGATTGGTGCGCGGGTTTTCTTGGATGGCCAGCAGGCGTCTTTCTCCGAGCGCCAGCACATTGCACGCCAGCGTATCGCGCTCGGCCGCGTCTATTTCAACCAAACCGAACCCCCGCGCGCACAGCAACTGCACGGTTTCCACCGCCAGCCAGGGCAGATCAACCAGAACGGTGCGCTCATCCAGCAGACTCATCAGCGACATTAAATGCAAGCAGCAGCCGGGACCAGCGCCATGCGGCAGTGGCGCGGCAATCACCTCCACGCCATTCACGCCCAGCAGAGCTCGCAATTGCTCAATGCCGGCGCTGTTGGTGCGGTAGCCGCGCCCGACCAGCACGGTTCTCTCGTCCAGCCAAACCATGTCGCCGGCTTCGGCGGTGCCAGGCGAATGAATTTCTCCTAATATCGGGATCCCCCACTGCTGGTAGAACTCGCGGTGGCGGGCCGGCTCTTCCCGGCGTGCGACCTTGCCCATGTTCAGGCAGATGGCGCCGTAGTCCGTCATAAATGACGCATCGTGGGCGTAAACCGCATCCATCGAGAGCCCATTGCTATCGAGAGCGATCACCTCGGCGCCCGCGCCCTCGAGCGCCCGCCGCAGGTCCCCGTGCTGCTCCTGAGCGGCAGCGAAGTTCGGGCGGTGCAGGTAGCCCAACTCCCGCCAGCTCTCGCCGGCATGCTGCCAGCCGGCCGCCTCCGGCGCGCAAAGCATGAGGCGCCGCAGCGGCGCTACCATGTTCTGCCCGCCAAAGTCTGGTCGCCCCGACATAGCTGCTTTGTATCACAAGTGCCAAAAAGCCGCCGCCAGTGGAACTGCCCCACTCAAGCCAAACCCAGGATTGACTGGGCCACCCGCCCTTGGGTGGGCCACCCGCGTAGTTCTTCCATCGCACCCCCTCACCCGCGCGGCGTGTAGTGGCGCTTGAGCCAGCGGGCCAGGCCATCCAAGACGGGCAAGAGCACGCGTTCGGTGATGTTGGCCTGGTCGAGCTTGTCGCGAACTTCCCACTTCTGTTCGGAGGGAATGATGATGCGCCGCGCCAGCTGCGGCTTCTGCTGGAGCAGCCACTCGTCCAGGCGCGCCTCCAGGCTCGACATCATAGAGAACAGCGCGAACTGATTGATTAAGCGCGCATCCAACGACGGCGGTTCCAGGAAAAGGACAAAATCCTTTTTTGCCAGCTTTTCCACGTCGCGAAGGCTGGGCGCCGCCTCCGCGAGCATCTCCACGGTGAGGGCGTTGGAGCGCTCCCGGCTGAGGATGCGTTTCAGCTTGGGCGGCAGCAGGGTGTGCAGGGCTACGTAGTCCACCATCCATATGACGCCATCGCGATGGAAGCAATCCAGCGCGGCGGTGGCGAAGTGCGCCGCCACCAGCGGCGAGTAGGTCCAATCCAGCAGCCGCGTGGGCAAGCCATGGTGCTGGGCCAGCGCCAGCCAATTCCACTCCGAGTCCCCACAAGCCGCACCCTGAGCGGCGTACTTCTTAAAGTTGCGCAGCAGGTGCAGCTCCAGCTCGCGGTAATTGCCTCCCAGGCGCAGGAGGGTGGTCGTAAGGTCTTCGCCGGCATCAGCCATGCCGCGATAGGCAAAATTGGAGCGAAAACGCCGAAGATCGGGGTTCCAAGAGCCCGCATAGAGCTCTCGATTCAGCTCTTCCCAGCCGGAGATGCGGATTTCCTGCATGGCTTCACGCCTCGCTTTAAGACGCTACCCGTCAGCGACATGCTGTCCGCCCGCGCCGCGCCGAACGCCCCAGTGGGGCCGCACCTTCAGCGCAGCTCCCGGTTACGGGGGTAATGCCCCAGGTGTGACCGTTATCACAGTGGTCTGTTCGCGCGCCCCGTATGGTGAACTCGGCAGCCGAGTCCAATTGCTCACGTTCCCTTGCTCCTGCTCCTTGGCCAGGCTGCCATACCGCCGGTAGTGCCGCCACGGTGAGAAGGGCAGGAACACGGGATGTTAGAAAAAAAGCAGATTGATGCGCCGTTAGCAGATACCAAAGGCCAGCACAGCGGAAATGGCCATTGGCCAGCTGACTCGCTGGCCCTGAAAACCGTCTGCTCTGCGCCCCCGTCGGGGCGGCCTGAATATCGCATGTCCTTGGGGACGGTGCGCGCTGCCGCCATGTCCCTGACCGGTAGCTCGGTAGTCCTAACTGACCGCGATGGCACCGTGCTTTGGGTAAACCCTGCGTTTACCCGCCTCACCGGATATACCGCGGGTGAAGCCGTTGGGAGCAATCCGCGCTTGTGGAGCTCCGGAAGGCATCCTAAGGAGTTCTACAAGCAGATTTGGGAGACCATCCTGCGGGGGCAACCCTGGCACGGAACCATCATTAATCGTCGCAAGGACGGAATTTTCTATACCGAGGAGATGACGATTCTTCCCATCTTCTCGGAGGCCGGCGAGATCGCCAACTTCGTTTACGTCAAGCTGGACGTCACCGAGCATGAGCGCGACACGGAGATGCTGCGGCAGAGCGAGGAACGGTACGGCAGGCTGGTGGCCAACCTGCCCGACGTGACCTGGACTGCGGCGGAGGATGGGCACACCACATACGTCAGCCGCAACGTCGAAAGCGTTTACGGCTACACCACCGAAGAAATCTGCGAGCGCGGCGAGGAACTATGGTTTGGACGCATTCACCCGGATGACCTGCCGCGTGTTTCCCAGAGCTTTCAAAATCTTTTTTTGCGAAAGGAATCGTTTAACGCGGAATACCGCGTGCAGCGCAAGGACGGGGAGTGGATCTGGATCCACGACCGGGCGTTGCGGACGCACGTGGAAGATGGTGTTCGCTATGCCGACGGCGTATTTTCCGATATCACAGCCCGCAAGCAGGCGGAACAGAAGCTGCTGGAATCGGAAAAGCGCTATCGCCTGCTTTTTGAAAATAACCTTTCCGCCGTGTTCCGGGCGGTGGTCGGCGGACGCATTCTGGAGTGCAATCCGGCGCTCGTCGCCATGCTCGGTTACAGCTCGCGCCAGGAACTGTTGCAACGCTCGACTACGGATATCTTGTACGATGACGGCGAAGAGCGCGGTCTGATGAGTGTTCTGGCCACCGAAGGTGCGATGAGGAATCACGAGATTCGGCTCAAACGCAAGGACGGTAGCCCCGTCTGGGCGCTGCACAACGTGCTCCTGACGAAGAACGAGGACGGGCAGCCGATAATTGAGGGCACCGCGTTCGACATCAGCCGCCGCCGGCGAGCGGAACAGGAGTTGCGCGAGCGCGAGGATAAGCTTCGCCTGATCCTGGAATCAACTGCGGAAGCCATTTGCGGAATTGACGTTCAGGGGCACTGCACCTTTTCCAATCCGGCCTGCAGCCGCCTGTTGGGCTACCAAAATGCGGATCAGTTGCTCGGCCGCCATCTCCATTCGCTCATCCACCATTCCCGCCCCGATGGAACCCCGCTTCCACCACAGGAGTGTCCAATTTGCCAAGCTCTGGGTAAAGGCCGGTCGGCGCACTCTGAGGATGACGTGTTCTACAAGGCCGACGGAAGCAGCTTGCCGGTGGAGTACTGGTCTTATCCGCAACGCAGAGACGGAGAGGTTGTGGGAGCGGTGGTTGCGTTCATAGACATCACGGAGCGCAAGCTGGCGCAGGAGCGGATTCGATACCTAGCGTATTACGATGCGGTCACCGCACTGCCCAACCGCACTCTTCTGGAAGACCGTTTGAAGAAAGCCCTGGCCAGCGCTCGCCGGCGGAAGGAAAAAGTCGCCTTGCTCTTCCTCGATCTGGATCACTTCAAGGTCATCAATGATTCCCTGGGACACTCGGCAGGCGACCAGGTCCTGAAGGAAGTTGCTGGCCGCCTGAATAAGCTCGCGCGAGAACAGGACACCGTTTCCCGCCTCGGCGGCGATGAATTTGTGTTTGCCTTCAATGCATTCAAAGAAATAGGGGATGTTGCCGTAGTGGCGAATCGGGTACTGGACGCCGTAACCGCCGAGGTTGTCATTGAGGGACGCCCACTCAGCATCGGGTGCAGCATCGGTATCAGTATTTTCCCTGATCACGGCAGCGACACGACGGCCCTGGTGAAGAACGCGGACGCGGCCATGTATTGGGCCAAGGAAAAGGGCCGCAATAACTTTCAGTTCTTCACCCCGGAGATGAACTCGCAGGTGCTGGAGCGTTTGAACCTGGAAAGTGACCTGCGCGGCGCCTTACAGAGGAACGAGCTGTTTCTCATGTACCAGCCGCAGTCGGACCTGGCCTCGGGCAAACTCATTGGGGCCGAAGCTCTTCTCCGCTGGCAGCATCCTCGGCTGGGGCTCATACCGCCGGATAAGTTCATCCGTATCGCCGAGAACAGCGGGCTCATTATTCCCATCGGCGAATGGGTGCTGCGCACGGGCTGCGCCCAGGCTCGCCAGTGGCAGGAGCAGGGTCTACCCGCGGTGCCGGTAGCTGTAAACGTCTCCGCCGTCCAGTTTCGCCAGGAGCGTTTCCTCGAAATAATTAAGAAAGTGCTGGCTGAGACCGGCCTCAGCCCGCAATATCTGGAACTGGAATTGACGGAAAGCCTGATCATGTCCAACTCCGAAACCATCGTCTCCATGCTGCGCCAGTTAAAAGGGACAGGGGTGAAGCTCTCCATAGATGATTTCGGCACCGGGTATTCCAGCTTGAGCTACTTGAAGCACTTTCCCGTGTACAAGCTCAAGGTGGACCGGTCATTCGTGCGCGACATCCCGCTGGATCCTGACGATGCGGCCATCACCAGCACCATCATCAGCATGGCGAAAAGCCTCAACTTGAAGGCGATCGCGGAAGGCGTGGAGACGGCAGAGCAGATGGCCTTTCTGCGCCAGCATCACTGCGACGAAATCCAGGGCTATTACTTCAGCAAGCCTTTGCACGCCGAAGATTTCGCCACTTTCGCACGCGACGCCTGCCTTCTGTCCGGGCGGGCGGCAAGCACGCAATCCAGCACGTAATCAGGAGAATTCGTTATGTCTATTGGGACCGCACTTCTGGTATCAAATGATGCGGGCACGGTTCAGCAGTTCAGCCGAGCCTTGCAGGAGCTTTCGATTGCGCCGGATTTCTGCCGGGAACCGGCGGCCGCGCAGCGTCTGCTGAACTGCCGCAAGTTCGAGGCCATTATCGTGGATCTGGGCCTGGGGGAACACGCGGCCACGGTGTTGAACGAGGTGCGCCTCTCGCCTTCCAATCGCACTGCGGTCACCTTCGTAATTGGCAGCGGCCACGAAACTGTTGCGGAATTGCATATGCAGTCGGGCTTTGTCTTCGAACGGCCGATTTCGGCGTCCTCTATCCGCCGCACACTGAAACCAGCCTATGGGCTCATTCTGCGCGAGCGGCGGCGGTATTTCCGCTGTCCGCTTACCGTCCCGGTGATCATTTTCCGGTCAGGATTGCCGCCCCTGCGCTGCCAGAGCATCAACGTCAGCGAGGGCGGCATGGCGCTCAGCACCTTTGTCCCGCTGCGCCCGGGAGAAGAAGTCTCGGTGCAGTTCGCTCTGCCGGATCAGGCCGAGTCCTTCTCCCTCCAGGCTGCGGTTTGCTGGTGGAAGACCGGACACGTCGGGGTGCGGTTTGCCTCGTTTCCCCAGGGCCGGAAATCGGAGTTGCAGACATGGCTGGCGGCAAAGTTGGAGGAGATGTTGCCTGAGTTCGTGGCTGCAACCTTTCAGAAAACGGCAAACCGCGAGTGAAAGGGGCGCAGGCTTCTGGCAGGGATTCCTGATTGAAGCTTGGGCTGGCCAGGTTATTGCCCCAAAATCCCGTAAATTTGCCTGTTCGCGTGGGTTTTTGGCCTATTCTCTTTGGTCGAGCAGCAACTTTTTGCCTCTCCTCTCATCGGCACTTTTTATACCAGGTCTATCAAAATTACTCTGCTGGCATGTCCCGGCTCGCCCTGCTGCCGCAAAAGGCGCTACAATTTACTGAGAGTGAGCAACTTACAGTTGCCGGCAAAACAGCAGTTTGGCATCTAAGTTGATTACACAGAGGACGAGCGCGTCCGCAAGGACGACACATCATCCCAGGTTTTGCGCGGCGCATTATGGCGTTGAGCAGAACTCAGGTTCGGGACGGGATTAATTTAAAAGCGCTGCAAGGCGCAATGGAGCGGAGCCCCGAAGCTCCCCAACTCGGAGGATTTCCCATGAAGAATCGTGTATGGATGGCGCTGTTGCTGGCCGCGGCCTTGTCGGTGCCGGTGCTGGCGCAGCAAAGCTCGACCACTTCGGACCAGTCTCAGCCGGCAGCGCAGCAGCCGGCGACAACCCAGCAGGCGCCGGCCAATCAGACCACCCAGCCGGCCATGCAGTCGGACCAGAACGCCCAGACGGGCACCAACCCCCCAAATGCGACTCAGAGCACCGCAAGCGGCTCACACCAGCCGCTGGTGGTGGACAAGAAGCAGGGCTTCTGGGGCAAACTGAATCCCTTCGCGCGCAAGAAGTATGTGCAACGGCAGCTCTCGCCGGTCCGCGACCGGGTGAACGAACTCGATGACCTGACGGCGCAGAATGCCAAGGAAATCAAGGACGTTGATTCCCGCGCCCAGCAGGGCATCCAGCTCGCGACCAATAAGGCCAACGAAGCCGATCAGCACGCCATTGACGCTGGCAACCGGGCGCAGGCGGCGCAGACGACGGCCAACACCGCCACCACCCACCTGAACACGGTGGAGCAGGTAGTCAGCAACATTGACCAGTACAAGCCCAGCACCCAGACCGAGATCCGTTTCCGTCCCGGCCAGAGCGTGCTGAGCAAGCGCGCCAAGGAGGCTTTGGACGAGATGGCTACCCCGCTGGCGAACCAGCGCGGCTACATCATCGAAGTGCAGGGCTTCTCTTCCGGCCGCGGCCAGGCCGCCATCCAGAATTCGCAGAAGGTGGCCGAGTCCGTGGTTCGTTACCTGGTGCTGAACCATGACATTCCGGTGTACCGGATCTACCTGCTGGGCATGGGCAACGCTCCTGTCGCCGCCGAAGGCGGCAAGGCGAAGCGCATCAGCGGCGGGCGGGTGGAAGTCAGCCTGATGAAGAACGACCTGGAACAGCTAAGCTCGGTGACTGGCACGCAAAACAATCAGACCGCTCCGGCGGCTCCGGCCACACCGCAGCAGCCCCAGCAGCAATAAGCTTATCCAGCACGTCCCCTCGAGCCCCTTGCTTCGGCAAGGGGCTTTTGTTTTCGTGGGTCATGACCACCGACGCGATCGAGGGAGGCCCATGGACTGCCCCACATCAGCGAAAACTCAATTCACACGAGTGAGGAGTGCCGGCCGAGGGGACCCCCCGGGCAGCGGCACAGCCTTTCAAACCACCTTGCGGCAAAAAGCAGGTCCGGTACGGCAGGGCTTAACGAGCAGCAGCAGCCGCGGATTCAGCGGCCAGCACGGGTGCATGGGATTCTTCTTCTGGAACCGAAGGAGCGACCGCAGGCGGGCCAGCGGCAGCGGCGTTTGAGGCCAGTGGCTCAGCTGACGCCGGTGGCTCGTCAACCGCTGCCGTCAGGATTTCAACAAAACCGGCTAGTTCCGCCTGGCTGACCGGTTCCTCCAGGTACAGATCCGCCAACCTGCCACCTACCTGGAAAGCGTTGATTACATGGCGGGAAACCACGACCACGGGAATATTTTTACGGCACTTGGCGTTCCGTAGAAAATTGCTGAATTTCTGATTTCCCCGGCAATACTCAACTATGACGGCGGCAAGGGTTTTGGTCCTGGCGCGCCGCAACGCCGCTGCCAGTGACCGGCAGCCAATGGGAATATGTCCGGCACTGCAGACCGCCCGGTTAAGCGCTACGAGCCGCTTTTTACTCCTGGCAAAACACAGGACCTGCGCCATTG
>Ga0134126_10011577_pt1 | contig 11138 bp, 9 predicted proteins | sample KB31752_FD_96881 | JGI IMG/M metagenome (GOLD analysis project Ga0134126, IMG submission 96881) | Terrestrial soil microbial communities with excess Nitrogen fertilizer from Kellogg Biological Station, Michigan, USA - KB3-175-2 | ecosystem: Environmental > Terrestrial > Soil > Unclassified ... | reverse complement strand
GCGCGCACCCCGGCGTGTCGGAGCCCTCCTTCACGCTCGAGCCGACCGAGGTCGAGCTCGGCGTCGGCATCCACGGCGAGCGCGGCATCGACCGCGTCCCCTTCGGCACCGCGGCGGAGCTGACCGCGCGCCTCGTCGACCCGCTGGTCGGCGCGCTCGGGCTCGGATCCGGCGACCGCGTGCTGGCGATCGTCAACGGCCTCGGCTCGACCCAGCCGCTGGAGCTGAACGTCGTCTTCAAGGAGACGTTCGAGCGGCTCGCCGCCTCCGGCATCGAGGTCGTCCGCTCGTTGGTCGGCACCTACGTGCCCGCCCTCGACATGGCCGGCGCCTCGGTCACCCTGGTCCGCGTCGACGACGAGATGCTCGACCTTTGGGACGCGCCGGCCCGCACCGCCGCGCTCGTCCGCTAGTCCGATGGCCGACGCGACCGCACTCGACGCCGCGGCGACCCGCGCCTGGGTCGACGCCTTCGTCGCCGAGCTGGCGGCGGAGCGCGAGGCGCTGGGGGACCTCGACCGCAAAAGCGGCGACGGCGACTACGGCAACAACCTGAAGACCGCGCTCGACAAGGCCGCGGCGGGGCTGGCGACGGCCGACGCGTCCGCTCCCGGCTCCGCCTTCACGGCGCTCTCGACCGCCTTCCTCGGCACCGGCGGCACCAGCGGGCCGCTCTACGGGATGTGGTTCCGGGCGATCGCCGCGCTCGCCGAAGAGCGCGGCGCGCTCGACCTGGCGGCGCTCGCCGAGGGCACCGCGGCCGGGCTCGCCTCGGTGCAGCGGCTCGGCCAGGCCGAGGTCGGCGACAAGACGATGGTCGACGCGATGGCACCCGCCGTCGCGGCGCTCGGCACCGTCGCCGAGGCGGGGGAGGGGCTCGACGTCGGGCTCGCCGCCGCCGCCCGTGCCGCCCGCGAGGGCGCCGACGGCACCGAGGCGATGATCGCCCGCCGCGGCCGCGCCTCCTACGTCGGCGAGGTCGCCCGCGGCGTCGTCGACCCGGGCGCGGCCACCGTCGCGCTCTTCTTCGAGACCGCGCCGGGCATCGCTTCCTAGCGCGATCCGCGGCGCCTCCGCGGGCGATCCACGGCGCGTCCGCTTCGTGATCGTCTTCGACTTCATATAGGATCCGCCGAGGGAAATGCAGTTCGGGAAGGAGATCTGATGTCCGTGAGCGTCGCGTCGCCAGGATCGCAGTACGTCGAGGGTCGATGGAGCACCGGATCGGGGCCCGAGATCGAGGTGCTGAACCCGGCCGACGAGAGCTCGCTCCTGGCGCTGCCGAGCTCCGACGCCGCCGACGTCGACACCGCCCTCGCCGCCGCCCAGCGCGCCCGTCACGAGTGGAACCGGGCCGGCTCGGTCGCCCGCGGCGCCCACCTGCGGCAGATGGCCGACCTGATCCACGCCCATCGTGAGGAGCTGGCGGCGCTGCTCGTCGCCGAGGTCGGCAAGCCGCTCTCCCAGGCCGAAGGCGAGGTCGAGTTCGCCGAGGGCCTGGTCCGCTACAACGCCGAGTGGGATCGCCGGATGGAGGGCGAAATCCTCCCCGGCGAGGGCCCCGGCGAAAACGTCCACCTGCTGCGCGCGCCGGTCGGCGTGGTCGCCGCGATCTGCCCCTGGAACTTCCCCCTCGCGGTCCTCTGCCGCAAGCTCGCGCCCGCCCTCCTCACCGGAAACACGGTGGTGGCGAAGCCGAGCGAGGTGACGCCGCTCTCGACCCTCGCCTTCGCCCGCCTGGTCGACGAGCACCTCGATCTCCCGGCCGGCGTCTTCAACGTCGTCACCGGCGCGCGCGAGACCGGCGAAGCGCTGGTCCGCTCGCCGCTCACCTCGATGGTCTCCTTCACCGGCCACCGCGACACCGGCAAGGGGATCATGGCCGCCGCCGCGACCGACCTCACCCGGGTGGCGCTGGAGCTGGGCGGCAAGGCTCCGGCGATCGTCTGGCGCGACGCCGACCTCGACCTCGCGGTCTCCTCGATCATCGAGGCGCGGCACGCGAACGCGGGCCAGGTCTGCACCTGCGCCGAGCGCGTGCTGGTCCACCGTGACGTGCTCGAGCCGTTCACCGAGCGCTACGTCGCCGCCGCCGAGGCGCTGGTGCTCGGCGACCCGACCGGCGCCGTCGACATGGGCCCGCTCGTCTCCGCCGCGCAGTTGGCGAAGACCGAGGCGGCGGTCGCCCGCGCGATCGAGGAGGGGGCGACGGTGGCGACCGGCGGCGGCCGGCCCGAGGGCAACGGCTTCGCCAGCGGCTACTGGCACGCGCCGACCGTGCTGGTCGACGTCGACCCGGCGATGGACGTGATGCGCGAGGAGACCTTCGGCCCGGTGACGCCGATCGTCGGCATCGACTCGCTCGAGGAGTCGCTCGCGGTCGCCAACGACAGCCGCTACGGCCTCTCCGCCTACCTCTTCAGCCGCGATTACGGGACCGTGATGCGGACGGTCGAGGAGCTCGACTTCGGCGAGATCTATGTCAACCGCACGCTCGGCGAGTCGATCCACGCCCACCATTCCGGCTACAAGGAATCGGGGATCGGCGGCGAGGACGGCAAGTGGGGCCTGATGCGCTACACCCAGATCAAGACCGCCTACCACCGCTATGGCTGAGGCGACCGACGCCCGGCCGCGGGCGCTCCAGCTCGACCCCGCCGACAACGTCGCGGTCGCGGTGCGGCCGCTCGAGGCGGGGGAGCGGGTCGAGCTGGACGGCGCCACGGTCGAGCTGATCGAGCCGATCCGCTTCGGCCACAAGTTCGCGCTGCGCCCGCTCGACCGGGGCGCCCGGGTGCTCAAGTACCACGAGACGATCGGGATCGCCGCCGCCGACATCGCCCCCGGCGAGCACGTCCACGTCCACAACGTCGCCAGCTCGCGGCTGCCCGGGCCGGAAGACGGCGCCCGATGAGCGCTCTGCCCGAGCTGCGCGGCTTCCGCCGTCCCGGCGGGGGCTTCGGCGTCCGCAACCGGGTCCTCGTCCTGCCCTCGGTCGTCTGCGCGACCCAGGTGGCGCGCCAGATCGCGAGCGCCGAGGGGGCGGTCGGGATCGTCCACCAGCACGGCTGCCTGCACGTCGGCGACGACCTCACGCACTCGGAAGGCGAGCTGCTCGGCGCGGCGACCAACCCCGACGTCGGCGCGGCGCTGGTCGTCAGCCTCGGCTGCGAGACGCTGCGCGGCAAGCGGCTGGCGGCGGCGATCGGCGAGCGCGGCCAGACGGTCGAGCTGGTCGGGATCCAGGCGGCCGGCGGCAGCGAGCGCGCGGTCGCCGACGGCCGCGCTGCGGCGGCGCGGATGAGCGCGGAGCTGGCGGCGCAGGAGCGCGAGCCGATGGCGACCTCCGACCTGGTGGTCGGGATCGACGCCGGGCCGGAGGACGAGCTCGCGGCCGGCCTCGGCGCGGCGCTCGCCGACCGCGGCGTCCAGGTCATCGCCCCGCCCGACGGGCTGCGCGGGGCCGAGGCGCACGTCAGCCTGGCGCGGCTCGGCGCCCAGCTGCTGCTCAGCCTGCCGCCCGCCGAGGAAGCGCCGCTCGGCTTCGCGGTCGTCCCGGTCGTCGCGGTCGGCCGCGACTCCGAGTTGCATCGCGCCCTGGCCGGCGACTTCGACCTGATCCTCGACGACGGCGCGACCCCCGAGGCGGCGGCGCTCGTCTTCGAGCGACTGATCGCCCACGCGAACGGCGAGGAGACCTCCGCCGAGCGGCGCGGCGCCCGCGATTTCGTCCTCCACCGGCTCGCGGTGACGATGTGAGCGCCAACGGTTCCATGAGCCCTCCGTCCCTGACCGGCTACCGCCGCCCGAACGGCGGCTGGGGGATCCGCAACCACGTCCTCGTGCTGCCCGCTCGCGCCGCCGCCAACGCGGCGGCCGAGGGGATCGTGGAGGGCCTCGACGGCGCCGTCGCCGTCGCCCACGAGTGGGTCGGCGTCCCCGGCGATCCCGACACGGCGCTGGTCGAGCGCACCCTGGCGGGATTCGCCGCCAACCCGAACGTCGCCGCGGTGCTGCTGGTCGGCGTCAGCGGGGAGGACGAAGGGCTCGCGGCGCTGATCGACTCGCGCGGCCAGCGGCTCGAGGCGGTGACGATGGCGGCGCACCGCGGCACCGTCGGCACGGTCGAGGCCGGTCGCCGGATCGCCGAGCGGCTGATCGCCGAGAGCGCCGCCGCAGTGCGCCAGCCGATGCCGATCGCCGAGCTCGTCGTCGGGCTCGAGTGCGGCGGCTCCGACGCCCTCTCCGGCATCACCGCCAACCCGGCGCTCGGGATCGCCAGCGATCGCCTCGTCGGCGAAGGCGCGACGACGATGCTGTCGGAGGTCCCCGAGCTGGTCGGCGCCGAGGAGCTGCTCGCGGCGCGCGCGGTCAGCCCCGAGGTCGGGCGGCGGATGGTCCAGGTCGTCCACGACTTCGAGCGCTCGGTCGAGGCCCTCGGCGTCGACATCCGCGGCGCCCAGCCGACGCCGGGCAACATCGAAGGTGGGCTGACGACGATCGAGGAGAAGAGCCTCGGCGCCGCCAAGAAGGCGGGCAACGCGCCGCTCACCGGCGTGATCGACTTCGCCGAGCGGCCCGGCCCACACGGCCTCTACGTGATGGACACGCCCGGCCACGACATCGAGCAGATGGTCGGCCTGGTCGCCGGCGGCTGCCAGATCGTCGCCTTCACCACCGGCCGCGGGACGCCGACCGGCTCGCCGATCGCGCCGTGCCTGAAGATCTCCACCAACACCGCGATCTTCGAGCGGATGGAGGGCGACATCGACCTCGACGCGGGGCGGGTGCTGGACGGCTCCCACACCCTGCAGACGATGGGCGAGGAGATCTACGAGGCGCTGCTGGCGATCGCCGGCGGGGCGCCGTCGCGCTCCGAGGTGCGGGGCAACCGAGAGTTTGCGATCCGACGAGCGGGGAGGTCCGCGTGAGCGAGCAGGACACCGAGGCGCGACTGCGTCGCCTCGAGGACAAGGACGAGATCATGGCGCTGCTGTTGGAGTACCGGCGGGCGCTCGACGAGAAGGACTTCGCCGCCTACGCGGCGCTCTTTGCCGCCGAGGGCGAGTTCATCGCCGGGCCGATGCGGGCGACCGGGCCGGCCGCGATCCAGGAGCTGGTCGAGGGGATGCTCGGCACGCTGCTGACGGCGGAGGCGGGCAACGACCTCCACGTCGTCGCCAATCCCGACATCCGCCTCGACGGCGACCGGGCGTCCGCGCACACGACCTGGATCTACATCCTGCGCGGCGAGGACGGCGGGCCGGACCTCGCCAAGGTCGGCCACTACGACGATGTCCTGGTGCGCGAGGGAGGGGCCTGGCGGTTCCTCTCGCGCGACGCGCCGATGGACATGCCGCTCCTCTGATGGCGATCCGACTGGGACGGATCGGGGTCTGGAGCCGCGAGCTGCGCTTCCACGAGGACCGCGCGGCGGCCGCCGACGCGGCACGCGAGCTCGAGGACCTCGGCTACGGCGCGGCCTGGATCCCCGACGTCGGCGGGCCGGTGCTCGAGGCCTGCGACGAGCTACTGGCGGCGACCGAGTCGATCGCGGTGGCGACCGGGATCGTCAACATCTGGATGCACGAGGCCGACTATGTGGCGAGCGGGCGAGCGCGGCTCGAGCGCGACCATCCGGGGCGCTTCGCCCTCGGCCTCGGGGCCAGCCACGCGCCGGTCGTCGACGCCGACAGCCCGGGCCGCTACGCGAAGCCCTACAGCGCGATGCGCGCCTACCTCGAAGAGCTCGACATGGTCGAGCCGTGTGTCCCGGCAGCCGAGCGGATCCTGGCGGCGCTGGGGCCGCGGATGATGGAGCTCTCCCGCGACCGGGCCGCCGGCGCTCATCCCTACCTGGTGACGGTCGAGCAGACCGCCGCCGCGCGCGAGGTCCTGGGACCCGATCGCGTGCTGGCGCCGGAGCTGAGCGTCGTCCTCGACCCGGATCGCGAGCGCGGCCTGGCCGCGGCGCGCGAGCACCTGGCCGGTTACCTGACGCTCCCCAACTACACCGCCAACTTCAAGCGCGCCGGCTTCGAGGAGAGCGACCTCGCCGACGGCGGCAGCGACCGTCTGATCGAAGCGATCGTCGCCATCGGCGACGAGGAGTCGGTCGCCCGCCGCGTCGGCGAGCACCTGGCCGCCGGCGCCGACCACGTCTGCGTCCAGGTCGTCCACCCCGGCGGCGACGAGTATCTCGCCCGCCCCGAGTGGCGCCGCCTCGCCCCGGGCCTGCTCGCGCTCTAGCCCAAGCCCCACCGCGGTGCGTTCGCACTTTGCCGTCCTATGTACGGCAAAGTGCGAACGCCGCGGCGCCTGAGCGCGACTGCGGTTAGTCCTCGGCGAAGGCTTTGGCGAGGCCGTCGCGGCCTTTGACGCCGAGCTTGGCGTAGGTGTTCTTGAGGTGCATCTCGACGGTCTTGATCGTGATGAAGAGGTGCTCGGCGATCTCGCGGTTCTTCATCCCCGAGGCGGCCAGGCGGGCGACGCGCATCTCGGCGGGGGAGAGGCTCGCGAGGCCGGTGAGCGCGGCGCGGCGGGGGCGGCCGCCCGCGGCGACGAGGGCGAGGCGGGCGGAGCGGGCGGTCGCCGCGGCGCCGAGGCGGTCGGCCAGGTCGAGGGCTTCGCGAAGGGGGTCGCGCGCGGCCTCCGGGTCGCCGCACTCGATCAGGAGGAGGCCGAGTTGGACCAGCGCCGACGCCTGGTCGAGTCGGTAGGGGGAGGCCTTCGCCAAGGCCACGGCCTCTTCGAGCAAGGGCCGCGCCGCGGCGGGATCGGCGGTGGCGGCCTGGGCCTGGAGGGCTCGCACCCTCGCGCTCGGGACGTCGAGGGAATCGGCGGCGGCCTTGAGCCTTTCGGCGTGCGCCTCGGCCAGGTCGGGGCGATCGGCCGCCTTCGCCGCCGTGACCGCGGCCACCCGCCAGCCATTGAAGATCGGGTTCTCGATCCGTAGCTCCGCGAGGACAGCGCCCGCCGACTCGAGGCGCAGAAGGGCCTCGGCGGGGTTTCCGGCCCCCAGTTCGGCGCGGCCTTCGACGTGGCGGACCGTCGCCAGGTACTCGGCGGTCGGGTTGTCGACGCGGGCCGCGGCGGCGAGCGCCAGGGCGGCGTCGGGCTCGGCCCGCTCGACCAGGATGTGGGCGAGGCAGAGCGACTCGGCCTGCAGGGTGAAGGTCGACTCGTCGAGTCCCGAGCCGAGTGCCTCGGCCGATTCGCGCGCCTCGGTCGCCGCCGCGTGCGCTTCGTGGATGCGGCCCAGCCGGTAGAGCAGCCAGCCCTCCATCACCAGGTGGTAGATGACCGACCGCTGGTCGCCGCGCCAGCGCGCCGCCGCCAGGGCGCGGCGGGTGAAGGCGAGCGCCTCCGGCGTGCCGTCGGCGGCGTCTAGGGCGAGCACCGCCCAGCCGAGCGAGAGGTCCTGCTCGACCGAGCGGTCGAGGTCGATGCTCTCCAGCCGTTCGCGCAGGACGGCCGCGGCCGCGGCGGCGGGGCGAGCTTCGAGGATCGTCGCCGCGGCGACCATCGTGGCGAGGGGACCGGGACGCGCACCAGGTTTGGCGGCGCCGAGGGGCGGCTCGCGTCGGTCGCCGCTGCCGCGCCGCGGGCCCCGCGGGTCCTCGTCGGACGTTGCGACGCCGGCGTCACCGTCGCGCTGCGTCGACTCGATCAGCCCGCCCACGGACTCCCTCACCTCGGGGTCGAGCAGGGCCAGCGCGAGCAGGTCGGCGTTCGCGGCTTCGCGGCCGTCCTCGTCCTCCGCCAGCCCGGCCGCTGCGTGCAGTGCCCGGACCGAGTCCGCGTAGCGCCCCGCGAAGTGCTCGGCGCGGCCGAGCGCGATCGTCATCTCGTATCGCAGCGGGCCGGCGCCGTCGCAGTTGAGGCCGCGGGAGAGGCTCTTGGTCGCCGCGTCCCAGCGCCCCGCGCGCCCTTGGGCCGTCGCCAGGTCGAGCGCCAGCTCGGGCTCGGCCGCCGACCCCGGGTCCTCGGCGAGCGCCCGTTCCAGGTACCGGCACGCCGCCTCCGGCGCCCCGCGTCGCAGTGCCGAGCCCGCGGCCGCGCGGAGTTGCGCGACCGCCCCGGCGCTGCCGCTCGGCACGGTCCGCAGCAGGTGCGAGGCCAGGGCCTCCGGGCGCTCGCCGCGCTGCTCGAGCAACTCGGCGGCGCGGCGGTGCCAGTCGGAGAGCTCGTCCTCGGAGGCCGCGGCGTTGAGCGCCCCCGCGTAGACCGCGTGGACGAAGCGCAGCGGCTCGCCCTCGGCGAAGAGGCCCGCCGCGCGCAGCCCGGAAGCGAGGCGGGCCGCCTCGGCCGGCGGCAGCCCGGCCAGCGCGGCGGCGAGCTCGAGCGGCGCCCGCTCCAGCACCTCGACCGCCAGCGCCAGCTCGCGCGCGCCCGGCCCGAGCTGCTCCAGCGTCGCCGCCAGCCGCCGCTGCACCCCGTCGGGAGCCGCCCCGAGGACCGCCTCGGCGGCCTCCGCGGTCGGCGCCACCGACCGTCCGGACAGCGTCCCGATGAGCTCCGCCACCAGCAGCGGGCTGCCGCCGGAGGCGCGGTGGCAGGCGTCGGCGAAGGCGCGGTCGGCGGGGCCGAGGCGCGTCCGCACGAGGACGTCGACCGCCGCCGGGCTGAGCGGGCGCGGGGTGAGGGACGAGTCGACCTGGGCGCGCAGTTGGGTCAGCGCCGGGTCGGGATCGACGCCGTCCGGGCGCGCCGCCAGCACCAGCGCGATCGGCAGCTCCTCGAGTCGCCGCGCCAGGTACTCGAGCGCCCGCAGCGAGGCGTGGTCGGCCAGGTGGACGTCGTCGACGAGCAGCACCAGGCCGGCCTTGGCGGTGAGGTTGACGGTCAGCCAGTAGATCGCGTGGACGGCTTCGTGGGGGTCGGCGGCGAAGCGCCCGTCGGCGGCCTCGGAGCCGAGGACGACCGCGCTCGGCGCCGCCATCCCGGAGAACACCATGGCGCGGACGTCGGGGTCGAGCGCCGCGACGGCCCGGTCGAAGAGCTGGCGGACGACGCCGAAGGGGACGCTCGCGTCGAGCGGCGAGCCGGCCGCGCGGAGCACGGTCAGGCCGGCGGCCCGCGCCGTCGCCGCGGTCCAGTCGAGCAGGGTGCTCTTGCCGGCGCCCGCCGGGCCGTCGATCAGCACCGCCGTCCCCGGCGCCTCCCGCGCCCCGCGCAGGGCGTCGGCGAGGGCGAGGAGCTCGGCCTCGCGCTCGAGCAGATCGGTCCGCGCTCGCTCGGCCGCCGCCTCAAGCTCTGATCTCGGTGCCCCCAGCACGCCGGAAACTTAGCCGTGGAGCCCGCCCGATGGACGAAATATGGCCCGAAAGTATGGGGTAAGGACCAGGGTTTACGGGTCGGGAGGCCGCCCCTAGGTTGCCGGCATGCGACCGAAACGCCTCCCCAAGCTGACCTTCGTCCACCTCTTCCCGGCCCTCTCACTCGTCCTCCTCGGAGCGGTGCTCCTGCTCGGCGCGGCGCGCGCCGCGGCGGCGACCTGCGACGACTCCTTCGCCCACGCCGCCGGCGGCAGTTGGGACGTCGACGCCAACTGGTCGACCGGGGCGGTTCCGGCCGACACGCAGGACGTCTGCATCCCGGCCGGAACGGGGACGGTCGAGATCCCCGCAGGCGTGGCAGCGCGGGTGCGGACGATCGTCGCCGCCTCGCCGCTGAGGATCGACGCGGGCGGGTTCCTGACCGTGAAAGACAACGAAGGCTCGTTCTCCAACGAACTCACCTCGGTCGACGTCGAGGGCATGCTCGACAGCGAAGGCTCGAGCGTCGCGCTGTCGGGCGCGAGCCTGGTCGACGGCGAAATCGAAGGTCCCGCCAGCACGATCGTCACGCTGGCCGGAGGCTCGCTCGCCGGGACCGGCACGATCGAACCGCGCTTCGTCGCCGCGGCCGGGACGGTCGAGCCGGGCGGCGCGGGGACGGTCGGCACGCTTCATTTCGGCTCGACCTATTCGCAGGACGACGCGGCGGAGCTCGACCTCGACCTGGCGAGCGACGCTTCCTTCGACCGGATCGCGCCGCCGGCGAACGCCAACGCGCTGATCGACGGCACGATCGCGGTCCACCTCCTCGGCGGCTACGCGCCGAGCGTCGACACCGGCTGGGAATTCATCTCCGGGACCTCGGGCGTGTCGAAGGGGTGGACCGTCACCCCGTCCGAGTTCTCCGCCCACTCCGTCCCCGGCGGCGCCGAACTGACGCTCGACTCGGCGCTGTCGACCGGCTCGGAAGGCGGCGGGTCGGGACCGGGTGGCGGCGGCGAAACGGGCGGCGGGGGTTCGGTCGGTGGTGGCAGCACCGATCCTGGGACCGGGACGTCCGGCTCCGGGACGTCGGGCTCAGGCTCCGACTCCCCGGGCTCGAACGCCGGCGCGGGCAGCGGCTCGAACTCTTTGGCGCCGACCCCGACCCCGCACGGCTCATCGACCCGGGAACCGGCGCGGTGCGTCGTCCCCAAGGTCAAGGGCCTGAAGGCGGCGGCCGCCAAGAAGGCGCTCCGCAAGGCGCACTGCGTGCCCGGCAAGGTGAGGCGTCGTCCCAGCCGCCGCGTGAAGCGGGGCCGGGTGATCGCGGCGGGCAAGGCGCCCGGCAAGGTGCTGGCCGCCGGCACCAAGGTCAATCTGGCGGTGTCGAGCGGGCGCTAGGGGGTACACGCCCCCGCATGAGGATTCCCGCGCAATCGAAGGTCGGCGACCTTCTCGACCAGGCGCTCGACTGGACCGTGGCGCCCGGCTATTCGAAGGTCGGCTACGAGGTGCGCGAGCGGATCTGGGGGCAGGAGCAGCCGGCGCTCGAGGGGAAGACGGCGATCGTCACCGGGGCGACCTCGGGGATCGGCGAAGCGGCCTGCGCCGGGATGGCGCGGGGCGGGGCGGAGGTCCACTTCGCCGGCGCCTTCCTGTGCGCGCAGCCGCGCCTCGACGTGCTCGTCAACAACGCCGGCGTCCTGCCGCCCGATCACACCCACACCGACGAAGGCTTCGAGCTGACCTTCGCGACCAACGTGCTCGGGCCGTTCCTGCTGACGGCCGAGCTGCTGCCCGCCCTACGCGCCGCCGCGCCCGCCCGCGTCGTCAACGTCTCCTCCGGCGGGATGCTCGCGGCGAAGCTCGACGTCGACG
>Ga0134126_10011576_pt1 | contig 11139 bp, 7 predicted proteins | sample KB31752_FD_96881 | JGI IMG/M metagenome (GOLD analysis project Ga0134126, IMG submission 96881) | Terrestrial soil microbial communities with excess Nitrogen fertilizer from Kellogg Biological Station, Michigan, USA - KB3-175-2 | ecosystem: Environmental > Terrestrial > Soil > Unclassified ... | reverse complement strand
GAAGTCCAGCCCGGCCGAGCGCCGGCGCACCTTCTCGAACAGCCGGTAGGTGCCGCCGTAGAGATCGTCCATCGCGATCACGTGGCTGCCCGAATCGAGCAGGTCCAGCACGGTCGCCGCCGCAGCCAGGCCGGAAGCGAACGCGAACCCGGCCACGCCGCCCTCCAGATCCGCGACGCAGCGCTCGTAGGCCATCCGCGTAGGATTTTGCGTGCGCGAGTATTCGTAGCCCTTGTGCTTGCCGGGACTCTCCTGCACGTAAGTCGAGGTGGCATAGATCGGCGTCATGATCGCGCCGGTGCTGGGATCGGGATGCTGGCCGGCGTGGATGGCGCGGGTACCGAGGCCACGGGTGTTCAGGAATTTCTTGGTGCTCATCGAATCATCCGTATGGGCGCGTGCGGGATCAGGCCTGCCGGCTACCGTCGTGAATGGGATAATTGCGCATTGTAGCGGTTTCTGTCCCGAATCATCCCCGGGCCGCGTGCGCCTCATAAAGCTCGTATAGAACAAGTTCACACCGACACACTGGCGCGAACCATGAAGTTTCGGACGAAAAGCTGGTGAGACGAAGGTTCCACGCTATCCGACGCAGCACGTCCACAGCGGACCTGCCAAGCCAAGGCGCACCTCGGAGCCCGGGGCCCTGCACCGCCGGCATGGGCGTCACTCTCCACGTGCCGGGAAGGTGCAGCCAGCATGATGATCACGGGCACCACGAACAGCGCGCCGGGGCAGCTGTTCACTGCGGGATCGAGACCCGATCGCCATAGTTGGCCGCGAATCCATTGAGAGAGATGCGTGGCGTCCCATGCAGAGTGCCGTGACATGGCGAAAAATCGCAACCGCAGACAAGCCCGATCCGCCAGGACCTTCGGCAGTCACATGATACCTGGGCGGTCCGGTCCGGCTCGGCCTGGTCAATGCGACTCTTCAACCGGCTCAGTTCGGCGAAACCGGCGTGCATAGCCTGCAGACAGCAAGATGGTCATGCTGATGAGAGCGAGCAGCGACAATCCCAGCCCGATCTCGAAGCTTCGCGAACGAAACCTGATCGTCACCTGGTGCGTTCCGGCCGGCACGTGTACCGCCTTGCCGAGCACTTGCGCTGTCCAGACCCGGGTACGAACGCCATCCACCTTCGCCGTCCAGCCGGGATAGTTGGCGTCGGCGAGAAACACCCAACATGCAAAGGGCGAGGTGACGCGCATCGCATAATGGTTCGGCTTCGAGGACTCGATCATCACCTGCACCTTGTCTGGCGAGGCCGCCGACAGATCGTCCACTGGCATCGATACGCCCTGCGGCTGAACGACAACCAAATTCGCGGGGCCTTGCATCACCCGGAGCGCGGCCAAGGCGCTTTCGGCGTTGGATGCTGCCACCGCATGCGTGTAGACCTGCACGAACGGCCTAGCCAGGGTGTTCTCCATCAAGATGAAATCGGTGGGATCGTGCGCGACCATGCGCAACCCCGGGGCCGACAGCGGACCGTCCGCAGTCACATAACGCAGATCGAGAACGTCGATCAACCTCGAACCCGGTGCAGCGCGACCACGTCCCTCCACTTCGGCGGTCAGGACCGGGGTGAGAATATCGCGATCATGCAGTTGCAGAGCCAGGGAGCCGTCGAGCGAAAGGTCACCCCGGAGCAAGTTGCTCATACCCATATCCGAAGCGACCGCCCGATGCGCCATGCCGTCCAGGCCCGGCCAGTACGAACTGAGCAAGCTGTAGGCCGAGAGGATGCTCACGCTCATGAACTTGCCTCGGTCGATACCCTTTCCGGGCAACGCGTCGATGCTCGATGGAGCACGCAGAAAAGCCACGCCGTCGAACTTGATGTAGCGAATACCGTAGCAGGCGCATTGCCCTGCAACCAGGAAAAACAGCGCCGCCGCCATCCAGTGCGACCGGCGCCACCACGTCAGTACGGCGATCAGCGCAAAACCCGCCAGGGCAAACCCCGTTGAAAGCCATGCGGCAGGTGACGGGCCCGCCAACACGATGATGAGCAGCCACACGCCGACAAAAACCAGCGTGCCTGACCAGACACCGATCGGCAACCGCTGCAAGTCGCCATTTGCAGACGACCACTCCACCAAGCGGTCGACAGCCGCCGCCGCCAATACCGCCACGCCGATCGTGCCCATGGCGATGTAGATCCACATCAATCGGAAGTAATGCAGTCCGGGAATCAGATGCCACTCGTAAATCCAGCGAAACAACCCGGTGGCGGGACCCATGCTGAGGAAAAGCAAGACCAACGTTGCAAACACATAGCCCTTGACTCGCCATGACGCGCGTACCGCAATCATCGACGTAGCGAGCATGCAGGCAATCAGGCTGGCAGCGCCAAGTACCTGCGTACTCTCATCCATCGGAAAAAGCATGCCGCGGACGTAGAACGCCAGTACGGGCTGAAAGAACACACTGATGCCTCCGCTGCGGTGCGACTGTCCCACCAGCTCAAGCAAGGGCAGCAGTTGCACGGCCGAAAGCCCGATGCAAAGCGCCACGGCAAGGGTCCCCGTGGCGACCAATCCACGCCATTGTCCACGCCACAACAACCGCCCATCCGCACTGAACGGCATAGTGACCAGGCTGCAAACGGCAAAAATGGCAACGCCATGGATAACCTGCGGATACCCGGCAACGATCAGCAACGCGCCAGTCACGGCCAACCATGAGGCGGCCATGACCGTGGGTTTTTTCAGCCACGACTCAAATGCCAACAGGGCCCACGGGGCCCATATCAAGGCCCCGGATACGGTCAGGTTGTGCTGCAGGTATACCCAGTAGCCGGAGAAGATCACCGTCAGCGCCGCCATACCCGCCGACCAGATCGATATACCAAATGCGCGGCAAAGCCGCAGCACACCGAATCCGCCAATGAACATACAAAGATAATGAAATATGTTGCTGCCAAGCACGGGCGGAAAGACCAAGGCGACCAGCAGATTCAGCGGATCGGCGAAGCCACCCTGGCCTTCCGCAAACAAGGGATGACCACCGTAGATGTCCCGCACCCACAGAGGCGACTCGCCACCATGAAGCCAGTGCTTGAAGAATTCCAGCAGCGGCAAGCCATGGAGCAGCGAATCGCCATAGATGAGCGACTTGCCGTCGAACAGCGTCGGCCACCACATCACCGTCAGCAGCATGAAGATCACCAGCCCCACGCACCATCCAGCGCGCCTGTCCGCCGTCGTCGGCATGACGCTCCACCGTCGCTTCATCAGGGTTCCCGATTGTTTCCGCAAGAATGGACTGACGGGTCGCTGCCAGGCGCCCGTAACCGCACCACGCCACTATAAGCGCAACGCGAAGGATGTTGACCTGCAGTTCTGCGGTGACTGCCATCAGGACATTCCGGAGTGATTGGCGGCTTGGACGTTGTTCCAGGCACAGGCCTTTTGCGTCAACATGCAGGCTCTTGGCCCCTGACCATGATCGGGGCCACCGCGTTCGACCGGACCATCATGAAATTTCTGCTGTATGCCCAGGTGGCGCAGGACACCATCGACAGCCGGCTTGGAACGGCCGACTACAGCTATTTCTTCCTGCTGCGCGCCTTTTCCAAGGTGTTCGCGGAACTTGGCGACGTCATCGAGATGCATGACGCCGCCGATGCCGAGCCTATCCGTGCTCAGTGCGCCGCACGTAACGAACCCTGCGTATTGATTTCGTTCGCCCCCCCACACAAGACCCCGCCGGGCCTGGCCTGCCTCGCCGTTCCGCTGTTCGCGTGGGAGTATCCGGATATTCCCGAGCGCATCGAGGAAGGCTGCTGGACGAATGATCCGCGACACGACTGGCGCCGTGTCTTTGCGCTGGCGGGACGAGCGATCGCGCTGTCCAGCCATACCGCGAGTGCCGTCAAACGCAGCATGGGTGAGAGCTTCCCAATCGCGTCGATTCCCGCACCGATCAGGCCAATCGTGTGGACCGAGAAAATGGGTCAATTGCCCGACCCGGACCAGTCGGCTGTATTCAGGGCGAACGCGAGCGTGGCGGATAGCTGGCGCATGGGCCTGGATCCGGCACGCCTGATCTGTCTGGAGGAGGAGGAGGAGGACGGCACCAGTTACGATCCTGCCGACGCGAAAATCCTGCCGACGCGTCCGGACAACGTGCAATCAATGCGGGATGCCTACACTTCCGCGCCCGCGATGGCCGACGAGCCGGATGAGCTCGACGCTGGCTTGATCGAATCGGCGCCGCTCGCCTGCGGCTGGGATCTGCCCCCGCGGTTGCCGATCCACACCCGCCTGCGCGGCCTGGTCTATACCACGGTGCTGACCCCGACTGCCGGGCGCAAGAACTGGGAGGACCTGATCACGGCGTTCTGTTGGACCTTCCGCGACACCGAAGATGTCACCCTGATCCTGAAACTCGCCGGCACCGACCTGCAGCGCCACCACCATAAACTGCTCATGTTACTGACCAAGCTCTCGCCGATGCGCTGTCGCGTGATCGCGATCAATGGTTACTTGTCGGACGATGACTATGCTGGCCTGATACGCGCCACCACCTACTATGTAAATGCCTCACTCTGCGAAGGCCTGTGCCTGCCGCTGATCGAGTTCCTCGGTGAGGGTGTGCCTGCGATAGCGCCGGACAACACCGCCATGGCCGACTATCTCCGCGAGGAGTTTGCCTTCGTGGTGGCGAGCTATCCAGGCATTCCCACGATCTGGCCGCATGGCGACGGCGAAGTCAATCGCACTTCCTATCATCAACTGGATTGGGAATCGCTGGCCCATTCATTTCGCCGCAGCTACGAAGTCGCACACGGCGATCCAGCCCGCTACCGCGAAATGTCGCGGCGTGCCTGCGAAGCCATGCAGGCGTATTGCGGTACCGAGGTTGTGAAGTCCCAGCTGCATGCATTCCTGTGCCCATGGCTGCCATTGCCCGGTCAGACTGGTGGACAGCCCGCCTCCGAGACGGTCCTGGCCGGGATGACGACAGCATGATTATCATCGTCCACACCAGCACCGCGGCCCGGAGCATCGCGCAGCGATTGGGCCGCCCCGAATACAGCTATCGTTTCGTGCTGGACGAGTTCCGGCCCTTGCTGGATGAGCTGGGCAGCGTGATCGAGGTCGATGAGCCGGAGCTCGAGGTGGACGCGATCCATGCCCGCTGCCAACGCGATGGTGAACCATGCGTCTTCCTGTCCTTCATGCCGCCGAACAAGACACCGATCAGACTGGCCTGCCCGACCATCCCGGTATTCGCGTGGGAATACGAGGCGCTACCCACCGAGGAATTCGGTGGCAAGCCCCGCAACGACTGGACCCGCGTGCTGGCGAAACTTGGCCACGCGCTTACCCACTCCAGTTTTACGGTTGAGTGCACTCGTGCTGCGCTGGGCAACGATTTCCCCATCGCTTGCGTGCCAGCTCCCTTGTGGGAACGCATGCAGGCGTTGCGCAACCCATGCCGCGGCCCGACCAGGCTGCGCATCGACGGCTTGGTGATCGACAGCCAGCGGGTTGATCTGTCAGCGTATCGCAAGAGCCTGTTGCTCGCCGCCGAGCCTGACGTGCTGCCTCTGCCCGAGGTCCATCCCGGCGATCACGGCGTGATCGTGCTCGATGGCGTGGTCTACACAGCCATCTTCAATCCGCACGACGGACGCAAGAACTGGATGGAGATGATCACCGGATTCTGCGATGCCCTGCGCGACAGATCGGACGCCACACTGCTGCTCAAGTTGACTCACCATGACCCGAGTGAAGTCATCCCGAGCATGCTCCAGGAGGTCTACCAGATGGGACGGATGTCGTGCCGGGTATTGTTGGTGCACGCCTACCTTCAAAAGGCGGAGTACAACGCCTTGCTGCGCGCCACCACCTATGCGCTGAACACTTCACACGGCGAGGGTCAGTGCCTGCCGTTGATGGAGTACATGTCGGCCGGCAAACCCGCCGTGGCGCCACGCCACACGGCCATGCTCGACTACATCACCCAGAACAACGCCTTCATTGTCGACTCAGGCAACGAGCCGGGTACCTGGCCACACGACCAGCGCCAGGTCTTTCGAACACTGCGGCGACGTATTTACTTCCAGTCGCTGGTCGAGGCTTTTCGGCGCAGCTACCACGTGGCTCACCACGAACCCGAAGTGTATGCGGCGATGAGCACTGCCGCCACGGAGGTGCTGCAGCGCTATTGCTCCATCGAAGTGGTGCGACCCAGACTGCAACGATTCATCCATGAGCGGTTGTCAGTTACAGTGCCGCCGACGGGGGACTCCATCCATGTCGATTCGGCCTGAACAATCCACATCGGGCAGCAGGCGCAACCGCGATATCGAATGTCTGCGTGCGATTGCGGTGGTTGGTGTGGCGTTTCACCACATGCAAGGTAACCTGCTGCACCCCGGCCTGCCCTGGATCAGCCGGTTGTTCCGGCATGCGGATTTTTGGTTCGGGGTGGATCTGTTCTTCGCCATTTCCGGCTTCGTCATCGCCCGCAGCCTGCTGCCTCAGATGGCCGCCAGCGCAACCAGTTTGCGCGAGCAGATCGGCGTGATCGGCGCGTTCTGGATCCGCCGCTTCTGGCGCTTGCTCCCTTCGGCCTGGCTCTGGCTTGGCCTGATCATGCTGGCTGTGATCGCGTTCAATCACGGCGGCGCGTTCGGCAGCATCCACGCCAATCTGATGGCCACCCTCGCAGGCATGTTCGATGTCGCAAATTTCCGCTTTGCCGATGCCTTCTTCCGCTACGAATACGGCACCAGCTTCGTCTACTGGAGCCTGTCACTGGAAGAGCAGTTCTATCTCCTGCTGCCGTTGTTGGTGGTTGTCCTGCGCCGACGCATCGACCTTCTCATGTTCGGCATCTTCATGTTGCAGTTTTGCCTGGTCCGCACCCCGCTGCTGATGTCGGTTCGCACCGACGCACTGGCGCTTGGCGTGCTGCTGGCGATAGCCGCGCCCAGCAAAACCTACGGAGCATTGAGTCCGCGCTTTCTGCTGCGTCTGAATTGGCTGCGCATCCTGCTTCCGTCGTTGTTGCTGGCGATCCTGGCGACACTCGCTTCGGCCGATAATGGCGCTTGGCGCTTTCGCATCAGCGCAATCGCCGTGCTATCCGCCGCCCTGGTCTGGTTGGCCTCGTATGACCGCGACTATCTGCTGCCAGAAGGCTGGTGCAAGGGGTTGCTGGTGTGGATCGGAGCCCGCTCCTACGCGATCTACCTGATCCATGTGCCGGTGTATTTCCTGCTGCGGGAACTCTGCTTTCGCCTGGGGCCGAGCGACGCGCCCCTGCATGCGCCGGCATGGCTGCTGGTGATTCTGGCAAGCGGCTTGATTGCGTTGCTGGCCGATCTGAATTACCGCTACCTTGAACAGCCGCTGCGCCAGCGCGGCAGGCGCATCGCTTCTCGCTTCAGACATCGCTGGACAGAGCGCCCAGGTGGCGTGACTTCTTTAGCTGACCCACAGCATGACGGCAGTATCTCCGAGCCCGGCGCATGATCCAGTTGCCTTTCAGACGATGACACGCCGTGCCGCACTCCCGCAGCATCCATCACATGTCCCCAAAAAGGAGTGACCATGTCCGATCTCACCAAGAAGCTGCTTGGACTGATACCTTCTCCCACGCAGCCCGAATCGCCGGCGTGTCCCGAAAAGGCGGCGGAAGTCGTCGACCTGTCGGGCGCAAGGGGGGTCGGCCTGCATGACGCGGTGCTGAGCGGGTGGTTTCAAAACGAAACCAACGAGGTCTTTCGCGGTATTCCCGTCGGCCCTGGCGATTCGGTAGTCGACGTGGGCTGCGGCGATGGGGGAGCCAGCCTTTTCTGCGCCCGGCGCGGAGCGCACGTCACCGTCGTCGACATCGATCCGAAGGTGATCTCTGCCATGGAGGCCCGTCTTGAGGAAATCAGCCCGGGCGACCATGCAAGCCTTGTCAGCGACGGCGACCCGCTGCCGTTGGCGGATGCCATGGCCAGCCGCGTGCTGTGCACCGAGGTCCTCGAACACGTAGACGATCCAGAGCAACTGCTCTCGGAACTGGTGCGTATCGGCAAACCGGGCGCGCTCTACCTGCTGACTGTGCCCGGCGCCCTGCAGGAAAACCTGCAGAAACACGTGGCACCACCGAGTTACTTCCAGAAGCCCAACCATGTCCGTATCATCGAGCGATCCGATTTTGCCAAAATGGTTTCCCGTGCCGGCCTGACCATCGAGGAACACACCCAGTATGGGTTCTTCTGGTCGATCTGGTGGGCACTGTTCTGGGCCTGCAAGGTGGATCTGGACAAACCCAGCCATCCTGCGCTGGATCACTGGACCGAGTCCTGGCGTGCCATTCTGGCGCTGCCGCAGGGCGCCCAGCTCAAGCAGCAACTGGATGAATTCATGCCGAAAAGCCAAGTTATTGTTGCTCGCAAGCCATGACAGAGAAATGTTTCCCCGATGCCGTCCATCAAGGGAATGGCCGAGTGATCAGAGTCTCAGGCGCATGAACCTCACTCTCACACACGCCCTCTGGCGCTACCGAGGCTTCATCCTGGGCAGCGTCAAGCGCGAATTCCAGGCCCGCTATCGCAACTCCCTGCTTGGTGCAGCATGGACCGTACTCCAGCCGCTGGCGATGATCACCGTCTACACCGTGGTATTTGCCGAACTCATGCGCACTCGCCTGCCGGGCATGGACAGTCCCTATGCGTACAGCATCTTTCTATGCGCGGGGTTGCTGACTTGGGGGCTCTTCGGCGAAATCCTGCAGCGTGGGCAGACCGTGTTCCTCGACAACGGCAACATGATCAAGAAGCTGAACTTCCCGCGCATCTGCCTGCCCGCGATCACCGTGATCAATGCTTTGGTGAACTTCTCGATCACATTTTTCATCTTCCTTGCTTTCCTTGCACTAACCCACACCTTTCCCGGCTGGATCATTCTGTATGCGCTGCCGATTCTGCTGGTCCAGGTCGCCTTCGCCACCGGCCTTGGCATCATCGCCGGCGTACTCAATGTGTTCTTCCGCGACGTTGGCCAGTTCGTGAACATCCTGTTGCAGTTCTGGTTCTGGTTCACGCCGATCATCTACTCTGCCACGACCTTGCCGGCAGCAGTCAGGCCATGGATGGATCTCAATCCGATGGCCCCGCTGGCGCAGGCGTACCAGGGCATCTTCCTGTACGGACAGACGCCGCACTGGGGCACGATCTGGCCGGTCGCAGTGCTTGCGCTCGCCCTGTGCATGATCGCGTTGTTGCTGTTCCGACGTCGCTCGGGCGAGATGGTGGACGAACTCTGATGGGAGACATCCGCGTCAGCGGCTTGGGCAAGGCCTACAAGCAGTATCCGGGGCAATGGTCCCGACTGGCCGAATGGATCGTGCCGGTCGGCAATCCACGTCATATCGAACATTGGGTGCTGAGGGACATCGACTTTCACTTGCGTGCCGGCGAGGCCGTCGGCATTGTCGGCGCCAACGGCGCAGGCAAGAGCACCCTGCTGAAGATACTCGCCGGTACCGTGCGCCCCAGTTGCGGCAAGATAGAAATCGGTGGTCGCGTGGCAGCGATGCTGGAACTGGGCATGGGTTTCCATCCCGATTTCACCGGCCGTCAGAACGCGGTGATGGGCGGCCAGTTGCTGGGCCTCTCGCTGGAGGATATCGCCCGGCTCATGCCGCAGATCGAGGCGTTCGCCGAAATCGGCGAATATATCGACCAGCCGGTGCGCACCTATTCCAGCGGCATGCAGATGCGGCTGGCTTTCAGCGTGGCCACTGCGCAGCGACCGGACATCCTGATCGTCGACGAGGCGCTTTCCGTGGGCGATTCGTATTTCCAGCACAAGAGTTTCGAGCGCATCCGTGCGTTCCGACGCGAGGGCACTACCTTGCTGATCGTGTCGCATGATCGCTATGCGATCCAGACCGTTTGCGACCGCGCCATCCTGATGGAGGCGGGGCGCATCCGCATGCAAGGCGATCCAATCGAAGTGCTCGACTACTACAACGCCCTGATGGCCGAACATAACCACCAGAGGATCCGACAGGAGGTTCTCCCCGACGGTCGCCTCACCACCATCTCCGGAACCTCCGAAGCAAGCATCGTCGATGTTCGTCTGCTCAACCAGCACGATCGCTCAGCCGATACCGTGGAAGTGGGGGAGCCGCTGCGCCTGCTGGTACGTATCCGGGCCAACTCGGCGCTGCCACGGCTGGTACTTGGCTTCCTGATCAAGGATCGGCTCGGCCAGGCCATTTACGGCATCAACACGCACCGCCTCGAACAGCCGCTGGTGCATCTGGCCGCCGGTGACGAGGCCACGTACTGCTTCAGCTTTCCGGCACGGCTGGGCAAAGGCAGCTATTCCGTCTCGCTGTCGCTGTCACGCGAAGACTCACATATCGACAAGAATTACGAATGGCGTGACAACGCCCTGATCTTCCATGTATTCAATACCGGGAAGGAAGATTTCGTGGGCACCAGTTGGCTAGGTGCCAACGTCATCGTCACACGGCACTCATAGGGTCTGTCGTGCCATACATCCAGCGCAAGGTTTCATGCAGCTCGCGCCTGGGGAGCGGCCCGATGCGAGCCCTCAGGCGGGTGGGGTCACCGGTGAGGCGTTCCACCTCGTTGTCGCGAACGAAGCCCGGGTTCACCCTCACCTCGATCGTATAGCCGGCGATTTCAGCCATCATCGCCAGCACCTCGCGCAGCGAGTGACACTTGCCCGAACAGATGTTCAGAGTGTCGTCTGTGCTGCGGGTTTCGAGCAACCGACGGTACGCCCAGGCCACCGTGCGCACATCCATGAACTCGCGCCAGACATCGAGATTGCCCAACTCGATGCACCGCTCGCGCCGACGGAAGTGCGCGACGATCTTGGGGATCAGGAAGCGCTCGTCCTGGCCCACCCCGGTGTAATTGAACGGACGGCTGAACAGCAGTGGCAGGCGCCCGCTCCAGGTGCGCGCCATGTACTCCATGGCAAGTTTGCTGACCGCATAGTCATTGGTCGGCGCCAGCGGCATGCGTTCGTCCAGCGGACCGACCTGGCCGGCGGCATTGCCGTAGACATTGGCGCTGCTGGCCAGCACCACGCTCGCCGGCGGCTCCGGCAGATCGGCCAGCGCCGCAAGCAGGTGGCGCGTGCCGAG
>Ga0134126_10011574_pt1 | contig 11141 bp, 12 predicted proteins | sample KB31752_FD_96881 | JGI IMG/M metagenome (GOLD analysis project Ga0134126, IMG submission 96881) | Terrestrial soil microbial communities with excess Nitrogen fertilizer from Kellogg Biological Station, Michigan, USA - KB3-175-2 | ecosystem: Environmental > Terrestrial > Soil > Unclassified ... | reverse complement strand
GAACCAGATCGATTACCGCAACGGGGCAGAGCTCATCGCCAATGAGAATGTCGAGTCGCAGTTGTTGTTCGGAAAGGGCAGGGCATATGGCCTGGAGCTTTTCCTGAAGAAGAAAGCGGGGAAGTTCACCGGGTGGATCAGCTATACCCTTTCGCGCACCGAGCTGAAGATCGACGGTATCAATCGGAACAACTGGTATCCCGCCAAACAGGACCGGACACATGATGTCTCGCTGGTCGGCATTTACCAGGCCAGCCCCAAATGGACGCTGTCGGCCACCTGGGTATATTATACCGGTAGCGCCGTCACCTTCCCGAATGGCAAATACCAGGTGGGCGGGATGACCGCCTTTTATTACACCGAACGAAATGCCTATCGCATGCCGGCCTACCACCGGATGGATGTCGCAGCCACATTGCAGGGGAAAAAGAAAAAGAAATTCGAAAGCAGCTGGACGTTTTCCGTGTACAATTTGTATGGACGGGAAAATGCCTACAGCATCATTTTTCAGAACGATCCCGACGATCCCTCGAAGACCCAGGCCGTGCAGTATGCGCTTTTCCGTTTTGTACCGTCCGTAACCTATAATTTTAAATTCTGACCGATGAAACGACCAACCCTCCTCCTTTTGGCCATATGCGCCCTCGCGATAGCGGCATGCAAAAAGGTTATCCAGGTGGATCTCAACAGCGTCGCACCCCAGATCGTCATCGAAGGCGAGTGACCAATGGTCCGGCTCCATATTTTGTGAGGATCAGTAAAACCGTGGATTTTTCGGCAAGCAATGATTATCCGCCGGTGACGGATGCCGTCGTCCTGCTGACGGACACTACCAACGGGATCAGCGATTCGATGGTGGAGGCGAGCCCGGGGCTGTACAAAAGTATCGAGGTGGGAGGAGTGCCGCATCATACCTATCGGCTCGATGTGACGATTGAAGGAAAGCAGTATACGGCCTTATCGACCATGCCCGAGCGCGTCAAACTGGATTCGGTGACCTTCGCGCAAAACATCGGGTTCGACAATAAATTAGAGATCAATGCCGTGGCAGGATTCCAGGACCCGTCCGGTATTGCCGATTATTACCAGCTCTCCGAGACCGTCAACAGCCGGCTGATACCCGATATTTTCGTTTTGGAGGATCGACTCTCGGACGGCAGGTATATCCGGTATCCGCTGTATAATGACAGCGCCTATTTTGCTCCGGGAGATACACTCAGGCTGACGATGAATTGCATCGACAGGAACATTTACAACTATTTCTTTCAATTGATGAATGTAGCCGGCAACAACAACTTCCAGTCGGCGACGCCGACTAACCCGGCGACCAATATCAAGGGCGGCGCGCTGGGTTATTTCAGCGCACACACGACGGAGAAGGTCGACATTATCGTGTACTAAGACGGACTGGATGGCGGTGGGGGCGGCTAAGGCTGATAGCTTTTGATCTTATTGTATAGTGTTTTCCGATCGATCTTGAGGATCTCGGCCGCCCTCGATTTGTTGTAATTCACCTGTTTGAGCACATTCATGATCGTGTCGTATTCGGCCTGTGCGGCGGCATTCTTCAGATCGGTGTCCTTGTGCGCGATGGGATGATGCGGCGCCGCCACGATGGGGACATCCAATTGCTGCGGTATAAAGTTCTGCGAATAGGTGTTGGTATCTACGATCTCCGCGGGCAGCACCCGCGCATTGACACGGCCCGAAGAGGTAAGTAACGCCGCGCGCCGGATGACATTCCTGAACTCGCGAAGATTACCCGGCCAGGGATAATTCATGAATATCTGCATGACCTCGGGCTCGAAACCTTCGACTTCCTTATTCAGCTCCTTATTCGCCTTCGAGAGGAAGAATTCGGCGAAGAGAGGGATGTCCTCTTTGCGGTGACGGAAGGCAGGCAATACGATCGAGAATTCGTTGAACCGATGGAAAAGGTCTTCCCGGAAACGTCCTTTCCGATAGGCTTCCTGCAGATTCTCATTGGAAGCGACGATGATGCGTACATCGGTTTCCATTTCCTTGACGCCTCCGACACGTTTGAATTTCCTTTCCTGGATGACCCTCAGAAGAGCGGCCTGGATCTCATAAGAAAGATTCGCTACTTCATCGAGGAAGAGTGTGCCGCCGTTGGCCAGTTCGAAATGACCTTCTTTATCACCCAATGCGCCGGTAAAAGCTCCTTTCACGTGGCCGAACAGTTCGCTGCCGGCCAGTTCTTTCGAAAGCGTACCGCAATCCATGGCGACAAAGGGTTTGTCCTTTCGCGCGCTGTTCTGGTGGATCGTACGCGCAATGACCTCTTTTCCGGTGCCGCTTTCCCCATACAGGATGATACTATAGTTTGTGGGTGCGACCAATTCGATCTGCCTGTACAACTCTTTGGTGGCAGGCGACTGGCCCACGAGGAATTCATCATCGGACGGAATGTTCCTGCCAGGCTTGCGCATGGCTTGCACGGCCGTCGTGGGTTTGGGTGTATCACCTGCTTCGGATTGCTGCAGCGCGCGGCCGATGACATTCAGCACTTCTTCAGGTATCAGCGGTTTGGTGATATAATCGAATGCGCCCGCCTTGATCACATCCACGGCGGTCTTGATATCGGAATATCCGGTAATGATGATCACAATGGCATAAGGATCGACGTTCTTGATCTCCCGCAAAACTTCTCTACCCTCTTTGTCACCCAGACGGAAATCACATAGTACGACATCGAATTTGGATTCTTTGAATTTTTGTATGCCTTTGCCGCCGCTGTGGCTTGCTTCCGTCTCAAATCCCTTTTTTTGCAGGAAACGGCCAAGCAAATTGCACATATCCATATCGTCGTCTATGATCAAAATTCGCTTCATAATTTGATTGAGGTGGTTTTCGAACTAAAATTACAGGAAAAAGTATAATTTGGAATCAGTCAACTATTTACCTCTCATTCTATCCTAAACTCTTGCCAAACTTCTGCTGCCTGTGAAACCGATTTTTGGCACGCGAGTGGGGCGGAATTTCCCCAAATTGGGGAAGCACTCCTTTTGTAAGTTACAAAATTGGCGTCAATATTGTGTATTATAAACAGGGCAAGGCAAAATTAGAGCCAGGGACGCCCCGAAAATATCGTGGCAATAAAATTGTAAATATTCTGTTATGATAAAATTGTGGGGATTCTAAATTTATGTGGGTAAGTGGAAACAATTATTATGACAGACACTAATAATAAAGTCCTTATCGTAGACGATGAACTGGATATTTGTTATTTGCTAAGCGGCATGTTGAAACAGAGAAATTTCGTAACAGGCTTCGTGAATACGCTTTCAGACGCAGCGAATGCACTTCAAACGGATACGCCTTCCTTGTTATTCCTTGATAATCATCTGCCCGATGGTTTTGGGCTGGATTTCATTCCGTATATCAAAAAGAATTATCCTGAAGTAAAGGTGATCATGATCACGGCGCACGACGGCGCCGCGGACAGGAAACAGGCCTATGACGGTGGCGTCGATCTTTTTGTTGCCAAACCGCTGAATCGCAAGATGATCAATGATGCGATCGACAAATTATATAGTACTGACCCCGCAGGGCATAAAGCCTATCGTTTTCAATAGCCCATGCGGCTTGTGTAGCGGGTATTACCCACTCTTCCCCATTTATCTCACGCGAGCTCGAGCTGGATGATGAAGGACGTACCGACGCCCTTTTTACTGTCGAGCATGATCGAGCCATTGTGGTTAAGGATGATATTCTGGGTGTTGGTGAGCCCCAGACCGGTGCCCGAAGCTTTGCTGGTGTAGTAGGGCTCGAATACCTTCGGCAACGTATCTTCGTCTATACCAGCCCCGTTATCGCTTATCGTTATCACACATTTATTGTTTCTGACAGCCGTCTTCAGGTGCAGGATGCCCTGACCGGGCTCCATCGCCTCCAGCGCATTGACGATGATATTGAGCAGCGCGATCTTCATTCTTCGCACATCCACCGAGACTTCGCAGGTATCGGACATATAATCTCTCGTGACATCGAAGTTATTCAGCCGGATACGATCCCGCGCCAGATCGAGCGTTTCTTCGATCAACTCGTTGATCGAAATGCGCTGGTAGACCAGGTCGGTGAATTTGGTGGAATTCAGCAGATCGGTGATCAGCCCGTTGATGCGGTTGCTGTTGCGGCTGATCATCTCCAGTAGCAGGCGGTAGTTCTTCGTAGGCCCACCTTCCAGCTCGGCCTGCAGTTGCTCGACCGAGAGATTGATATTGGTCAGCGGATTACGCACCTCGTGCGCGATGGTTCTCGCTATCCGGCCGGTAGCCGCGAATTTCTCCACGCTGCGTATTTGCTGCAATGATTTATTGGCCTTGTCGAGATCCTGGACCCTTTCCTGCAATTGTTGCTGATTTGCCGCCAATTGTTGGTCGGCAATGCGCCGGGCCTTGTTCTCGCGCGAGTAGGTCAGCCAGGCGAAGATAGCGACGAGAACGGCAATACTGACCGAGACGAAAATGACATTATCCAGAAAGCGGTGTCGCGCCGTCAGGGCGATCATCTCCTTTGGGGTCACAGCGCGTTCGGAGTAAGCGATCACCCTGGCCTCTTTAAGCAACTCGGAATTAGCGTATACGGTAAGCAGATAGCAGGACAGCAGCAGGATAAAGGCTGTGCCGTACCCTGCGCGTGTTCGCAGGTCGGATCTGAATTGTTTGATCGTTTTCATATTTTCCGTCACACCCCCTCCTGCATCCATACGGACACTGCCCGGCCGCCGACATGGAACTCCCCTTTGCCTTCTTCGTCGATGGTAACGGTCCCCGGGTACTTGTTCAGCCAATCGACAAACTTCCTGCCGGCATGTCTTTTCCCGACCTCCATGGTCTTGAATCCTTCGTCTCCGTTGCAGATGAGCACGGCGCAACCGGAATCCTCATGCTCGTCGTCACCCTCCCTTGTCCATCCGATGCAACACGGATGATCGAGGTAATCCCGCTGGGTCCCATAGGCGAACCGCTTGCGCGCCGTCATCAGCCGGTCGATCTGCTCCACCGGCTGCATATCTACCCGATATTCATTGCCATCGGCGCCCTTGTCTTTATATCGGGCACCATAGAGGTCCGCATAAAACACGCAGGGATAGCCCGTATCGCGCAACAATAACAGAGCATACGCCAGCGGTTTGAACCAGTCATCTACAGGCGCTTCCAGGGCTTGCAGGGGCTGCGTGTCATGATTGGTGACCACCGTCACCGCCAGCTCCGGTTTTACCGCCACCAGCGTTTCGTTGAATATGGTCGTCAGGTCGAAATCCTGCCCCTTTTTGCCCGCCTCGAACAGATTGTGATGCAGCGAAGCGTCGAACAGCGACATTCTCCCCTCTGTGGCATCGATATACTTCAGCAGCAGCGGGAGATTGCCCGGCGCCCAATATTCGCCTACCGCAAAGAACTCGCTCCCGGTTACCTTACGCATATGATCCAGCCATTCGTTCTCCCAACCGGGCGGGATATGCTTTACTGCGTCGATCCGGACCCCATCGAAATGCGTCAGGTTCCAGAGCCACTCCCCCCATTTCTTCAGTTCCTCCCTTACGTGCGGGTTCCGGAATTCGACATCGTCATACATCAGGTAGTCGTAATTGCCCTTTTCCTCGTCGATCACGTCCTCCCAGCCCTCGCCATAGTCGTTCTGGATGCTGTAGATCGCCATTTCCTTCGTCCGGCTGTCATAATCGACACCTGTAAAGCAGTGATGATCCCAGATGAAAGGCGAATATTTTCCTTTTCGGCCCGGAAAGGTAAACCGGGTAAAGGCCTCGATATCATAGGGATCGCTGATGAATTTGTTCCGGTCTTCGGGGTCGACCTTGCGGGCACGGACCGTCTCCTTTTGGTCGCCGCCCGCCAGGTGGTTCTGTACGACATCGAGATAGACCTGCATGCCGGCCTTGTGTATGGCCTCCACCGCGGACATCAGCTCTTGTTTGGTGCCATATTTGGTCCGGACCGATCCTTTTTGATCGAATTCTCCGAGATCATACGGATCATAAACATCATAACCGACTGAGAATGTGCCATTAGTTCCTTTGCTGGCGGGGGGTAGCCAAATGGCGGTAAAGCCCATACCGGCCAGATGGGGGGCTTCCGCGGCCAATTTCTTCCATAAGCTGCCGTCTGTAGGATAATACCAGTGAAAATACTGCAGGATAGTGCCGTTTTGCATACCTCCCCATCCCCAGAAATGATACCACATTCCCTTACCCATAAAACCAACACCCCCTTGCTCAGAATGTAGAACATTTTTCACAAATACCCCCTCTCTTTGCGAAATACTGTCCTTTAGAAGATTTGGCAAGGATTTTTTGGGTACTAAGAGAAGAGACGCTAAACTTGAAGTCTTACTAAAATGGAGAAACTATGAGTAACAACACATCGAAAGTCCTGTTGACCTTTATCGCCGGAGCGGCCATCGGCGCGGCGCTTGGCGTATTGCTTGCGCCCGATAAAGGATCGGAGACGCGCCGTAAATTAATGGAAAAAGGATCCGATATCGGGGACAGCATCGCCGGTTTCGGAGAGACCGTAAAAGAAAAATTCAATGATGTGGTCGAAGGGATGAAAGGCAGCTTCACCAGTCAAAAGAACTCCATGTCGTGAGCATGCAAGAAGAACCTACGGATATCGATATTCTTCTGTCCGATGCGGGCGATTTCATCGAGACCAAAGCAACGCTGTGGAAGCTGAAGACGATCGAGAGTCTTGCCGATGTTTCCGGGGAACTGGTAGCCGGTCTGGCTATGATCGTGTTCGCGTCGTTCGTGGTGATCCTGATCAGCATCGGGGTGGCCTTATGGCTCGGGGAGATACTGGGCAAGAGTTACTATGGGTTTTTTATCGTCGGCGGGTTCTATGCGATCATCGCACTGATCATACTGGTGCGGCGCGAGCGGTGGTTGAAGGACACTTTTAGCAATATGCTGATCAGAAAGATATTAAAATGAAGACGGCTAAGATCACCACCATCGGGCAGTTGCGCGAGACGATCCGCGATCTGGAGCACCAGGGTTATGTTAACCAGCAACACATGCGTAGCCGGGTAGGGGAGGTTGCGGATCGGTTCAAGCCGGCCAATATCTTCAAGCGCCTGATCGGCAATCTATTCTTCGACGGCCATGAGACAAAAATGGGGTTGCTCAGGGTCGCCGCCGGATTTGCGACCAGTCTTATCGTAAAGAAATTCTTTAAAAAGGGATTGCGCCGGTAGGGGGAGGATCCTCTACGTCTCAGCTAGGCTTGCCGCCGGGACTTCGACAGACGGCCGGGGACTTCCGGGTTCGCGAACCGCCCTCCGTGGCTCAGCCTTCCTGATCGGGATCGATCAGCAGCGTATTCTGTAAGAATGCCAGCTGTTCGCCGGCCCCCGTCTTTTTCAGCCAGGCGATGACATGCCTGACCAGCACCTTATAGACAAAAGCGGGTTTTCTGAGTGGTTTGAAGAGCTCGTCGCTATGCTCCCACAGGTCGATAAAGATCTCGACCGTCAACTTCTCGAGCACCAGCTTCTCGACCGGTCCCGCGAGTTTTTGGACCCCTGCGAATATCGAGGGGTAATAGCGATCGATGAATTGTTCAAACAAGATGAACTTTTCGGTCTTGGTATCAGGCATGGCGATCAACATTGGTAAGGATGATTAACCATAGTCACCGCCAAACAGGAGGATGTAACCGCTAAACAGAAGATTTTTCCATGATCGGTATCAAGTTATCGTCAATTTTAGGCGCATTTCGCCTTTATGGTATATATTTTGTGTCAAATTATAGACTTAGCCTGCGATTTGCCTGAATTTTCGAAAGATCAACTTATACTTCCTGTGATCAACCTTAAAAGAGTACACACGTTCTACTGCTCGGCCTTTAAGGCATTGGCATAAGCCGTTCACAAAGGGGTAATGTATGGAGGGCCCACCCTACGTTACCTTTTTTTATGGGCATACCCCAAAGCGGCGGCACTCGCGGTTGCGTCGACCTGCGGAATGCGCTGCCCCGGCATCCCTACCGTTTAGCCTCGAACAGCGTCCATGGCCATGCCTTCATATCCCGCAGGTATCTCGATTCCCATTCATATTCCGGATGGGCCGCCAGAAAGGGGGCGGCCAGAAAATCCTCGCCATCGGGGTTACCCATATGCGCCCAGAACTTCAGGTCTTTGGCCAGTGTGGTCGTAGTGATCTTCGCCTGAACCGTACCACCGGGGAAAAAAGGAGGCCAGCTCCATTCCGGGATGCCGTTCGGGTCGGTATCGGCACGACCGGCGATGACGCAGCGGCTGGCTTCGCGGGCATTGGTCAGCTCATTATAAGAGTCGCCTTCTATCGTCTTGGCCGTCTCCACATCCAGTCGCCCCTTGTACTGGGCGGTGAGGTGCTCCCACCGCCGGCGCCGGCTATTGGGGGAATTGGTGGTGTCGGCCGGGTTGAAAGTCGTCTCGGTGGCGATGAGTGTCGAATCCAGCGGGAAGTTCGACCCGGTGTAGACGCCGTCCTTCGTCCGCCATACCCGGAAATGTTTCAGACCAAGCTCGACCCGCGCGATCTCATTGGTCTTGATATCGCCTACCAGCCAGTCGTTCGCATAACCCCCATTGTTACCTGTCGTCATGATCTGTACGAAATCGTCGATGCTGTTGGCATACTGCGCGGCTTTTCGCGCCCGGACGAACTCCGGTATCCCTTTTTCATCGAACCCCTTGAATTGCGTGATCGTGGTCTCCGTGATGAGGATGCCCCCGCTGGTGACCACGAAATCATCTCCGCTGTGGATCAACCCCGGCATACAATCCATGAATATATGGTTGCCCGTTTGCGGGACGATGTCGGCAATGATATTCCATCTTTCTCCGCCCAGATAGTCGGTCCAGTTGTTGTGCCCGATGGCGATGAGACCGTCGGCGGTATAGCTGCCGGTGGCGATGAACCCGCTGCAGTTGCCGGGGGCCTTGTTATTGGCGGCTGTCGATCCCGGATGTTGTTTCCCTTCCAGCCAGGGCACATAATATTGCGAAAGCTCGATATTTCCATTCAACACCACGAGGTCATATACGTCATAGTGTTTCCCGCGCGCCCTCAGTCCTTCGACGATGCCGGCGATCTCGTCCTGGTATTCCTTGTCAATCTTATCCCAGAACATTTTTTTTACGGCGTCGCGATAGAAGGACCAGTCCTTTCCGGAGAGATGGGGGAGCGAGACCTTCATGGCTTTGATGAGATCGTCGATCTCGTCGGCCAGCAGATAGCCGTGCTGGTAGCCGATGTTGCCGGGGCTACCTTCGAGATGGACATAGATCCAGCCATTCTTGTCCTCACGCGAGGCGTTGGCGAGACGGGGGTTGCCTTGCTGGCAGAAAGCAGTGGCCGTCAGCGACAGGGCTGCCAGCAGCGCGGTTAATTTTCTCATATAGGGAAGTTACTCAAAAAACTTCACCGAGATTCACAAAAAAACCGCCCGATCCGTGGATGCCCCAGCCATAGTCGATACAGAGATTGGTGCGCGAGAACTTGTTCAGACTGATCCGGATGCCGCCGCCATAGCCGGGTGCGATCGTATTGAATCTGCCGGTGACGGGGTCGGAAAAAGATTGGGCGTTGCCGAAAGCGACCCCGCCGAGAATGCCGTTCGAAGTGATGCCGAAGCGGTATTCCGATTCGAAATAGAGCATATTCCTGCTGCGGAAACGGCCCTGGATATAACCCCTGCCCGTATTGCTATAGGCATCCCAACCCGTGCTGGGCAACAGCAGGTAAGGAGGATTGCCATTCCCGACGGTCAGCCAGTCGTAGCTCCATATCGCCAGGACATTATGCGTCGACCCGGGGAAGCGGATATATTCCCGGGCATCGAATAACAGCGATTGCCAGTTGTCGCTGCTGCCCAGCCAGGTAAAATTGTCGCGATAGTTGACATTGAAATAGGTGCCGTTCTCGGGATTGATGGGGTTGCGCCGGTTGTCGAACTGGGCGCGCAGGGATATCCCTGAAGCCTGTTCGGAACTGGAGAGACCGTACCGTTCGAAATCGGTGGGTTTGCCGGGTGGCGGATCGATCTCCCGGACATTCCAGAAATAGTCGAAATCATAGCCGATGCCTAGATAAAGATCCTTCGTCACACTTCGAAGAACGGCCTGGTGCAGCCTTATATAACCATAATCGATGTTGTACCCGCTGTCGGGGTTGGTGTCCCCGCCCAGCCCATAGGTCAGCGAAGGATATTTCAAATATCGCCAGTCGGTGACGATATTGTATCGATTGCCTTCGGTCCAGATATTGGCCTGTATCGGGAAGATGATCTGCTGGTATTGAGAGTAGGTGAAGCTCGTCAGGACATTCGACATATTGCTGTGCTCGCTGGTATAGAACGCGAAATTCGAGCTCAGCACCCCCGCAAAACCGGTCTGAAGGGTATATCCCGCCACCGGAAGCGCAGAAATATGCAATTTTCCCACTTTTTGCTTTATCGTATCGATCCTCGTCGATCTATGGCCCTTTAGAAAACTGCGGCCGAGGTCCACCAGGTCCGTCTGATTGTTGGGGTCATGGGAGAACAGCCCGTATTTGTGTGCGGCCGGCGGGTGTGCGGCCGGCGCACTATTTAATTTGTTGATAGACAAAGAGTCCTGCGCGTTGAGTCGCTGGAAGGTGAAAGCAAAGAGTACGATCGGCGCTGCTATTATAATGAGTCTGTTCAACAATGTCGGCTTAATAGTGATGTTGGACCGTTGGATACTATAACGGTTTACTGTTACGGGCTATTTCGCCCGGTCATGATGTCTTTTCAATGGTCGGGCGTAACCTGGCGGTGTCATAGCTTCGCAGGAGAGGGGGCGGGAAGAGTTACGGAAGGAACATTCACAGGGATGAACTCGTTCAGTTTATGGAGCTCTAAGATAGTGGTTTTTCCATCTTCGCTTTCCCTGTACATAGGCACAAACTTACCGTTGAAAATAATTTCCTGATAGGTGTATGAGGTACGTTGCTGGACCAAATTCGAAAAGACATCGTCGAAACCGCGGATCAGCACATACAGCTCCACATCCGCTGCCACCATATCTTCCTGCGTGAAGCCCAGGAACGGGCTTTGTTCGTCGATGGGATGGACCACCGTCCAGTTCAT
>Ga0134126_10011573_pt1 | contig 11142 bp, 13 predicted proteins | sample KB31752_FD_96881 | JGI IMG/M metagenome (GOLD analysis project Ga0134126, IMG submission 96881) | Terrestrial soil microbial communities with excess Nitrogen fertilizer from Kellogg Biological Station, Michigan, USA - KB3-175-2 | ecosystem: Environmental > Terrestrial > Soil > Unclassified ... | reverse complement strand
TCGCGTCCAGGTTTTCCTTGTCCATGGCCAATGCCTGCCGGAAAGAGGCAATGGCGTTCTTGTAATCTTTTTGCTGCTCGTAGGTGGTCCCCAGAGCGGAATAGACCTTTGCCGAGCGCTGGCCTTCCGGCACGGTCTTCAATAAGTCGGCTGCCTTGTTGTTGGCGCCTTCATCGTTATAGAGATATGCCAGATTCGTGATAGCTTCTTCTGAATTGGGATCGAGATTGAGCGCGGCCTTGAATTCACTTTCCGCTTTGACCGTATCTTTATTCAGGAAATACAGCCGTCCCAGCAACAGATGGTTATCGGCATTCTTCGGCTCGATCTTGGTGATCGCTTCATATTGCCCGATGGCCAGAGTAAGGACTTCACGCGACTGTGTTCCTGATTGCAGATCGCCTAAAGATCGCAGATAGATCCGTCCCAACAGCTTATGGGCTTCCAGGTTGTTAGGATCGCGTTTGATGATTTCCTGGGCTTCCAGCACAGCATCGCGGATGCGTCCGGTCTTGGCATACAGCTCTGCCAGCGACGCGTTTAAATATTCCGAAGAAGGATCGTTCTCAATGGCCAGCCGGTATTCTTCCACCGCTTTAGTGGCGTATTCCGAGCGGCCGTACATCGCCATCATTTCTTCGTACATATGTGCGAGGGAGAAATGATAATAAGCCGCGGCCTGGTCAGGCTTCTTGTCCGCTTTAGGCTGATCTGGATTTGTGGCCTTGGCAGCGGGGGCTTGCTGTGCCGGGGCGGCGTCTTTTTTCGACGGCGCAGTTTTTGCCGGTGCCTGAGATTTAGGCGCGTTCTGCTGGGCCAACACGCTGGTCGTGGTGAGCAAAAGCAGCCCAGAGAGAAAAATGCGATTTTTTATAAAAGTCATAGAGCGAACCGAAATACCTTTTAATTGGATGCACAGCCGCCATTTCCGGTGGCGGATATTCACCCTCTAATTCTAGCCCTTAGTCCCCGCTTTTTTGCGGCAGATTACAATTCTTCACTAGTGACGGAAGTGGCGCACACCTGTGAGCACCATTGCCAGCCCCAGGCGGTTCGCCGCTTCAATTACTTCCTGGTCACGCATGGAGCCGCCAGGTTGAATAATGGCCGTGGCCCCGGCTTTGGCAATCTCTTCCACGCCGTCCGGAAATGGGAAAAAAGCGTCGGAAGCGGCCACCGTGCCCTGCAAAGGTAAGATCGCTTTCATGGCGCCGATCTTGCATGAATCCACCCGGGACATCTGGCCTGCGCCCACGCCCACCGTCTGGCCTTCCCGCGCATACACAATGGCATTGGATTTCACGTGCTTGCAGATTTTCCAGGCAAACAGCAAGGCGCGCATCTCTTCCGGAGTGGGTTGCCTGGTGGTAGCGACTTTCAGGTCGGCAGCGGCCAAGGGACGGACGTCCGCATCCTGCACCAGCATACCGCCGGAAACCTGCTTCATGGCGAACTTTTGCGCGCTTGGCCTGACTTCGACCAGCCGCAGGTTCTTCTTTGCCGAAAATTTTTCTTTCGCTTCTGGTGAATAACCCGGCGCGGCAATGGCCTCCACAAAAAGCTTGGCCATCTCTTCGGCGGATGCGCCGTCAATCACGCGGTTTACGCCAATCACGCCGCCGAATGCTGAAATCGGATCAGTTTCTTTGGCGCGCATATATGCCTCAACCAGCGTCTTTCCCGTCGAAGCGCCTGATGGATTCGTGTGCTTGATGATGGCGCAAGCAATTTCGTCAAACTCCTGCGCCAGGTCCCACGCCGCCTGCAAATCCACAATGTTGTTGAATGATAGTTCCTTGCCTTGAAGCTGTTTGCCATTGGCCACGCCTGTATTCGATCCGTCGGAGTACATGGCGGCGCGCTGGTGCGGATTCTCTCCGTAGCGCAGGTCCATGGCTTTATTTAGTGAGAACCGGAGAACCGAGGGGAAGTCATCGCCGACATTGATCGAGGAAGCCTGGGGAAGCTGAAAGTCTTTTGCATCTTTACTAAGCGCGGTGCTGGCCAGGGTCGCAGCAATCGCGCTGTCGTAAGCCGCGGTGGTGGCAAAAGCTTTTTGCGCCAGACGCCAGCGTGTCGCCAACCCAAGTTCGCCGCCGGAACTGGACATTTCCTGTGCGATGGCCGCATAGTCCGGGGGTGAGGTAACAATCGCCACGTCACGAAAATTCTTTGCCGCCGACCGCACCATGGACGGGCCACCAATATCGATATTCTCAATTACCTCATCAAAATGCACGCCTGGTTTGGACGCAGTCTTCTCAAAGGCGTAGAGATTTACCACCACCATGTCAATGGGCTGGATTCCATGCTCTTTCGCCGCGGCCACGTGCGCGACATTGCCGCGCACGTGCAGGATCCCACCGTGGACCTTGGGGTGAAGCGTCTTAACGCGGCCATCCATCATTTCGGGAAAGCCTGTGAGATCGGAGATGTCTTTCACCGCGATGCCGGACTCGCGCAGCAGCTTGGCTGTGCCCCCGGTGGACACTAATTCCACCTTGAGGGCTGCGAGTTGCCGGGCAAATTCGACCAGACCAGTCTTATCGGTAACGCTCAGGATTGCACGCTGAATTTTGGCCACTATTGTTCCTCGGAAGGGATGAAAGGACTAAGGAATAAGGTATCAGCGTGAAAGTGGTGCGCGCAACCGTAGCACATTGATAGAAGCGGAAAACGCAGTGCCGCACATGCCGGCGCTTCAGCATCTCAATTGGCAAAAGGACAAGATGCAAATGTCTCACTGCCGTTCATTTCTCAATGCTTTATCTCTCAAAATTTTATCGAGTTTCGCTAGTGTTGCCATGCTGCTTTTATCCACCAGCTCATATGGCCAGTCCACCGGCGCCACCAAAGAGAATCCGATTACCGGATCTGCCGCATATGCAGACTGGACACAGCAGAAACCCGGCGTCTTCCGAAAAATCACCGTCGCCGATCTACCTCCACCGCACGCAACCGCGTCCGTCGATACCGGTCCGGAAATGGTGGCGCGTCCACATGGAGCCAGGCCGCAGGCTCCTGCCGGATTCAAAGTGCAGCTTTATGCAGATGGCCTCGATTATCCCCGCGAAATTCGTACCGCGCCGAACGGTGACATCTTTCTTGCAGAAAGCAAAAGGGGCGAAATCAAAGTCTTTCGCGGCGTGGGCAAAGACGGAAAGGCGGTTCAGATGGCGGTGTTTGCCAGCGGGCTGAAGCAGCCCTTTGGAATCGCATTTTATCCGCCTGGACCAAATCCGGAATGGGTGTACGTGGGTAATACAGATTCCGTGGTGCGCTTTCCCTATCATTCGGGCGATATGAAAGCGCGCGGTCCGTCACAAAAGATCGCGGATATTTCCGGCGGAGGACACCTGCGGGGCGGGGGACATTGGACTCGCGACATCGCCTTCTCAAAAGATGGCAAAAAAATGTATGTCTCGGTTGGATCGCATTCCAACAATGACGATCCAGATACGCACCCAGAAGAGAAAGACCGCGCTGACATATTGGAGTTCAATCCTGATGGAAGTGGTATGCGAATCTACGCCTATGGCTTGCGAAACGCAGTTGGAATCGCTGTCTCTCCTGAGACCGGCGTGTTTGGGCCTCAGTAAATGAGCGTGACGAATTGGGCGACCTGCTGCCTCCCGACTACATCACTCACGTGCAGGATGGCGGGTTTTACGGTTGGCCGTGGTATTACATTGGTCCGCACTGGGACCCCAAGCACCAGGGCAAGCATCCTGAACTGAAAGACAAGGTCATTGTGCCGGACGTTCTCGTACAGCCGCACTTTGCTTCTCTGGAAATGACTTTTTATGAAGGTAAACAGTTTCCCCAGGAATACCGTGGCGACGTTTTTGCTTCACAGCACGGGTCGTGGAACCGCAGCCGCCGCGCGGGCTATGAAGTAATACGCGTTCCGCTAAAAAATGGCAAAGCGCTTGGCGACTATGAAGATTTTCTAACCGGCTTTGTCACCGCAGATGGCCACGTATGGGGACGCCCCGTAGGAGTCGCCGTCGGGAATGATGGCTCGCTATTCGTAAGCGATGACGGGTCTAACACAATCTGGAGAGTGACATACGCGGGTAATAGCAATCAATGATGGCAATTTACGCGTGCCGAGCCGCCTGTTCCAAGCGCTGATGAACCTGCAATTAGGCGAGAATGTACTATCGGCAGGAGCGCAGCGGCAAAAAAATTACGGCTTTGGTTTGGCTTTCAGCTTGGCTTGCCCGTTCTGCAATTCCACGGTATATTCCACGGCCTTGCAGCCGTATTCTTTTTGCAGTTGGGCGGTCTTCTGCTTTACGAATTTTTTGAACGAGTCGAGATTGGCGGCGCTTTTCTCCCCGGTCTTTTTGCGCGCGTCGGTGAGCGCCTGAAACAGCGACTCCACCGGCGCCGTGTCTGAACCATCAGAAACTGACATGCTGAACGGGCGATCTTCCGTTGCCGTGGCGTGGTGCTTCATGGCCTTTTGCGCTTCATGCTCTTCGTCCGTTCGCAGGCCCTGGATTCCCAGCACGGCATCCTGTGGCCGCCGGTATCCTTCTTCCTTAATAACCAGTTTTTGCTGCCAGAGCGCGTTATAGAGCGCGTAGCGTTGCTGGATGGTGGTGTAGCGGTACCGCTGGGCGTAATTCATGCGGTTGCCGTCAGAAAACTTTTTCAGCAGGTTCTTGACCTTCCACTCCACGTCGGTGGGTGGTTTTTTGGAGCCTCCGCCAAAGTACATGTCGTACTCGATCTTCAGCCGGCGCAGCTGGTCTTCGAGCAAGTTGAGTTCTTCGTCAATCGCCAAAGTGGCAGCTCCAGTTCCGGGGTCGCGCTCAAGGAGAGCATTTACGCGGAATATACCATAGACAGCCACGGCATCCTACGTGCTCAAGGTACAGTCCGCTGGCCCTCACTGCGGTACTTTGTCATCTGGCCGTTGCGTTTTGGGAGCATCCGAATCTCTCCGATTTGCGGTTTTTCTACGGGCTTTGGCCAACCTTATGACATGGCGTTTCATCATCCCTCTGAATTGCATCTAAGAATACGTAAAAGGTCATACAAAAGGATTAACTATGCTTCCTAAGGTCGTCTCCAAAAATCGAACCCGGATCGTCATTGCAGACGATCACACCGTCTTGCGGGAATCCCTGGCCGCGTTACTTGCCACACAGCCCGATTTTGTGGTGGAAGGGCGCGCTGCTAATGGTCAGGAGGCCCTGGCGGTGGTAAAGGAGCGGCAGCCGGACGTATTGCTGCTGGATCTTTTCATGCCGGAGGGAGATGGCTTTGAAGTCCTGCGTACCCTGGACCGCGGCGGCAGCCGGGTGGCTGCTGTGGTGCTTACTGGGTCCGACAATGAACTTGATTACGCTCAGGTAGTAAAGCTGGGCGCGCGGGGCCTGGTGCTCAAGAGCGATGGTCCGGAGAAACTATTTACGGCAGTCCGCACCGTCGCCAACGGAGAGCTCGCATTCTCGGATGAGCTGGCTCAGCAGGTCCTCACCACCATGACGGCGGAATCGAAAACTTCTGCCAACACCATGAGCCGTCTTTCCACCCGCGAGCGCCAGATTGCCTATCATGTAGCTCGGGGCATGAAGAATAAGGATATTGGCGAAGCCCTTACCATCAGCGAGAACACGGTGAAGCGCCACCTGCAAAGCATCTTTACCAAGACCGGCGCGCGTGACCGCCTTGAACTGGCGGTGATGGCGCTGAACGAAGCGAGCCAGGCAGCGTAAGCAGTTTCTGTAACCCCGATCCCGCGCACTCTCAAGATTCGTCCTTAGATTTTGCATCACGAGCGCGGGAGATGGGACACTATCTGCTCCAGTGCTCTTGCGGCCAACCCGTTCGGGGTAAATCGTGATGGGGTAGGGATCCCTCGCTGCGCTTCGGGATTTCAGGAAAGCTTACTTCCCCGCGCCCGCGGCCATCTTTTTTACCATGGCCAATACCAGCTTGCGATCGCTGTCATTCAGGCTCATGGAGTAGCGGCGGACCTGCGTCAGGAACCGAACTTCATCTTCAGTCAGCGGCGGCAGATGTTTGGCGTTGCCGTTGGAGAAATGGTCGGCAAAAAACTGGCCGAGAGGAAGTTCCATGGCTCCGGCAATTTTGGAAAGCGTATCCAATGAAGGGATAGTGTGACCGTTTTCCACGCGCGAAAGGTAGCAGCGCAAAAGCCCGGTGCGCTTCTCAATGTCACCCTGTGACATGCCCTTTTGCAGCCGATAAGTCCTGATTGTTTCGCCTATATTCATCGCTGGGACCAGCTCTTTTGCTCATTCGTTCCCGGGGTGCTTGGATAGTAACCAGATAAGCAACTTTCTGCAAGAACATTTTTTGTCAATCAAAATTTGGAGGCGACGATCCTGTACGGAATGCCGGTCATGCCAACTGTCGTCTACGGCTGCTGGACTACATTGCTATACGACAAACTGCGTATTTGCTGTTCAGGCACGAGCGTTGCCGCGCGGAACTGCTCTGGTCTTTTTCGAGTTTATTCGGCTCATGCAATGGCCTGCGAGCGAGTCAATGCCAATTCCATAAACAACATATTCCCAATTGGAGTGTGATAATAGGGATCGATTTCTTTAAATCCTAGTTCGCGATACATGGCAATTGCGGCGTCCATTTTGCCAAGGACGGTGTCCAGCCTCACCCGTGAATATCCGATTTCAGCCGCTTCGCGGATGACTTGCCGCGCCAGCAGGCGGCCAATGTTGTGGCCGCGAAACTCAGGCCGCACGTAAAGCCGCTTCATCTCGCATATCTCGGTCTCTTCCAGAGGACGCAAGTGCGATCACCCCTGCCGGTTTTCCGTCCCAGAGCGCCAGCAGCAGCCGACCTGCCGGCGGCGCATACTTACCCTGCAATGACTGCATCTCTTGTTCAAAACCCTGGAAGCAGAGATTGAATTCCAGCCATGCAGCATATTCTTCGATCAATTGCCGCGCAGCGGCGAGGTGTTCCGGATCGTGCGCCTGGAAAATACTGAGCATAGATCTTCCTCTGGAACGTTTGATTCCGCAGCTTGGGACAAAAGACTTATTTTTAGCAGAGAGTGTAATCGCAGGTTCGAGCAAGGCTTCACTAGCCCATCAACATTCCGCCATTCACCTTGAGCACATGGCCAGTGATATAGCTGGCTTCTTCCGAGGCCAGGAAGCGGACAGCGTGCGCAACTTCCATGTCAGTCCCGGCCCGGCCCATCGGGATCGCTTCATTCACTTTGGTCTTCAATTCCGCCGACAGAGCTTCCGTCATGGCGGTCTCAATGTATCCGGGCGCGACGGCATTCACGGTGATATTGCGTGAAGCTACCTCGCGTGCGATGGCCATGGTAAAACCGATCAGCCCGGCTTTTGATGCAGCATAATTTGCCTGGCCCGCCTGGCCGGTCTGTCCAAATACGCTGGTTATGTTGATGATCCGGCCCCATCGCGGCCTCAGCATTGAGCCGATTACGGATTGCGTGGTGTAAAAAGCCCCGCTCAGGTTGGTCTGGATGACCGAATCCCAGTCATCTTTTTTCATCCGCATCAACAGCGTATCTTTCGTCACACCGGCATTGTTGACCAGAATCTCAACCTTCCCAAACCGTTCAATCACGGCTTTCACGGCGCTCTTAACGTCCGCTTCATTGCTCACGTCCATGCGAAAGGTGGCTGCCTGACCGCCTTTGTCGGCGATTTCTTTTGCCACGGCAGCCAGCTTCTCCTCGTTGCGGGCTGCCAGCGCGATTAAAGCGCCGCCTTCAGCCAGCGCCAACGCGCATGCGCGGCCAATTCCCTGGGAAGCTCCCGTTACCAGCGCCACGCGCCCTGTTACTCCCGGCATTTTTTAGTTATCTCCATTGGGCAAAGTTAACTGCAAATTATATGCGATTGCCGCCAACGCGCGGCTTTCCTGGCGGCCGCTTTAACTTGTGACGGAGATCACATCATTTGTTGCCGAAAGCTGCCTGTATTAGGTCATCATTGACTTGGAAAGGCGCTGTTCAAGCAGGTCCCAGAAGGTAATGGGATCACAGGACCGCGCACCGCGCTCCCGTTGATCCGGTGACCGCTTTGCGGAGGTCATTGGCAACCACACAAAGCTGACCATTGGACTCCAAGCCTTCTGGTCAGCTTTTTTGCGTTACATTGCCGTGCTGCGTCGCTCCGCGAGTGCCGGCTCTAATGAGACTTCATCCCGGAAGGCCAGCTTCATAATCGGCGGGGCCACCAGCGTGGTGATGCCGGTCATAAAAATCACCAGAGCATACGCCGATTCGGAAACGATATTCATCTGCAAGCCCACCAGAGCGACGATTAGCCCGACTTCCCCGCGTGGCACCATGCCGATTCCGACCTTAAACGCCGTTTTCCAGCCGGAGCGCAGCACCGGCAAGCCGCAGCCCACCAATTTGGAAATGATTGCCAGCAGCGAGATCACAACGGCTGAGACCAGCAGCTTGCCATCAAAAACCGACATATTCATGCGGGCGCCCATGCTGAAAAAGAAAAAAGGCGCCAGAAATTCGTTGATGGAAAAAACGCGCGAGCGCAGGTTCCATCGCGGCGAGTATTCGGCAAATGCCAGGCCCGCAAAAAATGCGCCGATAATTGCAGCCATGCCGATCTTCACCGCGGCATAAGAAAGTCCCAGGCAGATGGCCAGTGCAATGATCAACGGCGCGTCCTGCGTAGACATCCGCTCCATCCCCGGCTCCATGCGCTTTACTACGCGCGGCGCGTAAAACATCATCAGCAAGGCGAATCCAATGGCTTCAATCGCCGTGATAAGAAGCTGCGCCCATTCCAGTCCGGTGGAAGATACCAGCCCAACCACCACGGCCAGCACAATCATTCCCAGCACGTCGTCAAACACTGCGGCCCCCAGAATAATGCGGGCGGGAAGCGTGTGCAGTAGATTCATGTCGCCCAGCACACGCGCGGTAATGCCGACGCTGGTGGCCATCATGGCAGCGGCCACAAACACTGCCTCATGCGTCGTGTGATGGCGCAGCAGCATGTAGGAGACGCCAAAGACAAATGGCACCGCAATCCCTGCCAGGGCAACGTACAGCGAAGTGCCTCCAACGCTGATCAGGTCCTTAGGCTGTGTTTCCAGGCCAACTGTAAATAGAAGAAAAATTGCACCGATTCCGGCAATGGCATAGATCGCGTCTGTTGGAACCACCAGGCGCGCGCCGTAAGGCCCCAGGAGCACACCGGCAAGAATCTCGCCCAGCACGGCAGGGAGATGCATCCTCTCAAAGGCTTCACCAAAGAGCTTGGCCCACACGAAGATGAAAAACAGCTGAAAGAGAAATGGATCAGCAGTGTGCATGGGGACTAAAGTTAGTTCGGAGCCTGAAAGCTTAAATCTATACGATGCGAAGTTGCGAGCCAAATTCAGAGTAGATGCTGGATTCTAAAACCCATAGGCTGGTACCTTCCTGAGAGACCCGTATTTGAAGCGACGGATACCCGCACTCCTGCTCGTTTTTTTGACGGCCGTTTCTAAAGCAGCTCTCGAATTATGGCGCCCAGCTCTCGATTTTTCCCACAGCAACCCTGTGTTTTGTCATCATAAATCAAGAGCGAAATATGCATGTAACCCATCTAATCAGCAAAAACTCGATGAAAACAGTAGCTGGAAAGTTCTGGACAATTCCGCTGATGGATGCTGCCATGGGTGGGCTGGTTTGTGCGCTGGCTGCCCTGGCTTTAAGCGCTGCCGCCAATGGCCACACCTGGAAGAATACGGCCCCGCTCATTTTTACGGTCGTGCTGTTGGTGATTGCCGGTTTATTTGGGTCACGGGCTGGGATCATTGGGACCGTGGTTGCCGCGATGATTTTCGCCAGCTTCCTTTTCAGTCCCTTGGGGAACATGCAGGTGGCTGATCAATCCGCCCGCAGCAATCTGGGCTGGATGATGCTGATTGGAATCGGCTTCTCATTCTTGTTCGCGCCCCCGAGTTCCGGAATGCGGCGCCACTAAAATTCTCTCTGGAAAAGCGAAGCAACAACGCAACAGCCTTTGTAGGCTCGGCATCCTAACACTCTCAGTTACAAGATTCGGGCATGCGTCCGGATGGCAAGAGGAGTTCCCTATGGCTGCCGCACCTCAGTTGCCCACATCTCGTCAGCGCTGGGCGCGCTCGCCTTTTTATTTCAATTCTGCGGCCCACCTGCTTCGCATTGGGCGGGAAAAAGCAACCACGCTCATGGAATTGCTGGAGGCCATACGCACATGTCCGGAATCATCCATTTTCCAACACACTTTTCAGACATTGGCGGAGCACCATTACATTAGCTCCGGTTTTTCCAATGACTTTTCGCACTGGGCTTTTGCTTCCTGTAATGAAGTTGAGTTGGCAGAGCGGCTGGCCGCCATCGACGTCCGTGAATTTACCTCAATTGCCGCGTTGCGCGAACGCCTTATCCATATCATTGACACCTATCTCCAGAAGAACCCGCGGGCAGCCACCCGGGTGGCCATGGAGCCCTTTTACCTGATGGCTTCAGACTTGGTGGTGGTGCCTACGCCCTACGTAGGGCGCAATCTGGAAGAGTTTGCAGACGGGTTGCGCAAAGTGAGTATCCACGCCATTTATTACCACTACATCGATGCGAGGCTGCGCCTCAAGCTGAACACGAACGATTTCTCCGTCTGGCTGGAGAGGGAACTGGATCTATCCGAAGCGGCCGGCAAGATCAACCGTATTGATATTTACACCTCGACACTGGAAGGAGTTCGCCGCAGCATCCTGAAAGTTGTGGAAGCAGAGATGGGCCATGCGTGATTAGCCTCGTATAGCAGTGATCGACATGCGCATGGTTTTGAAGAGCAGTTCTGGAGCATTGGATGAAGGACAAGAACCCGGGGAAAATTGTAGTGGTCGAAGACGGCGGTAATGCCGGAGAACCCCAGCAGCAAGAACATCCAGAAACCGAAATTGCGCAAAACCTCGCGAAGAAGCCAACACTGGCGCCGCCACAGCACGGCGTTGAACGCCGTTTCCGGCAGACAGATTTACCGGCGCATTTTATAGAACGCCGCAAACATCCACGCATTAATACGGAGCAGCCTCCATTGCCTGCTCCTCCGCGGCTTGACGACTATGAGCCGATTATCGGCAAGCCGGAACTGGATGAGATCC
>Ga0134126_10011572_pt1 | contig 11144 bp, 9 predicted proteins | sample KB31752_FD_96881 | JGI IMG/M metagenome (GOLD analysis project Ga0134126, IMG submission 96881) | Terrestrial soil microbial communities with excess Nitrogen fertilizer from Kellogg Biological Station, Michigan, USA - KB3-175-2 | ecosystem: Environmental > Terrestrial > Soil > Unclassified ... | reverse complement strand
TGCGCCAGCGTCGGGTGGATCCGGCGGCGCAATCCTACGGCGAGCTGCGCCTGCTGCCGGCCGGGGTGAACGCCGGCGACCAGGTGGTGGTGGCGCCGGCCGCTTCCCTGCAGGACGGCTCGAAGGTCCGCATCGCACCCGGCAAGTCCTGAGCGGCGACGTCGATTCGCACCGGCATCGTTCGTCGTCAGCCTGACGAGTCACACAAGCGACCTTTTCATCGGAGACACATCATGGGCACCCTGATCGAGATCCAGAACCTGGCCAAGACCTACGAGCGCGGCAAGCAGAAGGTCGAGGTGTTGCATCACGTCAACCTGGACATTGCCGAGGGCGATTTCCTCGCGCTGATGGGGCCGTCCGGCTCGGGCAAGACGACCTTGCTGAACCTGATCGGCGGGCTCGACTCGCCCAGTGCCGGCAGCATCAGCGTGGGTGGCCAGCGCATCGACCAGATGGGCGGCGGGGCGCTGGCGAAGTGGCGCGCATCGAACGTCGGCTTCATTTTCCAGTTCTACAACCTGATGCCGATGTTGTCGGCGCAGCGCAATGTCGAATTGCCGCTGCTGCTGACGAAACTGTCGGCGGCACAGCGCCGGAAGAATGCCGCCATCGCGCTGCAACTGGTGGGCCTGGCCGATCGCGCCACGCACAAGCCGAGCGAGCTCTCCGGCGGCCAGCAGCAGCGTGTGGCGATCGCCCGCGCGATCGTGTCCGATCCCGCCTTGCTGGTATGCGACGAGCCGACCGGCGACCTCGATCGCCAGTCGGCCGAGGACGTGCTGGGCCTGCTGCAACAGCTCAATCGCGAGCATGGCAAGACCATCGTGATGGTCACCCATGATCCGAAGGCAGCCGAATACGCCACGCATACCTTGCATCTTGACAAGGGTACCCTGGTAGAGCAGGTCACGGCGTGAGGAGGTCACCATGAAATATCTCCACCTGATCTGGGCGTCCCTGTTTCGGCGCAAGACCCGCACCATCCTCACCCTGGTCTCGATCATTGCCGCGTTCCTGCTGTTCGGCATGCTCGACGGCGTGCGCACCAGCTTCGCCAACGCCGGCAAGAGTGCCGTCGGTGCCGAGCGCCTGCAGACCGGTTCGAAACTTTCCTTCATCGAAACGCTGCCGTCATCGCTGGAAGCGCAGATCGCGCGCGTGCCCGGCGTCAAGCAGGTCGGTTATGCCAACTGGTTCGGCGGTGCCTATCAGGACCCGCACAACCAGGTGTTCACCTTTGCGGTCAGCCAGAACTACCTGGACCTCTATCCCGAAATCAGCGTGACCCCGACCGAGCGCAAGGCGTTCGACACGACCGGTGACGGCGTGCTGGTGGGCGAAGCGCTGGCAACCAAGTATCACTGGAAGGTCGGCGACCGCCTGCCGCTGCAGTCGAACATCTTTCCCAACCACGACGGCAGCAAGAATTGGAACTTCGTGATCACCGGCATCATGCGAACGGCCGGTGGCGAGGCCAATCCGTTCCTGGTCAGCTGCATCCTGCTGCACTGGAAGAACTTCGACGAGTCCACGCCCTACAACCGCGGACAGGTCGGTTGGTACGTCACCCGCGTCACCGATGCCGGCCAGTCCGACAAGGTGGCCCAGGCCATCGATGCGCTCTCGGCCAATTCCGATCACGAGACCAAGACGCAAACCGAACAGGCGGCCACCGCGTCATGGATCAAGCAGATGGCGGACATCGGCCTGATCGTGGTCTCGATCATGGGCGCGGTGTTCTTCACCCTGTTGCTGCTGACCGGCAACACCATGGCGCAGGCGGTACGCGAACGCACCTCGGAGCTGGCGGTGCTGAAGACGATCGGCTTTTCCAGTGTCAGCGTGCTGGGGCTGGTGCTGGCCGAGTCGGTGCTGTTGCTGCTGCTCGGCGGCGCGATCGGGTTGGGCCTCGCGGCGGTGCTCGGGCCGATGCTCAGCGCAGGCAGCGGCGGCGTCATCAACATGCCGGCCGTGGGCGCCAGCAGCTGGTCGCTGGGTGTCGGCCTGATGGTGGCCATCGGCCTGCTGGTCGGCGCGCTGCCGGCGTGGCGTGCGATGCGCCTGAACATCGTCGATGCGCTGGCCGGTCGCTGAGGAGACAGACATGAGCAAGATGAAATCGTTTCTGAGCGGCCTCGGCCTGTTCCTGATCGTCATCCTCGGTATCGCCGCCTGGGCGGTGCTGCCGTGGCCGGCGCTGCTGGTGCTCGCCCTGCTGTTCGCCGGCTGGATGCTGTTGACACGTTCCGGGCGCCAGGCCGGCTCGGTCACCCGCGTGGGCGTCAGCACCCTGCCGCAACGCGTCGGTGCCTCGTCGGTGATGGTGATCGGCATCGCCGGCGTAGTTGCCGTGCTGGTGTCCCTGCTCGCCATGGGCGTGGGCTACCGCGAGGCCTTGAGCAAGAGCGGCAGCGCGGATACCGCCATCGTGATGCGCGGCGGCTCGGCATCCGAAGTGTCTTCGGTGTTGAGCCATGACGACGTGACCGTGATCGCGCAGGCGGCGGGTATCGCACGCGGCAGCGATGGCAAGCCGATCGCGTCGCCGGAACTGGTGGTAGCCGCGAACCTGCCCTTGAACGATGGCTCCACCGACGAGGGCAGCGTGCAGGTACGCGGTGTCGGCGACGAAGCCTGGGCCTTGCGCCCGGAAGCGAAGATCATTGCCGGACGCCGCTTCAAACCGGGTCTGCGCGAACTGGTGGTGGGCACCGGTGCACAGCGCCAGTTTGCCGGCCTGCAACCCGGCCACGAGATCCGCCTGGGCAGCCAGACCTGGACCGTGGTGGGCGTATTCAAATCCGGCAATGCGATGGACTCCGAGTTGTGGGGCGATGCCGACGTGATCGCCTCGGCCTATCGCCGCGGCAGTTCGCGCAGCGCCGTGTACGTGCGCTTGACCAGCGCCGGCGCCTTCGATGCATTCAAGGCGGCGCTGAGCAGCGACCCACGCCTGCAGGTGGATGCCACCACGACCCTGGACTACTTCAACAAGCAGTCCGAATCGGTGACCAAAATGATCACCGCCATCGGCATCGTGGTCGGCTTGATCATGGGCATCGGTGCGGTGTTCGGCGCGCTCAACACCATGTTCGCCACGGTCGCGATGCGTGCACGCGAGATCGCCACCTTGCGCGCGATCGGTTTCCGCGGTGCGCCGGTGGTGGTGGCGGTAATGCTGGAGACCATGCTGCTGGCGCTGCTCGGCGGAATCATCGGTGGCGTGCTGGCATGGCTGATCTTCAACGGCCACCACGCCTCGACGCTGGCCGCCGGTGCGGTCGGCAAGCTCAGTTTCCAGTTGAGCGTGACACCGCAACTGCTGTGGAACGGCTTGAAATGGGCCCTGGCGATCGGCTTCATCGGCGGCCTGTTTCCCGCCGTGCGCGCGGCGCGCCTGCCGGTGACCACGGCGTTGCGCGAGCTGTGATCGGAACGGGTTGACCACGCGCGGAGACGGCATGCGTCACGGACGATGGTTGTGGGGCTTGCTGCTGGGCTCGTGTCTCGGCGGATGCACCACCTTCGTGGCGCGGCAGATCGAGACGCCGGGGCATAGCGGTGGAACCTTCCGTCCGCTTGATCGCCAGCTGGAAAAGATAGGCTTCAGGCGCTCGACGCTGAAGATGCCCGACGGTGTGCGCATCGCCTACTGGAGCGTATCGCCGCGGGCCTATCAGATCGACGATGAGTATCAGCCTCAACGCAAGGGGTCGAAGGGGAGTTTCTCTCTCAATTTCCGCCTGGAAGGTGATCCGCACGACGCGCCGTTGCTTTCTCCCAAGGGCACTGTTCTGCTGCTGCATCCATGGAGCATGAGTGGCACCGTGATGTTTCCTTGGGGCATCCACTTCGCGGCCGCCGGCTATCAGGTGGTGATGCCGGATCTGCGCAGCCACGGCGATTCCTCGGATGCGCCTGTGGGTTACGGACCGCGCGAGGCGGGCGACATCGTCGAGCTGGTGCGCGACTTGCGCGCGCAGCATCAACTGCCGGGGCCGCTGTACCTGCTGGGCGTTTCCTATGGCGCCACCGTGGCCTTGTTCTCCGCGCCACAACTGGAAAACCTGCGCGGCGTGATGGCGCTGGAGCCGTATGCCGCCGCCGCCGCCGTGATTCGTCGTGCGCCCGCCAGTGGTTTGTTTGGATACGACTGGCTGGCGCGCTGGATCACGCCCACGGAAGTTGACGCGGCGATCGCACGCGCCAGCCGGAAACTGCACCTCGATCTGGAACACATCGATCCTGGCGATGCGCTGGCGCGAACCCGGAGCTGCACGCTGATCCTGCGCGGCAACCGCGACGTGCTGATTTCGGGCAAGGCGTTGGCCGCACTGAGTCGCCGTTCGCCGCGGGCCAGCTACGTGTAGGTTTCCGGTGAAGGGCACATGACCCTGCCGATGCGAACCGACCGGCTGTTCTCGCCCCTGCTGGCGTGGATGCAGGCGCTGCCCGCAGCAGACGGACCGTGCCCGGCTTTTTTGTCGCCGTCGTCGACGCCGGCCTCCGCGCAGGAAAGCTCAGCGCGCACCGCCGCCGAAGCGCAGCCGCGGCGCTGAGGGCGCAGCCTGGCCGCGTACCCGTCCCAGTGTAATCACCATCACGCCGAGCAGGATCACCGCCATGCCGGCAAGATCGTACGGTCCGAGATGTTCGCCGGCCAGCAGGATGCCGAGCAGCACCGCGACCGGCGGATTGACATACGCATAGCTGGTGGCGAGTGCCGGACGCGCATGCTTGAGCACGTACAGGTAGGCACTGAACGCGATGATCGAGCCGAACACCGCCAGATAGATAAGCGCGAGCGTCGCGTGCGTGCTCGGGTGTGAAGGCAGGCGCTCGCCGTTGAGGAAACCGAACAGCAGCAAGGCGACACTCGCACACAGCATCTGGGCGGCAGTGTTCATCGGGCCTGACGGCATGTCGTGGCGACGGCTCCAGGCCGAGCCGAATGCCCAGCACATCGCCGCCACCAGCAAGGCCGCCGCACCGAGCCGGGAGCCGGACAGGCTGCTGCCCAGGTTCAGCACGATCACGCCGGCGAAGCCGATCGCGAGCCCGACGCTCTCGCGCCGGTTCGGCCACTGCCCGTAGATGCCGGTGAACAGCGCGGCGAACAGCGGCATGCTGGCCACTGCCACCGCCGCGATGCCCGAGCTCACCCGTTCCTCCGCAAAGCACACCAGGCCATTGCCGAAGCCGAGCAACAGCAAGCCGGTGAACGCCGCGTTGCGCCATTGCAGCGATGTCGGAGACGCCATGCCGCGCCAGCGCAGGAAGGTGTAGAGCGCGATGCCGGCGCCCAGGAAACGCACGCCGGCCAGCAGGAACGGCGGGTAGCTTTCCAGCGCGAAGCGGATGCCCAGGTAGGTCGAACCCCAGATCACGTAGAGCGCCAGCAGCCCCAGCGGTACCAGCAGGCGCGGGTCAGTCAGGCGATGCGATGGCGCCACCGCGACATCGATGGAAGAATCGGACATGGGGACGTACCGGGTGGGGACGACGCATTATCCGCGAAGGCGGGAAGCGATTGGAAAGAAGTGGGAGACGAGAGTCGCCGTGTGCGGCTTGCTCCCTTTCCCCATGCCGCGCGATGCACTCCTGGCTCAGTGCTGTCCCGGGTGGAGCACCCGGAACTCGCCCTCCAGCACGGCAGGCTGATTCTTCGCCGCCGAGGTCACCGGCTTCGCGGGCGCATGCCCCTGCTTCCACTGACGCAGCGCCAGCAGGACAACGCCGCCAACCAGCAGCACGCCGGCCACCACCAGCCCGAACACCAGCAACACGCCGATCACCGCCAGACCCAGCAGCAGCGACAGGAAGCGCAACAGCGGATGGCGGGAACGGCGTCCCAGGGGGATTCCCTTTGGTCGCATGGCGTGCAGGTAAAGGCGCATGTGTTAAAAATCCGTGTGGTAAAATCAACGACTTACGCCAACACGATGGGGCCTTGCGGCCCGCGAGGCAAGTGCCGATGGATACAGTGAGCAAGCTCGAATCGTCGCAGGCGCAAGCGCTGTGTCCGCTGGACCGGATACCCGATGGCGGAGCCACGGCCGTCGACGCAACTCTGGTCGATGGCGAGGAAAGCTTGATCCTGCTGCGGCAGGGCGAGCAGGTGCGCGGCTACCTCAACATCTGCCCGCACGCCGGGAATCGGCTTGATTACGCACCCGGCAAGTTCCTGTTGAAGAACGACACCCTGATCTGCGCCGTGCATGGCGCCACCTTCAATCGGGCCGATGGCCTTTGCACCGGAGGACCGTGTCGCGGGCAACACCTGCGCAGCGTGCCGGTATGCGTGATTGATGGCACGGTCTGCCTGCAGCATGCAGGCAGCGCCTGAGCGGATCGAAACCCCGGCTCGTCAGCGGAACATCAGGTTCACCACCACCAGGGTCACCACCAATACCACCAGGGTAAGCGGTGCGCCGACGCGCAGGAAATCCTTGCCTTTGTAGCCACCGGGGCCGGTGACCATCATCAGTGCCGGGTGGCCGGCAGTGAGCAGGAAGGTGTTGGACGAGGACACCGCGACGATCAGGGCGTAGGCCGCCGGGTTGCCGCCGGTGGCCACGGCCACGCTGATCGCGATCGGCACCATCATCACGGTGGCGCCCACGTTCGACATCACCTGCGAGAACAGCAGGGTCAGCACGGCCAGGCACAGCTGCAACACCCACGGTGCCGTGCGACCCAGGTGCACAAGCACTTCCTGCGCGATCCATGCGGCGGTGCCGGTGGCATCCATCGACCAGCCCAGCGGAATCAGGCAGGCGATCACGAAGATGGTTTTCCAGTTGATCGCCTTGAACGCCTCGTCCATGTTCAGCACGCCAGTCAGCAACATGGCCACCGCGCCGGTCATCATCGACAGCGACAGATCAAGGTTGGTGAACAGTGCCAGTCCCTGCGCCATCAGGAAAAACCCCACCGCCTGCCATATCTTGCCGGGGCGCTGCAGCTCCTTCGGAATGTCGGTGACCACGACCAGGTCCTTGTCCTCGGCAGCCAGCGCCAGGTCACGCCAGTTGCTGTGCAGCACCACGGTGTCGCCGGCTCGCAGGCTGACCCCGCGCACGTCGTCGCGGAACACCTGATCGCCGCGATTGACCGCCAGTACCGAAATGCCAAAGCGCTTGCGCAGGCGAAGTTCGGCCACGGTGTGCTTGATGAAGCGCGACACCGGGGGAATCACCACTTCGGAAATGCCGGCGCGGGTCGGGTTGAACAGCTCGCCGAGCTGGCGCATGCGGGTCGACAGCCGGCACAGCTGGTTGTTGGCGAACTGGTTGAGTTGTTCGCGCGGACCCAAAACGCCGAGAATCGAGCCGACCCAGATCACATGGTCCGCCGGTGGCGCCATCCGCGCATCGTTGCCGCTCTTGATCGCCAGGATCAGAGGTGCCTCGTACAGCGCCTCGGCCTCGCCGATGCTCATGCCCACCAGCGGGCTTTCCGCGGTGACCGTGAGCTCGGCGGTGTCGCCGCCAATGCCGTAGGTCTCGGCAAAGTAGCTCTCGGTGCGCCCCGGCGTGACCTTCAGGCGCTGGTCCTCGTGACCGGGCAACAGCTTGCGGCCGAAAAAATAGAAGTACGCCAGACCGACCACCGCGAGCGCCAGGCCTACCGGAGTGACGCTGAACAGGCCGAACTTGGGGATCGTGTGCGCACCCGGCGGCAAGTTCAGGTTGGCACTGGCGATCAGGTCGTTGAGCACGATCAGCGGCGAGTTCGCGATCAGCGTGGTGTTGGTGGCGGTAAGGATGCAGAACGCCATCGGCAGCAGCAGCCGCGACAACGGCACACCGGTACGCGCCGACAGCCGGCTGCTGACCGGTATCATCAGTGCAGCCAGGGCCTGGCTGGGGATCACCGCGCTGAACAGGCTGGCGACCAGGTTGATGACCAGCCCAAGGCGTGCCTCCACGCCGCTGGCCATACGCATCACGAAGTGCGCGGTGTGCGTGAGGACGCCGGCGCGATCCAGGCCCTCACCCATGATCATGATCGCGATGATCGCGATCACCGCGTTGCCGGCAAAGCCGTTGAATACGCGATCCGACGGGATCAACCCCGTCAACCCGATCACCACCACGACCAACAACGCCACCATGTCGGCGCTGACCCACTCGAGCACCAGCATGATCATGGTGAAGCCGAGCAAGCCGAGCACCAGGATCATTTCGGGGCTGAGCGACAGGCCCATCAGCCGACACCTCGACGGGTCAGCGAGCTGCGGTGGATGCGGCGGGGCAGTGGGAGCTTCACGCTGCGTCGATTCGTCCCTGTTGAATGCCCGGCAGTATAAGCGGCTGCGAGCTACGGCTGGTGAATCAGGAGCTGGAGCAATCCCGCCGGTAAAGCAGGTCCCACACGCCATGCCCCAGCTTCAGTCCGCGGCGTTCGAAGTGGGTCTCGATGCGCCAGGCGGGTTTGGCCGCGTATTGCCCGGGGCCGGACTGGTTGCGCCAGCCAGGTGCGGCTTCCATCACCTCCAGCATGTGCTCGGCGTATTCCTGCCAGTCGGTGGCCAGGTGCAGCAGGCCACCTGGGGCGAGGCGCGCAGCGAGCAGCGCAACGAACCCGGGCTGGATCAGCCGGCGTTTGTGGTGGCGCTTCTTGTGCCAGGGATCGGGAAACCAGATGCGCACCTCGGCCAGCGCGGCGGGAGCGATCTCGTGCTCGAGCACCTCGACCGCGTCGTGCTTGTAGAGCCGCACGTTGCCGGCATCGCGCGCGGCCAGTGCATTCATCAGGCGTCCGACGCCGGGCCCGTGCACTTCCACGCCGATGAAGTCGCGATCCGGGTCATGCTCGCTGGCCCACGCCAGCGCCTCGCCGTTGCCGAAGCCGATTTCCAGCACCCGCGCTGCAGAACGACCGAAGCTGGCGTCGAAGTCGCGCGGCGCGCCGCGATAGTCGAGGCCGTAGCGCGACCACAAGGTGTCGAACGCGCGCTGCTGCGCGGGCGTCATGCGGCCTTCGCGCAAGACGAAGCTGCGAATCCGGCGCAGGTGCTCCGGAAAGGTGTCGTGGTCGCCAGCGATCATGCGGTGTTCCGGTGTGTCCTGGGATTTTGCGGCCGCCCGCGCGGGAGGCGGCTGGCGGGCGCCGCGTGCACGCCCGGTGTCGGCGCGTGCAGCTGAAAACGGACAGACTCTAGCGCAGCTTCATTACCGGTGTCCGTCGTCACGAGGGCGCGGCTGGGGTTTGCGTTCCTCATGTCCCTCGCTGCGTTGGGGGCGTGCCGCTTCGGAGCGCACCGGCGGTGGTGCGGCCCGTTGCTCCTGCACATAGCGAGGCGCTTCGTAGCGTGGCTGCTGGACGCGAGGCTGCTGGACGCGAGGCTGCTCACGGAGAGGTTGGTAGCGCGGTTGCTGCATGGGCTGCGGCGGCGGCTCGCGGCGGACCGGCTGCGGCCGGCCCTCGTCGCGCGCATAGGTCGGGCGGTTGGACTCGGTGTGCTGGAAGCGGTCGGGTTCCGGCGTGGCCATGCGAGGTTGGCTCACTGCGGGTCGGGGCAGTTGCTCCTCGCGGATGGGGGCGGGCCGCCCGGCGGTTTCGGCACGCTGGATCTGCGGCACTTGCGGCAGCGTGGAACGCGGGGTCCGCTGGCGGTTGTCCTGCTCGGCACCGGAAATATAGCTGACGCCCGGGCGCGGCAAGGATGAGCGCGCGCCGCCCTGGTCGCGGTTCCGCGCGGGGGCGAACCGCGCGGAGGGCAGCGCGCCCTGGCGTGACTGTTCGACCGGCTGGCCGCGCTGCACGATCGGCGCGTTCGGAATCACGTTCGAGGTACGTGGCAGGCGGGCGCGCCCAGTGCCCGGAGCGACCCGGCCGGCCTGGTCGACGGATACGCCGGTGCGCGGATTCAGTACGCGCACGTTCGATCGCGGCGACGGCGTCCGCGCGGAAGGCGCCAGGTTGTTGCTCGGCGCGACGTGGCGTTCGAGCGTGGAGGGCGGCGCATGCCGAGCGACCACTTCGCGCTGGAAACCGCCCAGCGGCAACTGCCGGACATGGGCGCTGCGCTGGGTGGACTGGCCGCCTGCCTGCGGACGGAGGTCGACGCCATGCTGCACCACCCGCGCGGCTTCCAGCTGGCGCTGGTCGACCTTGACCAGGTTGCGCTGCACGCGCTGGCCGGCGGCGAACTGTCGGCCCGACATGGCGCTGAAGGCGCCCGGCACCCGGCGATTGACGTAGCGTTCGTCGCTCATGGGCCGGTTGTCGCGATAGTGGCCGTAGTGGTTGTTGATGTTGTTGATGATCGTGACGTTGGTGATGTTGCGGGTCAGCCGGATGTTGCTGACGTTGACGCGCTGATAGTAGTCGCGATTGCAACGATACCAGGGGTTGTAGATCTCGCCCGGACCGAGCGGAAACCAGCCGATCGGCCCGCTGCCGATGCCTACTGAAAACCCGCCGCCGCCGACGAAGGCGACCAGCGCCGGTGCATAGATCGGCCGTGCATGGCGCGGCCCGGGGATCCAGCCCCAGCCACGCGGCGTATGCGCCCAGCGACCATAGTGGTAAGGCGCGAAGCCCCACGGCATCGCGTCGATCCAGGTCCACCCCCATGGCGCGATGTAGGCCCAGCGGCCGACGCGGTAGGGCGCCCAGTCGGGGCCGACGTCATTCGGATACCACACCGCGCCGTAGTCGCTGGTGCTCTGCCATGCCCCGTACTCCCGCAGGTCCGGCGTGCCGACCATGTCATCGGGCACGTACTGATCGCTGTCCGATTGGGCATAGCGCTGGCTGCGCTGATCGACCCAGGCGTCGAAGTCGTCGCCGCCGCCGATGTCGCTGATCGCCACGGCGGCCAGGCTGGAGTCGACGAAGCGGTAGCTGCGCCCCGCGAACACGTCGCGCTGCGCATTGTTCTCGCCGTAGACGGTGGCGTTGCCCTCGAACGCGGTGACCCGGGTCTCGTTGCCGTCGATGTCCACCCGGAACCGACCGGGCTGGTTGATGACCAGCGCCACCGTCGGCGTATCGATCTCGTAGCTCTGGCCATCATCCAGGCTCTGCACGTTCAGATTCAGCGTGCCCTGGGTCAGTTCGATCTGGGCCATCTGGTCGTTGAGGTCGAGCAGGCCCAGGTCGGTGCGCTGGTCCAGCCGCAAGGTGGCGCC
>Ga0134126_10011571_pt1 | contig 11144 bp, 11 predicted proteins | sample KB31752_FD_96881 | JGI IMG/M metagenome (GOLD analysis project Ga0134126, IMG submission 96881) | Terrestrial soil microbial communities with excess Nitrogen fertilizer from Kellogg Biological Station, Michigan, USA - KB3-175-2 | ecosystem: Environmental > Terrestrial > Soil > Unclassified ... | reverse complement strand
TCGATGTGCTGGCGGAACAATTCGGGCGTGAACTGCGGCACGGCGGAAAAGTCCACGAAGGACGGATCGATCCCGATCGCGAGAACCTTCTTCTTCGCCACGGCGCTGCTCCTGTCGTGTGGCTTGCGAGCCGAAGCCAGCGTTTCGAGCCAACGCTTCCCCACTCGTCCGGGTTCCGTCGCGGGAAGCGAAAGCCGAAGTCTACTGCCGCAGCATGATCAGCGGATCGGCGGAATCGGGCACCTGTCGCCATTGCGCGTTGTCGTCCGCCTCGAAATGCCAGGTCTCGCCGCTGTCGGACATCAGGAGGATCTGGCCGTGCTCCAGCCGCCAACGCGTCGGCGCGAAGGCTGCGATCGTTGCATCGCATTTCGGCTTCAGGAACACCTGGAAATTGTCGTTGCCGGCATCGTTGTTGGTCAGCGTCAGGCCGCAGACGCTGGCGCCGCTGCCGCGCACCATGGCCCAGTCGCCGATCATCTGATCCATTGACTTGACGATCGAACGGGCGGACGCGAGGTCTTGCAGGATGTAGACGCCCTCATTGGGGCGCACGCCCTCGAAGATGTCGGTCTCGACCTCGGTGAGATCGAGGATCGCCTCTTGCTTGGCGTCCTGCAGCCGGACGATGTCGAGTCCCTTGATGTTCCAGCTGGCGATGTCCTTGGTGAAGGGCAGCGCCGTTTCGCAAGCAGGATCGAGCGCAAGCTTCAGTCCCTGCGGGACAGGGTCGCCCTTCAGCGTCACGACACAGGTCTTGCTGCGATCGGCAGTGGAGAGCTCCCACTGTCCGATCATCTCCTTCTTCAGGCTTGCCGCGTCCTGCGATTGCGCCGGCGACGCAATCAGCAGCGCCACAAGCGGCGCACTGGCGAGGGACGCGCGCGGCTTCATCGCCTCAGGCCTTAACCGGCGTCTCCGCCACCGGCGTCAGCGGCGGCTTGCCGGCGAACCAGGCCTTCAGATTATCGACCACGAGCTGGTCCATGGCGTTGCGCGTCACGACCGACGCCGAGCCGATATGCGGCAGCAGCACGACGTTATCCATGGACTTTAATTCATCGGGCACATGCGGCTCGCGCTCAAACACGTCGAGCCCCGCAGCAAGAATGGTCCCTGATTTCAGGGCCTGGATCAACGCCTGCTCGTCGACCACGGTGCCGCGCGCGACATTGATGATGACGCCGCGCGGCCCCAGCGCCTTCATAACCTCGGCATTGATCATCTTCGCCGTCCCGGGCCCGCCGGGCACGATAACGACCAGCGTGTCCACCGCCTTCACCATCTCAATCAGATCGGGAAAATGCTGGTATGACAGGCCCGGGACGGGATTGCGCGTGTGATAGACCACCGGTACGCGCGCCGCCTCGATCCGCCGCGCGATCGCCTGCCCAATCCGCCCCATGCCAACCATGCCGACTTTGCGATCGCGCAAGGAGCCGACACTCAAGGGATATTGCTGCGCATGCCAGAGGCCCGAGCGCAGATATTTGTCGGCCTTGATGAACTCGCGCACGGTCGCGAGCAGGAGGCCCATGGCGATGTCGGCGACCTCTTCAGTCAGCACGTCCGGCGTGTTGGTGACCATGATGTTGTGGTCGCGGGCGTAAGCCGCATCGACATGATCGTAGCCGACGCCGAAAGACGACACGATCTCGAGCTTGGGAAAGCGCGCCAGCGTCCGGGCGTCACCGCGCACGGTGTTGTACGTGATGGCCATGCCGCGAATCTTCGCCGCGACCTCCGGCGTCAGCCGCTCCAGATCACCTATCGTCTCGAAATGGTGCAGCACGAACTGGTCGGAAAAGCCTTTGTCGACGACCACCTTGCGCGGCCCGTGAACCAAGAGATCGATTTTTTCCGAGGAGATTGTTCCGGCCGCCATCAGCTTTCCTTTCCAAGCGCACTTTCATGCCAGCGTCGCAATGCGAGATGCGAAACTAGCGCCAGCAACCCATAAATGACAATCCCGGCCAGCGACAGCAGCAACAGCGCCGCGAACATGCGGGGTATGTTGAGACGATAGCCGGATTCGGCGATCCGGTAAGCGAGGCCTGACCCTGCCCCCGCGGTGCCAGCCGCGATCTCGGCGACCACGGCGCCAATCAGCGACAGCCCGCCCGCAATGCGCAAGCCGCCGAGAATATAGGGCAAGGCCGAAGGCAGCCTGAGCAGCCGCAGCGTCTGCAACCGCGAGGCGCCGTAGAGCTGGAACAGGCCGGCGAGATTGCGATCGACCGAGTTCAAGCCGAGCGTGGTGTTGGACAGCACAGGGAAAAATCCGACGATCCAGGCGCAAACGACCACGGCGGTCTGCTGCGGCAAGTAGATCAGAAGCAACGGGGCGATCGCGATCACCGGGGTGACCTGCAGGATTACCGCATAGGGGAACAGCGAATATTCCACAAGCCTCGATTGGTTGAACAGAAGCGCCAGCGCAATGCCGCCGACGGACGCAGCGAGAAAACCCTCCAATGTGGTGAGCAGCGTCGTCAGGAGCGATCGCGACAGCACGCCCCAATCGCTAACCAAGGTCTTGAGCACCAGCACCGGGCCAGGCAACACATACGGCGGAATGTGGTTGAGGCGCACCACGAGTTCCCAGGCGAGCAGGCCAAGGCCCAGGACGACAACCGGCAGCACGATCCGCAATACCAGCATGGCGCCGCCACCGTCGGCGGCCTTCCGCTTCGCCTGGGCGCTCATAGCGCGGACCGCCCGGAATAAGCCGGTGCCAGCGCCGCCGAAACCTTGCGGCAGTAGTCAGCGTAAGCTGCGGAGGTGCGGAACTCCTCGCCGCGCGGTTCGACGGTGGCAATGCCAATCTCGGCCGCGATCCGCCCCGGTCGCGACGTCAGAACCACCACACGCTGTGACAGATAAACGGACTCGAACACCGAATGGGTGACGAAGATGATGGTCTTGCGCAGATTGCGCCACAACGCCAGCAGATCGTTGTTGAGGCGAAAGCGTGTGATCTCGTCGAGTGCAGCGAACGGCTCATCCATCAGGAGAATATCCGGATCAGTCACAAGCGCACGCGCCAAGGACACGCGCATCTTCATGCCGCCGGAGAGTTCACGCGGATAGCTCTGAGCGAACTCGGTAAGACCGACACGCTCCAGCGCTTCCCGGATGCGCGCTTCCGCTCCCGCCGCGGGCATGCGCGCGAGCTTGAGCGGCAGCCGCACATTCTCCCACACCGTGGTCCAGGGCATCAGCGTCGGCTCCTGAAACACGAAGCCGATGGCATGGCCCGGCCGGGCGCCATTGTCATGACGCGGAATCTGCACGGTGCCGGCCGTCGGCGCGGCAAGGCCGGCGATCAGCCGCAGCGCCGTCGACTTGCCGCAGCCCGACGGTCCCACCAGGGCGAGAAACTCACCCATGCGAACCTTCAGATCGAGCGGGCCGAGCGCCGTGATCCCGCTGTCAAAGACCTTGGTGACGCCGCGCAGGCTCACCGAAAGCCCCGCAAGGCCCGCGCCGGTATCGGACGAGGCTTGGACCATGCGTCAGTTCTTCGGCCGCAAATCGAGGCCGACGCCCTTGTTGACGAAGCGGAGCGTATAGGATTTGCGGTAATCCAGGTTGGGGCGCACCACACCCGCCTTGACCATTTTTCCAAAGAAGGAGGTTACGCGTTCATCGCTCATCGCGCCGATGCCGTTCTTTAAAGAATCGCCGGAATCGACGATGCCGTATTGCTTCATCTTGGCGACCGAATTGGCGAGCAGTGCGTCGGTCATTTCCGGGTTGAGCTTCTTGATCAGGGCGTTGCCGGCGGAATTGTCGCCATAGATATAATGGTACCAGCCGATGATGGAGGCATCGACGAAGCGCTGCACCAGATCCGGCTTCTTGTCGACCATATCGCGGCGCGTCTCGATCAGGGTCGAGTAGTCGTTGAAGCCATAATCGGCAAGCAGGAAGATCGTGGGCTTGAAGCCGGCGGCCTTTTCGACCGCGAACGGCTCGGAGCTGACATAGCCCTGCATCGCGCTCTTGGGATTGGCAATGAAAGGCTGCGGGTTGAAGGTGTAAGGGCGGACATTCTTGTCGCTGAAGCCATATTCAGACTTCAGCCACTGAAAGTAGCTCGTCATGCCTTCCTTGGAGACGAACAGGGTCAGCGGCTTCAGATCCTCGAGCTTGGTTGCCTTGGTCTCGGGATGGGCGAGGAGCACCTCCGGATCCTTCTGGAACATCGCCGCGACAGTGACGACGGGCACGTTGTTGGCGACCGCGTCGAACGACATCAGCGTGTTCGCCGCCATGAAGAAATCGATCTTGCCCGCGATCTCCAGGATACGGTTGTTGGTATTCGGGCCGCCCGGCACGATGGTGACGTCGAGGCCGTATTTCTTGTAGGTGCCGTCGGCGACCGCCTGGAAGAAGCCGCCGTGTTCGGCTTCGGCGACCCAGTTGGTCCCGAAAGACACCTTGTCGAGCCGGGTGTCGGGCTTGGATTGGGCGAATGCGGGTGAGGTCATCAGCCAGGCCGCCGCCATTCCGGTTAACGCTCGCCGCAAAACAGCCGGGTTCATGGTTGGACTCCGTCGATCATTCTGGCTCATGATAGGAAGGCTTGACGCTTACAGCGTTCCGGAATGAAAGCCAAACTAGTCTGCAATCGGACTGAATGAAACCTCATCGACCATGACCACAATTCCACCCCGCGACTGGACCGAGATAGACTGGACCGAGATCGGCAAGACCGAACCCGCGCGCTGGATTGCGGTGCTGCCGCTGGCCGCGACCGAGCAGCACGGTCCGCATCTGCCGCTCGGCACGGACGTGATGATCGCGCAGGCCTATTTGTCGCGCGTCGTCGAACTGCTGCCGGCTACGCTTCCGGTCACGTTCCTGCCCGTGCAGCCGATCGGAATCTCCACCGAGCACATCGATTTTCCGGGGACGCTGACGCTCTCGGCGGAAGCCGCTTTACGGGACTGGACGGCGCTTGGCGCAGGCGTCGCACGTGCCGGCGTCAAGAAGCTCGTGATCGTCACCAGCCATGGGGGCAACAGCGCGGCCATGATGCTGGTGGCGCAGGAGCTGCGCGCACGGCACGGTCTTCTCGTGGTCACCACTTCGTGGTCGCGCTTCGGCGCGCCGCAAGGACTGTTTTCCGAGGAGGAGCTGCGCCACGGCATTCACGGCGGGGCGGTGGAAACCTCGATCATGCTGGCCCGATTTGCCGAGCATGTGCGCACCGACAAGATCGCCAATTTCCGCCCCGCCAGCATCGACATGGAGAAGCAGTATCGCTGGCTGTCGACCCAGCGGCCGGCGCCGTTTGCCTGGCAGACCCAGGACCTGCACCCGAGCGGCGCGGTCGGCGATGCGACGCAAGGCTCAGCCGAGAAAGGCGAGCGGCTGATCGAACACGGCGCACGCGCGTTCGTCGAGCTGCTGCAAGATGTCGATAAATTCGACGTGAACGTGCTTTCCAGCCGGCCGCAGGGCTAGCCCGGCTCCGTCCGCCTCGACCGTGCTCCGCGCCCGCCCGGCCCGGCCGTTTTCGCGGCAGGGACCGACTTGCGCCGCGACCCGCCTTGACATGGCATAGGGGGGTACCCTATCGACGGGCATGACGCACACGATCAAAGAGAAGAAAAAGCTGCTGGCGCGCGTGGGACGCATTCGCGGCCAGGTCGAGGCGCTCGAGCGCGCCCTTGCTGAAGAGACCGAATGCGGCCGGATCATGCACATGATCGCGGGCATCCGCGGCGGTATCGCCGGCCTGATGGCCGAGGTGGTCGAAGACCATGTGCGCACCCATCTGGTCGAGCCGCGCAAGAACCCGGGTGGGCTGAATGCGGATGCGGCCGAGGAACTCATAGACGTGATTCACACCTATCTGAGGTGATTGAGCATGGCCGAGAACGATCACGCCTTTCAGCCAGGCGCGCACGATCATGTCTTTCTTCGCAGCGATCACGAGGCGGCGGAGCGCCGGACCTGGGCGGTGATCATTCTGTGCGGCATCATGATGATCGCCGAGATCGTCGGCGGCGCGCTGTTCGGCTCGCTGGCGCTGATCGCCGACGGCCTGCACATGTCGACGCATGCCGGCGCGCTGCTCTTGGCCGCTCTCGCCTATAGCTATGCCCGCAAATATGCCCACGATCGCAGCTTCACCTTCGGCACCGGCAAATTCGGCGACCTTGCGGGCTATACCAGCGCGATCGTGCTGGCGATGATCGCACTCCTGATCGGCTACGAGGCGGTGGCGCGCCTGTTTCAGCCGGTCCAGATCCACTTCAACGAGGCGATCCCGATCGCGGTCCTGGGGCTCGCGGTCAATATCGCGAGCGCCTGGCTGTTGTCGGGCGGGCGTGATCACGCGCACGGCCATGGTCATCATCACGGCCATGCCCACAGCCATGATCATGATCATGACCATGACGAGGAGTCTCACCTCGTGGCCTTCGGCACGCGCGAACTCGCCATCGCGGTCTTTGAAGACGGGGTGCCGCCGCGCTTTCGCATCACGGCGGAAATTGGCGGATTGCCGGCCGCAGCGGATTTCGCCATTGAAACGGTTCGGCCCAACGGCAGCCGCCAGCTCTTCGCCTTCGCGGACAAGGGCGATTTTCTGGAGTCGCTCGACGAAATTCCGGAGCCGCATGCCTTCCTCGCCAACATATCGCTGCAAGAGGCAGGGAAGCGAGAGCTGCGCGAGATTCAATTCGAGGAACATGAACACGACCACGACGCGGCCCATCACCGCGACAACAACATGCGCGCGGCGGTCGTGCACGTGATGGCCGATGCCGCGGTCTCGGTGCTGGTGATCGTCGGCCTGGCCCTGGCGCGCGCTTTCGGCTGGCTTTGGATGGATCCGCTCGCCGGCCTCGTCGGCGCGGTCGTGATCGCGAACTGGTCGATCGCGCTGATCCGCGACACCGCCGGCATTCTGCTCGACCGGATACCGGATTCCGGCATCGCCGACAAAATCCAGCGGACGGTCGAGTGCGAAGGCGACCGCGTCACCGACTTGCACCTGTGGCGGTTGGGGCCGGGACATCTCGGCGCCATCGTAAGCGTGGCGACAAGCAATGCCCGCGAAGCCGCGCATTACCGGCAGCGTCTGGCGCGCTTTGCGGACCTGTCGCATGTGACCGTCGAGGTGCAGCACGCGCCGCCGGCACGGGGGTAGTCCGAGGCTGTCGAACCGTCATCCTGAGGTGGTGCCGTCGCGAGCCGGCGGCCTCGAAGGATGAACGGCCGCGCTGCGAGAGCTGGGCCGTCGCCCTTCGAGGCTCGCGGAGCCAGTCATCGGGCCGCGCTTTGGGCGGACCCGTTGGCGAGCACCTCCAGCGACAAACGGCGAAGCCGTTTGCGCGGGAGTGACGCTGCGCTTGCTGATCCTGCTTCAGTCTGAGAGCACCACGCTCCAGTCGCGCCCTCACAGATATTTTGCGATCAGCCTGAATTCCTTCAGCGCCGCCTGTCCCTTCGCGCCGGACGCTTTCAGCGTCCGTTCGAGACCGTGGCTGATATGATCGTGGATGAGCGCCTTCTTGGCGTTCTCGATCGCTCCCTCTACGGCCTGCAGCTGTTGCGCCACCTGCGCGCACGGCTTGCCCTGCTCGATCATGGCGATGATGGTTTCGAGATGGCCGTGGGCGCGCCGCAGACGGCGGGCGATCGCGGCATGTGGCTGGTCCGGCATGGCCGTCTCCTATCCCCAGGCGGAGGATAGCAACAATCCTCCCCGGAGGATAGCGGATTGCGCTTGATTGACGCTTGACTTGGGCTGGGACCGAGCCTATGCCGCCAATGCGGTTGCGCGAACGATTGTGCCCGCCGCCGCATTTCAACCCCTAATGAAGAGACCATGGGCAGTACCAGCTTTGGCAGCGCCAGCCCGATCGCTTCGATCGGAGCCGCGTTGCCGCCACATCATGAGATCGACCGCGACGGCGGCAGCCGTGCGAGGGATGGTGGTCACGCCTAACTGACCGCCTTCCGCTCTCCCCTGCCGCGCCGGCCGCGGTCATGGAGGTGAGCGATGTCTAGGAAAGTCACCAAATTCCGAATGCTTCCGTCCCGGCGCCCCGCGTCGGACGCGATCGTGCCGGCCAACGACAATCGTCGCGCGGCCCTTCAAGGCGCTGAGCGGGCGGACCGCGGCCCGCGGCTGATCTGCCGCTGGTCCTTGGCTGAGGGCACGAATCGCCCGACCTGTCGCTGGGAGCTCGACGGTTCCGACGAGCCTGCCCCGTCGTTGCAACGCGGGCCGCTCATCGAGCAGGACGTTCACAAAACTGTCTTGCAACTGTCTTGCCTGAGGAAGCCTCTCGCAACAGCCGTGCGCGATGCCGACTTCGCATTGGATAAGCAGGCATCATCGCGCACGACGGAAAGGCGCGCAAAGCACCGTGCTGTGTTGCACGCACGTCACTAGACGATGCGATCTAACGGCGCCTCCGACAGCTCTCCTTCCCATCACATGGGGCTTTCAATAGGGTCTCATTGCGAATGATTTGCAATTAACGGCGGGAAGTGAATTAGGCCTGGAGCGGTGGCAGCTCTGGACGCTACCGATGCCGGATGTAGCGGCGGGTTTTCTGGATATCACGGACGTCGAATGCCGGGGCTCATGACGCAAGGGACGATCACGCCGGCCACGCGGCGCCGCATGCGCGACGCGAAATGCCGCGCACGGTCGTCGACGCCGCTGATCTGCCTTGGCCTGCTCGGGTTCGGAACGCCCGCGCTTGCGGCGGACCTGCCCACGAGCCTTCCGGTGAAAGCGCCCGCGCTCCAAGCCGTGTACGACTGGACCGGCTTCTATGTCGGCGGCCATTTCGGCTATGGTGGCGCCAGCCTGGGCAGCGGCACCAATCCTCTTCCGCTGCAGGGCGTCCTGTTTCCGCACAGCACGACCGGCCTGATCGGCGGCTTTGAGATCGGCTACAACCGCGAGTTCACCAACCACGTCGTGCTCGGTGTCGAGGCGGACGCATCCTTCACCAGCCCGGTCGACGATCCGGCGGTGGTGCCCACGCCCTTCAACACGACCCTCGATTATGTCGGCACCGTGCGTGGCCGCATCGGCTACGCGTTCGGACGCTGGATGCCTTTTGTCACCGGCGGATTCGCCTGGGGACATACCCATATCAACATCAATCAAGACCCGCCCACGACCGGCAACGTCATTTCCTCCCCCGGCCACTATCAGCCCGGCTGGACCGCAGGCCTTGGCCTCGAATTCGCCGTCAGCGGCAATTGGACTGCCAAGCTCGAGTATGACTATGTCGATCTGGCGCGTCAGACCTACGATCTGAGCGGCTTTGCGCTGCCGAGCGTCAATGTCGAGCCCCGCATCAACCTCGCCAAGATCGGCCTCAATTACCAGTTCGGCGACAAGCTCCTCAGCCCGACCGCATCGGATGATGCCAAGCCTGCCTTGCCCGAGTCCAACGATTGGAATGTCCACGCCCAGACCACGTTCCTGGCACAGGGCTACCCATCGTTCCGCTCGCCCTATGCGGGGACGAACAGCCTGCCCGGCGGCGGGCAATTGCAGAACACCTGGACGACGACCGCCTTCCTCGGCGTGCGCTTGTGGGACGGTGGCGAGTTCTATTTCGACCCGGAGCTGGCGCAGGGGTTTGGCCTGAACGGCACGCTCGGCCTTGCCGGTTTTCCCAATGGCGAGGCGCAGAAGGCCGGCGCGGCCTTCCCGAAAATCCGTCCGCAACGCTATTATTTCAAGCAGACCTGGGGTCTCGGCGGCGAGCAGGAGAATGTCGCCGACGGACCCAACCAGCTGCCCGGCAAGCGGGACATCGATCGCGTCACGCTCGTCGTCGGCCGCTTTGCGATCGGAGATTTCTTCGACAACAACGCTTACGCCCATGACCCCCGTGCCGACTTCATGAACTGGGCGCTATGGGAGTCCGGCTCTTACGATTTTCCTGCCGATCAGCCCGGCTACACCCGTGGCGCCATGGTCGAGCTCAACCGCAAGGACTGGGCGCTGCGCGGTGCCGTCGTCGAGGTACCGGCGCAGCCGAACAGCGATGTGCTGACCTTCAAGACCGGCGGGGCAGTGGTCGAGTTCGAAGAGCGCCACAAGATTTTCGACCAGCCCGGCAAGCTGCGGATCGGCGTCTTCGGCAATCAGGGCGTGACCGGCAATTATCGTCAGGCGCTCGCGATCGAGGCGACCGATCCAAGCCAGGACATCAACGACGTGATGGCGAGCATCCGCCACGTCAATCCGAAATACGGCTTCTACGCCAATCTCGAGCAACAGGTCCTCAAGGACGTCGGCATGTTTGCGCGGGTGAGCTGGAACGACGGCCGGAACGAAATCCTGTCCTTCACCGATATCGACCGCAGCCTCTCGGGCGGCGTCTCCATCAAGGGCAGCTATTGGGGACGCGACAACGACACCGTCGGCATCGGCGGAGCGATCAATGGGCTTTCCGACTCGCATCGCGAGTTTCTTGCCGCGGGCGGCCTTGGTCTGTTGATCGGCGATGGCCGATTGAACTACAGCCCCGAGCAGATTCTCGAGGCCTACTACGCCTACCAGGTGACCAAGGGCTTTACCGTGACCGCCGACTACCAGTTCGTCAACAACCCCGCTTATAACGCCGACCGCGGGCCGGTATCGATCTTCTCCTGCCGTCTGCACGGCGAATTCTAAAGGTCCGTCTGATGAGGCTGCAGGATATCCGCATCGCCGTACTTAATCAGGCGCCACGGCCCAACGTCTGGGACCTCGTGGCCCTGATCCTGGTGATCGGTGCCATGGTGCTGATCGTCTATGGCGGCGAGCAGACCACCCTACCCTTGTCCGCGCTCGATACCGCGCCGGTCACGCTCGATCCGGTGCACCTGCCCTACTATGCGCTGCGCACCACCATGCGGATGCTGCTGGCGATGGCCTGCTCGCTCGTCTTCACCTTCGTCTATGCGGCGATCGCGGCCAAGAGCCGGCGCGCCGAGATGGTGCTGATCCCGCTTCTGGACATCCTGCAATCGGTGCCGATTCTCGGCTTTCTGACCTTCACCGTGGTGTTCTTCCTCAACCTGTTTCCGGGAAAAGTGTTGGGGGCCGAGCTCGCTTGCGTGTTCGCGATCTTCACCAGCCAAGCCTGGAACATGACCTTCAGCATGTA
>Ga0134126_10011570_pt1 | contig 11144 bp, 11 predicted proteins | sample KB31752_FD_96881 | JGI IMG/M metagenome (GOLD analysis project Ga0134126, IMG submission 96881) | Terrestrial soil microbial communities with excess Nitrogen fertilizer from Kellogg Biological Station, Michigan, USA - KB3-175-2 | ecosystem: Environmental > Terrestrial > Soil > Unclassified ... | reverse complement strand
TGCGGTTTGACACGAGCTGCCTCCTTTAGTAAAGTGCATTTACCGACAGCTAAAAGGTACATCGCGTTTACCATCATGTCAACCCACCGACCGCTCCGCGTGGCCGCCCGCGCACCCGCCCGATCGTCCGCCCGAGCATCCCCCCGCGCCGGCAGGCGTGCCGGCGCCCGCGATCCCGACCCGTGCAGCGACGCGGCGACGCCCGTTCCTTCGCTGATCGGGGCGCTCCTGCGCGTGCCGGCGCAGGCGATCCAGCGCCGACTGATCGCGGGGCTCAACGCATCGGGCTTCCCCGAGCTTCGCCTTCCTCATATGGCGGTGCTGCAGTATCCCGGGCCTGACGGCTGCCGCCCGCTCGACCTTGCGCGGCGCGCCGGGATCAGCAAGCAGGCGATGAATCAGCTCCTGAAGAGCCTCGAGCAGCACGCCTACGTCGGTCGCGAGGACGCGACCGACGATCTGCGCGCGCGGCGCGTTCACCTCACGAAGCGCGGCCGCGCCGTCTCGCGCCGAATGATCGAGCTGCTGGAGGAGATAGAAGCGGAGTGGCGCCGCGCCGTCGGCGACGCACCGTTTGCCCAGTTGAAAGCGCTGCTCGCCGACCTCTGGACGCTGGATCTCAGTCGTGCGACGGTGGCGACGGCACCGCTGCGCCCGCGTCGCCACGCACCGGGGCGCGCCGCGCGGGGCGCCGCACGACCCTGACCTTTCCGCTCGACGCACCGCCGCAGTAGAAGCGGTCGCCGCCGTCGGACTCGAGGCCCGACACGGCCACGCCCGCCGGCATCTCGAGTCGCTCGCGCACCTCGCCGGTATGGGCATCGACGCGCCGCAGATCGCTCTTCCCGTCTTCCCAGGTGCCGTGCCACAGCTCGCCGTCGACCCACGTGACGCCGGTGACGAAGCGGTTGCTTGCGAGCGTGCGAACGACCGCCCCCGATTGCGGATCGATCTGATGGATTCTGCGCTCGCGATATTGCGCGACCCAAATCATCCCCTCCGCCCACGCGAGACCCGCGCACGCTCCGCCGGCCGGTGTGGGAATGGTCGTGATCACGCGGCCCTGCGCGGGATCGATCTTCTGGATCCGATCGCCGGCGATCTGGTAGAGGTGCTTGCCGTCGAACGCCGTGCCTGCGTTCGCGGGAACGTCGATCGACGCTGCAATCGTCCCGGTCGCGGGGTCGATCGCCTTCATGCTGTCGCCCGCGGCGAACCAGACGCGCGTGCCGTCGAAGCTGACTCCGCCGACGTTGCCGACATCCGCAAACGGACCGAATTCGCCGATGATCTCGGCAGCGCTGACGTACATGACTACAAGTCTCCGGCAACGAGGCTCACGCCGTCATCCTATCCGCCCGGAAGCGCCGTGGGGAGCATCAGCGTCGTCGCAAACGCCGGCACCGGTGCGACGATCCATCGACGGGATCTCCCGCGTCCCGACGGCTGCGCCTTGCGCGCCGCGGCGAGCGACTCGAGCGCGCGCTGAACCGAGCGCTGGCTCGTGCCGAGCGCGAGCGCAAGCGCCGAAGTCGACCATGCCTCGCCGTCGGCGAGGAGGGCGAGCACGTCGGCGTGGCGCAGGTCGACCGGCGGCGCGAGGACGACGACCTCGTGCCCGCCCTGTGGCTCGAGGACGAAGCCGCGACCCGTCGCGCGGACCCCTGCGAGCGGCCGGAGGCGCGCGCGAAGGCGTCCCATCTCGACCCGCAGCCGCGCGCGGTGCGAATCGTCGAAGATCTTCGTCCGGAACGCGCGCGCGATCAATGCGCCGCGCGCGACGTCGCCGGGCCACGCCTCGGCGATCGCGCGCGCGAGCGTGAATAGCACCGGGCGGCTCGCGAGCGCGATCACCACCTGTCTCCGGCACACGGCGAAGCGGCGTCCGTCGACGACGAGTGCCGGTGAGCCGAGGAGCGCCTCGACGTCGTCGAGCCGCAGCCGCCGTTCGGTCGCGCCCGCGACGACGCGCGCTGCCGGCGCCTCGAGCGACTGCGAAGCATCGTCGACCTCGGCGATCAGCGCCGCGACGCCCGACCGGCGTGCAGCATCCATCGCCCGGCGGAGTGCGGCGCGGGCGGCTTTCGCGCGCACGCGACGGATCGCGATTCCGGCGACGATGAGCTCGCGCACCGCAGTCAGCGCCGGCGGCAGATCGGCGCGAGCGAGCGGCGCGAGCGCGCGTTCGGCGTCGTCGACGTGCCCGACGAGCAGCCGGCCGCGCGCTTCGAGGCAGCGCGCGTGCGCGCCGTTCACACGGTCTCCGTGGTGCTCGAGCGTCGCGCGCGCGGCATCGAGCGCTGCCGCCGGCCAACCGAGATCACGCGACGCGAGCGCGATCTCAGCCTCTGCGACAACGCACCGTGCTCGCGCCACGACCTCGTTCCGGTCGAACGCATGGGCGGCGCGGCGAACGAGCGACTTCGCCCGCGTCAGGTCGCCGAGCTGCGCCATCGCGATGCCGCGAAGTGCGAGCGCCGGGGCGTCGTTGCGCAGCGCAGTCCGGTTGAGTGCGCCGAGCGGATCGCCCGCCGCGAGCGCCCGCGCTGCGGCGGCGATCAGGGCGTCCATCTCAATCGCGCCAAATTTGTCACTCCCACCCCCCGACGATGCGGCCGCATTCTACGCAGCGTTCGCCGGCCGGCACGCCGGAGACTCGCCAAGGAGAGAGATGATGACGACGCACAAGATCGCAACGCGCGACGAGTGGCTGACCGCGCGGCTCGAGCTGCTCGAAGCGGAGAAGGCGCACACGCGCGCGAGCGACGAGCTCGCGCAGCGGCGACAGGCGCTACCGTGGGTGCGGGTGGACAAGGCGTACCGGTTCGAGACCGACGAAGGGGCGGCCACGCTGGCCGATCTCTTCAAGGGACGCTCGCAGCTTCTCGTCTATCACTTCATGTTCGGGCCCGACTACACGGCGGGGTGCCCGTCCTGCTCGATGATCGCCGATGGCTTCAACGGCTTTGCCGCTCACCTCGCGAACCACGACGTGATGCTGTGGGCGATCTCGCGGGCGCCGCTCGCCAAGCTGCAGGCATACAGGCAGCGGATGGGCTGGAGCTTCCGGTGGGCGTCTTCGTTCGGGAGCGACTTCAACGCCGACTATGGCGTCGGGTTCACCGAAACGCAGCAGCGGGAGGGGTACGAGTACAACTATCGCAGGAGCCCGCCGCTTTCGCGCTCGACCCCCGACGCACCGAACGAGTTCGCGGCGAGGAGCGGGGTCGATGGACCGACCTACCTGCGCGAACTGCCTGGGATGAGCGCCTTCGCCCTGAAGGACGGCATCGTTCACCACACCTATTCGGCCTATGCGCGAGGGCTCGATGGCCTGTGGGGCGCGCACCAGTGGCTCGATCGCGCTCCGCTCGGGCGCAACGAGGCGGGCGGCATCTGGTGGCGCCGCCGCGACGAGTACGCCGCGGCGTGAGGCGGCATTGGACGCGCTGCCGAGGCTGGAAGGCGCGATCTGCGGAGGGGCGCCGCCGTGGCTGGGAATGCCTGCAGCCGAACACATGTGGGCCGGCGCCGCCGCGGCATTCCTCCTGAGCTGGATGGGGATGATGGTGCCGATGATGCTGCCGTCGCTCGCCCCCGCGCTGTGGCGCTATCAGCGCTCGCTCGGCACCGGCGACGCGCAGCGGCGGTTGCTCGTCACCACGGTCGCCGGCATCGCGTACTACGCCGTGTGGGCGGCGATCGGCCTCGCCGTGTTCGCGGCCGGCGCAGCACTCGCGCGGGTCGCGGCATACGTGCCTGCACTGGCGGGCGCTGTCCCGGTTGCGGCCGGCGTCATCGTCGTGATCGCCGGCGTCGTGCAATTCACCGCGTGGAAATCGCGCATGCTCGCGTGCTGTCGGGCGGCGTACGTGTCCGGCGCGAGGCCGCCGAGCTTGCGCGCTGCGTGGCGCCGCGGCGTGCGGCTCGGACTTCATTGCAGCCGTTGCTGCGCCGGCCTCACGGCGATCCTGCTCGCCGTCGGGATGATGGACGTCCGCGCGATGATCGCCGTCACTGCGGCGATCACCCTCGAGCGCCTCGCTCCCGCCGGCGTGCGCGTCGCCCACGCGACCGGGGCCGTCGCGGTCGCCGCGGGAATCGTTCTGATCGCGCGCGCGGCGGGGCTCGCCTGACGCGACTGCGCGTTATCGCCTGGTGACGACGACCTCGAGATACTCGCCCGGTACGACCATCGTCGCGTCGCCCGAGCGGTTGTTGCGCACGATGACGTCCGTGAGGTCTGCGGCGAGCGCCGCCTGGCCCGCGGTGTCGAGCATCGCGAAGGCCTTCAGCACCGGGCCGTAGTAGCTGCGGAACACCTCGATGAAGTGCGCCGGCGAGCGATAGCGGAAAACGAAATTGCGCAGCGGGGCTTCGATCGTCGCCTGCGCGCCGAAGAGCTCGTCGAGTCGCTCGCGCGTGCCCCACAGGCCCGGCGGCTTCACGCCCGCCGGCGGCGGGACGTGCCGGCCGATCGCCTTGAACATCTGGCCGATGAAGCCCTGCGGCGTCCAGTTCGCGAGTCCGATCTTCCCTTTCGGCCGGCAGACGCGCAGCATCTCGGCGGCGGCCTTTTCCTGGTTCGGCGTGAACATCACGCCGAACGTCGACAGCACCGCGTCGAAGCTCGCGTCGGCGAACGGCAGCGCTTCGACGTCGGCCTGGCGGAACGCGACGTCGAGACGGTTCGCTGCCGCGCGCGCCTTGCCGTGCTCGAGGAGCTCGGGAACGTAGTCGGTCGACGTCACCTCGCAGCCGCGCCGCGCCGCGGCGAGCGTCGCGTTGCCGTTGCCGGCGGCGACGTCGAGCACTCGCCAGCCGGCGCGCGGGTCGACCGCTTCGAGGAGCGTCTCGCCGACGATCTGCAGCGTCGAGCCGATGAGCGCGTAGTCGCCCGAGGACCAGACGCCGTGCTGCCGCGCCTTCAGTGCGGCGAGATCGACCTGCGGTGTGTGCTCGGTAATCGGAGAGGGTGTCATGGCGATGCGGAGGTTGAGGTGATGCGAGCGTCGAGGAAATGCGATGGTCGCACGGCCTCGTGCGCCCGGGCTATGCGATTTACGCCGAACGCGACCTCCGCTATGCAGATTGCGCCGCGACGCGCACAATCGTCCGCATGGCCGCAGGCAGACGCGCGGCGCGACCGCCACAATCCCAGTCGCCCGATGCGCCGGGATTCCCGGTGCGGTTGCGCGCGTCGCTGCCGGCGCCGATCGTGCGCGCGCTGGACTGGCTCGACGCGCACCGCGACGCCGCGCCCGATCTCGGTTCGCTCGCCGTCGCGGCGGGCGTGCGCCCGCGCACGCTCGAGACGCAGTTCAGGCGCCACCTGCGGTCGACGCCGCTGGTATTTGCGCGTCGCATGCGCCTCGCGCGCCTGCGTCGCGAGCTTCTCGACGCGAAGCCCGGGACGACCGTGACGCGCGTCGCGCTCGCCAACGGCTTTCGCGAGCTCGGCCGCTTCGCGGGCCACTATCGGAATCAGTTCGGCGAGCCGCCGTCGGCGACGCTCGCGGCAGCGCGACGTGTGCGCGTCGGCGATCATTCTCCGACGGCGGAGTGCGTCACGGCGCGTGCGCTGCACGACGACGCCGAGCGGCTGAGCTACCGCGCGCTCGCCTTCGCGTTCACCGTCGGCCGTTCGGCCTGCGACGCCGCGCTCGAGCTCGCCGAACGCGCGCGCGAAGCCGCGCCCGCGTTCGGGCTCCCGCTCGCGATCGCCGCGTGGTGCCACGGTCAGCGCGCTGCGCACAACTTCGGCGGAGCGCCCGACGACGATCGGATCCGTGCGCTCGGGCTCGCCGTCGAGGCGGTCGCGCGGGCTCCGTTCGACGCGCTCGTGCTGACGCTTGCGAGCGGCGCGCACACGCTCGCCGGCCGCCTGCCGTTGGCCGAAGAACTGGCCGAACGCGCGCTCGCGATCGAGCCGTGGTCGCCGTGGGCATGGATTCGCAGGGCGTGGCTCTCGGCTTACGCCGGGGACAACGAAGCCGCGCTGCGCGAGCTTCGCGCGACACTCGGGCTGATGCCGTTCGAGCCGGTGCGCCACCTCGCCTTCATCGGCGTCGGCTGCGCGCATTTCGGCGCGGGCCGCTACGACCTCGCGGCGAGGTGGATCGACGATGCGATCGAGATGGAGCCCGCGTCGGCGTGGGCCGAGCGCGTCCGCGTCGCCGCCGCGGCGCAGGCCGGCGCACCGGGCGAGGCGAAGCGCCGCGCGCGGACGCTGCTTCGCAAGGACCCGGGCCTCACCGTCGCGATCGCGCACCGCGCATGGCCGTTCCCCGGCGCGTTCATGGACCGTCTCGCCGACGGCCTGGGCGCGGCCGGCGTTCCGCTGAGCTGAGCGGATCACCGACCTGAGCGCCACGCCGGTCGGTGGCCGCTGCGCCGCGCGGCCCACCGCTGGTGCGCCGCTGGCGCCCCGCCCGGAGCCGCCGGTCGGTCGTCGCCACAGCCTCCGAAAACGCCCGTCGCCCGTCTGGCACCGTCCATCCGCGGCGGCAATGGCTTGAAAAATCCGTCGCTTAGACTGCGGTCGCAGCTCAATCGAGGGGTCTTCATGGGCGGTCGCTGTCGGCGCAACGGTGGATTCACGCTGATCGATTTGCTGATCACGGTCGTGATCGTCGGCATTCTTGCCGCGATTGCGTTGCCTGCTTATCAGAATCAGGTACGCAAGGCCAACCGATCTGCGGCGCAGCAGTTCATGTCGGACGTCGCGACGAAGGAGCAGCAGATCCTGATGGACTCGCGTCAGTATGTCGCGGTGACCGCGACGAGCTATTTCGGAGACCTCCCGAGCGATGCGAATCCGGGCGTGGGGATCGCCGCGCCCTCGACGACAACCGGCAAGTACACGTTCGCCGTAACCGTCTCGAACACTGCGACACCGCCGACCTTCACGATCACGGCGACCGCGACTGGCAGCCAGGCAGTGGACGGAAACCTGACACTCGATCAATCAGGGAACAAGACCGGAAACTGGTGATGAACCTGCGTCGCCGCGCCGGCGGTTTCACGTTGATCGAGATGATCGTGACCGTCACGCTGGTCGGGATCCTCCTGACGATCGCCGTGCCGTCGTTCTGGAAGCTCATCCTGAATCAGGGCATCAAGACGGCGTCGTACGACATCTTCGCCGCGATGGAGTATGCGAGGAGCGAGGCGATCAAGACGAACGGGCCGGTGTCGATCCGGGCGGGCGCGTCGACCGACGGCGCGTGGACGACGGGTTGGCGCGTCGTCAACGCGTCGAGCACGGTACTGCGCAGTTGGTCGGCCGCGTCGAACCTTTCGATTACCGAAACCGCGAACAGTGGGGCAACGGTCATCACCTTCGGGCCTGATGGGCGCGTGACCTCTCCCGCCGCGTCGCCCCGCATTCAGCTTGATCCAGCCGCTACCGAAAGCGGCGTATCGACTCGATGCGTCGGAGTGGACCTGATCGGTCGGCCGATCACCCGAATGGGAGCGTGCTCATGATGCGGTCGGGAGCGCGTCCGCGAACACAGTCCGGCTTCCTGATGCTGGAGGCCATGATTGCCCTCTTCGTGCTTCTTATTGGCCTGCTTGGACTGGCGGGACTGCAGGCAAGGAGCCAGCAGGCCGAGAACGAATCCTATCAACGCTCACAGGCATTGATCCTCCTCCAGGACATGGCGGACAGGATGAACGCGAACCGGGCGGCGGCAGCGAGCTACGTGACGGCCTCCGCGGTGGGTACCGGCAATTCGCTCACGGACTGCGCCACCCCGCCGACTCTGGCTGAGAGCGATCTCTGCCAATGGAGTGCCGAGCTGCTCGGTGCAGCAGAGATGTCGGGCGGAACATGCAACACAGGTACTGGCGCCAACTGCATAGGCGCAATGATCAGCGCGCGCGGATGCATCGCGAACCTCGGCGCGACGGCAAATGGCCCGTTCATGATCGAGGTGGTGTGGCAGGGCCTGAGTCCGACGACCGCTCCGCCGAGCTCCGTCGCCTGCGGGAGCGGAGCCTATGGAAGCGAAGCGATGCGCCGAGCCGTCACGACGATCGTGCAGTTTGCAAATCTGAACTGATGCGACCTGCCATGACCTACTCCAGATCGCTCGGCACCGGGATGCATTCCGGGAGCTTTCCCTGGGGCGAACCCGGCCGCGCGCTTCGTTCGCGTTCGGCCAGCGGCTTCACGCTCGTCGAGCTGATGGTCGCTCTTGCGATCGGCACGATCCTCCTCCTGGCCCTGGCGACACTGTTCATCAACACGAGCTCGGCGCGTGCAGAGATCGACCGCGCGAGCCGGCAGATCGAGAGCGGCAGGTACGCGATGCAACTCCTGGGCGACGAGATACGGCACGCAGGGTATTTCGGACCGCTGATCAATCCCCCCCAGAATTCTGCCGCGCTTACGGCGCTTCCCGACCCCTGCTCGGACACGTTGGCCGACGTGCAGAACGCAGCGTTCCTTCCGCTTCAGGGCTATGCCGGGGCTGCCTCGGCGGCATCGCTCGACACCGGAAAGCTCGGCTGCCTCGACAGTGTCGCGGGGTACAAGGCGAATACCGCGGTCATCGTAGTCCGGCACGTGGACACCTCGAACTCGACCACCGCATCGTCACCGACCGCGGGAGCGTTCAACATGCAGGTGAGCGGGTGCGCCGGCGACCTATCGCCATACGTACTCGATACGGATGCCGCCACGGACTACACATTGCACACGAATTCCGCGCCCGGGTGTACGCCGATCACCGCGGCACCCCTCGCCAATCTCACGCCGTTCTATATCCGGATCTATTTCATCAGCACCTGCAGCAATTCGGACTGCTCGGCCGCCGGCGCGGACTCCGTTCCGACCTTGAAGCGGATCGACATTGGTCCATCCGACGCGACCTCCCCGATCGTCATCACGCCGATCGTGGACGGGATCGAGAACATGCAGTTCGACTATGGGATCGATAATTCGCCGTCTCCGGGCGACGGGATTCCCGACGTCTATACCGATTCGACCGGGTATGTCTCGACGGTCCCGACGTCGATTTCCGATTGGCAGAACGTCATGGCGGTGCGGATCTATCTGCTGGCACGAAGCGTCGATGCGTCGAGCGGTTTCGTGGATCAGAAGACCTATGCGCTCGGGTCAGTCAGCGTGACGCCCGGCGGATCCTATCGCCGTCATGCCTACACGCAGCTCGTACGATTGAACAATCCGGCAGGTCGACGCGAATGACGAGAAACCCTCCACGCCGCGAGCGGGGTGTCGCGCTGGTGATCGGCATGATCATGCTCGTGCTGCTCACGCTGCTGGTCCTGTCCGCGATCAACACGAGCACGACGAACCTGCGAATCTCGGCAAACATGCAGGCCGAGGACGAAGCCCGCGCGATGGCCCAGCAGGCGATCGAGCAGTTCATCAGCGTCTATGCCAATTTCTATCCGACTCCGACGGGCGTGGCTGCGACCGGCTACGACGTGAACAACAACGGGACTCCCGATTACACCGTTACCGTCGCGGCGCCCGTCTGCAAGCGGGCGGCCCAGCAGATACCGCCGAGAACGATCGATTGCGCGAATGGCGTCAAGAACGGCATCTACTGCTGGGATACGCTCTGGGAGGTCAAGGCGACCGCGGCGAATGCAGCAACAGGAGCATCCCAGGTCGTCACCCAGGGCGTCTCGATCACATTTCCGCCCCAGTTCAACCCTGCAAGTGTCGGGTGCTGAGCGCGCGACCCCGATGAGGTGATCTCATGATCCGAGGGTTCAAAGCGATTGTTCTGAGCGCAGTCCTTGCCGCCGCGACCGGATGCCACGTCGGCGCAGCGCTCGGTGAGGACATCGACATCTACAGCGGCAACACGGCGGCCACGCCCGGCGCGCCGAATGTCCTGATCGTCCTGGACAATTCAGCGAACTGGTCGCAGTCCTTTGCCAGCAGCACAAAGTTCGCGGCCGAGATGGCCGCGCTGCAGCAGGTGGTGGGGGCGCTGACGACGCAGTTCAACCTCGGCGTCATGTACTACGTGGAGACCGGGTCTCCCAACAACAACATCGACGGTGGTTACGTGCGCTTCGCCGTGCAGTCGATGTCGAACTCGGACGGCTCCGCGACCACCGCGCGCAATTGCCTCCTCAAGATGGTCGGCAGTGGAACCGCGACGTGCACGAGCGCGAACCCCTATTACTCGCTCTTCGACATCAACGCCGACAAGAGCAACGGCGGCGCGATCGGGCTCACGATGGATGAGGCCTACCGGTACTACGCGGGGACGACCGCACGCTCGGGTGACCTCAAGATCAAGGCCGATCCCCTCGCTTTCACGAGCGGATCCTACGTCGGTCCGACCTACAAGTCGCCGGTCGCGTCGGGTTCATGTCAGAAGAATTTCATCATCGTCATCAGTAATGGGCCGTTCCAGGACAATACGTCGGGCACGTCCACGGCGATGAGCGACCTCGGGTCGTTCGGAGGCGATACGACGATCATCAATCCGCCCGACACGACGAGCAACAACAATGCCGGTGACGAGTGGACGCGGTTCCTCAACAAGGTGTCGACGGTCAACGCGGTGACGTACACCCTCGAGGTCGGGCCGGCGACGACCGGACAGGGCCCCTACAACACGGCGCTCCTCAAGAGCATGGGCAACCAGGGAAAGGGCGGATACTATTCGGCCATCGACGCAGCGACGCTGAATGCCGCCCTGACGCGGATCTTCAACGACATTCAGGCCGTCAACAGCGTCTTCGCGTCATCGAGCCTTCCGTTGAGCGCGGACAATTCGGGCGCCTACGCGAACCAGGTGTACATGGGTGTCTTTCGCCCCGATGCGCAAGGGGGGCCGCGCTGGCTCGGTAATCTGAAGGAATACCAGTTCGCCGCCGACGTCAACGGCGTCCTGTCGCTGGTGGATTCGCAGGGCCAGCCCGCTGCGGGGTCGTCCGGCTTCGCGCAGCCCAATGCAATCAGTTTCTGGACCAGCATCAACACCTCGGTCGCTCCCGACGCGCCGACCCCTACCGGAACCGGGGGGTTCTGGTTCTTCGATCCAAAGGGCGCCGGCGGTCCGTACGACTCTCCGGACGGAGAATGGGTCGAGAAGGGCGGCGCTGCGCAGCAACTTCGGCTGGCGTACTTGGGTTGGGCGGGAATCAAGGGG
>Ga0134126_10011569_pt1 | contig 11145 bp, 13 predicted proteins | sample KB31752_FD_96881 | JGI IMG/M metagenome (GOLD analysis project Ga0134126, IMG submission 96881) | Terrestrial soil microbial communities with excess Nitrogen fertilizer from Kellogg Biological Station, Michigan, USA - KB3-175-2 | ecosystem: Environmental > Terrestrial > Soil > Unclassified ... | reverse complement strand
GCGCATGAACCCCCTGCGCAGCTACAAGGGCATCGCCCCCGTCCTCGGCGAACGCGTCTACGTCGACCCCGCCGCCAGCGTGATCGGCGACGTGGTGCTGGCCGACGACGTGTCGATCTGGCCGAGCGCGGTACTGCGCGGCGACGTGAACTTCATCCGCGTGGGCGCGCGCACGAACATCCAGGACGGCGCGATCGTGCACGTGGCCCATGCCGGCCCCTACGGCCCGGGCTTTCCCTGCCTGATCGGCGCCGACGTCACCATCGGCCACGCCGCGGTGGTGCATGCCTGCACCATCGGGGACGGCTGCCTGATCGGCATGCACGCCAGCGTGCTGGATGGCGCGGTGGTGAAGCGCTACGGCTTCGTGGGCGCCGGTGCGCTGGTGCCGCCGGGCAAGGTGGTGGGCGAGCGCGAGCTGTGGCTGGGCAACCCGGCGAAGTTCGTGCGCGTGCTCAGCGACGCGCAGGTCGCGCAGTTGCTGTATTCGGCCGCGCATTACGTGCGGCTGAAGGACGATTACCTCGCGGGTTGAGCGGCTTTATCGCGGCACGGCCGCATCCGCCTGCCGGGCGCTGATCGCCGCCGCTTCCTCCGCGTGCTGCTGGCGCTGCAGCTTGCGTTGCGCATCGAGGTAACTGCCAAGCAATGCCAGCCGGTAGTTGCTGGAATGCATCTCGTAGCGCGCCGGGTCGTACTTGTAGTTGCCGACATCGTAGGCGCGCAGCAGCTGCAGCTCGCGTTGCGCCTCGTCGAGGTCGCCCGTGGCGATCGTCCGCTCCACGTCCTGGCTGGCCGGCTTGAACGCATCACGCAACTGGTCCAGCGCGGTGCGATTGTGCGGGTCGAACTGCAGCACGCTGAAGTAGAACTCGAACGCGTTGCTGCCCACCGGCGCCACTCGGCGACCGTCGTGCAACGCGTCGCCGGCGAGGCCCAGCAGGATGCGCGTGCCGCTGTCGTCGGCCCCCGGCGCGGCCGCGGCGCGCGCGTTCCAGTGCCACCAGCCGCCACCGGCGAGGATCAGCACCAGGAGGCCGCCCAGCCAGAGCTTGCGGCGAGAAACGAAGGTTGCGAGAGCTTGCATGACACCCGTGCCTGACCGGAACCGCGGTCGCGGCCGTCCCGATGGACGACCGCGACCGTGGCGGCAAGCTAGCGGCGCATCATGTCAGGCCGATGACTCGCGCTCGCGCGTTCACCAGTCGAGCAGCGCGTCGCCCTGGTCGGGCGAGCCATCCGGATGGCTGAACCAGTACACGCCGTTCTGGCCGCCGGGGCAGCCCTGGCCGCTGCTGTACGCGGTCACTGCGCCCGCTGCCGACGCCACGTCGGCGCGGTAGCAACCGCCCCAGCTGTCGCCAAAGGCGAACGCCTGCGTGCTGGCCTGGCCGCTGTGCCCGGTGAGGTTGCCGCTGGCGTCGAAGTCCAGCGTGTCGGCGCTGTTCACCGTGTTGTCCACGTGGTCCGCATACAGGGTGATGCCGGCGAACGCCCGCGAACGATGCAACGAGTAGCCCTGCTGCACCGTGGTGGCCGCGGCGAAGCTGCCGTCGGCGGCCACCGGCTGGTCGTAGTCCACGTGCAGCGGATAGCTCACCTGCTGCCGGTACTCGCGGGTGACGATCGGCCCGATGCGGCTGCGGCTCACCCCGTCCATTGCGGTGAGCTGGTCGGTGACCTGGCGATAGGTGCTCGCGTTGATCGTGAAGGCCTGGGTATCGGCGAAGCTCACGGTCTGGTCCACCGAGTTCTGCACGCGGCCGTGCGAGGTGTCGACGTAGCCCTCGATCACGAAGTGGCGCGAGAGGTTCGTGGTGATGTCGCCGTTGCCGGTGCCGTCCAGCGTGCTGGCGATGGTCGGCACGGGCGCCTGGTCGATCAGGGTATTGCGCGTCACGCGGCCGCTGATCTGGCGCGCATGGCGGTCCTGGTAGACCAGCAGGGTCGCGGCGGTGGAGAAGTAGTTGTTCGCGCCGGCCACGCTCACCGCCACCGTGTGCTGCGCACCGTCGCTGAGCACGCCCGCGAACGGGCTGAGGTCGACGCGATACGGCATGAAGTTCATCGTCTGCACGCCGGGAACCGGCCGCCACAGGTAGGGATCGATGCCGCCGGTGTAGATCCACGGATAGATCGGCGCCACGCCGGCCGGCTGGCCGTCGATGCTCACCTCGGCCTCGCGGAAGTTGCCGCCACCGCACTCGTTCACCAGGGCGGCGTACTGATCGGGCACGCAGGTGTACCAGAACTCGTCGTTGTGCTGGCTTTGCGCGAACACGTCGAGGTAGGCACGTTCCACGTTGCGCGGCAGGCTCAGGGTCTTCGCCAGTTGGTCGGTAGACGTGGACAGGTTGGCGATGTTGCCTACCGGATCGCTGCCCAGCGAAATCACCTGGTCGGGCACGCGCGGCGCGGGCGCCCGGCCCGAGGCCGGATAGAACAGCAGCTTCGCGCTGCCGTGGAGCACGCCGTTGTAGGTGCTGTCCACCCCGTTCCACAGGATCGCCTGGCCCTGGCCGGTATTCCTGAGCAGCGCGCTGTAGTCGGTGAGGTCGCGCTCCACGTGCCAGCTCCGCGCCACCGTGGCCGAAGGCTCGGCCGTGGTGCCGAAGTACAGGTTCACGCCGCCCAGCCAGATCATCGCCGTGCGGTCGAACTGGCGGCCCGCGGTCACCGAGAAATCCGCCTCCAGCACCACCTTGGCCCAGCGCGTGCCGCAGCCGGTGGGCGGCGCGTAGCTGTAGGGGCGGGTACCGAAGTCGTTGAAGGTGTCGTTGCTGAACAGCTGCACCACGCAGGGCTGGCCCGGCGGGCGCGGCACCGTCGGATCGGCGGTGGTGGTGTTGGACGAACCGATCGGGCTGGCGCCGGCATCGGCGGCGGCGTAGGCACTGCAGGCAAAGCACGTCAGCCCGGCGATGGCCAGGCTGCGAGCGAACACTCCCATGCGCAGCATGCGATTTCCCCTTGCGTGTGGGCCTGCCCGTGACTTCTCCCGTCCGCCGAGCAGGCGCCGTCACCCCCTGTGCCGGGCATGCTGGCACCGGGATTTTTAGACGGGGTCAAATCGGTCCGGCGTTTTCTTGCGACCATCGCCCCGGCGGTCGCCGGCGACCTTTCGATCAGCCGGCGCGCAGCGCCTGGTACACCGGCTCGGTGTCGGGACGGCGGCCGTGCCACAGCGCGAACGCGTCGGCCGCGGTTTCCACCAGCATGCCGAGGCCGTCGAAGGCGTAGCGCGAGCCGGCCGCCTTCGCCCAGGCGAGGAAGCCGATCGCCGCCGCGCCATAGGCGAGGTCGCAGCAGAGCGCGCGGGCGCCCACCAGCGACGGTGGCAGCTGCAGGCCGCCGCCCAGCACGCCGGCCGAGGTCGCGTTGACGATCAGGTCGTAGCTGCCCAGGTTCGCGAGGTCGTTCCAGTAGCGCGTGTGCACGCGCGCCGGCTCGCCGATCGCATCGGCCAGCGCATCGGCGGTTTCCGGCGTGCGGTTGACGATGGTCAGCGTCTGCACGCCCGCGTCCAGCAGCGACCACGCCACGCCGCGCGCCGCACCGCCCGCACCCAGCATCAGCGCGTCGTGGCCGCGCAGGTCGACGCGGTGGCGCTCGGTAAGGTCGCGCACCAGGCCGTCGCCGTCGGTGTTGTGCGCGGCGAGCCGGCCGTCGGCGAGGCGGGTGAGCACGTTCGCGCTGCCGGCACGGGTGGCCGCCGCGCTGCGCTCGTCCGCCAGCGCGAAGGCCGCGCCCTTGTGCGGCAGGGTGACGTTGGCGCCCGCGCCGCCCGCGGCGAAGAACCCGCGCACCGCCGCCACGAAGTCCGCCGGCGCCGCGTCGATGGTGCGGTACTCCAGCGCGATGCCGAACTGCCGCGCGAAGGCCTCGTGGATGCGCGGCGACAGCGAATGCGCGATCGGGTGGCCGAACACGGCGAACTGGGGGGGCTGGCTCATGCGCTGCTCCTGGGAATGGACGTCCATTGTACGGAGGTCGGGCTTCAGCCCGACATCGACGCTGCCCGGGCGGGAAGTCGGGATGAATCCCGACCTACAACGTCCAAACCGACACTGCCTCAGCTGCTGTCGCGGGTTTTGAGATAGCCCGTCGGCATGCTGGCTCCATCGCCCCGCGAGGAAGCCGCCATGCGCCCGACCGTCATCGACCACCGCCGGCACGACCGCCTGCTCGCCATCGCCCTGCTGTGGCTGGCCATCGGCACGGCGCTTCTCGTCACCACCCTGGTGCCGGCGCATACCGCGCTGCTGGGCTGGGCGCCGCTGGTGTGGCTGCTGCTGGCGCCGCTGGCGCTGCTGCTGATCCTCGAACCGGGCCTGCCGCGGCAATGGCTTGCATGGCGGCATGCGCGGCGCGGGCACGCGACGCGCCGTCACTGAATTCCATCTGGCAGTGGAACGGCCCGCCGCCGGGATGCCGCGGGCCAGGGAGTGCATCGCGCGAGGGAGCGCGCCCGGTGCCGGGTGCCGCAGGGATGCGGCATCCGGCACGATCTCATCCCGTTGCCGACAGGTCAGTTGCCGGCGTGCTCGCGCTGGGGCATCCGCGTGCCGATGCCCTGCCGCTTGCGTTCCATCCGGCGCAGGAATTCGCGCATCACGCGCAGGTACAACTCCTCGCCGAGATGGACGTCCTCCACGCCGGCATCGATCGACGGGTTGTCGTTGACCTCGATCACCACCGGCTTGTCGCCGACCTGCTTGAGGTCCACGCCGTAGAAGCCGTCGCCGACCGCACTGGTGGCCTTCAGCGCCAGCTTCACCACTTCGGCCGGCGCGTCGTCCACCGCGATCGTCTTGAACCCGCCGGATTTCGCCGTGCCCTTGGCGCCGTGGTTGTAGATCTGCCAATGGCCGCGCGACATGTAGTACTTGCACGCATACAGCGGCACGCGGTTGAGCACGCCGATGCGCCAGTCGAACTCGGTGTAGAGGTATTCCTGCGCCAGCAGCAGCGCGCTGTGCTGGAACAGCTCGCCGCTCGCCCTGCCCAGCGCCTCCTCGTTCTCCACCTTCACCACGCCGCGCGAGAACGAGCCGTCGGGGATCTTCAGCACCAGCGGGTAACCAAGCCGGGCCGCGACTTCCTTCATGCCCTTGCCGTCGTCGCGGTAGAGGATCTCGGTGCGCGGCACGGCGAGCTTGCGCGAAACCATCAGGTCGTTGAGGAAGATCTTGTTCGTGCAACGCAGGATCGACGCCGGGTCGTCGATCACCACCATGCCTTCCTTCTCCGCGCGATGCGCGAAGCGGTAGGTGTGGTTGTCGCTGGCGGTGGTCTCGCGGATGAACAGGCCGTCGTATTCGGCGAGGCGCTGGTAGTCGTTCTTGCCGATGGTGTCGACCTCGATGCCGAGCTCCTTGCCGGCGGCGACGAACTGCTTCAGCGCCTTCCTGTTCGACGGCGGCATCTGTTCGTTGGGGTCGACCAGCATCGCGAGGTCGTAGCGGTACAGCTTGCGCGCGCGCGGCTTGCGCCAGAGCTTGCGCGAAAAGCGGTCCAGCTCCTCGGCGAACGCGTCTTCCTGGGCATCGTCCAGCGTGTGCAGGCCCACCGGCTTGATCGAACTGACCTGCCACACGCGGTCGCGCTCGAACTCGATGCGCAGCAGCGGGCAGGGGAAGGATTCGAACACCTGCCGCGAGAGATCCTGCAGCGCGGGATAGGCGGTCTCGCCGAAGTAGACCAGGATGCCGAAATCGGTGGTGTCGCGGCCGCCGGCCGGCAGGAAGTGGGTGAGATTGGTGTTGAGATCCTCGATGTCCACGCCGTACAGCGAGCGCCGGCCCAGGTCGTTGATGGTGCGCACCGAGGGCATCACCTTGTGCCCGCGCGCCTCGGCCAGCAGCGACACGTAGTAGCCGGTGCCCAGGTACTTGTAGCTGCGGCACAGGTTGATGACGTGGGTGCGCTCGTCGTCGCTGCCCGCCGGCTCGCGCAGGTAGTCCGCTGCGCTGACCACGTCCACGGACGGGTAGTAGGAACCCCAGTCGGAGGCTTTCTCGACCACGATGACCAGACGGGCCATGTCACCACTCAGGCTTGCGATTGCGGGGAAGCGCCCTGCGCGCAGGGCGGCGAAGTCGCGAGCGCGCAGTGTCGCACAGCAAGACCGCGCCACAAGGCGTGGCACTGAACCTTTTCTGAGCGTCGGCGCGGCATCGCGATTGCCGCACCGCCGACCCGGCACTACAGTCCGCCCCGGCCGACGGACTTGCTGCGCGGCCGGCCGCATCCGCCGTCACCCGAGGCCGTGATCCAATGACGCCAGCCGCCGCCGTGCGCATCCGCTCCGCCGAACTCTCCGACCTCGACGACCTGGTGACGCTGGAGGAGCACAGCTTCGACAGCGACCGGCTGAGCCGCGCGCAATTCCGCCGCCACCTCGACAGCGACAGCGCCAAGGTGCTGGTGGCCAGCACCGGCCCGCACCGCTTCCTCGGCACGGCCGTGGTGTTCTTCCGCAAGCGCAGCAGCGTGGCGCGGTTGTACTCGATCGCCACCCACCACGCCGCGCGCGGCCAGGGCGTGGGTTCGGCCCTTCTCGCCGCCGCCGAGCAACTCGCCCGCCGCCGCCGCTGCCGCTCTCTGCGCCTGGAAGTGCGCGCCGACAACCATGGCGCGGCGCGCCTGTACGAGCGCCTCGGCTACCGCCGACTGGCTGCGCTGGAGAGCTACTACGAGGACGGCGGGGACGGTTGGCGCTACGAGAAGCTGCTGGGGTGAGGCCAGTCCGCGGCTCGCGGGCGAGAGGCCAGCACCGGCGTCGCGCCAATTGACGGCGGTGCCGGGCTGCCTGAACATCCGTCGCCATCCCGGGAAAGCGGGCCTGCCAGCAAGCGCCGTGTCCATACACTTTCTCGAGCACCTGCGACACAACTGGCCCCTGGCGGCCGCCGCGGCGATCCTGCTTGCGCTGCTGGTCTACGCGCTGGCCAGCGGCAACCTGCCCACGAACCAGGGGCGCATCGCGCGGGCGGTCGAACCGCTGCGCTATTGGCGGTGGGTCCGTCGCCTCGCGGCGCTGCTCGTGGTGGCGGTCGCGGTGTTGCTGGGTTCGTACTGGTTGACGCCGCTGTGAGGCGATGCCTCACGGTTCCCGTGTTTCCCGCCCCGTCGCCATCGGCGTCCAGTGCACCTGGTCGAGCGAGTATTCCTGCCGGTAGTCGATGCGGTCACGGCCGTGGAAGACGTTGACCACCCGCGCGTATACCGTCTTGCCGTGGTCGCTGAATTGCCACGGGAAGGTCCAGCGGTCGCCGTCGATCGTCAGCGTGCCGTCGCCGCCCGCGCTGCCGTCGGCGGGGATCGGGTGGGTGACATAGCTGCCCTTGGCCGCGTCGTACACGAACACCACCAGCGCCTTGGACTGGCCGTCCACGATCTGCTCGCAGGCGTAGAACATGCGGCCGCGCCAGCAGTCGTTGTGCAGCGTGCCGGTTTCCTTGCCGGCCTTGCTGTAGGGCGTGGCGTAGTGTTCGGCCTGCGTGTGCCAGGTGCCGGCGTAGACCGTGATGCGGTCCAGCCCGTCGCTGGCCGCCTGCGCGGCGGCGCTGACGAACAGCAGGCTGGCGCAGCACCAGGGTGAAAGGTTTCGCATCGCTTGGTCTCCCCGTCGATCCGGCCTCGCCGCGTCGGCGGCAAGGCCGGGTTGCGATTCACGCGCGCGCCGCGGCCGTCACTTGCGGTCGTGGTTCGCCGCTTCCGCCGCCGCCTTGAGTTCGCGGTTGGCCTGGTCGAGCAGATCCTTCGCCTTCGCCGCGTGACCATCCATGTCCCATTCGTTCGCCTGCTGCGCGGCGACGATGCGGTGGTAGGCCTGGTCGGTGAGCCGCTGCGCAGCGGCGATGTTCGGATGACGATGGCCGCTGACATCGCGTACCGGCTGCGCGGCGAAAGCGGCGGCAGCGACCAGCGCCAGCATGGCGGCCGAAACAACCCCTGTGAGCTTCTTCATGTGCGTCTCCCCGGTGATGTGGATGCCACGGGAGGCGCATGGCTACGCCCTCGTGGCGACGCGAATCTAGCGCGGCCGCGGTTCAAGTTCCTGCGTCGATTTCATCCGGCACACGGACGGCGGACGGCCGCGCGTCTATCATCCGCCGTCCCCACCGGAGTCCATCGCCATGGCCGATGTCGTTGTGTTCCATCATGCCCAGGGCCTCACGCCGGGCATTCTCGCGTTCGCCGAGGAACTGCGCGCAGCCGGGCACCGGGTCGCCACGCCGGACCTGTATGCCGGCGCATGCCTCGACACGCTGCCGGACGGCATCGCGCATGCGGAGCGTCTTGGCTTCGACACGCTCATCGCGCGTGGCGTCGAGGCGGCCGCGTCGCTGCCGGCCACGGCGGTCTATCTCGGCTTCTCGCTGGGCGTGCTGCCCGCGCAAAAGCTCGCGCAGACGCGCGACGGCGCGAGGGGCGCGATCCTGCTGCACGCCTGCGTGCCGCCGACCGAGTTCGGCCCCTGGCCGGCGGGGTTGCCGCTGCAGATCCACGTGATGGAACAGGATGCGCTGGGCGACGTGGAGGTGGCGCGCGAGGTCGCCGACATGGTGGACACGGCGGAGCTGTTCCTCTACCCCGGCGCGCGGCATCTGTTCAGCGATCGCAGCCTGACCGAACACGATCCGACAGCCGCAGCCCTGCTCGGCGAGCGGGTGCTGGCGTTCCTGCGGCGGATCGATGGCGATTCCGCCGCTTAACCGCCCAGCGGCGAGCTGATGCGCTGCCGGGTGGCCGCGTCCGGCCGCGCCACCAACGCGCCATCGCGGGCGAGGCTCACGCTGTAGTGGCCGCCGTCGACCAGCGGCAGGAAGGCGCCGCTGCCGTAGACCGCATCCACCATCGGCAGCGCGCGCGGGTATTGCCGGCGCAGGTCGAGCAGGTCGAAGCCGTCGGCGGAACCGAGGCCGACCACGGTGCGCGGCGCGCTCGCCTCCTGCGCGGGATCGTCGTAGCGGCCGTCGATGCGGTCGAGCCGGTACAGCGGCGGCAGGCCGGCGAGCGCGGCCGGCAGCTTCCACTTCAGCACCACCGCCTCGACGCGCCAGTCGTCGCCCGCCAGTTCGAGCCGGCGCGTGCTGCCGTCGGGCCAGGCGAGCGTGACGGCCCAGCGCTGCGGCGAGAGGATGTGCGCGTCGATGTCGACCACCGGCGCCTCCTCGCCCAGCAGGCGATAGCCGCGCAGCGCCCAGCCGCCCGTGCCGAGCAGCACCGCCAGCGCGAAACACGCCACGCACAGCAGCCCGTGCCAGCACGCCGCCAGCCGAGCGCCCGCGTCGAGGCGCCGACGCAGCGTCACCAGCTGCAGCAGGCACAGCAGCAGCAGGATCGCCGCCAGCACCAGCAGCACGGCGGCGGGCAGGCGCAGCAGTTCGATCGGGTTCATCGGGGTTTCCGGGGCGGGGGCGTGCGCATGATAAGCCGCGCGGATGCGCTCGCTATACTGCGGACGTTCCCGGCGACCGCGGTCGCCGCGTGCGTCTTCCCACCCGTTTCCCTCTGGTGTCCGATCATGCGCCGTCCGCTGCTGCTGCCGCTCTGCCTCGCCGCCGCCCTGCTTGCCGGCTGCGGCAACAAGGGTCCGTTGTACATGCCGAACAACCCGCATCCGCCGGTCCACGTGCCGCCGCAGCCCACGCCCGCGCAATCGGCGCCGGCCCCGGCGAGCAGCGGCGCCGCGCCCGCCACCACGCGCTGAGCGCAGCGATGCTGCGCTTCTCCAAGATGCACGGCCTGGGCAACGACTTCGTCGTGCTCGATTGCCGCAGCGCGCCGTTCGCGCTGGACGTGGCGCGCATCCGCGCACTGGCCGACCGTCGCACCGGCGTCGGCTTCGACCAGCTGCTCAGCGTGGAGCCGGCGCGCGATCCCGCCTGCGCGTACTACTACGGCATCTGGAACACCGACGGCTCTCCCTCGGGCCAATGCGGCAACGGCGTCCGCTGCGTGGCGGCGTGGCTGCATCGCGCCGGCGCGCTGGCGCTGGGCGAGGCGGTGCGACTGGAGAGCCCGTCCGGCCCGGTGACGGTGCGCCTGCTCGCCACGCACGAAGTCACCGTGGACATGGGCGAGCCGGCGTTCGTGCCGGCGCGCATCCCGTTCGCGGCGGCGGCCGAGGCGGATCGCTACGCTATCGAGGTCGACGGCGCCACGCTGGAGATCGGTGCGGTGTCGATGGGCAATCCGCACGCGGTGGTGATGACGCACACGCTGGCGGCGGACGCACCGGCGCGGCTGGGCCCGGCGCTCAGCACGCATGCACGCTTTGCCGAGGGGGCGAATGCCGGCTTCGTCGAGCGCCTCGACCGCGACCACCTAAAGCTGCGCGTGCACGAGCGCGGCGCGGGCTGGACCCAGGCCTGCGGCACCGGTGCCTGCGCCGCGATGGCAGTGCTGCGCCGGCGCGGCGAGGTGGACGAAAGCGTTCGGGTGGCGTTGCCCGGCGGCGTGCTGCGCATCGATTGGCGCGGCCCCGGCCACACGCTGTGGATGACCGGCCCGGCCGCATTCGTGTTCGAAGGCGAATGGCTGGATTGATCCCCGCGCGCGTCCATCGCACACTCGGGGCATGACCGGCCCGAGGAAAACGCGCATGAACGTCCCGCTGTCCGACGACGCCACCGAGGCCGGCGCTGTCGCGGCCTACCTGAAACAGCACCCCGCCTTCCTCAGCGACTACCCCGAGCTGGCCGCCCAGCTCACCTTGCCGCGCGAGCAGGGCGCGGTGGCCTCGCTGGCCACCTACCAGCTGCAGCAGCTGCGCGAGAAGAACGCGGAGCTGGAGCGCCGCCTTGCCGAGCTCACCGCGATCGCCGCCGACAACGAGCGGCTGATGGAACGCGTGCACGCGCTGACCGTGGCGCTGCTGCGCGCGAACACGCTGGAAGTGACCACGCGCACCGTGATGGCGCGGCTCAGCGAGGATTTCCACACCGAGCAGGTGCGCCTGCTGCTGTTCGGCAACAACCCCGACCTGCCGCGCTCGGACTGGTTGCGCCAGGTGGGCGGCGGCGCCGCCGAGCTGCCCGAGCTGGCCGAGCTGCTGCAGCGGCACGAGCCCGTCTCCGGCCGGCTGTCGGCCGACAAGCTGGCGCAGCTGTTCGGCGACGAGGCTGCCGCGATCCG
>Ga0134126_10011568_pt1 | contig 11145 bp, 9 predicted proteins | sample KB31752_FD_96881 | JGI IMG/M metagenome (GOLD analysis project Ga0134126, IMG submission 96881) | Terrestrial soil microbial communities with excess Nitrogen fertilizer from Kellogg Biological Station, Michigan, USA - KB3-175-2 | ecosystem: Environmental > Terrestrial > Soil > Unclassified ... | reverse complement strand
GGCGCTCGCCGAAGGCGCGGCGCTCACCGACCGCTTCGCGCGACCGGGGATTCTCGCGGAAGCGGATGCATTCGTTACGCGCGTGCACGCCGAGACCGTCGAAGCCTTTATCCAGACTGAGCACATAGACAGAAGCCACGTCGCGGTCGTCGGCTTTCACGGCCAGACGATCCTGCATAAACCGTCGGAGCGGCTGACTGTCCAGATCGGCAACGGCGAGGCACTGGCGAAACGCCTCGGATTGCCGGTAGCGCATGATTTTCGCGCGGCCGATGTCGCCGCCGGCGGGCAGGGCGCACCGCTCGTGCCGGTGTTCCATCAAGCGTTGGCGCGCGACCTCGATCGCCCGCATCCGATCGCTGTGCTCAATGTCGGTGGCGTGGCGAACGTGACTTACGTCGATGGCGGCGATCCGGTCGCTTGCGATACCGGTCCCGGCAACGCGCTGATCGACGATTTCATGCGCGCGCGCACCGGCGCGCCGCTCGATCGTGATGGCGATCAGGCCGCGAAGGGCAGAGTGGACGCGGCATTCGTTGCGCGCGTTCTTGAAAATCCGTTTTTCGCCGCGCCCTATCCGAAGTCGCTCGACCGCAATGCGTTCGCTTTTTCCAATATCGGCCTGCCGGATTTTTCCGTCATGGACGGCGCGGCAACGCTGTCCGGACTTACCGCGGCGTCGGTCGCGCGCGTGGTGCCGCATTTGCCGTCGGCGCCGAAGGCATGGATCGTGGCGGGCGGCGGCGCGCGCAATCCGACGCTGATGCGGATGCTGGCGGGCTGTCTGGTCCCGGCGACGGTTGAAACGGCCGACTCGGTCGGCTGGTCGTCGCAGGCGATCGAAGCGCAGGCCTTCGCCTATCTTGCCGTCCGCACCCTCAATGATATGCCGATTACGTTCCCGGCGACGACCGGTGCGCCGGAACCGATGCGCGGCGGCGTGGTGGCGCAGCCGTAATCCGTCATCTTGAGAATAAGCGAGGCTCGAAGAGGTGAATCCGTCTTTCGAGGCGTGACGTCGACTCTACGCCGCAGCGGTGGGTTTGCGTTCGGTCTTGAGGCGCTTGTCGAGATAGGCGCCGATGGAGGTCATCAGCGGCTCGACCTTGGCGTCGAAGAAGTGGTTGGCGCCAGGAACGACCTTCTGCTCGATCACGATGCCCTTTTGCGTCTTGAGCTTGTCAACCAGCGTGGTGACATCTTTGTGCGGCACCACCGCGTCCTTGTCGCCGTGAATGATCAGGCCGGAAGACGGGCAGGGTGCGAGAAACGAAAAGTCGTAGAGGTTCGCCGGCGGGCAGATCGAAATGAAGCCTTCGATCTCCGGACGGCGCATCAGCAATTGCATGCCGATCCACGCGCCGAACGAGAAGCCGGCGATCCAGCAACTCTTGGCTTCGGGGCTGATGGTCTGCGCCCAATCAAGCGCGGCGGCGGCATCCGACAACTCGCCCGTTCCGTGATCGAACGAACCCTGGCTGCGGCCGACACCGCGGAAATTGAAACGTAGCGCCGAGAAGCCGCGGTGCACGAAGGCGTAATAGAGCTGATAGATGATCTGATGGTTCATCGTCCCGCCGAACTGCGGGTGCGGATGAAGGACGATCGCGATCGGCGCGTTCTTCTGCCGCGCAGGGTGGTACCGGCCCTCGATGCGTCCGGCCGGACCGGTAAAGATGACTTCAGGCATGACTATCAACCTCTATCCAGCTTGCGGCCCCGGCGGAGGCCGGGCCGAAACTCGCTTGGTGCACACAGTGGCAGCGGAATCTGCACCTCTTTGGAATTATTCTAAATATAGAGAATTCCGCTGCGCCGAACCGCGGCACACGCTATAAGCTGGCCGTGAATGGCGGCTTCTACCACGATCCCCTGGTCAAAAAGCAAGGATTTTGGCGGGTCTGGAGCCGAACCGGTATTTGGATACAGTACGACGTGACGGCTGAACGCGCTTATTTCGACTGGAATGCCACCGCTCCCCTCCGTCAACAGGCCCGGGCGAAGCTGGCCGCTGCGCTAGGGCTGACGGGTAATGCCTCGTCGATCCATGCCGAGGGGCGGGCAGCCCGCGGGCTGATTGAGAAGGCGCGCGAACAGGTAGCTCGGCTCGTCGGGGCGGAACCGGAGAACGTCACATTTACCTCCGGTGGTACGGAAGCGAACATGCTGGCATTGACGCCGGCGATCGAAGCTGGGGGGCGGAAAGAGCCGCGCGACAGGCTGTTTGTCTCGGCGATCGAGCACCCTTCTGTGCTCAGCGGCGGTCGTTTCGCGCCGGAGGCAGTCGAGCAATTGCCTGTCACGACGAGCGGCGAGATCGATCTTTATGCTCTTGGAAGCACTGTTGCTCGGGCCGAGCGGCCACTTGTTTCGGTGATGCTCGCCAATAATGAAACCGGCGTGATCCAGCCGATCGGGGCGACAGCCGAAATCGTGCATCGCGCGAACGGCGTTCTGCACGTCGATGCCGTACAGGCCGTGGGCCGTATCGATTGCGACCTTGAGAAACTTGGCGCCGATCTTCTTACCGTCTCAAGCCACAAGATCGGCGGCCCGCAAGGCGTGGGCGCACTCGTGCGCCGTGGCGATATTCACGTGAGTGCGCCGCTGATCAGCGGTGGCGGACAGGAGCGCGGCCAGCGCGCCGGCACCGAGAACGTCGCGGCGATCGCCGGGTTCGGCGCGGCTGCAGACGCCGCGCATGCCGCGCGGCAGGCGGACGCTGCACGCATGGCGGACTTGCGCGACCGGTTCGAATCGGGCCTGAAAGCCGTGACACCCGGTGTGATTATCTTCGGCGCGAACGCATCGCGCTTGCCGAATACGACGCTTTTCACCGTGCCGGGACTGAAGGCGGAAACGGCGATAATCTCCTTCGATCTCAATGGTATAGCGGTGTCTTCCGGTTCGGCGTGCTCATCCGGCAAGGTGCAGGCTTCGCATGTTCTGGCGGCGATGGGCGTGGAACCGGCCCTTGCGCGCGGCGCGGTACGCGTCAGCCTCGGCTGGGAAACGACCGAAAGCGAGATCGAAAGCCTGCTGATTGCTTGGAATAAGGTGGTTTCGTCATTACTTAAGAACCGAGATAAACAAGGCATTGCCGCATGATGCGGCAATGCGAAAGGGTGATCGGCGCGACAAGCGAACGACCATAACCGACAAATCCAACCCGCGGTCCTTGAAACCGTGAGCGGAGGGAAGAATGCCGGCCGTACAAGAGACCGTCGATCAGGTCCGACGTATCGACGTTGATCAATACAAATTTGGGTTCGAGACGCTGATCGAATCCGATAGGGCCCCGAAGGGCCTGTCGGAAGACACGATCCGTTTTATTTCGGCCAAGAAAAGCGAACCGGGCTGGATGCTGGCGTGGCGGCTTGAGGCTTACAAGCGCTGGCTGACCATGCGCGAGCCGACCTGGGCGCGCGTCGATTATCCGAAGATCGACTATCAGGATTACTACTATTACTCGGCGCCGAAGAAGAAGGCGCTCGCCTCGCTCGACGAGGTCGATCCGGAAATTCTCAAGACCTACGAAAAGCTCGGCATTCCGCTGCGCGAGCAGGAGATTCTCGCCGGCGTCGAGCGCGGCGACGGCACGCGTTCGCGCGTGGCGGTCGATGCGGTGTTCGATTCCGTTTCGGTTGCGACCACCTTCAAGGAAGAGCTCAAGAAAGCCGGCGTGATCTTTATGCCGATTTCCGAAGCCATTCGCGAGCACCCCGAACTGGTGAAAAAATATCTCGGCTCGGTTGTGCCGGTGACGGACAACTTTTTCGCGACGCTTAACTCGGCGGTGTTCTCCGACGGTTCGTTCGTTTACGTGCCGCCGGGGGTGCGTTGCCCGATGGAACTGTCGACCTATTTCCGCATCAATGAGAAGAATACTGGCCAGTTCGAGCGCACGCTCATTATCGCCGACAAGGGCGCTTACGTCAGCTACCTCGAAGGCTGCACCGCGCCGATGCGTGACGAGAACCAGTTGCACGCCGCGGTGGTCGAACTGGTCGCGCACGACGACGCCGAGATCAAGTATTCGACAGTGCAGAACTGGTATCCGGGCGACGCCGACGGCAAAGGTGGCATTTTCAATTTCGTCACCAAGCGTGGTGACTGCCGTGGCGACCGCTCGAAGATTTCATGGACGCAGGTCGAAACCGGATCGGCGATCACCTGGAAATATCCGAGCTGCATCCTGCGCGGCGACAATTCGCGCGGCGAGTTCTATTCGATCGCGATCTCGAACGGCCGCCAGCAGGTCGACAGCGGCACCAAGATGCTGCATCTCGGCAAGAACACCACGAGCCGCATCATCTCCAAAGGCATCGCGGCGGGTAAATCCAACAACACCTATCGCGGGCTGGTGTCCGCGCATCGCAAGGCCAAGGGCGCGCGCAATTTCACCAATTGCGACTCGCTTCTGATCGGCGATCAGTGCGGCGCGCACACCGTGCCTTATATCGAGGCGAAGAATTCTTCCGCCACGTTCGAGCACGAGGCCACAACGTCGAAGATTTCGGAAGACATGCTGTTCTATTGCCGCCAGCGCGGCATGACGGCGGAAGACGCGACCGCGCTCGTGGTCAACGGTTTCGTGCGCGACGTGCTCCAGCAGTTGCCGATGGAATTCGCGGTCGAGGCGCAGAAGCTGATTTCGATCAGTTTGGAGGGTTCGGTCGGATAATGAACTGTCCTCATCCTGTGGAGGCGCAAAGCGCCGTCTCGAAGGATGAAGGCGGATGGATAATGAGCCTCATCCTTCGAGACGCCGGCTTCGCCGGCTCCTCAGGACGAGGGGGGAGAACGGAAAGAAATAATGTCATTGCTTGAAGTCAAAAATCTGCACGTCGAAGTCGACGGCAAGAAGATTCTCAACGGTCTCGATCTCACGATCGAGCAGGGCCAGGTCGCGGCCATCATGGGTCCGAACGGCTCGGGCAAATCGACGCTTGCCTACGTGCTCGCCGGCAAAGCGAATTACGAAGTGACGCAAGGCCAGGTGCTGTTCGACGAACAAGACATTGCCGGCATGCAGCCCGATGAGCGCGCGGCCAAAGGCCTTTTCCTCGCTTTCCAGTATCCGATGGAAATTCCCGGCGTCGCGACGATGACGTTCCTGCGCACGGCGGTCAACGCGCAGCGCAAAACGCGCGGCGAAGCGGAATTGTCCACGCCCGAATTCATGAAGCGCGTGCGCGAAACCGCTGGCCATCTCGGCATCGACCAGGAAATGCTGCGGCGCGCGGTCAATGTCGGCTTCTCCGGCGGAGAAAAGAAGCGCAACGAGATCATGCAAATGGCGATGCTCGAGCCGCGGCTCGCCGTGCTCGACGAAACCGATTCCGGCCTCGATATCGACGCGCTCAAGACCGTCTCCGAGGGCGTCAACCGGCTGCGCTCGCCGCAGCGGTCGATGATCGTCATTACGCATTATCAGCGCCTGTTGACCTACATCGTTCCGGACGTCGTGCACGTGATGTCGAAGGGCCGCGTCGTGCGCTCCGGCGGCAAGGATCTGGCGCTCGAGCTCGAAGCTAAAGGCTACGCGCAATATCAGGATGAGGCCGCGGCGTGATGACTTTCCTTTTGTCATCGCCCGCGAAGGCGGGCGATCCAGTAAAGGCAGAATTTTGTATGTGGCGCGACTGTGCCGGCACTTGGCGTGCGGTAGTTACCGGATGCCTCGCTTTCGCGGGGCATGACAGCCGGTGGGTGCCGCGATGACCGCCGACATCCGCGCCATCAAGACACCGGCGGAGCAGGCGTTTAGCGAGGCCTATGTGGGCGCGCGCGCCAATCTGCCCGGCAAAGGCGTATTTGCGACATTGCGCGATGATGCGTTCCGCCGCTTCGATGCCAAGGGCCTGCCGCACCGGCGCGTCGAGGAATGGAAATATACCGACCTGCGCGCGTTGATGCGCGACGTGAAGCCGCTTGCCGGCGCCCCTGATGCGGCGACCACGGCGCGCGCCAAAGATGCCGGCAAGTTGCTGGCCGGGATCGACTGCCGCCGGCTGGTGTTTGTCGATGGCGCGTTCGCGCCCGAAATTTCCGATCTTTCGCCCGAGCAGGGCCTCACCGTCGGCTCGCTTGCCGACGCTTTGGCGGAGGGCGATGGGCTAGTCACTAAGCATGTCGGCAAGGTCTTCGAGACCGACGATGCTGCGGTTGCCCTCAACACGGCGCTGATGGGCGACGGCGTGGTGATCCGCATTGCCGCCGGCACCGCGGTGAAACGGCCCATCCTCATTGACTTCGTCTCCGGCCGCGAACCGGTTTCGATCTTCTCGCGCTCGCTGATCGTCGTCAAGAAGGGCGCCAAGGCGCTGATCGTCGAAAACCACGACACTCAAGCGTCGCAGATCAACGTGGCGCTGGAGCTTGTCGTCGGTGACGATGCCGACGTGGACTACGTGAAGATCGCGCGCGGGCAAAACCTGCACATCGGAACGCTGATGGCGTCGGTTGGCGCCAAAGCCAAAATCAACACTTTCGGTTTTACGCTCGGCGGCGCGATCGTGCGCCATCAGAGCTTCTTGCGGTTCGACGGCGAGGGCACGGTGGCCGGCATTCGCGGCGCGACCTTGCTTAAGGGCAAGGAACACGTCGATACGACGCTTGTTATCGATCATGCCGTCGGACGCTGTGAGAGTCGCGAACAGTTCAGGTCGGTGCTGGATGGTGAAAGCCGCGGCATTTTCCAGGGCAAGATCATCGTGCGTCAGCACGCGCAGAAGACCGACGCCAAGATGTCGAGCAATGCGCTGCTGATTTCCGACGACGCGGAGGCCGACAACAAGCCTGAGCTCGAAATCTTCGCCGACGACGTGCAGTGCGGCCACGGCGCCACTGCTGGCGCGCTCGATGAGAACCTCAAGTTCTATCTGATGGCGCGCGGCATTCCGTCCAAGGAGGCCGAGGCGCTGCTCATCCAAGCCTTCGTCGGAGCGGTCATCGAGAATATCGCGCACGAGGGTCTTCGCGATGCGTTGCTGAATGCGTCGATCGAATGGCTCAAGGCACGGGAATAGCGTCATGCACCCGGCAGTAAAAAACGGCAGCTACGATGTCGCCCGCATCCGCGAGGATTTTCCGGCGCTGGCAATGCAGATTTACGGCAAGCCGCTGGTCTATCTGGACAACGCCGCTTCGGCACAGAAACCGCAGGCCGTGCTCGACCGGTTGCAGCGCGCCTATACGACCGAATACGCCAACGTGCACCGCGGTCTGCATTATCTCGCCAATGCCGCGACCGAAGCCTACGAGGGCGCGCGCGAGAAAGTTCGCGGCTTCATCAACGCCGAGCGCGCGGAGGAAATCGTCTTCACCCGTAACGCCACCGAGGCGATCAATCTCGTTGCCTATACCTTCGGCCGCGAACGCATCAAGCCGGGCGACGAAATCGTGCTTTCGATCATGGAGCATCACTCCAACATCGTGCCGTGGCATTTCCTGCGCGAACGCCAGGGCGCCGTGATCAAATGGGCGCCGGTCGACGATGAAGGCAATTTCCTGCTCGACGAGTTCGAGAAATTGCTCACGCCGCGCACCAAAATGGTCGCGGTCACGCAGATGTCGAACGTACTCGGCACCGCGGTGCCGGTGAAGGAAGTCGTCAAGCTTTCGCATGCGCGCGGCATTCCGGTGCTGGTCGACGGCGCGCAGGGCGCGGTGCATCTCGACGTGGACGTGCGCGGCATCGATTGCGATTTTTATGCCTTCACCGGCCACAAGGTTTACGGACCGACCGGCATCGGCGTGCTCTATGGCAAGCATAAGCATCTTGCCGCCATGCCGCCGTTCAACGGCGGCGGCGAGATGATTCGCGAGGTGTTCGAGGATCGCATCACCTACGGCGAGCCGCCGCACAAATTCGAGGCCGGGACGCCGCCGATCGTGCAGGCGATCGGGCTTGGCGCCGCCATCGATTACATAAATTCGATCGGCAAGGAGCGCATCCGCGCGCACGAGAGCGATGTGGCGAAATATGCCCACGAGCACCTGCGGCAGATCAATTCGCTGCGCATTGTCGGCAACGCGCCGGGCAAGGGGCCGATCGTGTCGTTCGAAATGAAGGGCGCGCATCCCCACGATGTTGCCACGATCATCGACCGTTCCGGCGTCGCGGTGCGCGCCGGCACCCATTGCGTCATGCCGCTGCTGGCCCGCTTCGGATTAACGGCGACATGCCGCGCCTCTTTCGGCCTCTACAACACCAGGGCGGAGGTTGATACGCTTGCCGCCTCGCTCGTCAAGGCACAGGAATTCTTCGCATGAGTGACGACACGCCGATCATTGACAAGCCGGCCGAGACCGCTGTGGCGGAGCCCGCCGCTGAATCCGCGCTGCCGCAGGACGAGCTCAACAGGCTCTCCGACGAGATCGTTTCGGCGATCAAGACTGTTTATGACCCGGAAATCCCGGCCGACATTTATGAACTTGGCCTGATCTACAAGATCGATATCGGCGACGACCGCGCGGTGAAGATCGATATGTCGCTGACGACGCCCAATTGTCCGTCGGCGCAGGAACTGCCGATCATGGTCGAGAATGCCGTTTCCAGCGTGTCGGGCGTAAAGGAAACCAAGGTTTCGGTGGTGTGGGACCCGCCGTGGGATCCCAGCCGGATGTCCGATGAGGCCCGACTCGTGCTCAATATGTGGTAACGCGCATGATCCCGAAAAGTGGGAACCGGTTTTCGGATTGGATCATGCGCAAAACAAGGAAGTACGTTGAGTTGCCGTTACGGCGACGAAACACCAAATGAGGCTTGGAATTAACGAGGACTAGCCATGGCCACAGCACGGCCCCGACCACAGGTTATGCGTCTCACCGATGCCGCCGCCGCGCGCATCAAGGACGTCATGGCGCGCTCGGAGCGCCCGGTCATGGGCGTGCGTGTCGGCGTCAAGAACGGCGGCTGCGCCGGCATGGAATACACGATGGAATACGCCGATGGGCCGAAACCACACGACGAAATGGTTGAGGACAAGGGTGTGAAGATACTGGTCGATCCGAAGGCGGTGCTGTTCCTGCTCGGCACTGAGATGGACTACAAGACCGAGAAGCTTTCGGCGCAATTCGTCTTCAACAATCCGAACCAGACCTCGGCTTGCGGCTGTGGCGAATCGGTTCAGCTCACGCCGGCGAAAGACGCCGCCGAGTAACGAGCAATATTGCTGGAGTTTGTTTTCGCCGCTGCTCAGCGGAAAGCACGGGTCACGCGACCTGCGCGGTCCCGACTGAAACTTCGGGATCGGTTTCGCTCATCACGCGATTGCGGCCGTGACGCTTGGCGGCATAAAGGCAATAATCGCTGCGCTCGATCAGTGATTGCACGGTGTCGCCTTTCTTGAGCGTGGCGACGCCGATCGAGATCGTCACCCGGCCGAGATGCTCGCCGGTCGAACGCTTCATCAATTCTTTGGTCATCACCGCGCGGCGGATGTGATCGGCGACGGTGATGGCCGAACGCAATACCGTGTTCGGCAGGACCACGGCGAATTCCTCGCCACCGTAGCGCGCGGCGGTATCCTGGCCCTTGACGTTCTGCTTCACCGACATCGCAACCAGCCGCAACACCTGATCGCCGGTGAGATGGCCGTAGTTGTCGTTGAACGTCTTGAAGTGGTCGATGTCCGTCATCAGCAGCGACAACGGCTCATTGCGGTCCTGCGCATCGGCGATGGCTTGCGCGATTGCCGTATCGAAGACCTTTCGGTTCGAGAGCTGCGTCAGCGGATCGGTGAGGTTTTCCGTCCGCACAGCTTCAAGATTTTGTTGTAGGTCGTGGATTTCCTGCTTTGAGGCGTTGAGCCGGGCTTCCAGCTTCTGGTTTGATTCTTCCATTTCCTTGGTAGTCTTTACCAGGCTTTCGACAATCGAGCGCAAGCCTTCGCGGTCTTTCGATTGGTCGATCTTCTCGCTCATGTCGGCGAGGCTTTCGGTATAGCTGTTGGCGCTGCCGGCAGCGGCATCGATCATCGCCATGACCTGCTCGATCTCGCCCATGACCTGGTCGCCGACTTTGTCGATGCGCTCGGTAAGGCGCGACGGCGAAAGATAGGCTTCGAAGACCTGTTCGATGTCGGTCTCGGTTAACCCGCCGTTCCTGCTGAGGATTTCATTGATGTGCTGGTTGAGCGCCGGGCTGTAGCCGGTCGCGTAGGTGTACCAGATTTCGTAATTGCGCGGGGTGGCCGACTGGCCAAGGGCTTTAATCTGTCCAAGAGCGATTTCCGCAAACGCCATCGTGCGTTCGTGGTCGTCCTCTTTTCCTCCTGACATTGCAAACCCCGTCTCGAATAGACGCCCGGCGCCTGACAATTTGTGCCAAACCGAAGTTCAGCCTTGGCCGGGAAACTACGTTTGGGGGGCACGATATTGGAGAGCAGTGAATTGCGGGTAAATTTACTGCCGCCCGCAGCGGGTGTTTTTACAACCAGCGCGAGCGCCAACTAAATGAAAAATTTACGCTTTCAACGAGACCGGGCGCAGCAGAAAGGCCGGAAGGTGGCTGGTATCCGCCGCGTCGGCCTGCTCGCGTACCGGTTGTGGGCGAGTCTGAGGACGCGGCTGATTGTGCGGACGGTCCTGCCGCTGCTGTGAGGGACGGTGGTTTTCTTGACGGCTGGTTTGCTGGCCGGCTTCGCGGTTGTTGTGGCCCTGTTTTTGGCGCGGACGGCCTTCCTGACGAAGGCGCTCTTCGTGGCGCGGATGCTCTTTGCGGGGCGGGCGTTCGCCGTGCTGCGGAAGTTCTGCGCGGCTTTCAACGGAAGCTGTCGCAGCAGATTTCTCAGCCCAGGGAATGGTCTGGCCGATCAGCTTTTCGATCATGCCAATCGCGCGCTGGTCGATCGGCGCGACAATGGTGATAGCGGTGCCGGATCGGCCGGCGCGGCCGGTGCGGCCGATGCGGTGGACGTAATCGTCAGGGTGATGCGGCACGTCGAAATTGAAAACGTGGCTCACTTCCGGAATGTCGAGGCCGCGCGCCGCGACGTCGGACGCAATCAGCAGCTTGGCTTCGCCCTTGCGAAAGGCGTCGAGCGCAGCGGTGCGCGCGGACTGATCCATGTCGCCGTGCAGGGCGACCGCGTTGAACTTGTGCCGCACCAGCGAGCGGTGCAGTTGCGCAACTTCGCG
>Ga0134126_10011567_pt1 | contig 11146 bp, 11 predicted proteins | sample KB31752_FD_96881 | JGI IMG/M metagenome (GOLD analysis project Ga0134126, IMG submission 96881) | Terrestrial soil microbial communities with excess Nitrogen fertilizer from Kellogg Biological Station, Michigan, USA - KB3-175-2 | ecosystem: Environmental > Terrestrial > Soil > Unclassified ... | reverse complement strand
TGCGGCCATTGACCGCAAGGTGCACCCGAAAGCCTGGACCTACGACAACATCGCGGCGATGAAAAAGCAGCTTCAGTCGATGGGGCTGTCGCTCGATTGGGCGCGCGAGATCGCGACGTGCGATCCCGCCTACTACAAGCATCAGCAAAAGATGTTTCTCGATTTTCTCAAGGCGGGATTGGTCGAGCGCAAGCAATCGAAAGTGAACTGGGATCCGGTCGATCAAACCGTGCTTGCCAACGAACAGGTCATCGACGGTCGCGGCTGGCGCTCGGGTGCCGAAGTCGAACAGCGCGAGCTCACCCAGTGGTTCTTCAAAATCAGCGACTACTCGGAAGATTTGCTCGAATCGCTCGACACGCTCGATCGTTGGCCGGACAAAGTCCGCCTGATGCAAAAGAACTGGATCGGGCGTTCGGACGGTCTGCTGCTACGTTTTGCGCTCGATCCCGCAACCACACCGAACAAAGAGAGCGAACTGGAAATTTTCACTACGCGGCCAGACACCTTGTTCGGCGCCAAGTTCATGGCGCTGTCGCCTGATCATCCGCTGGCACAGTCCGCGGCGGCAAAAAACCCGAAGCTCGCCGCCTTCATCGAGCAATGCCACCGCATGGGAACCGCCCAGGCAGAAATCGACAAGGCCGACAAACTCGGCTTCGACACCGGCATCAAGGCGGTGCATCCATTCGATGCGACCTGGAAGCTGCCTGTCTACGTAGCGAATTTCATTTTGATGGACTACGGCACAGGCGCCATTTTCGGCTGTCCGGCGCACGACCAGCGCGACCTCGACTTTGTGAATAAATACGGCTTGGGCAACATCCCGGTGGTCTGCCCGCCAGGGCAGGATCCGAAAACATTCGTCATTACTGACGTCGCCTATGACGGTGAAGGCCGTATGATCAATTCGCGTTTCCTCGATGGCAAGACCATCGAAGAGGCCAAGGAAGAAGTCGCGAGGCGGCTGGAGAAGGAAACGCGGGGAAACAGTCCTGTCGGACAGCGGCAGGTCAACTATCGCCTGCGCGACTGGGGTATTTCACGCCAGCGCTACTGGGGTTGCCCGATCCCGATCATCCATTGCAAGAAATGTGGTGTAGTCCCGGTGCCGGAAAAGGACTTGCCGGTAACGTTGCCCGAGGATGTGACGTTCGAAACGCCGGGTAATCCTCTCGATCGTCACCCGACGTGGAAGAACGTCAAATGTCCGACGTGCTCCGGACCGGCGCGGCGCGAGACCGACACAATGGATACTTTTGTCGACTCGTCGTGGTATTTCGCTCGTTTCACCGATCCGTGGATCAAGACCGCACCAACCGATCGCAAGATCGTGGATGAATGGCTTCCCGTCGACCAGTACATCGGCGGCATCGAGCACGCGATCTTGCATCTGCTCTATTCGCGCTTCTTCACTCGCGCGATGCACAAGACCGGACATGCCGGCATCGATGAGCCGTTTGCCGGCCTGTTCACGCAGGGGATGGTGGTGCATGAGACCTATCGCAGCATCAGCGGCGACTGGATTGAACCGGCGAACGTCAAGATCGAGGGTATGGGCGACACCCGCCGCGCAATGATCGCTTCAACCGGCGAGCCGGTCGAGATTGGCTCGATCGAGAAAATGTCGAAGTCTAAGAAAAACACGGTCGACCCCGACGACATTATCGCTGCCTACGGAGCCGACACCGCGCGCTGGTTTATGCTTTCGGATTCTCCCCCCGATCGCGACGTGATCTGGACCGAGGAAGGCGTGCAGGGCGCCTGGCGATTCGTACAGCGGTTGTGGCGACTGGTCGCGGAAATATCCGGAATTAACGCGCCGCCAGCACGACCGGCGACATTTGGCGAGCAAGCCACCGCTGTACGCAAGGCCGCCCACCGCGCGCTCGCTCACGTTTCTGACGATATCGACAAGCTCCGTTTCAATCGTTGCGTCGCCCACATCTACGAATTTGCCAACGCGCTCAGTGACGCCATCGGAAAGATCGAGACGGCGCCTGCCGCCGACCTCGGCTGGGCCTTACGTGAAGCTGCCGATATCCTGGTACGGCTCTTCCATCCCATGATGCCCCACCTCGCCGAGGAATGCTGGGCGGCGCTGGGGCATAAAACGTTCGTCGCCACCGAGGCATGGCCGCAGGTCGAACCGGATCTCCTGGTAGAAAGTACCGTTACCTTGCCCGTACAGATCAACGGCAAAAAACGGGCCGATGTAACGGTGACCCGCGATGCGGGAAAGGCCGACATTGAGGCTGCCGTTCTTGCCCTTGATGCTGTAAAAAGGGCGCTGGAGGGCAAAAGCCCGAAAAAGGTCATTGTCATCCCGCAGAGGATCGTCAATGTCGTGGTCTGATACGATGCGCTTCGCAAGGGTTTTCGCTGCCTTGGCGCTGGCCGGCCTCACCGCAGGCTGTTTCCAGCCGCTTTACGCGGAGCATCCGACGGGCGCCGGCAATGCCAGCATTGTCGGTCAAATGAGAGCGGTCGACGTTTCACCAATCAACGCCCCCGGGGGCAGCCGGCTTAACCGCGTTACCGTCAATGTGCGAAACGAACTGATTTATAGCCTAACCGGCGGCAGCGGCGGGATCTCACCCACTCATCGACTGGACGTTAAGCTGACGGCTACGCAGCTGCAGATCATCGTCGACATCAATACGGCGCGGCCGGACATCAACAACTACGGCATCGACGGCACATATACCCTGACCGAGCTCGCGACCGGAAAGATTGTTGTCAAAGGTCAAACCTTCGCACGCGTATCGTACAATATCCCGGGTCAGGAGCAGCGCTTCGCGGGCGAGCGCGGCTTGCGCGACGCCGAAAACCGTGCCGCCAAGGAAATCGCGGACAATATCCAGTCGCGGCTTGCGTCGTATTTCGTAGCGGGTTCGTGAAATTTGCTTCGGCGCCATGACCGCCATTAAAGCCTCGGACGTCGATCGTTTTATCGCGAGACCGGATCCAGCACAGCCGATCGTGCTCGTATTCGGTCCCGACGCCGGTTTGGTTCGCGAACGCGTCGACGCGTTGGTGCGCGCGTCGGTCGACGATCCCGATGATCCATTCGCTCTGGCACGTATTGAAGGCGATGAGCTCGCGGGCAATCCGGCGCGGCTCGTTGAGGAAGCGCACACGGTGCCGCTGTTCGGCGGCCGGCGCGCGGTTCTGGTGAAAGCGGGTACGCGTAATATTGCTTCCGCGGTGGAAACCGTGATCGCCTCTCCTTCGAACGAATGCCGCGTCATCATTGAAGCCGGCAATCTCAGCAAAAGTGCCCCGCTGCGCTCGCTCTGCGAGAAGGCGAAAGTTGCCGCCGCTCTGGCCTGCTATGCAGATAATGAACGCGCACTCAGTCAACTGATTGACGAAGAGATGCGTGAAGCCGATCTCATCATTGCGTCCGACGCGCGCGTCGCGTTGCTTGCATTGCTCGGCAGCGACCGGCTCGCGTCCCGTAACGAGATTCGAAAGCTTGCCCTTTACGCAACCGGCAAGAAGAGCATCGAAGTTACCGACGTCATGGCGGTCGTGGCAGATGCATCGCAAATGGCGCTCGACGGAGTGGTTGATGCGGTTTTCGTCGGGAGAGCCGGAGAGGTTGACGCCGAATTTGGCAAGGCCCGCGCCAGCGGCTCGTCGCCGGCAGCCATTGTCTCAGCGGCGATCCGCCAGGTGGCCAATCTGCACAAAATGAAACTTGCGCTCGAAGGCGGCGATTCGATTGAGTCCGTCATGAAACGCGCCGGGCCCCCTGTTCATTTCAGCCGCGAGCGCATCGTGGGGGAGGCGCTGCGCGCATGGCCGCCGGCACGCCTGTTGCGTGCGATGGAGCAATTAGCCGAAGCCACGCTCGAGATGCGGCGCAACGCTCCGTTGGCTGAGGCGATCGCTCAACGCACCCTGCTCTCGATTGCGGTGAATGCCCGTAAAAAGGCCTGACAAGCGCAGCGTAATGCGACTGGCTTAAATCGAATTACCTCAACGATGCCAATCCGAATCGACCCCTTTAGAACTGATCAATGCTTTTTCACTAAACATTTCATTATGAGCGTAGCTCGCGGACTGACAGACGGCATGAGGAATATGCGGGCCATCGGCTTGCGGCGAGACCTGCGTCGATCGCAGGAAACGCGCGTCAGGTTCTGGCACGCGGCAATCGTGTCATCGTTCTTCATTGCTGCCGTGGGAGCAAGTCTGTTCCTCGGCGCAGTGATCGTGGCCGGAGCGCTGCGCGGCAAAGACGGCTCGAATGAACTGACGGCGGACGGGCGGACCGGACGAGTCGCCCGCTCACTGCGCGATGGAACGCTTTGTCACTATATTATCTTTGACAACAAGACCGCCCAGACCATCGAAGACCGCGTCGGCCGCTGTGACGAAAGCAAAACCAAGCCGAAGCAGGAACGCCCGCCAGCATTCAGCTGGGGTGGCCGGTAAACCGACCATCGCGCCTCCCCTAGAGATTGAGTTGATAGCTATGCGGCACCCAGCGGTAGCCGGCCTGCCCTTTCTCCACATAGCCAATTCCGGGAAATGGCATGTGAAAACTCGCTACAAAAAGCCTGTCGGCCGCAAGCATGTCGAGAATGCGCTTTCGTGTCGCGACGGCCCTGTCTTTGTCGTCGTCCATCTCGAAATGCCATTCCGGGCGTTGCACTGCCATGACGTACTGAGTGCAGGTATCGGCGGTGATCATGAAACGTTTGCCGTTACTTTCGATATGGAACGCCATCAGGCCCGGTGAATGTCCGGCAGCGTCGACCGCAGTGATGCCCGGCGCGACCTCATCGCCCGGCTTCATGAACGTCGAACGGTCGGCCAGCGGCACACAAATTGTCATGAACAGTTCGCGGTTGAACTTGCGTGCTTCGCGGACGTTCTCGCCACGTTTCCAGAAATCGAACTCGGCCGCGCCGAATACATAGCGCGCATTGCGAAACACGGGCATCCCGCCTTCGACCAACCCGCCGATGTGGTCCGGATGCCCATGCGTGACGACAACAACGTCGATGTCTTCCGGACGGTAGCCTGCAGCCGCAAGCCGTGCCGCGGTCTGGCCAGGAGGAAGACGCTTGCTGAGCTGCTCATATTCGCGCGGGAGCGCACCATTGCCCGTGTCAAACAGGACCAGCTGCTTGCCGGTGTTCACGAGCGTCGGAATATTGGGATGCTCGAATCGCTGAGTATCGATATTGTTGGCGCGAGCAAGAGCCATCACCTCATCAGCTGAGGCGTTGGCGCCGTAGTGCGGATGCAAACCTTCCCGAATTGCCTTGGCATCCAGAACCGTCGCAACCTCGAACTCGCCGAGTTTGAAACGGTAAATCGTCGGCTGTAATTCGCCTTGGAGTGTAGCGGGCACCTTGGTTCTCCCCGTTTCGTCGCGCCTGCGGATGCTTAGCAGTTGGGGTCGGCTGCGATCCAGCGGGAACAAACATGGTCCAACGGTGGGATTGTCTTTCGGCGGCGCTCCATTCGCTCTATGCTGTCTGCCGCAACGTCATCCATATCCGGGAGATCGTCGATGGCCCGAAAAAAACGCAAGCCGTCCCTTCGCAAACGAACGAAATCCAGAGTGGCGACCAGAAAGGCGGCCAAGGGTGGCGGCAAAGCGCGACCACTTCGCAAGCGGCGGCAGCGAAGCCTCGGCAGCAAGGTAAAGGGCGCCTATCGTGCGGTCGTCGACACGATCAAGGGCACCGATCAGCTCCGCAATAAAATGGAGTTGCCCGCGACCTCAGAAACGGAATGATCGCGTCGCGGCTCGACTAGAGCCGCCCCATCAGGACTAGGATCAGGACAATAATCAGCACCAGGCCCAGGCCACTCGAAGGGTAGTATCCCCACTCACCGCTGTACGGCCAGGTCGGAAGCGCGCCAAGAACGAGCAGAAGAAGAATTATTAAAAGGACAAACCGCATCCTTACCTCCTCGGGAACGCCCGAGTTGCAACGCGGTATTTGTGACGATTGTTCCTTTGTGACGGCGCTATTGAGCGTCTGAGCCGCTGTCAAGAATTTGCCGGATTTTTTGCGCGAGCACACGCTCGATCAGCGGCTTTTGGATGAGCGCGGTACCAGGGTCCAGACGACCGTGATGAACGATTGCGTTGCGAGAATAGCCAGTCATAAAAATAACCTTTGTTCCCGGACGGCGCCGTTCCACTTCAGTCGCGAGCTCTCGACCGTTTTTGCCCGGCAGCACGACGTCCGTCAGCAATAAATCGAATTTCTTGTCGGCATCGAGCAGCCGAAGAGCGGTGGCCGAATCCTTTGCCTCTATAATCTGATAGTTCAGGTCCCTCAGGATCTCGGATGCATACTGGCGCACACCATCATCATCCTCGACGATAAGAATCGTTTCCGCACGACCGCGTTCGGAGCTGGCCGGTTCGTCGACGGAATGAGCTGCCTCATTGCCGTCACGCCGCGGTAAATAGAGCTTGATAGTCGTGCCTTCGCCGGACTCGCTGTAAATTTTGACGTGCCCCTCGGACTGTTTCATGAAGCCGTAAACTTGGCTCAACCCCAAACCGGTCCCTTTGCCGGCTTCTTTGGTCGTGAAAAACGGTTCAAATGCGCGATCGATTGTTTCAGGAGACATTCCTCCGCCGTTGTCGGTGATCGCAATAAGAATGTACTGGCCAGGCGCAACGCCGGCGTGCTGTTGGCAGTACCCCTCGTCAAGGTAGGCGTTGCTTGTTTCAATCGTGAGCTTGCCCCCTTCCGGCATGGCGTCGCGAGCATTGAGGGCGAGGTTGAGCAGGGTCGACTCCAGCTCCGAAGCATCTGCTTCGACTTTCCAAAGTCCCGCTGCACCGATGCTTTCCAGCTCGATATTCTCGCCAAGCGTCCGGACCAAAAGATCCGAAATGCTGACAATCAATTTATTGACGTCGAGCACTCGGGGATTAAGCGGCTGGCGGCGCGAAAAGGCGAGCAGTCGCTGGGTCAGTTGGGCGGCCCGCTCCGCACCAACGAGCGCATTGTTGAGTGCCCGCTCCGCCCGTGCCTCGACTACTCCGCGCTTGGCAATGCCGAGATTGCCGATGATGATGGTGAGGAGATTGTTGAAATCGTGCGCGACACCGCCAGTCAACTGACCGACGGCTTCCATTTTCTGCGACTGCCGCAGGGCCTGCTCGGCCACCTCACGGCGCTCGGCCTCGGCGTAAAAGGCCTGCGTCCGCCGGATTGTCAACAAGACCAGCCCGAAGAGAAAGAGTGTCGCCGGAATTCCGAAAATCAAGTGGCTCGCCATCAGCCGAATCCAGCGGGAATAAATTTCGTCGGTCGGCAGTCCATCGGACACATACAAGTCAGAATATCCGAGCTTGCGATATGCGATGCGTCGTTGCGTGCCGTCGATCGACGTCGTTGTCACTATGCCGCGTTCAGGCTGCCTGCCGATGTTACGGATGAATTCGCTGTCGGGACCGAAATGCGTGACATCTCCAGGTGGTGCCGGATAACGCGCGAGAATTGCACCATCGCTTCTTGCCAGAGAGAAACTTGCGCTGGTGTCGCCGGCAAGCTGTTTATAGAATTCGGTAAAGACCTTCGGCACGACGGAAATCATGATGATCCCGGTGAACTGTCCGTCGTCTGCCGGTCGTCGCCGGCTGACACCGAAGAATCGCTCTTTTGTTGCTCGCGATTGCAGGACCGCGCCAACATAAGTGCCGGCATTCCGCTCCGCCTGTGCCTGGAAGTAGTCGCGGTCGGCGACGCTTGTATCGGGAGGAAGCGGAAAGATCGCCGATGAAGCAAGAGCGCGACCGTTCCGGTCGGCAATAAAAATCGCGTCGACGGTTGCCAGCGCCTTTTCGAGCTTGCTCAGTTGATAGTGTAGCGCTTCCTGTCTTGCCTTGATCTGTTCATCAGGAAGATCGCCGGCAATGGCGTCAACACTTGTGACCGCCAGGTCGATGGATTGAAATACTTTCGAAGCGTGTTCGGAAAGAATATTGAGCGACGCCGTCAGCTGTTCGTCGGCATGGGCGATCGCGTCCTGGTAGTTTATCCAGCTGGCATAGGAAAAGAGCGCCACCGGAATGACGATTGAGGCCGCCAACATTGTTTTGAGGAGGCGTAGAGCCGCATCACGGCGCGCGCGCATTCGACAGAACTCTTAAAGCGGACATTCGAATGTATGCGGGATGCCCAATTCTGGAAAGCAGAAAAGCCCGGGATCCCGCCTTTGCCGTAACCACCGGAACGATATCGCCAATCGGCGACCGCAACGCAGCCACACTGTGTGGAACTGGAGTGATTGTGGTTTCCGCACAACCAAGTCAAGCGGGCACCTGACGAGCACAAAGGTGGCGTGGGATGCCCGCGCCAATGGCAGAGATCGATCGTTTCGCGCTTGGCGGCACGCCGGTATTCGAAAAATGTTCCGATCCGAGGTGCTGATTCTGCGCGCGCCGCCGGACTCAGCGCCCGATGCAAGGACGTGCGACTGCGACCGTGGCGGCAATTCCGACCACTGTCTCCGCAGCGACGAAACGTTGGCGCCGCCCAAAGTTGTCGCCGTTCGCAGCAGCAGGGCCGGTACTTCGGATATCGGCAAACTTCCTGGCGCTGTTGCGCTTCTCGACGCATGCGGCCTCATCCGCCACAACGCCTGCATCGTTGACCCGCGAAACACCTTGCTCCCGCAGTGCAAAATCGTTCGCGACAAAGTGCGGACGGAAAAACACCAGGTCTTAAGCGACAGACCAAAAAATTATTTTCGATATTCGAGAGCGTACCGAAGAACGGTCTCTCGTCTCTTTGGATGACGACAAAGGTGGCGTCATTGGGCCTAAAATGAGGAAGGACAATCGGATGAGCGAGTCATCTCCTGCATTTACATCAAACTCTATGAGTTTTGTAGCGATGCATTTTACGCGCGTTTTATCGGGCCTGAATAAAACAGTTTTTCTCGAAAGTAGTTCAATTGCGGGCGGTGTTGATGTTCTCGCCGGCGTCGTCATACAAGTGCAAGCGTAGATCAGACTCTCGACCCGCACGCGGCAGGAGAGCGTTGGTCGCGTTGACGCTCGCATTCGCACTGTTACCCGACATCGTATGGGGTGCGCAGGACGAGCGCATTGTCTCAATCACTGACGGCCGGAAATCTGATACCAAGTCCGACGTCGTGATCCTGACGTTGACGAATGTTGAACGTCCAGCGACTGAGGATACGAAATCATCATTGCCAGACGAGACCGGCGTCCAGGGCGCTCGCATTGACACATGCCGTCGTGAAAATACGGTCGCCCTGTCTCTTATCGCATTGCCGCCGGTCGACAGTGAGTCGTTGCCACTCTTCGCGGCCGCGCCGAAGGCTGGACACCACATGTTTGACCTGTTCGAAGCCTTGCCTGCCCGCGCAAGCACCGATGGCGTGGATTTGGTGTCGTTTGCTCAGAAAAGATTGTTGCCGGAATTTGCGACCGCTTATCGCGGTTTGCTGAAACGGGTTGCGATCATGGGTTTGCCACACATTGAGGGTGCGGCCGCCCTTGCACATGCGACAATCACCGGCAAGGTTTCAACCTACAACCCCTACCGTGACGGCAGGGAAGAAGGCGGGCCAGAAACTGCCTCCGGTGAACTTTATGATGCCGCCGCATGGACGGCCGCCATAAAGACCGACCTGCGAAATCGCTTTGGCGGTGTCCGCTATGGCAAACTCTATCAGCCGGCCTTTGCACTGGTGGAGAGCGGTGGCAAACGGCTCATTGTCAAAATCAATGATGTCGGGCCCCTAAGGCCGGGACGTGTGCTCGATCTGAATGAACGAAGCATGCGCCATTTCGATCCACTTCTGACACGGGGGCTCATTGACGATGCCAGGATCACCCTGCTCCCGGGAGAAGACTGGACGCCCGGGCCGGTCGGCAGTGCCTATGCACTTGATTTTAACGGCGTCGAACGACGTACTCAGGTGGCGCAATTCGGATCAATTGATGCGACGGCCTTGCATATAGATACGGAAATGAATCGCTGGAACGCGCCACGAGAGCGCCCACCCTTCCCCAATCTTGGAAGCGATGTCCGTGCCGAAGTCAGGCCAAGCGAAGGCGGCTAAGCCTCAAGAGCACGCGGCCATACCTAGCGCCGTTTGCGCAGCCAGGCGTCGAGACTGAATCGGCCGGCACCGCAGACAAACAGAAAGAAGATGCCGCCAAGGATGGCCATGTTTTTGTAGAAATTTGAGTCCTGAGCGCGTCGTGCGGCTGCATCGGTGAAATCCCAGTAGCGGTGCGAGCTGAACGTGGCCACCAGCATGAATATGGCCATCACCAGCGCGGCGTACCGAGTCGCGAAGCCGAACATCAGGGCAAGACCGCCGAAAAATTCTGACGGCACGGCAATATATGCCAAAAAAGTCGGCAGCCCACGTGCCGGGAACGTGGCCGCATAGGCCGGGATATCGAAGAGCTTTCCATAACCGCTGCGGACGAATATCCAGCCAATGAAAATACGGCCGACGAGCAACACGATATCGGACATGCTGGTGGCAAGACTGTCGGCGCCCGACAAGGCTGGGTGCGAACTGTTCTGGATGCTGGTGCTCATGATGATCCCCGGTGAATTTTCTGAAGCGATGCGGTACGGCCGTCTCCTATACTAGCGCGATAAAACCCGCGCTGGAGCCCTTTATTCCGAAGACGTCAAACTTCTTCAGTTATATCCTCATATACGTCGACCTCAACCGCCCCGGGAAAGAGTGTGCGCCAAGCCTGCAAGTAGTTATGCATGATTGGATCGCTGGCGATTTTTTGGCGATTGAGTTCGAATGTTCGATCCGTTGTATACTCGATAACCTGAAGGAACTGGGCCTGGTTATCGGCGTTTCGCAGCAGGCGGACCTGCGTGTCGCCAAAAGCCTGGTACATCGGTAGCGCATTTTTCATCATGGTCGTCAGCAGCGTTGTTGCGTCTGCGGACGGCGTTCTGATCTTGATATGAAGGATTCTTTTTGCTTTCGCAGCGTCGCTGGCCATAGGCGGCCTCCGCATTGAGCAGCCGGACTGGGTCGATCAAGCGGATGTAACACGGCTTTGCCGTGCCGGCAGCTTAAACGACTAACCGCCCAGCTTCCTTAGGACTGCGTCGAGCTGTTCCAAATTCCGATACTTGATTCGCAG
>Ga0134126_10011565_pt1 | contig 11146 bp, 5 predicted proteins | sample KB31752_FD_96881 | JGI IMG/M metagenome (GOLD analysis project Ga0134126, IMG submission 96881) | Terrestrial soil microbial communities with excess Nitrogen fertilizer from Kellogg Biological Station, Michigan, USA - KB3-175-2 | ecosystem: Environmental > Terrestrial > Soil > Unclassified ... | reverse complement strand
TCCGCTCTGGCCCACGTCTCCGCGCCCGCACCCGCGTCCACTCCCATGGGTGCCATCTTCGAATACCAGGGCCTGCCGGTCCGGGATATCCGCTTTGCCGGGATTGAGAGCGGCGACCTGGAACAGTTGCGCAAGATCGTCAGCCAAAAACCCAACCAGCCGCTGGACCGCTTTAAAATTCATGACAGCGTTCGCGCCCTTTTTGCTACCGGCCGTTTCGCCGATATCCAGGTGGAGGCCGAGCACAGCCCGCAGAATGAGGTCACGCTGGTATTCCGCGCGGTCCAGAACTACTTTGTCGGCATGGTCAACGTCGAAGGCGCGCCCCGTGAGCTCACCAACACGCAGTTGGTCAACGCCACCAAGCTGCAACTGGGCGAACTCTATAGCCCGGAAAAGCTGCAAACCGGCATTGATCGCATGGGCCAACTGCTGCAGGAGAATGGCTATTACCAGGCCACTATCACCGAGGGCGAGCAGCGCGATGCGGCCACCCAGCAGGTAAATGTTTCCTTCCGCGTGGAGCCGGGGGCGCAAGCCAGGATTGGCCGCATCACGCTCACTGGCCATCCCGGCTACACTTTGCTGGAACTGCTGAATGCCGCGCACTTTCATCCCGGCGACCGCGTTATGGCTCAGACCATTACCAGCGCCTTGCGCCGTCTGCGAAACAAATACCAGAAGATTGACCGTCTGGAGGCCCAGGTCTCAATTCCCAGCCAGACCTTCCGCCCGACTACCAACACCGTGGACTACGTGCTCCACGTCGAGCCCGGCCCCATCGTTCTGGTGCGCGTGCAAGGAGTGGGCCTGCGCGGCGGCGAGATTAAAAAGCTGATCCCGGTTTACGAAGAGAACGCCGTGGACGAGGATCTGGTGAATGAGGGCCGCCGCAGTTTGCGGGACTACATGCAGACCCGCGGCTACTTCGACGCGGAAGTGAAGGTGCGCTCCGAGTTTGACGAAAAGAAGAACGAACGCCAGATCATTTACATTGTCGAACGCGGCATACGGCACAAGCTCACCAACATTGATATCACCGGCAATTCCTACTTCGATGCCGGCATGATCCGCGAACGCATGCAGGTTCAGCCAGCGGGCCGGCTGCTCTCGCATGGCATGTACAGCCAGCAACTGCTGGCCGGCGACGTGGCCACCCTCGAGAATCTCTATCACGCCAACGGCTTCCAGCAGGTGAAGGTTACACCCGCCGTACACGACAATTATCTGGGGCAGATGGGGCGCATCGCAGTGGAGATTCACATTGACGAGGGCCCGCAGACCCTGGTGGGAACCCTGCACATAGCCGGCAATCGTGCTATACCGGAGCAGGCCTTGCGCGCCAATCTTTCCAACGTTGAAGGGCAGCCATTTTCAGAGGCCAACATCGCCAGTGACCGCGATTCTGTTCTCACTTATTACTTCAATAACGGCTTTCCCGACGCCGCCTTCGACTATGCCGCCACGCCCGCACCCGGGCAGCCCGACCGCATGGACCTGACCTATACCATTCGGGAAGGGCAGCAGTTTTTTGTGAATCGCGTGCTGGTGGACGGCCTGAACTACACCCGCCCTTATGTGGTCCGCCGCGAGTTGCAGGTTCACACCGGCGATCCCATCAGCCAGAACCAAATGTACGACAGCCAGAGCCAGCTTTATAACCTCGGCATCTTTAACGAGGTAGACACGGCGGTGCAGAATCCGGAAGGCGATATCGCCGACAAGAATGTGCTTTTCAGCGTCAAAGAAGCCCGCCGTTACACCTTCAATTACGGATTTGGCTTTGAAGCCCAGACTGGACAGCCCGCTGGCCCCACCCAGCCGCAGGGAGAAACCGGGGTCAGCCCGCGAGTATCCTTTGGGGTGACCCGTCTGAACTTCCGCGGGCGCGACCACACCATTTCCTTTAAGTCGCACGTGGGCCGGCTGGAGCAGCGCGCCCTCGTCAGTTACGATGCGCCGCACTGGTTCAATAACGACAAGTTGCGCTTCACGCTCGCCGGGTTTTACGACAATTCGCTCGACGTGGTTACCTACACCTCGAACCGCCTGGAAGGCTCGGCGCAAATCGAACAGAGCTGGAGCAAAGCCACTACCACTCTTTACCGTTTCACTTACCGTCGGGTTCAGGCCACCAACCTGGTGCCCCTGTCTCCCAACCTGTTTCCCTTGCTGTCACAACCAGTGCGTGTAGGCATGCCCAGCATCACCTACATTCGCGATAAACGCGACAATCCCATCGAGACCACCCGGGGGAACTACACCACTTTCGATGCCGGCGTGGCGGCTGGATTCTTCGGCTCCCAGGCCAGCTTCAGCCGGTTGCTGGTGCAGAACGCCACCTATTTACCCTTCGGTTCCAATCGCAGCAAGAATAAGTGGGTGTTTGCACGCTCCACCACCCTCGGCGTGGAGAATCTGTTCGGCAAAAACCAGGTCATCCCCCTGCCCGAGCGTTTCCTCTCCGGCGGCGGCAATACCTTGCGCGGATTTGCCATCAACCAGGCCGGCCCACGCGACCCGGCCACCGGCGCTCCTCTGGGCGGAGATGCGCTGTTCATCAACAACCTGGAATTGCGCACGCCCCCGGTATCGCTGCCGTGGCTGGGCAACAATATGGGATTTGTGGTGTTTCATGATGCAGGCAACGTGTTTGCCTCGCCCAATGAGATGACAAAAGGGCTTACCCGTTTCAACCAGGACACCAGCCGCTGCGCTGTGGGCAGCTTGACCTGCAATTTCAATTATTTGTCCCAGAACGTTGGCGGCGGCATCCGCTACAAAACGCCCATCGGCCCGCTGCGCTTCGACGTCGGCTATAACCTGAATCCTCCGGTTTTTCCGGTAAACCAGAACACGGGAGACCAGGCCTTCCCCTTCCCCCATGTGGAGACTGGCCGTCACCTGAACTTTTTCTTTAGTATTGGGCAGACATTCTGATGCTGCGGCGCGGCTTCCAAATCGGGCTGCTGTGGGCGCTGGCGGTAAGCGCCGCCCTGGGCGGCGATGTTATCGAGCGCGTGGTGGCTACGGTGAACAACCGCCCCATCCTGCAGAGCGATTGGGATGAGGAGGTGCGCTACGAGGCCTTCGTCAACCACCGCGCACTCTCCAGCCTGACAGCGGCGGACCGCAAAGCCGCCCTCGACCGCCTGATTGATCAGGAGTTGTTACGCCAGCAGATCAAGGAAGACGAGCAGGAGGGGATGCTCAACAGCTCTCCCCCCAACGTCGAAACGAGCCTGCAAGCAATTCGCAAGCAATATTCGGGGGCGGATAAGACCGCGGTGTGGCAGGCGGATTTGCAGCGCTACGGATTGCGTCAGCAGGACCTGGTCCGCCATATCGCTCTGCAGGGCCGCTTGGAGCGCTTGATTGACGTGCGCCTGCGGCCCACCATTCACATCAGCCACAGCAGCATCGAAAGCTATTACCAGCAGCAACTGTTGCCGGAATTGCGCAAGTCCGGGGTCAAAGATGTTCCCCTGGTCGAAGTTTCTCCCAAAATCGAGGAACTGCTCACCCAGCGCCGCATGAATGAACTGCTTGCGTCCTGGCTGCATGATTTGCGTTCCCAGAGCGATATCCGGATGGGGGCTGCCGAGCCGAGTGTCAGCCAGCCATGAGCGGCAGCGTCAATACGGGTCCAGTCACACCAAGCGGCAAGGCGGGGACGACCCGCAATAGGCTCCTGCTGCCTGCAACCCTCGGCATTCTTGTTCTGGTGTTTTTTCTGGCGGGAGGCTGGTACCTCACCAGCCCGCGGTTTCAGGCGCAGGTGCGCACCTATGTGATTGCGGAACTGCAGCGTTCGACCGGGGGAAGGGTGGAACTCGGTTCTTTTCAGTGGAACCTTTCCCGGTTGGAGTTCGAGGCGCGAAACCTCACCATCCATGGCCGGGAAGCGCCTGGCGAATTGCCTTTCTTCCATGCCGACCGCGTCCTGGTTCGCATGCGCATTGCTTCGGTGCTTTCCGAGCGCGTGGTTTTGAGCTACCTGGGCATTGAGCACCCCGTCATACACGTGGTGACCTACCCTGACGGCACTACCAATCAGCCGCAGCCCAGCATCAGCCCGCCTACGCTGCAGGCCGACGTGCAGCAATTGTTTCGGCTGGCCGTGCAACGCCTGGACGTGCAACAGGGCGCGCTGGTGTTCAACCAGCGCAGTGTTCCCCTGGACCTCACAGCGGACGATGTTGTAGCCGGCATGGATTACGTTCCTGCGCCGCAGCATTACCGCGGCAAGGTGCACCTGGGAAAGCTTGATACCCGCCTCCAGGACATGCGCCCCTTCGCCTCCACCGCCGACCTGGAGTTCACGCTGTGGCCTACCTCGGCGCAGGTCACCGGGTTGAAATGGACCTCGGGCAGATCGCATCTGAGCGCCAGCGGCCACCTGGACAATTTCGCTCACCCGGTTATGACCACCGCCTACCAGGGTTCGCTGGATCTGGGCGAACTGGGCGCTGTTTTGCGGCGCCAGCAACTGCGCGCCGGCGCCGCTGCTGTACAGGGACGTGCCACCTACCATTTGGGCAACTACCAGGCCAATGGAACAGTGCAGGCCACCGGCATAAATCTGACCACTCCTTCCGGGATTCTGAACCACGCCAGCCTCTCCGGCGAATATTCGCTGAACAATGAACGCTTTGCCTTATCGGACCTCTCCGGCCATGCGCTGGGAGGCAAGCTGAGCGGCGATCTGGAAATTATCAGCGCGGTTGAGCCCACAGTGCGCTCTCTGCAGCACCATCCCTTGCCCCCGCCTCCGCGTGAGCAGCACGGCACGGCCCATATCCGCCTGGATGCCGTATCCCTGGCGGAGCTGGCGCAAAGCGTTTCGTCCCGCTCTTTACCGCTGGGGCGCTTACATCTTGCTGGAACCGCCTCAGGCAACATGCAGGGTGCGTGGCGCGGATCGCCCAGTAACCTCGAAGCCACTGTGGATTTGACGGTGCATCCGCCGGCCCGTTCCGGGCCGAACCAGTTGCCGCTTAACGGCCGGGTGCTGGCCAACTATAGCGGCTCCAAACATCTTCTTACTTTTTCGCAGCTTAACGTAGCTGGCCCATCCAGCAGCCTGGCCGCCAGCGGTACGCTGGGTTCCTCATCCGCCAATCTCAACTTAAATCTTGTCACCACTAATATGGGAGAACTGCAACCTGTTTTGGCGGCTCTTCAGGGTCCCCGGCACATTCCCCTTATTGTGCATGGAAAGGCCATGTTCAACGGCAGCGTGGCGGGCAGAATTGCCGCTCCTACCTTCAACGGGCACCTGCAAATCACGGATTTTGATACCGTGCTGAGGGGACGCCGCTCCAACTTGCCCCGCCAAATTCATTGGGACCTGCTGAGCGCTGACGTGCAGCTTTCGCCCGCCAGCCTGGCCGCCCATCGGGGCATCCTGCGCCGCGGCCCGGCGGAACTGGATTTTGAGGGCAACCTCGGCCTGAAAAAATATCGCGTCGCCCCCGCCAGCCCTCTCTCCGCCCGCCTGCAACTGCGCCATGGCGAAATGGCGGACGTGGCCGCCCTTGCCGGGTATGACTACCCGCTCAGCGGGCAAGCAGATGCCACCGTTCGCGCCGATGGAAGCTGGCAACTGCCCCACGGCCAGGGCGTCATCCAGGTCACCCATCCCGCCTACGGGGCGAGGAAATTCGACCAACTGACTGCCAACCTGCGTTTTGACGGCACCCAGGCCGAGCTCGATAACCTCGTCCTCACTCAGCAGACAGCCAGGATTACGGGCGTCGCCGGGTACGACTTTCGCAGCACCCAGTTCCACTTCAACCTGCAGGGTGGGGAGTTTGATTTGAGCAAATTCCCCAGCTTGCAGGGAAGCCGCATCAGAATGGCCGGCCGAATGGACTTTTCCGTCCAAGGCTCGGGCACGCGGCAGGCACCCCTCGTTGACGGCACATTACGCTTGCGCCGGCTGGTCCTCGATACCGAACCCGTGGGCGACTTCACCCTTTCGGTGGCTACCCGCGCCGGTAACACTCACCTCGTGGGTCGCTCCCAGTTCGCGCCAGGCACCCTGGACCTGGATGGCGACCTCCGCCTGCAGGGAGATTTGCCGCTTCAGCTGACGCTGCGCTTTTCGCGCCTGGACCTCGATCCCTTGCTGCAGGCATACTTGCGAGGCCGGCTCACTGGGCATTCTTCCAGCGCGGGCACGCTAATCGTGAGCGGCCCGCTGCTTCGCCCCCGTGACCTGGAACTGCAGGCCAAGGTAGCTGAATTCCGAGCCGACATCGAAAATCTCAAGATTCAGAACAACGGACCGCTGCAATTTGCTGTGGTGCAGCAGACTCTTACTCTGCAGCGCTTGCATCTGCAGGGCGACGGCACCGATTTTGAGGCCATCGGCAGCGCACAATTGGCGCCACCCCGTGTGCTCAACCTGCAGGCCAACGGCACCATTAATCTCAAGGTGATGCAAACACTGAACCCGGACTACATGTCTTCCGGCGTGATGACCGTCGCCCTGCGCTTCGGCGGCACCCTGTCGGCCCCGGACGTTCGCGGACGGGTGCAAATCAGCAACGGCTCCCTGGCCTACATTGATCTGCCCAGCGGGCTCAGCAATATCAATGGCACGCTGCTCTTCAACCAGGACCGCCTTAGGGTGCAGAGCCTCACCGCGCAGACCGGCGGCGGGCTACTGAACTTGGGTGGTTTTATCACTTATAACCGCATTCTGAATTTCGACCTTACCGCCCAGGGCAAGGACATCCGCCTGCGCTATCCGCCGGGCATGAGTACCACCGCCAATGTCAATCTCCACCTGGTGGGAGCGCTCAACCGCTCCACCCTTTCCGGCGATATTCTGGTTACCCGCTTCCAACTTGCCCGCAATTTTGATCTTGCCAGTTATTTAGCGCGCTCCAAGACGCCCGCCGGTCTGCCTAACCCGCAATCCCCGCTGAACAACCTGCGGCTGGACGTGCACGTCACCACCACCCCTGAACTGGACGTGCAAACCGCCATTGCCCGGGTCGCCGGTGATGCCGATTTGCGGCTGCGCGGCACCGCCGCCAAGCCCGTGGTCCTGGGTCGGGTGGATATTGCCCGCGGCGACGTAAACTTCAGCGGCACCAGATACCACCTGGAACGCGGGGACATCACTTTCAGTAACCCAGTGCGCATCGAGCCGATCCTGGATCTGGAGGCCAGCGCCCGCGTCCGCGACTACGACATCACCCTCGGCTTCCACGGGCAGATTGACAAGCTCAACGCCACCTATAGCTCGGAGCCGCCGCTGCCCACCGCCGACATCATCGCTCTGCTGGCCATGGGGCGCACGCGCGAAGAATCGGCACTGCTGCAGCAGCAAAGTGACACCAGTTATACTCGCACCGCCTCCAACGCCATCCTCAGCGAGGCCCTGAACGCCGCCAACAGTAATCGCCTGGAAAAGATCTTTGGCGTCAGCCGGGTCAAAATTGATCCTGAAGCGGGAGGCGCGGAAAACAATCCCAGCTGGACCCGAGTCACCATCGAGCAGCAGATCTCCAACACCCTCACCCTCACTTACATCACCAACGTCTCCCAGGCCCAGCAGCAGATCATTCAGGCCGAGTACTACCTCACTCGTAATATCTCCCTGATCGCCCTGCGCGACCAGAATGGGGTAGTCAGCTTTGACATCAGCATTCGCCGCCGCAAGCGATAAGGGCGGCGCGCGCACATCAACTAAACCGGCCTGTTCCCCGCAGGCAGGTACTTGGCGACTACCTTTGGGAGCCCTCCCAGAAAGGGAAGACTGAGAACTGCAGACCCTATACCGGACAGCTTTTCACCCAGTGAGCACCAAAAAAAAGACACAACATTGGCCGTTTAATCTCATCTAAACATAAGGGCATAAGTTTAGATAAAAGAACGAAAGGCAAGGTGAGAAACAACATGAGAAAGATAGGCATTTGTTTCCCGGCCGTGCTGCTGGCGGTTGCCCTGTCCCTGCCTTCCCTGGCAAAGGACAAATCCAATTCCGGCGGCAAGTATGACCAGCAGATCCAGAACAGCATGCAGAAATGGTTGAAGGATCACGGCAGCAAGTACAACAACGTGCAGATCTCGGTGGAGGATAACGTGGTAAACCTGAGCGGCGAGGTGCCGCTGCTCATGGACAAGCTCGATGCCGACAAGCACGCTCATAACATTGACCACGTGCAGGCGGTACGCAACGACATCCAAGTGAAGGGGGGAGTGTCCGACCAGCAACTACAATCGGAACTGGCCAACAAGCTGCGTTACGACCGTATCGGCTACGGAATTGTCTTCAATGCGCTCACCCTCAGCGTGCATGACGGTATTGCGACCGTGGGTGGCAGCGTGCACGATTATCCCAGCCGCGATTCTGCCCTGGCCATCGTAGAAACCACCCCCGGCGTGCGCGGAGTGGTGGATAACCTCCAGGTGCAGCCCACCTCCAACTTCGATGATGGACTGCGCATTCGCCTGGCGCGCGCTATCTATGGCCAGCCTGCCATGCAGAAGTACGCCATGGTTCCGCAGGCACCGATTCGCATTATCGTGAACAACGGTCACGTCACCCTGCAGGGCGTGGTGGACAGCCAGATGGACAAACAAATTGCTGAGACCCAGGCGAAGTCTGTGCCCGGCGTGTTCAGCGTGGATGATCAGCTGGTGGTGGCAGGGAAACAGAAGTAGTTAGAAGCGGTAAACAGACAACGCTGACTGGCTGGCTAGCTCACTAGCTGGCCAGTCACTTCATTCAGCTTTCCTCCGCTACAATATTGCTCGTGCCCGTCCTGCATAACCTGCGCACGACCCTGGAGATGATCAAGTGGGAGCATTCGGTGTTCGCGCTCCCTTTTGCGCTTTGCGGAGCCATGCTGGCGGCCGGAGGCTGGCCCACGGCCTGGCAACTGGCGTGGATCATTGTGGCCATGGTGGCGGCGCGCTCCGCGGCCATGGCGTTCAACCGCCTGGCCGATGCCAAAATTGACGCTGTCAACCCACGTACCCGAACCCGCGCCCTGCCCGCCGGCACCCTTTCCCGCGGCTTTGTAGGCGCATTCGTCACTGTGGGCTGCCTGCTGTTTGTGCTGGCGGCTTCGCAGTTGAACCGCCTCACGCTTCTGCTATCGCCCGTCGCCCTGGCCATCGTTCTGCTCTACTCCTACACCAAGCGCTTCACCCGCTGGTCGCACCTGGTGCTGGGATTTGCCCTGGGCGTGGCCCCGGCCGCCGCCTGGATTGCGGTGCGCGGCTCCCTCGACTCTCGCATCCTGCTGCTCACCGCCGCGGTTACTTTCTGGGTGGGCGGCTTCGACGTGCTCTACGCCTGCCAGGACTATGATTTCGACCTGCGCAACAGTTTGCATTCCCTTCCGCGCTACCTGGGAATTGGCCGCTCCCTTCTCCTTGCCCGCCTGTTCCACGCTGCCATGATCCTCTTGCTGGTTGCCCTGGTACTCAGCTTTCATCTGGCGGCGCTGGGACTGTTGGGCGTTGCGGTTGTCGGGCTGCTGCTGGCCTACGAGCACTCGCTGGTCTCCCGCCACGACCTCAGCCGCCTGAACGCCGCATTTTTCACCATGAACGGCGTGATCTCAGTGGTGTTCTTCCTGTTCGTAGCCGCCGACCTGCTGTGGCGGCGTTAGCTGCTGCGGCATAAGGCGCAGGTTAACCTGTTTCCATTTCTGTTGTTTATTGCACGACTGGTACCAGCTACTGGGTACCGATCTCCCCGCATCACACTAGTCTGTGACGAACCCAGCCGCCTGCGATATCATCATCTGGTGGCCCCGACGCACCCCTTCCAGACTGACGACGCTCGCTTGCAGCCCATTGCCCAGAAGGTGCTAAGCGGGCAGCGGCTGAGCGGCGAGGACGCGCTCACGCTTTACGATTCGCCCGACATTCTGGCCGTCGGCTGGCTGGCCAACCACGTTCGCGAGCGCCTGCATGGGGACAACACTTATTTCAACGTCAATCGCCACATCAACCCCACCAACGTCTGCGTGGCGGCCTGCCGCCTGTGCGCCTTTGGCCGTAAGAAAGACACTCCCGGGGCCTACACCATGGCTCTGGAAGAAGCCTGGCAGACCGCTGCTTCCGGCTACAGCGAGGTCGTGACCGAGTTTCACATTGTCGGCGGTCTCCACCCCGACCTGCCTTTCCAGTACTTCCTCGACCTCATTCGCGGTCTCAAACAACGCTTTCCCCAGGTTCACCTGAAAGCCTTCACCATGGTGGAAGTGGCATACCTGGCGAAGCGCGCCAAGCTCTCCATTCGCGAAACTCTGGAGCAGCTCAAAGCCGCGGGCGTGGATTCGCTGCCCGGGGGCGGGGCGGAGATTTTCGCCGACCGCATCCGCCACGTCATCTGCGACCATAAGATTGACGGCGACCAGTGGCTGGACACGGCGCGCACCGCCCACCAGCTCGGCTTGCGCTCCAACGCCACCATGCTCTATGGCCACATCGAGAGCGACGAAGACCGCGTGGACCACCTGCTGAAGCTCCGCGGCCTGCAGGACGAAACCGGCGGCTTCCAGACCTTCATTCCTCTGGCTTTCCATCCCGCCAACACGCCGCTGGAGCACCTGCCCACCACTACCGGCATGCTCGACCTGCGCCAGATCGCGGTCAGCCGCCTGGTGCTCGACAATTTTCCCCATATCAAGGCTTACTGGCAGATGCTGACCCCGCGCATCGCCCAGATCTCGTTGCGCTTCGGCGCCGACGACCTGGATGGCACCGTGATTGAAGAGAAGATTTACCACGACGCCGGCGCCACTACGCCCCAGGGAATGCGCCGCCAGGAGCTGGAAAGACTCATCCGCGAAGCCGGCCGCGTCCCGGTGGAGCGCGACACCCTCTACCGTCCCGTCGCCCGCACCGAAACCTCGGTCACCGTGGCCGTGTAGGGGGTTCAACCGCAAGCTCTTCGGCCTCGTTGTCGAGAGAGCCAGTAAACCTCGAGATCGTTTCCGATTACGAATTCTCCGGAATATCGCGAGCCGATCTCGAATTACTGTGCAGCGGCTCTCCTGCGGCCCTCCATCAAAAACATCGCGAAGTCCGTGGAGAGCGGCTTAGCGGCAAGCTGCCGCATCATGAGCGCGACTTGACCACGATGGTAAGTGGAATGGTTCGCCAAATGTTGCAT
>Ga0134126_10011563_pt1 | contig 11147 bp, 8 predicted proteins | sample KB31752_FD_96881 | JGI IMG/M metagenome (GOLD analysis project Ga0134126, IMG submission 96881) | Terrestrial soil microbial communities with excess Nitrogen fertilizer from Kellogg Biological Station, Michigan, USA - KB3-175-2 | ecosystem: Environmental > Terrestrial > Soil > Unclassified ... | reverse complement strand
CACGCTCTGGTTCGAGCCGCTTTTCGCCCGGATCCCGCGCGCGGTGACGCAGGTCTCGCTAGAAAGGGGCGGCATGCTGTACGGTCAGGGCCAACAATCCGATGGCGTGTACTTCGTCCAACGAGGGATCGTGCGCCGGTCGGTACGATCCAGGGCGGGCGAGGAAGCGACCGTTGCCGTAGTGACACCGGGAGGATTTTGCGGCGAGGGATGCTTGTCGGGACAGGCGTTTCGGGTCAGCTCGGCAACCGCAACCAGCGCAGCCGCCGCAGTCAAGGTAGAAACGGCAGCGCTGGTGAAGGCGCTGCACGACAGCCATGAGTTTTCCGAGGCATTTCTGGCGCAATTGCTGGCTCGCAGCATCGCGCTCGAGGAGAAGCTCTGCGGCGACATTTTCACCCAACTTGAGGCGAGGCGGGCGGGCGTCCGGTTGCAACTCTCGCGTTTCGGGCTCGAGGCCGTGCCCGGCGAAGCCGTTCCTATTTTGATGACCATCAGCCTGAAAGCACTGGCGGAGATGATCGGCGCCACCCCCTCCCGCGTCAGCTCCGTCCTGAGTCAGTTCCACAGCTTGGGTCTGGTCGACTACGGCGGCAAGAGCCCCGACGGCGAGATCCGTGTGCACCCGCAGTTGCTCGCCGACGTTGTGCTGTGCAAATAACGGCGGGCGAAGCACGACGGCGAAGTTGGCGCGCAATAGTCCAGAAAACCGAGGACGGAACAGTCGGGGCGGCGTCTGACACCGATCAACTCAGCGACGAAATGGCTGGGCACGCCGGTTGCGAACATCGCGGCGGCAAGTTTCATCGCGTCTGGAATGCTGGTAGCGCTCGGCGCAAAGCTGCTCTTGCCCAACCCGCAGATGGTCCGCGCCATCCTTGGCGTGGCCATTGCGGGGGCCAGCATTCCGCTTCTGCTCTCGCTCTTCCAGCATGTCTTAAAAGGAAACTTCAGCGTCGATATCCTTGCCCTGCTGTCGATCGTGACGTCCATTATTCTTGGCCAGTACTGGGTCGCCGCCATTGTCGTCCTCATGCTGTCGGGCGGTCAGGCGCTCGAAGCGTACGCAACCAGGCGGGCTTCGTCGGTTCTGAGTGCGCTGGCGAAGAGGATGCCGCTTTCCGCCCGTCGGGCTGGAGAGCTGGATTCCAATGTCCCGATTGATGAGATCGCCATCGGCGACCAACTCCTGATCTATCCTCATGAAATTTGTCCCGTGGACGGCTTGGTGGTCGCTGGGCAAGGCAGCATGGACGAGTCGTACCTTACGGGAGAGCCGTTTCTTATCGCCAAAGCTCCGGGCGCGACGGTCTTGTCGGGAGCGATCAACGGCAATGCCGCGTTGACGATTCAAGCCACCAAGAAGGCAAGCGACTCGCGCTACGCCAAGATCGTCGAGGTGCTCCACGCGTCGGAGGAGAATCGTCCGCAAATTCGAAGACTGGGAGACCGGCTCGGGTCCTGGTACACGCCCATCGCGGTTTTGATCGCGTTGGCGAGCTGGTTCTTCAGCGGCCAATCGGAGCGTTTCCTGGCGGTGCTGGTGATCGCAACTCCTTGTCCTCTGCTGATCTCGATACCGGTTGCGATTATCGGAGCGATCTCCGTGGGCGCGCGGTTCGGGATCATCATCAAGGATCCCTCGATCCTGGAGAAGATGGAGACCTGTCCGGTGATGATCGTGGACAAGACGGGAACCCTGACGTATGGGAAGCCGAGCCTCACCAAAATCGACCATTTCGGAAAGATCACTCGAGCCTTGGCACTTCAATATGTCGCAAGCCTGGAGCGGTACTCGAAACATCCGTTGGCGGGCGCCGTGCTCGCGGCGGCCGACGCGGAAGGGCTGCCTCTGCTGGAGGTCGAGAACGTCTCGGAGGCCCCCGGCGCAGGGTTGAGTGGACATGTCCAAGGCCATCGGGTCGCGGTCACGGGGCGGGGAAAGCTGCCGAAGGAACTGGGGACGATGATGCCAGCGATCACGCCCGGACTCGAATGCGTCCTGCTGGTAGATGGCAATCTTGCAGGTGCCTTTCATTTTCTGGATGAACCGCGAAAAGAGAGCAAGTCGTTCTTGAGGCATCTAGGGACCAAGCATTCGATTCAAGAGGTCATCCTGCTTTCGGGCGACCGTCCGGCGGAGGTGGCGCTATTCGCGGAGGGAATGGGCATCACGGAAGCATACGGCGGCATGAGCCCCGAGGAAAAGGTGGCGTTCGTCCGTGAGAAGACGATGGAAACCCGCACCTTATATCTTGGAGACGGGATCAATGACGCGCCCGCAATGATGACTGCGAGCGTCGGGATTGCGCTGGGGGTGAATAGCGACATCACCTCGGAAGCTGCGGGAGCGGTGATCCTGCAATCATCTTTGGCGAGCGTGGATGAGCTGATGCACATTGGGCGAAAAATGAGGAGCATTGCGCTCGCGAGTGCAGTCGGCGGGATGGGGTTGAGCCTGATTGGAATGGGCGCGGCATCTCTCGGCCTGATCAGCCCCATTCAAGGCGCAATCGCCCAAGAGGTGATTGATCTCCTATCGATCCTCAACTCGCTGCGGATGATTTTGCCTACGGGTTCGCTGGGCGATTTTCAATTTTCGGAAGCTTTGCAGCGCCCGAAAGCGGTCGAGGCGTGACAGGCGGGTACGGTTGCCGCGCGCGGCAAGGGCCTCGACGGGCCAATAGCGCCGCGGCACGCCTGCTGGATATCGCCTCGCTGGCACGGAAATCCGCTGTGAGCGATCGGTGCGATCGCGATCAAGCACTTCCTATACAGAAAAATGACAGGCGCTGGTCAGGAAGCCGATGCGTGGGCTACCGGCGGTGAACAAGTGGCAATGCTCTCCAGGGCCCGTGCAGCGCTCGGGTACCCATCGCCAAGGTAAGCGGCAGGGGCATTTTTGGCGCGTTCAGTTGGCGTGGGTGGGAGGGGCGATGTGGTCGATTGCGATTACGGTGACCGGCTCCTTGGCGGGTCTCAACCTTAGGCCGAGTTGATGCTGCAAGGCGCTGTAAATGGAAGGGCCGCTGGATCGCGGACTGCCGCGGAGGCGTTCGCCGGGGCCGGGTGTCCAGGTCAGCGTGAAGTCGTAGTGGCCGGTCAGGCCGGTTTTATCGAGCACAAACTTTTGGAGGTCGAGCGATAGGCCGGCGGCGAGGTCCAGCATCTGGCCGGCGGTGGAAAAGAACTCGCCACCCCGCATGCGCCACGGCCCAAGGGCGGAATTGGCATCGGCGGCTTTGAGGGCAGCGACCTCGTCGCCCGTCGCTTTCTTGAGTTTTGGGCCATCGTTAGCGACGACGAGGTCAAGCACGTGCATCGGCCTGGTTGCGTGGTGGAAGCGCATGTCGAAATAATGCTGCAGCATGGCCCGCACCATGGGACGTTCCATTTCGGCGTTTTGTTGCTGGGGCAGGTCGGGCGCGCCGGGCGGAGCTACGGCTTGGATGGGGTAGAATTTTTCGTTGGCCCAACCAGGCAAGCCCTCGATTTGGGATTGGACGAGGTTGAAGGCGAACATGATCAGCATGCGCGGCGTAGCGATGGCGGTGAGCCGGCCACCCGAATCCAAGCGCTCGCCTGTAAAATCGAAATGCCGGCGGGTGTCGAAAGGCTTGATTGAAATTGCGTCAAAGGCTTGCGGCCATTTGACGGAGGCTGCTGCAGGCGGTGCCGGACTTTGCTGACCGAGCAGCATGCCGGCAAATAGCAGCGCGGCATACACCGGAGTGGCGCGATACATAGCCCGACACTACACCGCGTGCTTGCGGCCAGTCAATTCCGGACCGTCCCCGCCACCGTTGAGCGTTTGGCATCGGAGCTTTCTTGACGACGCAAGCGGAAATCCTTTCACGTCCAGTACCGGGGTGTGACCTTGCCCACGCCACCGGGTGTGGAACCTGCGCCGTTGGCGCGCGTGCGGTCTGGTGGAGAGGGGTGGTCGGAGGCCCTTCTTCAACCGTGATAAAGGATTTAAGGGGCTTGGGTCCACGCCCAACCGGCTCAGATCGACGAAATTGGGCGGATTTGGCCACGTATTCGCCACGCGGAATTTATTAGTAGGGCGCGACTGCGCTTTTAGGCGAGACACCGTTCGCGCCCTGTGCGGGGAGATAATTCGCCGTGTGCCAACCGACCGGTGCCCATCTCTACACTGTTGAGAAGCCGCCATCGCAATACCAATCACAGGAAGCCAATGCACGATAGGTCGCGATCTGCCAAGAATTATTCCGCGCGGCGGCATGGCTATCGGCGGTTGCACCCAGGTGCACGCGCACGGAGTCGGCGCCGCCGCTAGAATGCAGCGTTTGAAGGATCTGGCGGATGTTCACTATCTCTTCAGCGGCGTGCGATGCATACGCCGTCGCGAGCCCCAATTCCGAAAATTGACGGCCAACCCTCGCCGACAGGGTGTCATCCCAAGCTGGCGGCACGGTTACTGAGAAGATGAGCGCCGGCGGCGCCTCTTCGACTACGTCTGCGTGAAGCCAAGCTTCGGCCTCAACGTTGTCGAAATATGGATGGATCGCCTCATCCTTACAGCACGTGGGAGCCGTATCTAGCTTGGCCTTGTTGCAAGCAAGGCATGAGGGCACGAGGTTGAGTGGAGCAACGGCGAGCGACGGATATCGCGATTTTGGGAGGTGATGATCCAACGCTGATACCGTCCGGAGGCCGCAGAGCGGGCAGCGGGCGTACGGTGGCGCGCTGAGTATTGCGTCATATATTTTTCGCCCCGGTCGCCCCTTTCTGGCCATTCGCTGATCGTATAGCTCAACCATTTCATCGCGGGTGATGATCCGGTCAACTGACCCTTGTTGGGGAATTGTGTGCAGCTGTGTTGCCGCAGCGGCCGCCGAGAACGCGTCAGAATCCGCGGCAATCGTCGCCTCTACGCTTTCAAATCGGTTTCGCAGGGCATGGTCCCCCACTGCGCTCACGCAGAGCCGGTAGGCGTCGAGTGCAGTGTACGTCGGTTGTGGCAGCGGCCACATTACTTGTCGTTGCCATTCTCGCGGGTCGCTACCATAGCTCGCACGAGCGCTCGGGCCTCGGAGCCGAGTTCGGCACCGAAATGCTTTACAACGGCTTCGAATGACCGATCAGCTAGCGCACCCCGGAGGAGACGGTGAAAACCAGAGTCGGTCACTTCAAGCCCAAAAGCCTCCCGAGTTAATATGCCTACATTTTCGCCAAATGTCTCGATGTCGGGGCGCTCGGCTGTTGTTTCATGCCCGGTTCGCCGGATTTTCCAGACGCAACTCTTCGGTACTTCCTGAAGAACGACCGGGGAATGGGTTGCTATGATTGCTACGCCATTCCGGTTTACCATCAGGTCTGATAGAGCCCTCACGAATGCCGATAGTAGTGGAGGATGAAGGTGGGCCTCAGGTTCGTCCAGCAATACCAGCGTCCGCTCCTCCACGGTCTCGACCAAGCGCGTCATCATTAACAACACAATCTTGTGACCCGAGCTCAGTTGGCTGAATTGCCGCGATGCTTTTTTTCGCACCTCTTCGTCATCGTCACCCGCAATCGCGGAAATCTGGGCAGACTGGAAGATCGGGTCCGTCTCGAGCGCTTCCAGCGCTCGCCGCCACCTAGACAGGCGTGCACCCTGGTGACAGACGAGGACACTGTCGGCGAATTCTTCCCTGAGTTGGCGTGGACTCTTGGGCAGTTTTGGGCTTTCCGGGGACGCGCCAGCCCGCCGCAACCCAATGTATGCGCATCGTGGGCTTGCGGCCCTGTCGCGCCGATCGGGTAGAGGCTCAAACGGGTCAAAGGCGCTGAAGGTCACGGACACCAGACCCGCAAAGGGACCATCCTCGCGAATCTCCTCCGATTCGAAACGGCCCCGATCATCGGAGGCCGGCCCCGCCTCGACGATTGCCCGTGCCATCTGATTGAGTAGGTACGTCTTGCCTACGCCGTTGCGCCCGATCAGCACATGGATGTTGGTAGGGGGCTGCGAATCCGGCTTGACCTCGAATGACAAGCGCACGCCGCTGGAAGCTCTCGTCCTGGGGGCGTTGTAGACAAAGTTGTATGGCGATAAGCGTGCACCCCCGGTGGCCATGCGCCGAAACTGCCCCAGAACGGCAGAACGCGAGACAGCTCGAAGTAGTGAAACGCCTGTAACGCGTTCCGAGATCCCGCGCTCGAATGCCTCATGGCGGAATGCCATGTCCTGAAGCGCTATAAGGATTGCGTCGCGGACTCCGCTGCCGAGTTCGTTGAGGCGTTCGTAATAGCTGTCGTCCTGGCCGACGGAGAAAAAGTCGTCGCCCAAAGTGGTGAAGTTGTCGCCTATGGTGGGCCGGCGCTTTTTATCCCCCATGTTGCTCTGGCCGATCTTCACATTTCCGATCATGTGCTGTTTTCCGGCATCATCAACGTACAGCAGTCTATACATCGTTGTGTATTCGAACCAGTCGTTCCAGTCATCGATAATCAGGTAGGCTCTTCCTCTAGCCGTCAAATCGGGGAGGCGTGGCGGAGCTAAAACGGAGAACTGCATTGGAGATCACTGTAACAGGGATTATCGTCTTGCGTGAATCCTCCGCCCGGTGACTCTTCGCATGGCTGATCTGTTTCTGTGGGAGGCCGGCGGTCGATCCTGTCGTACACGCACCCCCGAAGGCGGCCGCGATGCCAGTTTGCTCCTGCGCTGCCCGCACGCTCGGATGCTCGGTCGGTAGCTTTCATGATCTCCGCTGCAAGGACCGCTTTGAGTGGTTTCACGTCGAAGTTGTCGTGTTCCGGGTCGCGGAAGACGTTCCCGTCCCCGTCTCGCGCCAGCCGTCTATTGTGCCGGTCTGGTTTACAATGCCTGATCTTTCCAAGAAGGCAGGTCCGATGAACCGCTGCCTGCCCTGGGAGGCGGCGGCTCTTCCGTCAAACGGGCCCAAGGAATTCAAGCACCATGTGATAGATGATGATTGATTCCAGCCCCGCGCGATTGCGTCGATGGCAGGACTCGAACACCTCGGTTGCGCCGTCATCGTCGAGAGGCTCCGCCGCACTCCAGCCCGGCTGTTCGGGGCAGGTGTCGAGCACTCCGATCCTGGACGCGAAACCAGAACCCAACATTTTCAGCCACGCCGCGCCGCTCTTGTTCTGAACATAACCAAGCATGGCGACGGACGGCCATTCGGAGGCGTAGGCCCCCTTCAGGAACATTCCCAAACCGCCGGCGCCAAAATACTTGTCGGCGGAATCCGAGCGGTAGAGTCGTTTCGCTTCGAGGTGAAACCGCGGGCGCCGACCCCTGACTGCCGAAACAAATTCAATATCGATCCGCGTCCGAGCCTTGCCCTGGCGTCCCGGATTATTGTTTTGGGGTGGATCATCGCTGACCACGAGATGCTCGAATTCGGTCGCATCTGCGTCCTCGAGGAACTGGTTGGCGGCTTCGACGAGAGATCCGGTGATAGCTGGCTCCTGTGCCGCGTGCAGAGATGGCGCGTCCAGAGATTGGTAGGCCTTGACGATGACCAACAAGCAATTTCGGGCGAAGGCGCGTCGATACAGCGCTTGCTGATTGCTTGCGGGGTTGGGTGTCATTGCGACGCGACATCCCCCGGCTGCAGCGAATCGGCGATGATCTCCGCCGCATCTTGCATGGCTTGGGTTTGGGTCCACTGTAGGCGTTGCAGCGGCTTCAAGATGTAGGTGCGGGCACCATCATAGATCCGCAGATTGCGGTTGAAATACAGCCATTGGGGCTGGAGTTGAGTTAATGCCGAGCGTGCACGCGCCAATGTCTGCGCCTCGGGGTCCGTTGCCTCCCAAACCTTCACGGGCAGGCTTGCTTCCGCACCCTCCGCCAGCTCAATCCGGATCAGACCCGACCTCCCGCCGAACATGATCTCAATTCCGTGACGCGTGCGACTCGGTTTGCCCACGAAGGAGTCGAGGTCATCGCGCAGCATCTGAGCGTAGCTGAGTAATTGGGGCTGCGTTGGCCGTGCCACCGCAGCCGGGGGCGTTTTCCCTCGCACGAGGCCTAAGCGAACCCGGACAAGGTCCCGGACCGCGATACGAGCTCTGGAGGAAAGCCTGAGACATGTGGACGTCAGATCATTCAACTCCTTCACCAGATCTGTAAGATCGAAATCCTCTCGGTCGACGCAGCGCAGAGCTATTCTCGAATAAAGATCCTGCCAGGGCCGGAGATCGGTGTTGCCGTCGAACGGCATTGGCAACGTACGCAGAGTTCGGAGCGTGTTGACTGATTTCTGGATGCCGGCCTGGGTGGTGGTTAGGAATTGGTGATAGGCGGCAAATTCAGAGTTCAAGTACAGTGCAATCGCCCTCAGCAAATCCCGATCATTGTTCGGGGAGTGGATCCCAATCTGTCGCGGGGGGACGAGCAGAAAATCCTCGCTATAAACGGCAAAGTTGCGGGACGCCCCGACCAGGACGTGAGGAGGGTAGTTCACCTGCATGGGGCGCTCGAACCCACCGCGAACTCGTACCGAAGTCTCGTTCGCGTTGATTTCTGTCAATGAGGCTGGCGGAAATCGAAAAAGGAATCGTCGCCTCTTCAGTGGCTTAACATTGAGGGTCACTTTTCCCGCCAATTCGTCGTGTTGTGCGGTGCCGGGCGTCCCGCGGCTTCGCAGCTGCATACCCTCGGAGATTTCAATTTCCTGAGCCGTTTCAAGTTCGCCCAGAGTCCGAAAACGCTTCTCAACCCCGCGCATCACCTTGGTATCAATGAGTGAGCCCCACATTGCTATCTTCCACGGAAGCTGGTCGCCGTTTGCGACCGCGCGGTATTCGACCTCGCGGAGCTCGCTGGAGTTGACGGTGATCGTCCAGGTTTTTCCTCCCTTGCACCCAAATTGGTTGGCAACGAGCGGGGAAAAAACCTCGACCGGAACGTGTGCCAAGGTCCGCTTGGATTCATCGCACGGAGAGAAAAAGGCAGCTGCGGCTGGAAGCCGGGCGCGTCGGCCAAAGAGTACCTCTGCCAGATTTGCAAAATTTGCCAGCGACCAGAGGTGGTATTGCGTCAGGAACGCCTTGCGAAACTCCTTGGACTCGTATTTGAAAAGCGTCATGGCCGGAAGCAGCAATGCTGCTGCGCCTTTGCGGGCTAGCACCTCGGTCGAGCGCCAGGCGAATGCCTCAGCCAACTGATTCCCGCCGACCGGACGGGTCTCGCGGTTGGTCTTCATCCACCGCCAGGCAGGACGATCGGCTGGGTCCAGGGCGCCGGGCTTCAGGTGTTTCCAGGGTGGGTTGCCGATGATCCAATCAAAAGGGCGTTCGCTTGCCTCCTTGTACCAAGTGGCGTCGTCGTCGAAGGCATTGGCGTTAAAGATGTTTCGACCCCGTAACGCGGGCAAATGCCACCCGTCCTTGGCCTTGGTGAGATCCGGTGGATCCACATAGTCCAAGAGGGTGAGCGAGAGGCTCAGTTCCGCGATTTGACATGCGTCCTCATCAATATCCACGCCGAAAATGTGTCTTGTGAGCAGCCCGTCGAGCTGGGCTGGGCTGAGTTTCCTCCCGATGGCCTGGCGCCTGCACTCAATGAGCTTGCGGTAGCACTGCACCAGAAACGCGCCCGACCCACAGGAGGGGTCGAGGACTCTCATGCCAGGCTGCAACGGCAGGTTTGCGTCCAGCCGGTCGAGCATGAAATTCACCAACGGGAGCGGTGTGTAGTAAGCGGCACGGGCTTCGCCTTCGCTCTGGCCGGCCGAGCCCGGCAGGGCGTGGAGAAACTGTTCGTAGACGACCGACAGCGTCTCTATGGGGATAAAAGAGAAATCGTAAAAACTGAACAGCGGGAGCTGGGCGTTTGCCGCCTGCTCGCCGTGGAAAACGGACATTACCTTCCGCAGTGCTTCTGCACCAACTTCGTTAATGTCCGGTGCGGACAGCGGAAAGACTGCGCCATTGAGCCATGTGTCTACCCGGCTGACCAGGTTAGCGAATGCTGCGAGCTTGGTGTGCTCGCCGAATACCTCCGCCGGTACGATCTCCCACTCGGCAAGCCGCTCGTCCGACAGGATCTTGCGGTCGCGCAAGTAATGCAGGTAGACGAGCTTGCCGATGAGGGTGTGCGCAAGTCTGGCCTGCGGGACGCCATTATTGCGCAGCCACTTTTCAAGCTCCCTCAGGTTCGCCAGAAGCGACCAATCTACTCGGGTCTGCGGGGTTACCGCATATCCGAGTTTGTCCCATACCGCCCCGGAGTCGATGGCTTCCGCCTTCAGCGCCGTTGCGATCTGGCTGAAATCCTTAACTGGGCACAGCCCGTCGTCATCGGGGCTTGGCCGGCGGTCATATTGGAATCCGGGATAGAAACGCACCCATGCGGCGCTGACCACGAGGATGAAGGGGACAGCATTCTGGTTCCATACCCTTCGGTGAATTTCTCGCGCCTCGGTCTCGGAGCCGGCGTTGCAGACATAAACAACCGGGATGCTGCCGCGGGATTTTTCACGGGCGGCGCCGTTCAGCACGTAGGCACCTTGAAGACCGCATTCTGCTTGCGCCTTGCGGAAGATATGTCCGAAGTCGCGGTCCGACTCCAGTCGATCGCCCACCAGAAAATTGGGCGAATCACGATAATGGAGTGCCTCTAGGACGCCGTTCAGATCCATCGTTCTCTGCCTTCGCTCCGTCCGCAGGGCTCGGCGCATGTCACACCGTTGGGTGCCGCGCCCGCCATAAACGGATCGCCGACACCACGGTAGAAAAGGGGGTCGGGTTCTCCTTCTGCGAGAATATAGAACATTCTCAGCAGCCAGCAATAGCAAAACACGCCGCCTGCCGATTGAACGGGCCCTCCGCCCTTGCTCGGCCGAAGTCGTCGCCATTTGGCGCTTCAGCCGCGACAGCAGCATCATTGAGGGCTTTTCAAAACGAAATGGAGCTGATCAGGTGCCAGGCTTTCGGCTTCCGCAGCTTCTAAAATTTACGCTGGCGCGTAAAGATACGATGTGGCAGACGGGTTAGCCCCTCGCTTTTGGGCGTAGGGCCCGCGGAATGCGGCAAGAATTGGCTGGATCGAGGTGAATCTGGCGGAGAGGGGGGGATTCGAACCCCCGGTACAGCTTTTGACCGTACAACGGTTTAGCAAACCGCCGCCTTAAGCCACTCGGCCACCTCTCCGGACTGGTGTT
>Ga0134126_10011562_pt1 | contig 11147 bp, 9 predicted proteins | sample KB31752_FD_96881 | JGI IMG/M metagenome (GOLD analysis project Ga0134126, IMG submission 96881) | Terrestrial soil microbial communities with excess Nitrogen fertilizer from Kellogg Biological Station, Michigan, USA - KB3-175-2 | ecosystem: Environmental > Terrestrial > Soil > Unclassified ... | reverse complement strand
GGGCTGGACGTCAAACAGTCTGCTTGCGGATGTAGTCTGCTCCAAGATCGATTCGATCCCGGTGACAGGGCGTGGAGAATGCTCGCAAGCCGCTCGCGACTCATTTTTCCCTGCGATTCCGGGCGGCGAGCGCTTGACGAATTTGCTCTAAAACAGCCTTGTGGTCCGGTCGGCGTACTTCGGGCCCGCCGCAAAGGTCATCCGCGTGTTGCAGCACCTTCGCAACCGTACCTGCCAGCAGAACCTCGGCCTCAGGAAAGTTTGTCCGCATCCAGGATGCTAGTTCAAAAGCGCCTTGGCTACGTGACGACACATTGATGAGCACGACGTCAAACGAAACGCGTCGGCGCGAAAGCGCTGTTCGAGCCTCCTCAACACTAACAGCCTCGGCGACATGGAAGCCGCAATTTCGCAAGAATTGGGCAAGCAAGTGGCGCACCACGATGTCGCGCTCTACGATGAGAATGCTCTTTAATTTCATTCTTCATTTGTGCGGCGAGCCGAGTATATCCGTCACCAATCTCACGAGACGCTGCAAATCAAAAGGCTTTGCAACGAACTTGCCCAATCGGCTCGCTTCGCTCTCCTTATCAATGTCGCCAGAAACGATAAGCACCGGCATCATCGGGAATGTGGATCGGATTTTCGCTGCAAGGCTGAGGCCGTTCAGCACACCAGGCAAATTGATGTCAGTCAAAACCAAGTCAACGCTTTCGCCTGATTGCAAGAAGGTCGCCGCTTCGTCGGCGCTCCCAGCTTCAACAACTTGAAAACCAACCTTGCGGAGCGCATCCGCCATATCCATACGGATATAGAACTCATCTTCGACGAGCAAAATCCTCACGGGCGCAGCGTCTGCCTCCGACAACGGAACCATTTCCGCTACGTCTCCAGTCTTGGCAACCCCCGAGAAGCCATGTCGTTCCGCTGTGCGCGTTGCGAACATTCTCTATCTTTATTCCAGTAATTTCTTTTGGACAATTCAATAGCTTCCCTGGCCGTCGCAAGCGTATGTTCGTGCTCGGTTCTCACCGAGCGCCGACTTCACACGCTAACCCCCTCCACGAACAGTATTGCAGAAGAATAATCAACCGCGCGGAAGTGAGCACTAACGTGTGATAACCTGCAACCATGGCGATGAACGGGTCGGGATTTGACCCATCGCGTCGTATTGCAAAGCGGCACGACCTCGGTCGCTTTGTGAGCAAAGCCGACATGAGCGCCGGTCACCGCACGCCCGCCGACGACGCGGCCTAGCTCAGCCCCGCCTCGTCCGTCCTCGCTCGCTCGAGTAGATCGCAAGATCGCACAATATAATTGACAAAGGACTTGATCGCGCGAATTGACTTCTGATAAGTCGAAGCGATTTGCCCGTTGGGCCATCGCTGGTGATGAGGTCGCGTTCAAACGAAGCAAATTGATGCATGATTTCGTAGGGTGGGGTTAGCCGACCACGTCCCCCGTAGCATCTACAAGCGAGGCAGAAGGCGTAACCCACCTCTGTTGCTGTGAGAGAGAAGTGGTGGGTTACGCTTCCGCCTTCGCTCTTCGAGCTACGGCGGACAAGTCGCTAACCCACCCACAAGGTCGCTTCGCCGGCTGTTTGGAGCAGGAGCGCTCAGCGACCCCTGCTTTTCGCCTTGCGCGTGGCGCGTTTTGCGCGGAGCCGATGGCTCGTTTTCCTGCCCGCGTGGACCGGCTCCGTCGGCCGAGTGATCGGAAAGGTCTCGCGCATATGCGCGGCGAGCATGACACAATAGTCGGTCGCGAAAGGCGGCAAGGGACGCCGCTTGTCCCATGAGATGGTCAGGGGTTCTTGCAACACGCGGCGTCTGTGCGTGAGACCGACAATCCTCAGGCCGTAGCGCCGACATTGAAGCTGGGAAGGAACGATCGCTACGCCGTGCCCCGCCTCGGCGAGTGCCAGCAAGGTGTGCGGGTTCCGACTCTCGAACACGATCGCCGGTTTCAGCCCCGCCATACGGCTTGCCGCATCGAAAGCACGGCGAAATCCGAACCCGCTGTCCAGCAGCAGCAATGGAAATCCGGCAAGGTCGGCTACCTCGATGGTTTTGATGGGGCCAAGCGGCGTCGAGGGATGGCAGACGGCCAGCAGTTCTACGGATCCAAGCGGAAGACTGCCGAAGTGCTGTTCATTCAGCTTGACCGCGTGCAGCAGGTTTTGGCCGAAATGGATTTCCCCGCGTTCGAGCATCGTCAATATTTCGCTGCCCGACCCCTCCCTGATCTTCACTTCGACCCTGGGATATCGCTCCGCGTACCGGTGCAGAAATTGCGACAGCACGCTCTCGATGTGCTGCGGCGACCCGGCTATCTTCAGAACTCCGGTGTCTCCCTGACGGAGCAGCTGGGCCTGCTCTTTCAGCGAACTGGCGCTGTTGAGCAGCAGCCGGCAGCCTGCAATCAACTGCTCGCCTTCACCGGTCAACAGAAGGCGGCGCCCGACCCGGTCGAAGAGCCGCAGGCCGAGCTCCTGTTCAAGACCGATGATTTGCCTGGACAAGGCCGGCTGGGCGACCCGCAGGCGCAGCGCAGCCTTCGAGACTGTGCCGAGCTCAGCCACCGTCAGGAAGGTGAGGGCCTGTCGAAGATTCATGCCCCCTTATACCATTCGAGCATAAGATTGAGAGAATATATGTATTGGACGCATTTGGGCCTGCCGTGGAGAGTCCTGTCCGGCTACTGCGCGTCGCAGTCGCAGAGCATGGAAGGAGGCCGACATGAACCCTGGATACAAGATCGGTATTCTCACCTTGATGTGTACCGCCGCAGGCGCCTTTGGCAGCAGAGCGCTCCATGGCGAGGCCACGCCGCCTGCCTATCTGATCGGCCAGATCGACGTCACCGATCCCAACGGTTATGCCAGGGACTATCTCCCGAAGGCGAGGGAGATCATCAAGGCGCACGGCGGCAAGCTGGTTGCGGCGGCAGGCGCGGCGGCGACCGGCCCACAGGTGGTTGCCATCGACGGAAATCCGCCCAGACGCGTGGTCATCTACATGTATCCGAGCATGGAGGCGCTTCTAGCCTGGCGGAATGACCCGGCCTACGTGAAAGTCCGGGCTGTCGGCGAAAGATACGCCACGTACCACACGTTTGCTGTCGAGGGCCCTGCTGCCAAATAGCCTTGATCGTGTTGACCCTGAAAGCAGCACGCCAGCAGGTTTTTGAGGAGGCCGCCTACGTCAGCGCCGCCTCTTCCGTCCGCGGCTCGCTCGAGTAGATCGCAAGGTCGCGCGAGCCCGAGAAGATCGCGCGCGGCTTCAGGCCATAGAACCGGCGGATCGAATGGCTGAAATGAGTGGAATCGGGATAGCCGATGTCCTGTGCGAGATGGGCGAGGTTGAGGTCCTGGTTGGCGAAGTGCAACAAGTGCCGCGCGCGCTTCCAGGCTCGGAACGAGCGGAACGAGATGCCGGTGTCCTGCTTGAACAGGTGCAGGAAGCGCGAGGCCGACAGCCCCGCTTCCGCCGCGCAGATGTCCGCCGTCACCGGCTCGCCGGAAAACCTTCCAATTCGACTGATCGCCCGCACGATGCGCGGATCGAGCTTGCGCTGCGGCAGCGCCTCGCCAAAGCACATGCGGTCAAGCTCGGCGGAGTCGATCTCGGAGCGGCATTGCCGCGTCAGCAGCATGTCGTAGGTGAGGCGAATGCGCTGGGCGAAGCAATCGCGCTCGATCCCCTGCAGCCGTTTTTCCCACTCCTCGAAAGTGCCGTCCTGCACGCTCTCCGGCTCGACCGTGACGCAGATGGCAGAGCGATAATCGCTCGCGATCGTATGCCGGACATTCGGCGCCACGGCGACCAGCTCACCATAGGCCTCGCGGCCGTCGGCGGTCGCAAGCCACAAGCCACCCCGAAGCGCGACATAGACGTGGAACGCGCCGGGGCAGCGCTCGCGCGGCCGGCCGAGGAGCCCTGCGTAAAACACCCGCTCCGGCGTGATCCACATCAGATGGCCTGAGCTCTCGGGCCTGCTGCTCTTGGGCCTGTTGCTCTTGGGCCTGTCGTCCATGGCTGTCTCCTCGCGCGGCTCTCGGGGCCGCGTTCGACGGGCGTGACTTTAGCGCAAATTCGCGGCGTGTCACCCGCTGTCATTCCGGGGCGCTCGCGACCAGCGAGCGAACCCGGAATCGGGAGCTTGTTGCGCGAGATTCCGGGTTCGTCGCTTCCGCCTACGCGCAAACGGCGCTTCGGCGGACTCCCAGCCCGGCGAAGCTTGCGGAGCGAGCGTAGACGGGTCGCATCGCCCCGGAATGACACAATTCAACTCACACCCGCACCCTTGGCGCGACATTCTGCTCGACGCCGGCCTTCCGTTCTGCTGCAACCGCGCGCTGGTATGCCTCGCGCTGGCTGACCCTCGCAAAATAGGCGCTGACGTTAGGTCCAAAATCCTTGGCAAGCCCGATCGAATCCGCAAGCCGCAACGCATAGCCGATCACGATGTCGGCCGCGGTGAAGCGGCCGGCGCACAGCGTCTCGGACTTTGCGGTGGCGGCTTCCACCGCGCGCAGGCGTCCCAGGAACCATTTGGCATAGTCGGTCGCGACCTGCGGATTGCGGCGTTGCTCCGGCTCGAGCTGGCTGTAGCGGAGCACCAGCGTCTGCGGAAAGGTCAGCGTCGCATCGGAGAAATACATCCAGTTCAGGAAGGCGCCGTAGTCCGGATCGCGTTCGTCCACCATCAGCGGCGTCGGACCGTATTTGATGCCGAGATAATGGCAGATGCCGGAGGATTCCGTCATCCTGGTCTCGCCGTCGATCATCAAGGGAATCGTACCCAGCGGATTGAGCGCAAGATACTCCCTCGCGAATACCCGCGGCGGGAACGGCAGCATTTTCAGCTCATAGTCGAGCCCCATCTCCTCCAGCATCCAGAGCGGGCGGAAGGAGCGTGCGCCGTCGCAGTGATAGAGCGTGATCATGGGGCATTCCCCTGGCTTCGTCCGGGCAATATGCCCATCATCTTGCATAAGACCATCAGCATCACCTCGTCGGCGCCGCCGCCGATCGAGGTGAGCCGGGCGTCGCGATAGGCGCGGCTCACCGGCGTCTCGTTCATGTAGCCCATGCCGCCCCAGAACTGCAGGCAGGCGTCGGTCAGCTCGCGGCCGAGCCGGCCGGCCTTCAACTTGGCCATGGTGGCGAGACGTGTCACGTCCTCGCCGGCGACAAGCTGCTCGCCGGCGCGATAGATCAGCGCGCGCAGCAGCTCGACCTCGGTCTGAAGCTCCGCCAGGCGGAAATGCACCACCTGGTTGTCGAGGATCGAGCCGCCGAAGGCCTTGCGGCTCCTTGTATAGTCGATGGTCTCGTTGATGATGAACTCGTGCGCCTTCAGGCAGGCGGCCGCGCCCCACAGCCGCTCCTCCTGGAACTGGATCATCTGATAGGTGAAACCCTGGCCCTCCTCGCCGATGCGGTTGCGCTTGGGGACGCGGACATTGTCGAAGAAGATCTGCGCGGTGTCGGAGGAGCGCATGCCCATCTTGTCGAGCTTTCGTGCGACCTGCACACCCCGGGTCTTCATGGGGACGCAGATCAGCGACTTGTTGCGATGGACCTGGCCATCGCTGGTGTTGGCGAGCAGGCAGATCCAGTCGGCCTGGATGCCGTTGGTGGTCCACATCTTGCCGCCGTCGATGACGTAATCGTCGCCGTCGGAGCGGGCGCTGGTCCTGATCGAGGCGACGTCGCTTCCTGCGCCCACCTCGGAGACGCCGATGCAGGCGACCTGGTCGCCGGCAATCGCGGGGGCGAGGAATTCGCGCCGCACCTCATCCGAGCCGAACCGCGCCAGCGCCGGGGTTGCCATATCGGTCTGCACGCCGATCGCCATCGGCACGCCGCCGCATCTGATGGCGCCGAGCTCTTCGGCCATCATCAGCGCATAGGAGTAATCGAGTCCCTGGCCGCCGAATTCGACGGGCTTGTTGAGGCCGAGGAAGCCGAGATCGCCGAGCTTCTTGAACAGCTCATGCGCGGGAAAGATGCCGGCGTCCTCCCATGTATCGACATGCGGATTGATCTCGGTCGCGATGAATTTTTGCAAGGAGCGGCGCGGCTCGTCGTGGTCGGCGGTGAAGAGCATTGTCTATTCCATCCTCCTCGTCATTCCGGGGCGGCCGCGCAGCGGGCGAACCCGGAATCTTTATCCATCATCTCGAGATTCCGGGTTCGCGAGTTTCACTCGCGCCCCGGAATGACGGTCATAACCCCATCTGCCTCGAGGCGAGGTCCTTCATGATTTCCTCGGTGCCGCCGCCGATCGCGTTGACCTTCACCTCCCGGTAGATGCGTTCGACCTTGACGCCGCGCATGAAACCGGCGCCGCCGAAGATCTGCACCGCTTCCGAGGCGCAGTAGGCCATGGTCTGGGTCGCCTGGTTCTTCATCATGCAGATCTCGGCGACCGGGCTTTCGCCCTGCGAGAGCCGCCACGCCAGCATTTCCAGCATGGCCTGCGAGGCCGCGACGCGCTGGGCCATGTCGACCAGCTTGTGGCGGATCACCTGGTGCTGGGCGATCGGCTTGCCGAAGGTCTTGCGCTCTTTGGCGTAGGCGATCGCTTCGTCGAGACAGACGCGGGCATAGGCGGTGCAGCTTGCCGCCATGCCCATCCGCTCGCTGTTGAAATTGTGCATGATCAGCTTGAAGCCCTGGCCCTCCTCGCCGATCAGGTTCGCGGCCGGCACGCGGCAATCGTCGAAATGCAGCGTCGCGGTGTCGGAGGCCCACCAGCCCATCTTCTTCAATTTCGTCCGCGACAGCCCGGGCGTGCCGCCCTCGATCAGGAGCAGGCTGACGCCGCTTGCGCCTTCGCCGCCGGTGCGCACCGCAACCGTGAGATAGTCGGCGCGGACGCCGGAGGTGATGAAGGTCTTCTCGCCGCGCACGACATAGTGGTCGCCGTCGCGGCGCGCACGGGTCGAAAGGTTTGCGACATCGGAGCCGCCGCCCGGCTCGGTGATCGCAAGCGCGGAGATCTTCCTCCCCGAGAGGATTTCCGGCAGCACGCGCGCCTTGACTTCAGGGCGCGCCGCGCGCGCGATCGGCGGTGCGCCGATGGTGTGGCTCATCAGGCTTGCGGCTATCCCGCCCGCGCCGGCGCGTGCGAGCTCCTGGCTTGCCACGATCTTCATGAACTGATCGGCGGGTACGCCGCCATAGTCTTCGGGAAATCCAAGACCGAGCAGACCGATCGCTGCCGCCTTGGCGTAGAGCGCGCGTGGAAACTCGCCGGCCTCGTCCCATTGATGCGCAAAGGGATCGATCTGCTTCTCGACGAATCGGCGCATCACCTCGCGGAAGGCCTCATGCTCGGCAGTATAGAAGGGACTTTTCATATCGCGTTTCCGAGAGCGGCGCGCCGCAAGATGGCGGTAACTCTTCGTGCCAACTTGCGTCCAGTGGCTGTGTTATTCCGCGCCGCGGGCAAAACCTTGCGCATGCAGTCTGTGCAAGGTCAACATTCGCATCGCTCGTTTGCGCCTGCCCAAAAGTCCGACTATCAGGAGGCACCGGAGTTGGGCACTGCGGCGACCGCAAAGCCCGACCGAGGAACACAAGGCGGCACCGAGGCCGATTGCAGAGGATATGTTGGCAGTTCGCTACTACGACTGGATCGCGCATTTCGGCCGCCGCACGCCGGACAAGATCGCCGCGGTCGATCTCGCGAGCGAGCGCCGCTTCACCTATAGACAGTTCGACGCGCGGATCTCGCACCTTGCGACGCATCTTGCGCATCATCTCAAGGTCGCACGCGGCGACCGCGTCGCGGTGCTGGCGCTGAACACGACCGATACGCTGGAGGTACAATTCGCCTGCGGCAGGCTCGGCGCGGTATTTCTGCCGCTCAACACGCGGCTCACCGTGCCCGAGCTCGAATTCATCGTCGGCGATGCCGCGCCGAAGGTCATGGTCCATGACAACGACCTTGCCGAGACGGCGCTGACGGTTGCGAAGTCGTGCAACGTCGAACATGCGCTGCGACTCGGGCCGAATGCCTCCTATGAGGCTGCGATATCGGCAGCAAAGCCGCTTCAAGCCGCCGAACCGGTCACGCTCGATGACATCTCGACCATCATGTACACATCGGGCACGACCGGCCAGCCCAAGGGCGCCATCATCACCCATGGCATGACGTTCTGGAATTGCGTCAATCTCGGCGGGCCGGCCTATATCACGCCATCGTCGGTGCTGCTCACGGTGCTGCCGCTGTTCCACACCGGCGGGCTCAATTGCTACACCAATCCGGTGCTGCATGCGGGCGGCACGGTGCTGATCATGCGCGCCTTCGATCCGGGATTGACGCTGAAGCTGATCAGCGATCCGGCACAGGGCATCAACGTCTTCTTCGGGGTGCCCTCGATCTACCAGTTCATGGCGCAGCATCCGGACTTCGCGAGATCCGATTTCAGCCGGCTCATCATCGGCGGCGTCGGCGGCGCGCCCATGCCGCTGCCGCTGCTCGAAGTGTGGGAAGGCCGCGGCGTCGCGCTGCAGCAGGGCTATGGCATGACCGAGACCTCGCCCGCGGTGCTGGCGCTCGATCGCGAGGACGCCGCGCGCAAGGCGGGCTCCGCCGGCAAGCCGGTGCTGCACACCGAGGTCCGCGTGGTCCGCCCCGACGGCACCGATGTCGCCGTGGGCGAGCTCGGCGAGCTCTGGGTCAAGGGGCCGAATGTCACGCCCGGTTACTGGAACCGGCCCGACGCCAACCAATCCTCCTTCACCGACGGCTGGCTGCACACGGGCGATGCGACGCGCATCGACGAGGAAGGTTTCTACTACATCGTCGACCGCTGGAAGGACATGTACATCTCGGGAGGCGAGAACGTCTATCCGGCCGAGGTCGAGAACGTGCTGCACCAGATCACTGCGATCGCCGAAGCCGCTGTCATCGGCACCCCCGATCCGCAATGGGGCGAGGTCGGCATGGCGATCATTGCCCTCAAGGTGGGGCAGTCCCTGACCGAGGCCGACATCCACGCGCATTGCGCGGGGAATCTCGCACGCTTCAAATGCCCGCGCGTGATCCGCTTTGTCGATGCCCTGCCGCGCAACGCCACCGGCAAGATCCACAAGCCGACCTTGCGGAAGAATTTTTCAGTACCCGCGGCGACGGATATCGCCAAATCCACTCCCAAGTCCAAAGCGTCTTGAGTCCAAAGCACCTTCAAGTCCAAAGCACCTTTAAGTCCAAAGCCAACCTCCAACCACAGGAAAAATACAGGAATGCTCTCGATGAAGAACAAGAAACTGAACAACAACAAACTGCAACTCCTTGCGGCCGCGGCTGCCTTCTCGCTGCTGGCCACCCAGGGCGCGCTGGCGCAAAAGAAATACGATACCGGCGCCACCGACACCGAAATCAAGATCGGCAATGTCGAGGCCTATTCGGGACCTGCTTCCGCCTACGGCATCATCGGCAAGACCGAGCAAGCCTATTTCAAGATGATCAACGACAATGGCGGCGTGAACGGCCGCAAGATCAATTTCATCTCCTATGACGACGGCTACTCGCCGCCGAAGACGGTGGAGCAGATCCGCAAGCTGATCGAAAGCGACGAGGTGCTGTTCGTCTTCAATGCGCTCGGCACGCCGACCCAGTCGGCCGTGCAGAAATACCAGAACACCAAGAAGGTGCCGCAGCTGTTCGTCGCCACCGGCGCCAGCAAGTGGAACGACCCGAAGCACTTTCCCTGGACCATGGGCTTCCAGCCGAGCTACCGCGCCGAGGCGCGGATCTTCGCAAAGTACATCTTGAAAGAAAAGCCGAACGCCAAGATCGCGGTGTTCTATCAGAATGACGATTTCGGCAAGGACTACCTCACCGGCCTCAAGGACATCTTTGGCGAGAAGGCAAAAGACCTGATCGTGGCCGAAGAGAGCTACGAGACCACCGAGCCTTCGATCGACAACCACATCGTCAAGCTGAAGGGCACCGGCGCCGACGTTCTGGTCGACATCACAACGCCGAAATTCGCAGCGCAAACCATCAAGAGGATGGCGGAGCTGCAATGGAAGCCGATGCACCTGTTGACCGACGTGTCGATCTCGATTGGCGCCGTCATGAAGCCGGCCGGCCTGGAGGCTTCCGAGGGTATTCTGTCGGCGGGCTATCTGAAGGATGCCTCGGACCCGCAATGGAAGGACGATGGGGGCATGAAGAAGTTCGTGGCTTTCGCGGACAAGTACATGCCGGGCGCCAATCTTTCCGACGCCAGCCTCGTCTATGGCTACGCGGCGGCCGAGACCATGGTGCAGGTCCTCAAGCAGTGCGGCGACGACCTGACCCGGGCGAACGTGATGAAGCAGGCCGCCTCCCTGAAGAACTTCGCCCCCGACACCCTGCTGCCGGGCATCAAGGTCAACACCGGCCCGACCGACTTTGCCCCGATCGAACAGCTGCGGATGATGCAGTTCAAGAACGGCAAGTGGGACTTCTTCGGCGACGTTATCAGCGCGGAGGTCGGCGGCTAGCTGCCTTGCAGTCCACCCCCAGGAGCTTGAAATCGCCCCGGAAGGGGCGATTTCTATTTGGTAGGCTGTCATTCCGGGGCGATGCGAAGCATCGAACCCGGAATCTCGAGATTCCGGGTCTGGTCCTTCGGACCATCCCGGAATGACAGCAACCAGGGACAGCAGCATCATGATGGATTCCCAGATGCACTATCTGCCGCTGACGCCGGCGCTGTTTTCAGTGCTGGTGCTGCTGTTCGTCGTGTTGATCGTCCTGATCCAGCTCCGCATCCTGCGCTATGCCTATATGAAGCTCGGCGTCGGCCCGGGCATGGCGCTGCTCCTGCTGTTCGGCTCGCTGATCGGCAGCTATTTCAACATTCCGATCACCGTCCTGCCCGGCCATACCGTCAGCAACGGCGAGATCGTCGATTTCTACGGCATGCGCTATGTGGTTCCGCTGGTGACGCAATGGCCGGGCACTGTGCTCGCCGTCAACGTCGGCGGCGCCGTCATTCCGACGCTGATGTCAACCTATCTGGTGCTGCGTTATCAGCTTTGGGTCAGGGCCGCGATTGCGGTTGCCGTGATCGCGCTGGTGATCCATTCGATGGCAACGCCGGTTCAGGGCGTCGGCATCGCCGTGCCGGTGTTCGT
>Ga0134126_10011561_pt1 | contig 11148 bp, 8 predicted proteins | sample KB31752_FD_96881 | JGI IMG/M metagenome (GOLD analysis project Ga0134126, IMG submission 96881) | Terrestrial soil microbial communities with excess Nitrogen fertilizer from Kellogg Biological Station, Michigan, USA - KB3-175-2 | ecosystem: Environmental > Terrestrial > Soil > Unclassified ... | reverse complement strand
GCTGTGTTTCCAACTGATATTACGACCGATGGCAACCGTGTATTTGTTGTGTATTCACACCTGGATAAATTGCTGTCAGGTGGATCGCAGGACACTTTTACAATACAAGAAATTGCATTGAAAGAAGCAGGCGAATTTTAAGAAAGACTATAAAAAAAGGGCTTTCCTGGCGAATAGTGGTTGTAAAAAAATATATTCTGCAAATTTCAAAATAAGTTTTCCTTTCAATATGAATACTAAGTTAGATTGAGAACATTTGCATGATTTATTCAAGCGCCGTATTTTAATAAAGGACTAAGTAACGCTCTGACACAGGTCTGAAGGCCTTTGCCAGAGCACGTTCTACGAGATATTGCCGGGTGATCATTGTATTTTTTCCAAATGAACTAATATTCTATTGACGCCTTTTTTAAGATGTAACCGAAGTAGCGCAACTTGATTCTCAATAGGCCCAATCAGCGCCGCTCCTTCCACACTCTTAATCTTATATTGATTAAAATCGTACCAAAATGTAACGCCATAAGGCATCTCTCTATCCGAATTTATATTTATCGGAACTTCTGTAAGCGCAATATTTTCCCAGGGAATATCCAGTTTTAATTCGGGTTCATAATCAGCTTGATAATATTTTGGATCGTTTACTTTCCTGTTGTGGATATAATCCCTATCCAGGATGGGCTCAAATTTTCCTTCAATAAAAGCCAACTGACATTCCTTATCGTAATAGAGTAATGTTTTAGGCCAGGGGCCTGTTGCCCTATTCTCACGACCATACCAAAATGCAATCTTATTTACCGGAGCATCATCAAAGAGCATAACCGAGGGTTCAGTTTCCTTGAAATTTTGAGCGTAAAGCTTTACTGCTTCCGGTACCGTTTTATATTCAACCAAATCACCAAATGATTTTACATAAGCAAAAAAAGCATCCAACATTTTTGCGGCTTCATCAATCTCCCCGGTTGTATATATTTTATAATCCTCGTCATTTTGCATTTCATGTGATTCCTGTTGCTGCTGAAAAAAAACAAATTTATTGTTACTAATATTTCTTATGTAATTATCAAATATTGATTTCCAATAAGTGATATCGTCGCCGGAACACAGCCCTGCCCTTGCTACATCGTTAGGATCAGTTGAGTAAATTGTCGGCCTTCCGGAATGCAGCGCTTTCAGCAAGTCACGTGAAGTCCACTCGGCAGATATGATTCCTTTCTGTTTTAATGATGGTATTTTATAATTATCATCTGATACATAAAACAGCCCCCATGGAGCGCCACGATCTGTTATCCCGTCTGTACCTACCTGCTCCCAGCATGATCCCCAGATAGCAGAAAAGCCTAAATCGACGGCCTTACGTGCTTCATCGCCGTTATGAGTTGTTTCTTCCAGGACACTCACTTCAGACCAGGGGAAAAGCTTTATTAAGGAGCCCCGCTGCTTTTCTCCTCTCGATGAAACTCCGATATCATCTCCATATTTATCGTGCCATTCGTCAAGTTTTTTTTTCATAGCAGACCCCGTACCTAAATCCACCAACCAGGTAACCGGTATATTATATTTATGGGCTATTGTTGCTAATCTTTCCATTCCTTTCAATGGCATCGTTTTTCCACCGCTGTTATCTTTCGTGTACGCAAGAGATGTGAAAGTGAAAATGAGCTTGCCTTTATGATCAATTTTCAGAAGGTTGGATTTGAGATTGGGCAAGAAAGTTTCTTCTGATTTTTGTGCCAGACCAGGGAAAGCGACGAAAAAAAATAATGTCGCAACGAACAAAAATTTTATAATTCGCATAAGTGATAGATTTTATAATTCGCAAGAGTAATACATTTTACTCAAATTGATGGATACAGGATCCCCGCCAACCGATAGCTTATGATTGATTAACCAGCGCAATCATCCGTGCCTGTTTCCAACGATCATTATGTGTAAGATATTTACGAATGGGCATTATGAGTTACCCAACCGCTTCTCCGCCACCAGCTTTCGTTTTTTCCAGCCGGCGATAGGTTCGGGGCTGTAAACGGCGTTTCCTTTTTTATCAGTAAGGCCAAAAGCCTTGTTTAGTTTGCGGCTGATGTCGTCAATTTTTTTACCATGTTTCGGTTGCTGCTTTTGGTAATAAACTTCGTAGTTTTTGATTGCCTTGTTTATTATCGCCAGTTCCTTTTTATATTCTTTGCTTCTGCGGTATAGTTTCATCAGGCTGTTGTATGCATCTATATTCAACGCATCCTGTGCAAGTATTTGTTTGTACAATTTGCTGGTAGTGCCATTGTCTTTACCGGCTTGGGCTTCAGCGGCCTCCCCGTGTAATTCTTTTACGGATTTAATATTTTCGGGCATGGGTGAAGATAGGAATTAAGTGAAATTGAATCAATGAAACTTTCTGAGTTACAGATGATTTGTCGGCTCATGCTTATTCAATGCCATCGATAGAAGTCATGTTACTCTCAAAGCATCATCAAACTATCCGGTAGAACTTCCCATTGTGGACAAAATTATTACAACAATGACCAGTATGACACCAAACACAATAAGCGCTCCCAGGCCAAGGGCCTTACCTGTTTTTGCTTTTCTCATGAATGACGTTTTATTGCGAACAGCACTCCCTCCCGTTGCAATTGCCAAAATTGCTGCCGGCAAAACAGCTATGAAAAGATAGGGTATTAACAAACTTAATAGCAACAAAGCGCAGGCTGCAACACCGAGTAAAAGAGAAGCTGAAGCAAGTTTATCCGCATCAATGTTCTTTTTAAGTTTTTTATTTTTAAGTAAAAACTTCACCATTATCCTTTGAAAAAAATTGAGCCTATAAGCTTTAAGGACATTTACACCACCAACTGCGTTTATAGTTATATTTTGTTTATGCGCAATGGTTGTATCCTTTTGTATAACCGTTGCAGAAACCAAAAGCATATAAATACCTATAACAGGAACTATATAAAGTCTCAACCGCATAATGAAAGATTTAACTTGTTAAAAATAAGCACATAAATTGATATTTTACGATAGTGATATTTCCTGTACGGGCGGGACTTCACACAATACGCTTTAGTTTATTTAACTGGATTTCGAAAAGACAACTTTGCGCAACATGAGGTACCTCGGCCAGAGTGGCAAATTTCTGAATTGAAAACTGATCAACTTATGTACCTCAATATTTAATGGCGGCCCCACAATTTTCATTTCGTGCGCTTCAAATAACCCGGCCACCATTTTTCTTTGCTGCTTCTGCCTTCTTCTGCAGCAAACCCCGCCTGCCAGGCATTCGGGCAGCAAACAAACTTATAGTGAAGATTTTTATTTTCCTGCCTTTAGCCTTATACCTTCCGCCCTCTGCTTTCCAACCGAATGAATCAAAAATATTTTATCGAGCAACATTGCGAATGTTCTGGTATTGTGAAATACATGGTTAATGCGCAAAGACAAGGTTTCGTTCTATCTGTTTTGTTGGAGACGCAGCACTATTAATTTTTAAGATTTTATGGAAAGCGGGGAAAACCCGAAAGAGCAGGATTTGTAAAGCATTCATTGATTGGAAGCAGAGGAACGCGATTGATTATCAGACCGAAAAATGTAGAGGTTTACCGGAACTATTAAAGATTATATTGAAGATTTGTTTAACCCTGATTTTTTATTCATTGATTTTTGAGCAACCTATTTTAATCTTTCAATTTTGTAGTAAATTCGGTTTTATAAACCATGACCGACCAATGACTAGTTATTCTTACCCTCCCTCGCCTGTTAATGTAAACCCACAAATACTTAATCCATCAGGTGCTTTTAAAAAACAGGTAAGCTTCGTAGTTGGTTCAATTGTGCTATTCTTTATTGTCTACATTTTATTAGTGCTTGCTGCTACTGCGTTGGCGATTGCATGCTTTTATTTTGGTGCTTTAATAATTATCAATGCGCCAAGAATTTTTACAATTATGATAGGGCTTGGCTTAATGGCATTAGGAGTTTCTGTAGTATTTTTTCTCATTAAATTTATTTTCGCAGTTTCTAAAAATATAAATGATTCCCGAATTGAAATTAAGGAAGAAGATCAGTCGGAATTGTATTCGTTCATTCGTACATTGAGTAAAGAGACTAAAACACCCTTTCCTAAAAGAATATTTTTAACAAGCGATGTAAATGCAAGTGTCTTCTACAACTCAAGTTTCTGGAGTATGTTTTTTCCTGTGAAGAAAAATCTTGAGATAGGGCTGGGACTGGTAAATAGCATTAACATCAGCGAGTTTAAAGCAGTGATTGCGCACGAGTTCGGGCACTTCAGCCAGAGAAGCATGAAACTTGGTAGTTTTACATATAATGTAAACCAGGTAATTTACAATATGCTGTATAATAATACAGGCTATACTGACTTTCTAAATTCGTGGGGAAGCGTAAATAATTACTTTGCTTTTTTTGCACGTACAACAATTAAAATAGCGCAGAGTATACAATGGGTCCTGAGAAAAATCTATGCCATAATTAATAAGAGTTACCTGGGCCTTAGCCGGCAAATGGAGTTTCATGCAGACGCAGTTTCAGCAAGTGTTTCAGGAGGCAACAATTTGATTGCTGCATTAAGCAGGATTGAGCTTGCTTCCAGTTGCTATCATTCAGCGTTAAATAACGCAGGCGACTGGCTCAGGCAAAAAAAAGCTACAACAAATATTTTCAGTAACCAACTAACTGTTTTACAATCACTGGCTAAAGAATTTAGGCTTCCATTAAAAGAGGGATTGCCTGAAGTTTCATATAATTTCATTCAATCTTTTTCTCAATCACGAATCAACTATAAAAATCAATGGGCCAGTCACCCTTCACTGGATGAAAGAAAATTGCACCTGGATAAATTAGGAATAAATGTTGATCCCGATGAAACTACAGCCTGGCAACTGTTTACAGGTGGCGAGGCGCTGCAGGAAATGGTAACTGAAAATTTATACAAACTTGCGAAAGCCGAAGAGGTATTGGAAAAATATGACGGAAAATATTTTGAAGAATTCTACAATAAACAACGGGAATCCACCTTCTTGCCCTCGGTATACCGCGGTTTTTATGATAGCCGCTTTATTAATACAAGAAAATGGGATTTTGACGCACTGACAAATACTTCCTGCACCAAAGCATTCGACGAATTATATAATGATGAGAACGGCCAGCGCCAATCATTGATTAATAATAATCAAAAAGATATAGCAACTTTAAAAGCGATTAAAGCCAGGCAATTGGATGTCAGAAGTTTTGACTTTGATGGACACAAACGTGATGTGGAGGATTGCGATGCAATCGTTTCACAATTGGAAACGGAAATACAGCAATTGATCAATAAACAGGAGATGCAGGATAAAGAATCATTTGTGTTTTTTTATCATCATTCAAAAGACAAAAGAGATGAGATGAAAAATAACTACCTGAACTATGCCATCTTATACCAAGAGTTTGAAGATTATGCAGAAATTGCCAATGCGGTATTCCAAATTATAAATCCTTTTTATCACGGTGGGCTTACATTTGAAGAGGTGAAACAATCAGTAATGACGCTGAAAACCATTCATGAAAAAAAACTAAAAGATTTCTTTACAAAATTATTGAGCCAGTCAGTGATCACCAATAAATTAAATAACCTGGCAGATCGCACTGAAGCATTTAATAAAAAAGACTATACCTATTTTGCTTTCGATACGTTTAGAAATGAAGAGCTTAATGAATTGAGAGACCTGTCAACAGAAGTTGCTGACGAATTAACCAACCGCAAGTTCAGGTGGTATAAGAAAATGCTCGAAGATCAATTACAATATATTGAGCAATAGAATTTTTAATTTGAATGCCTTGTATCAGGCTCTTCAAAAGCGTTACATCCTCCAATTATCTCCAACCTATAACAGGAACTATATAAAGTCTCAATCGCATAATGAAAGATTTACCTTGTTTCCCCCTTCTTTTGCAGTAACCCCGCCTGCCTGGCATTCGGGCAGCAAACAAACTTATAGTGCAGATTTATATTTTCCTGCCTTTAGCCTTATGCATTCTGCCTTCTGCATTCCAGCGGAACAAATCAAAAATATTTTTAAAAATGCTTCATAAGGAAACTGCGGATGTTGTGGTAATCTGGATTCCATGTTTAGTGCGAAGAATGGGGTTTCGCTCTATTCAGTATTGCCCTTGATTATTATACTGAAAAAGGGAATGGTTTATTAAAATTAGTACAGATAGATTGAGGATGGTCGTATTTTATTGTGGCATGATGTTTTTCATAAAAATGAAGGCTAAGTAACGCTCATGCACAAACCAGGAATCCACACAATATGATGAATAATGAATTATTTATTAAGGAATTAAATTCTTCAGAATAATTCCAGAATCGCCATTTACCTTTAACATGCTTTTTCCGTGCAGTATTAGATCTTCATTATCTATAACAGATTTCCGGGCTTAAAAAAATGATCATTATGCCTCCAGAAATAACGTTTTATATTTCAAAATACGGATATCTCGCAATTTTTGTACTTATATTTCTCCAGGAAACAGGTGTGCCAAACCCGGTTCCAAATGAGCTGGTGCTAATGTTCTCAGGTTATTTAATTTATTCAGGGATTTTACATTTTCCATTGGTTCTTTTAGCTGCTGTATCCGCCGATTTTATTGGCACTAATATATTATATGTGGTTTTTTATTTTTTTGGAGCTTACATAATCCGGCATAAGCCACGCTGGATACCCATATCTCAAAAAACAATTAACAAACTTACCGTGCGAATGTCGGAGGGCGGAATATGGATGATTTATCTTGGACGGCTCACGCCCTTTATCCGTGGCTACACATCTGTTACAGCGGGACTGTTGCAACTAAGCCCCAGAGTGTTTTTACCGGTAGCTTTGATCTCTGCATTAACCTGGAGTGGAGTGTATGTTATAACCGGAAAATTACTTGGGCCTTACTGGAATAGCGCTGCCGCGCACTTCAACCATATTAAATACATCATGCTGATAATTTTATTAAGCATTATTGTCATTGTAATAACCACGCACGCTATTAATAAATACCTGGAAAAGAAGAATGAAGACAAATCGGAATCTTTGAATGAAAATATTCCATAGAATAAGACGATTAAAACTATAACAATGAAAGTTCATATCGTATCAGAAACGCCTTTTATAATGAAAGGGCAGGGAGTTCACACGGCTTTCGTTGATCATGTAGCATTGATGAAAGAAAAAGTTGATCTGGATGTTGTTGTAAATGGCGAAGGCAAAGGCGATGTTTTTCACAGCCACACTTATGGCCCTTATTATTTTTGGAAAGGAAGAAGTTATAAAGGTAGAAGAGTTTTTACAGTTCATGTAATTCCCGATTCCATTAAAGGCTCTCTACCGATATGGAAGTTTTGGCTACCATTTATCAAATGGTATTTCAAAAAAGTATATTCTTATGCTGATGTTTGCATAGCCATTTCTCCGATGGTGGAGGAAGCAATTAAAGCGATAAGAGTACCCACAAAGATTGAAAGAATTTATAATCCCATTCTTATCAGCCGGTGGAAACGTACCGAGGAAATGCGCGCGAAAGGGCGTGAAATACTTGGTTTATCAGCCCGTGATTTCGTGATATTAGGAGTGGGCCAACTCGAAGGCAGAAAAGGTGTTGAGGATTTTTTAGATATCGCAGAGGCAATTCCCGAAGCAAAGTTTGTATGGGTTGGCGGAAGGCCATTTGGAATATTGACAGAAGGGATCAAAAGACTGAATACCAGGATAGCTAAAGCGTCAAAACATATTATGTTTGCAGGGCTTCACGATTTAGCAGAGATGCCTCCTATATACGCCGCCGGTGATCTGCTGTTATTCACTTCCTACCAGGAAAATTGTCCGTTAGCTCCATTGGAAGCAGCAGCAAGTGGTATGCCGGTGGTTTTCAGGGATATTAAGGAATATGAATTACTTTATGAATCTTTCTATTTGAAAGCTAAGAATTCACCGGAATTTATTGATTTGTCAAAACGCCTTATGCAGGACCGGTCTTTTTATTCTGAAGGAATAAAAATTTCAGAGCAGTTGATAAAACAATTTGATAAAAATAAGATCAGAAAAAAATTAATTGATTTGTATGAAGGGTTAGCCAAAAAATAATTCTTCGTTTATTTTATTAATTACCCTGATAAATAAAAACGGCAAAACACTTTTTAGAGCGCTGCTGCTGTTGTTGCACCTGGGCCGGAAACGATAGCCTTACCAACGGCCGAACTTAATAAGCTCATTTTGCACCTGTAAAAAATTGCGGATGTTCTGTTATTGTAACTTCCATATTTAATGCTCAAAGCCAGGGTTTCGCTCTATTAGTTTTGTTGGTGATGCTACCGCGCTTTTCCTTGTCCACCTGTCCCGCTTTTTTGCCGGAACACCAACAAAGGCGCTCTTTTCGGAAGATCAACAAGAGAAAAATGCTCTTGTTGGCTGCTTGTCATTTTAGTTTGTAGCTTAGTCCAAGCCTCAAAAAACTGGTATATGCTTTGGTATTATTTTGAGTCTGATAATTTACAAGTCCTAAAGAATACCCTATTATAATGCCAAACCCATTATATTGAGTTTTGATCTGTATTCTTGGCCTAAAATCTATTAAAGGTTTTGCATTGTCATTGTCCACTTGTAAATTAAACGATTTGTTATCAGTTGTAGCATGTCCTTGCTCTCGGCTTTTTAAGCAAAAGCCCAAGTCAATTCCTGCTAATAAATCAAAGATGACTTTGTGATACAAATATCTTTGCCCGAAAAAAGGATTTAATGTAATAAATGTATTTTGCAGTGTCGTTTTTCCATTTGCGGGATGCTGAGAATAAATAAAACCATCCTCTGTTACTGTGTCAATATTTACTTTGCTTGTCAATGATTCAAAACTAAGTCCGAAACCATAGATATTTTTTCTCTGCGTAATATGTTGACCTTGTAATTCTAAAGCGTAAGAAAATCCACTCTTGTTCCCGTAAACGTTTGTGGTGTATTTTTGTGGCGAACGATATGGGTTAAGGTTTATCCACGAAGTTGAAGTTGTTCCATTTCCACAAAATGAAAATAGTCCACTATAAGCATTAAGATTTACTTCTATTTTCTGTCCATAAGAAAATCGCACGAAAATGCAAAGAACAAAAACTATGAGAAGCTGATTCCTTATTTTATTGATTATCATAATTAGTTTTCTATGATGACAACGGAATTCTTAAGAACGTTGCATTTGTTGCAGGCAACATGGAAATTTATGGTTATAAAATAGCCCAATTTTTCATTTTCAAAAAAAGATGATCACAGGTTTCAGCATTTAGCCTACACTTCAAAAGCAATAAACCCAGCCTGCCAATACATTCGGACAGCAAACAAACTTATATTGCTGATTTGTATTTTCCTGCCTTCTGCTTTCCGCCTTCTGCCTTCTGCTTTCAAACATTCCGCGGAAAAGGATGCTGCCACGGTTCACGATATTGCCTTTGCAGCAGTTTGGTGGCTTCTTCATCGCCGGTTATAATACGTTTTACAGGATCGTAACTCAGTGGCCTTTGCAACTGCATGGCAAGATTGGCAATGATGCAACTTGCCGTAGAGATGTGACCCTGTTCAATATCGGCAACAGGGCGGGTGCCCTTATCTATGGCTTCCAAAAAATTGAGCATGTGCCGCCGTGTGGCGGAAGCAACGTGTAATTCTATATCCGGTTCTGTGAGGTCTTCGGGATATTTTTCTTTCTCCCACAACAGATCGCCGTGTAGTTTTTTACCGTCGCCAACCGGTGTAAAATCATACTTCCACACATCGCAGGAAAGCGTTCCTTTGTCGCCATAAATCTTAAAAGCCCACGGGTAATCGGGATCGGCGGGATTGCCCCAGGTTCTATGTTGCCAAACACATTCAATACCATCGTAAGCAAACACTGCATTCTGTGTATCCGCGATATTGCTTTTACCTTTATTATCTACATAAATACCGCCATTGGAAGAAACGCTTTTTGGCCAGCCCAGGCCAAGCATCCAGCGCACTGCATCAAACATGTGAATGCACATATCACCCATGATGCCGTTGCCATATTCCATAAATGCACGCCACCATCCGCGATGCGGCAAACCATCGTAAGGGCGCAAAGGCGCAGGGCCTGTCCACATATCGTAATCAAAAAAAGCAGGCACAGGCTGCACAGGCGGATTGGCATTAGAGTGCATGTGGTAATAACAGCACATTTCAGCATGATGTATGTTGCCGAGCAAACCTGCATCCACGATTTTTTCTTTTGCTTCCACCAAATGCGGCGTGCTTCTGCGTTGTGTGCCTACCTGTACCGTGCGGTTGTATTTTCTTGCGGTAGCAAGAATGGCTTCACCTTCCATTACATCGCGGCTGATGGGCTTTTGAAGATAGAGATCAGCCCCTGCTTTCATCGCATCAATAGCTTGTAAGGCATGCCAGTGGTCGGGTGTGCCGATGAGAACAATATCCGGTTTGGTTTGTTTTAATAATTCGCGGTAATCGCTGAAACAAGCAAGGTTTTTTTGAGGCTTTCTTGCATTGATCATTGTTGCCGCCTGTTTTAGCTGATGCGCATCCACATCGCAGAGTCCTACGACATCAACCGGCGCCACCTGCATGAGCCTGAACAGGTCACTCTTTCCATACCATCCTGTGCCGATAAGTGCAACACGTTTTGGCGTTGCGCTGATATTTGGAATGTAAGGACGCAGGGCAGACATCGCCAATAATATTGAACTGTCGCGTAAAAATTCGCGTCGGTGAATGATGTGTTTACTCATGTTGATAGATTTTTTGATTGTCGTTGATCCCTGCAAAGAAGCCATCGCAATGGATGTTTATGGATTCCATATTGAATGCTCAAAGATAGGGTTTCGTTCTATTTATTTTGTTGGTGAAGCTGTCGCTTTTATCCTTCCGGCTTTTTTGCGGGAACACAAACAAAGGCGCTTTCATTTTTTGGAAGACTAACAAGGGAAAAGATTATATTTTCTGCCGTGTTTTCCATTTGAGAATTTGATTATAGATGAATGACTATTTCCTGATTAATTCCAGGTAAAGTCTTTCAACTTTTTCTCTTGCCCAGGGTGTTTTTCTTAGAAATGTGAGACTGGATTTAATAGATGGATCGTGTTTAAAACAATTG
>Ga0134126_10011560_pt1 | contig 11148 bp, 8 predicted proteins | sample KB31752_FD_96881 | JGI IMG/M metagenome (GOLD analysis project Ga0134126, IMG submission 96881) | Terrestrial soil microbial communities with excess Nitrogen fertilizer from Kellogg Biological Station, Michigan, USA - KB3-175-2 | ecosystem: Environmental > Terrestrial > Soil > Unclassified ... | reverse complement strand
TGACATGCCGATCGGCGGCCTTTGGCTGTGTGCCGCCGTTCGCTCTTCGCGAGGTGGCAAGCAGCCTTGGCGCCGGCGCCGTCCCCCGCCGGTGGGTCAGCCGGTGACCCTGACGTTTTCCGCCTGGGGCCCCTTCTGGCCCTGGGTGATGTCGAACTCGACCTTCTGACCTTCCTCCAGGCTGCGGTAGCCGCCACCGGTGATCGAGCTGAAGTGCACGAACACGTCCGGGCCACCCTCGACCGCGATGAAACCGTAGCCCTTGTCGCCGTTGAACCACTTCACAGTGCCCTGCGCCATCTCGACCTCTTGATTAGGGATGCGGCTTGATTAGGGATGCGGCGCCCCCCGTCACGGCCGCGGGCCCGCGTTCGCCACTTGCTGCTGCCAGCCTGCCACGGAAACGCACCGGAGGGTGTAAACCGTACGTCCGGCCAGCTGCCGGCATGGCGCCGAAATGTGCCCATTGCCAACGAGGATCGTCTTGTCGTACCTGATACTTTAGGTACAACGATCAAGCTCAGCTTCCTGCTGGGCCCGCTCGCTTGGCGCCAACGGGCTACAGCCAGCGGGGCAGGTGCTGCCACCTATATAAGGCCGGCCGTCGCGACGCGCCTCGAGACCCGCTGGCCCCCGGGCTTCTGGTTTGGCGGGCCGACTCCGTGTCGTTACAGCCAGCCGAGGGCCGGGCGGCCAGCCACGGAATGTGAGCGCAGCCGGGCTCTCTTGGCACTCGCAGGCACGCCTGCCGACTCTGCGCCGACCGCCGCCAAGGCCTGGCGTTGCTCGTTGGCCTGCGGGTCGAGAGCGAAATCTGGAGCTCGGGGTTGTTCATCTGGATGCCGGGGAACTGCCGGATGCCCACTGTGCGGTGAGGCGCCGGGCGCGCGCAGCGAACGCGGTTGCCCCTTTGCTCTCGTAGAGGTCGATGGCACGTTGTGCCTGCTCTTCGGCTCCCGTGGGGTTGCCTGTTAGGTACATGATTTCTGCGAGATACAGCGCAGTGTCGCCCGGGTTCCTCGGGTCCTCTGAGGTTCTGGCCAGGCGATCGGCTTGTTCGGCCAGAGTCAGCGCCGCGCTGGCCTCGCCCTTGCGGGCGAGCAGTCTGGATTGCACGCCGAGGCCGAACACCTGTGTTGCGAGGTCGTCGCTGCTGCCCAGCTCCAGGGCGCGAAGCGCCCATTGCTCGGCCTCCTCGTAACGACCGAGCGCATAGAGCGTTTCGGCAAGCTCGCCCGCCTCTGTGGACTGCACGGCGCGTTCACCGAGCCGGTCCAGTTGCTCGCAGCCCTGCCTGGCGTTGCGCTCGGCCGCGGCATCATCGCCGGCGAGCATCTCGATTTCCCACGCGGTTTGCATGGCGTAGGCCGCGGACAGCGTCAGACCGCGCTCGTTCATCTGGCCGATGCTCTCGGCCAGCACCGAGCGTGCCTCGTCGAAGCGCTCGAGTTCTGCCAGCAGGGCAGCTCTTCGCCACTCGAGCTCAGGTTGGTAGGTGACACTTTGCGCTTCTGCGTCATCTATCCATTGCAGTGCCTGACTGCGAGGAGTGGGCCCCAGGTAGATGGCCGCTGCGGCCATCGCACGAATGCTGGTCTCAAACCACAGGTCGCCTGCTTGCCTTGCATGCTGCATCGCCCGGGTGAATGCCGCGAACGCGGCGGCATTTCGGCAGGGGTAGTAGTCGACGTAGCCGGCCGCGTGCTCCAGGGCGGCCAGAGCAGCTGCGTCGCCGTCTTGCTTGATGGCTGGCCGCGCCTCCTCCACTAGGGCACGCAGCTCCGCGAGCTTCTGTTCCGGATCCAGATTTACCCGCCACCTGGATCCCGCCAGCCGCGCCCTCAGCTCACCCACCCGGTTACCCGCAGCGGAACACTCATCGGCGATCCGGTCCGCGCGCGAGATCGCATCGTCGAGCCTGCCGGACTCCCCGAGCCCGCGGATTAGGCTTTCCTGCAGGGGGAGATTCGCCTGCCGCGGCGGGAGCAGTGCTTCGGCGCGTTCCAGCAAGTTCAGCGCGGCCCCGGTGTCGACGCGGTCCAGGGCACGGCGGCCTGCGGCGTCGAGGTGGGCTGCCGCGTCTACCGCCACCCGACGGGCCTTGTCCCCCGCCGGGCCGAGCTCGCACCAGTAACGGAACGCCTGTTCCAGGTGGTAGCCGACGAGCTCGTCCAGCTCGACAAGGCCAGTGCCGCGTTCCTCCAGCCACCTGGCGAAGCACTCGTGCAGCTCCGCACGGTCTGCCTTGGCCAGCGCCTCATACGCGGCGTCGCGGATCAGTAGATGCCGGAACTGGAACGCGTCCTCGCCCGGGAGAACGGCACGATCCGGGCGCAGCAGATCCTTCTGGACGAGCGCCATCAGCCGCCCGGGAACGTTTGATTCCTCTGGCGCCATGACCTGCACGGTGCCCTGATGGAACGACTGTCCTTCGACCGATCCACACTCCAGCACGGTGCGCTCCTCGGGCAGGAGCTGATCCAGCCGCGCGGCGAGCAGCGCCTGGATGGTTGGCGGGACGACCAGGTCGCGGCTGCCCAACTCGCCCAGCAGCGCGAGCATCTCTTCAACAAATAGCGGGTTGCCAGCCGCGGTCGTCTGCACGCGTTCTCGCAGCTGTGGATCGAGGTGGCTGCCAACGGGCACGAGTTCGTCTATGAGTGCAGCGGTCTCGCCAGGCTTGAGCGGTTCGAGGAGCAAAGTAGTGGCGTTCAGCTTGCCGCCGCCCCAGCCTGGCCGCCGCTCGAGCAGTTCGGGCCGCGCTAGGCAGAGAATCAGAATGGGCACGTCGCGGCTGAAATCCGCGACGTGCTCGATCAGATCAAGTAGGGCCGGGTCACCCCAATGCAGATCATCGAACACGACGACGAGAGGTGCAGGGCCGGCGCAGCTCTCGAACAGCTTGCGAACGGCCCATGCGATCTCGGGCGGCGACGTTACGGCTGCCTGCTCACCGAGCAGCACATTGATCGCGGCAGCCACTTTGACGTTGCGCGCCATCAGCACTGCGGCGTCGGTACTGCCGTGTTCGGTATCGAGCAACTGCTTGACAATCGAGACGACCGGCCAGTACGTGATGCCCTGCCCGTAGGACAGGCAGCGGCCGGTCAGCACCCTGGCATTGATGCCGCGCAGAAACTCCGCTGTCAGCCGGGATTTGCCAACCCCGGCCGTGCCAAGAACAGTGAACAGGCCGCAGGAGCGCTCGCCCACTACATTCGCGAACCCGTCGCCGAGCACCCGCAGCTGACGGTGGCGGCCCACCAGCGGCGCCCGGGCCAGGCGAGCCCTCGGATCTATGTCACTGCGGACCTGCAACAGCCGGTAAGCGGTGACCGGCAGGCTCTTGCCTTTCAGCCGGAGCGGCTCGAGCGGTTCTGCGGTCACCGCGCCGCGCACCAGCCGCCACGTCTGCGGACCCATGATGATCTCGCCCGGGGCAGCCGCCTGCTCCAGGCGCGCAGCCAGATTGACCGCATCGCCAGTCGCCAGCCTCTCCTCGGTGCCGGTGATCACCTGCCCTGTGTTCACGCCGGTGCGGACGCTCAACGAGGCTCCAAAGTCGGCCTCCAGCTCCCGGTTGAGCACCGCAATATCCTCGCGCAGCCCGGCTGCAGCACGTACCGCCCGCAACGCATCGTCCTCGTGCAGCACAGGAACACCGAAGACGGCCATCACCGCATCTCCGATGAACTTCTCCACCGTGCCGCCATGATGCTCGATCACCCTCCGGGCAGCATCGAAGTACCGGCGCATGACCTGCCGGAAGCTCTCCGGATCCAGCAGCTCCCCCAGAGCCGTCGACCCAGTCACGTCGCAGAACAGCACCGACACCGTCTTGCGCCTCTGGCGAGACCCGAGCGCTGCCAAAGCCGCGCCACACTCGTTGCAAAACCTTGCATCCTGCGGGTTCGCCCGGCCGCAGGTGAGGCAGACCTTCACACAAGCAGGCTAAGCCAGGCCCTGTAAATGCGGCAGACAAGGCCCTGACGCGCCCGGCGCCGGCCACCTTCCTCCCCGAAAGCGGCTTGCCCGACCGTCTCACGCCGATGAGAGTGCGTTTCTGCTTCAGCGCGTCATCTTTCCCCTGAGCCACCCGGCGGCCGGATGCCGCTCGTGCGTTAGGTCTTCCACCACTCTGGGGAGGTCGTAAGGAGCGGTTCGGCGCTCCACTGTGTAGCCGGTGCTCGTCGCTTCGAGTACAGCCCAACCACGCCTGATCGTCTGGGGTGCGCCGCAGATTGACTGGCCCCGGGTTGACCACATGGCAGCCATTGACCCTGCGCTCGCCGGGTCGTGAGTGTGCCCACAAACACGAGATCAGCCTGGTCACCCGTGAAGCCAACGGCTGCGAGTTCGGCGTCGCTCTGTTCGGGACGCAGACCGGGCCCGTCGTCGCTCCCGGGTGATGCATGGACCAGCAGGACGCGACTCCCGTCCGGAGCGTCGTCCGGCGCTCCAACGGGAGCCTGCGAGCCACTCGCCGTGGCCGCTCCCGACCAGACAACCCCGTGTCCAGGCGAATGGCTCACGCGCATCACCCAGCACCCGAAACTCCTCGGGACTGGTGGGGCGGTCGATGGGCGGGATCATCCCTGTCATGTCTCCGGTCATGACGTACCTGTCTGCATTGCCGCGGACGCAAACCAGGTGTGACATCTGTCGTAGCCGCGCAACAACTTCGACCGGCCTTGGCCCATGAGCGACGAGATCGCCCATGCACCAGAAGGTGTCGATCCCCTTATCCTTGGCGGCCCGCAAGACCGCATACAAGGCGATGACGTTGCCGTGAACGTCGGAGAACACCGCCACACGCACGCACACAGATTTGTCGGCGGCACGTGAATTCACGCGCCGTTGACAAGATTAAGCACGCGACGCACGCTCATCGGCTACCGGGCGTCTCCCCCTGCTCGCAGCATGAATCGCCCGGCGAGTCCGGGTACCCGGCGCCGGGCCATTCCCGGCCGCCCGCCGGGCCCGCACATCGAGCTAGGCCAGCCACAGTGCCGCGAGGATCAGCAGCGCGGCACGCCCTTGGCGCAGCAGGGTTGCCGTGAAGGCCGCGGTCACCGTTGAGTTGTTGACCTGAGCCATACAGGTCAGTCCGGGCATGACGTTACCCGCTTTGGGTGCGGGAGGGTGGCCGTCCCCGCGCGGTCACCCTCCCGGGTCGGGCCGCTGGTTCAGCCGCCGTTAAAGGGGGCGACCAGCGGGTTGGTGCTGGAGTACAGGCCAGCGGGGTTGGGGTACCAGATCCACACGTGCATCGTGGTCAGGCCGGGATGCCAGAAGCTGAACTTGGACCCGGTCTTGGGATTGGTTTTCGAGCAGGTCTTGGAATTCTGGTCCGGGATGAACGTGCCGTCCTTGTAGTGGCAGGCCGCCGGGAAAAAGCCGAACGTCGCGTTCGGCAGCGGCGGGGTCTTGGGCATCGACGGGAAGACCCACTCCAGGGCGCCGAGCTGCCAAGTGTTCCCGTGGTGTTCGTAGACCAGGATCTGCGGCTTGGTGATGGTGAATCCCTGGATGCCGGGGTTCATGTAGTGAATCCCCATGTCCGGCATCATCGGGGTGATGACCTGGTAGCCGTCGGCCTTGGCCCGGGCCAGGTTCGTGGCGTACTTCGCAGTGGCCAGCCGTGCCTGGGCAAGCTGATGGGTGAGGGTGGGACCTGCCACCGTGGCGGTCATGGGCGCTGGAGCGGCTGTGGTACCGCCCGGCGCGGCGCCGGCCACGGCCGGCCCGGGGGGATCGACAACCTTGGGCTGAGCCCATGCCGGGACGAGCAACAGGAGGGCTGCCGCGACCACCGCGGCAATGCCGCCGAGCCGCACCATGTATTTTGTTCGCATTGTTATTCTCCTTGCTAGGAACCTTCCTGGACCTGGTAGATCTGGTCGGCTACCAGGGCGTGGGCCGCTCGGTGCACGCTGGCGGCGGCCTCCGCCGAGGGCGCTTCGACCAGGCAGAACACCCGCCCGGCCGGCTCGTTAACCCAGTACCGTAGGTAGCGCACGTCGTAGGCGGCCTGCGTTTGCAGGTCGGCGAGATGAGCCTTGGCGACGTCTTCCATCGCCACGCCGCCGTCGATCTGGTGGACATCCATGAAAAGCGGCACTGGCCGCCTCCCTCCGGTCGCTGGAATCGTCGCAATGACCGTAGGCAGGCCAGGTCAGCTGGGTAATCGGGAGAAATGCCGGGCTTTGGCCGCGGCGGTGCCTAGGTTCGGCCGGGGAAGTGCCTAGCTTTCGGCCCCGATGCCCATCCGGGCGGCCTCGCGGGCCGCCTCCGTCCGGGACGAGACACCGATCTTGGACAGCACGGCGGAGACGTGATGGTCCACCGTCCGCTCGGAGATGACCAGGCGCCGGGAGATCTCCCGGTTGGGCAGGCCCTCCGAAAGCAGCGCCAAGACCTCTTGCTCGCGGGCTGTCAGCCCGGCCGGAGCGGCCCGCGTCGCCGCGCGGGGCCCGCGCGGGATCGCCCGCAGCCCTAGTTCTTTCATCCGCCGCCGGGCCGCCGCCGCGGTTGCCCGGGCGCCGAGATCGTCGAGGGTTTTGAGGGCCTCCCGCAGCGCGGCCTCATCCGGCGAGCCCAGTCTGACCACGGCGGCATCGTATGGCCTGGCAAGCTGGTCCCACGCCGCGGCCGCCCCGCGCCAGTCGCCCGCCATCTCCCGGGCGAACGGCTCCGGCAGGCCGGCCAGCGGCTCCGGCAGCCCGGCCGGGGGACCGGCCGCCGCCCGCAGCCTCGGCAGCCAGATGACCAGCGACCCGGAGAGCCACGGATCGGGGTGCCCGACCGCCCGGTCGTAGGCCGCCATGACCTCCTGCGTCGCGGGCCCGGGCTGCCCCGCGACCCAGCTCAGCTCCGCCCGCGCCGTCCGCACCGGGACGATCCACTGCGGCTCGCCGGACCCCTCGGCCAGCGCGAGCGCCTCGTCCAGCAGGTCCCACGCCCCGGCTTCGCTGCGGCGCCCGCGGATCGTGCCCAGGACCCGCAGCGGGTTGATCCGGTTGACCGGCGAGATGCCGCGTGCCCCCAGCATCCGGGTGCAGACCTCCGCCGCCTCGTCCCAGCGCCCGACTAGCAGCAGGGCGCAGGCTCGCCAGCCCAGCAGGCACAGGCTGAACACGCCGAGTTCGCGGTCCTCGCAGTAGGCCATGCCCGCGGCGTAGTAGCGTTCGGCGTCCTCGAACTTGTGCAACCGGGCAGCGGCCTCCTGCAAACTGGAGTAAGCGCGGCCGGCCGCTTCCTGCAGGCGTGCGTCCAGCGCGATCCGCAGCGCCTGCTCGATGGTGCCCGTTCCGTCCCGGCCCCGAGCAGCCATCGCGAGCCCGAGCGCGTTCAGGGCGTAACTCACCAGGCCGGGCTCGTGCAGCCGGTCACCGAGCGCCCGCGCCTTGCCGACGGCTGCGGCACTGTCGTCCACCCGCCCCTGGTTCAGGTACGACGCGCCGAGGCTCGCGTACGCCCAGGCCAGCTCCAGACCGGGAGGCAGGGCTTGGAGGACCCGGACGGCTTCGGCGGCGGCCCGGCCGGACTCCCCGCCGCGGCACAGCCGCCACAGCGTGGCAGACAGCCTGCGCAGATCCTCGCCGAGGTTCCGCTGGTCACCAAGCTCCCGCCGCAGCTCAAGCGCGACGCTCAGCGCGCGCTCCGCCTCCTCCCAGCGGTCGAGCAGCGCGTACTCGCCCGCCATGCCTTCGTGCAGCGCCGCCAGGCCCGGCCGGTCAGCTTCGCCGGCGAACCGCAACGCCCGCTCGAACTGGGCCGCCGCCTCGCGATGTGCGCCCAGGCCGGAGGACCGCCGGGCCGCTCCCGGCGCGTGCCGCAGCACAGCAGCGCGGTCCCCCGCGCCGTCGGCGTGGTGCGCGAGCAGCGCTGGATCGGCGTCGCGACGCTGCTCCAGCTCCGCGAGCAGCCGCGCGTGCAGTTCCGCCTTGCGGTGCGGCGCGATCGAGGTCTCCACCGCAATCCGGACCAGCTCGTGCCGGAACCGCAGGCCCGTCCCGTCGGGAACCAGGATCCCGGTCGTCACGCACTCATCGACCGCGGCGAAGGAGCCCGCCAGGACCGACGACAGCAGCGCCCGGTTCACCCGCGTCCCGATCACCGCCGCGGCCTCCACCATCTGGCGGGTGCCCGGACTGGACCGGGCCAGCCGCGCCCCCACCGCGTCGCGGACCGTGGGGGGCACCGATGGCCATCCGCTCGCCAGGATCTCGCTCACGTAGAACGGGTTGCCGCCGGTGACCCGGTAGAGTTCCCCGGCGTCCACGTCCCGGTCCACCGCGAGTGCCCTGACCGCATCCTGTGACAACGGCGGCAGCCGCATCCGCCGGGTGGCGCTCTGGGTGGCGAGGTTGCCGAGGACGACGCGGAGCGGATGATCGTCGCCCAGCTCATCGTCCCGGTAGGTGGCCAGCAGCAGCACGCTCATCCGGCCCAGCCGCCGTCCGAGGAAGCTCAGCAGGTCGATCGTGGCCTCGTCGGCCCAGTGGACGTCCTCGACCACGACCACGGTCAAGGTGCCGGGCGCGTGGATCTCGGCCAGGAAGGCCGCGAACAATCGGTCCCTGTGCGCCCCCTGGCGGCACAGGGCGTCGAGTTCCCCGCCGACCTGTGCACCGATGTCGAACAGCGGGCCCAGCGGACGGGGGGTCAGCAGCCCGTCGCAGGCACCCCACAGCCAGCGGGCACCCTTCGTATGCTGCTGGAACGTCTCCACAAGCGCGGTCTTCCCGATTCCCGACTCGCCCGACACCAGGACCAGCCGACCGTCGCCCAGCCTCGCCGCGCCGGCATACTCGGCCAGCGTGTGCATAAACGACGTCCGCTCCAGCAGCTCCATGACTTGAATTCCCCAGTCCCTAGCAACGATGGTGGCCCGCTCGCGGGCCCGTGGCAAGGCACCGGCCGCCGCCGGGCCGCGACCAGGCCCTGGTCGCCCGGCCTAGGCTGGCGGCGAGCAGACCGGCAGGAGGGGGCGATGGCTGTCGAGGTTGACCAGGCCGTGCCGATGTGGCCGATCAGGCCTTCTCGGTCCGGTCGGCGCAGGTGCGCCGGGCCAGGCAGGCCAGCCGGCGCGCCCGGGACAAGCCACGAGCTGGCGGTGCTGCGGCACGACCAGGTGGCGCCGCTGATCAGGCACCCGAAGCTGCGGCAGGGGAGCAGGCTGTTGCCCGCTCATCACGGCGTCACCTCCGCGCCATCTGCCGGCTGGTGGGCGAACTGGGTGCTCGACAAGGAGGGCGAGGAACACCAGCGGCTGCGCCGACCGCTGAACCCTGCGTTCTCCCGGCGGATCATCGACCGGTTGCGGCCCCGCCCCGGCCGGTGCCCCACCGGCCTGGCCCCGCCATGGCCGCCCTGCGCGGTTCCCTATCGCCCAGAACACCCCCCGTTATGCGCAATGACGGTGGCAAGACCTCTGACTAGAGAACCGTGCATAACGAGTCGGTTATACATGCGGGCACGCCGCTCTGCCGCCGTCTTAGCATGGACCGTCAGCAGGTGGCGGAGGTGGCCTGATGGACCTCAGATCGTCGCCGGGGTGGCTGGTGGTCCTGGTCGGCGTGGCTCTGGCTGTGGTGGCCTGCGGTAGCCAGGCGCCGCCGGTCAGCCAGGGCAAACACGCCGCAGCCGCGGGACCCAAGATCCGCTATGCGGATTTCGGCGGCTACCGGCTGGCTTATGAGTGCGCGGGGACGGGACGGCCCACTGTCATCTTGGAGGCCGGGTACACCGCGTCGGGGATTGACACCTACGGGCCGACGATCCTGCCGGCGCTGGCCCGGCGCAACCGAGTGTGTACCTACGACCGCGCCGGTGACGGGCTCAGTGGTGCCCGCCCGGCCTCCGTCCGCCCACTCACCGGGGCCACGCAGGCAAGGGAACTGCACACCCTGCTTGAGGCGGTCCACGCCGGCCCGCCGTATGTCCTGGTCGGCCACTCCTATGGCGGGATGATCACCCGGGAGTTCGCGGCGCTGTACCGCCACCAGGTGGCCGGGATGGTGCTGCTGGACGCCTCGAGCGAGCCAGAGGTCGCTGTGTATGACCGGCTGCACGCTGGGCCGTGGATCGATGGGACAGTCCAGCCCGCGCCGAACCAGCGGATCGACATCCACGCCACCGTGCACGAGCTCAAACGATCACCGCGGCTGGGCCAGATGCCCCTGATCGTGATCACCGCAGGCATCCTCCAGGACCGCTGCCTGAGAACGGTCCCCGGGCTCGAGGCCAAGGCCCAGACCCGGCTCGCTTCCCTGTCGGCTGACTCCATCCATGTCCTGGACCGCGGGGTCGGTCACCTCATCCCAGCGCTGGACTCGCGGGTCGCCATCGCCGCCGCCCAGGCCGTGCTGTCGGCCGCGGCCGGCGGGCATGCGCTCGCCCCATGCGCACAGGACTTCCGCTCGGTCCCGGCCGCCGAATGCCTGCGCCGCGGACAGCTGGGCCAGCAGCGGATATGACATCCGCTAAGCGGCCATCATCAGCACAACGGCGCTGTTCACGCCGAGCTTTCAAGGACGCGGGGACACTGGCCAGGCTCGTTGGGCCGCTCTGGCCAGCACCTCCGCACATCAAGCACATCCGGTGTCTCCCAGATGCCCGCCGGTGTTGGTTCGGCAGCCCCGATCGACCAGATCTGCGCGCGTCAGCTGATGAGCATCGAGGTCACCCTGGCCGTGCATCACGGCGGTTCTTGGCCATCTTTGGAGCTCACCGTCAGTGACTTCAGCCGGAGTGCCCGGATGTGGCCGGGCGCCGCGGCCCTCGGTCTGGCTCGTTCTGGCCTGCGGTCATGACGTGGTCGCCCACCCTGCGCAGCCGTCCCTGGCGGATGAGGTCGTCCACGAGCGTGTCTGTCCAATACCACTGCCAGGAGAACCAGCGCCGCAGCTCAGGCTCGGGCGCGGCGACTGATGCGCGCACGCCCGCGGCGAGCAGGTCCTTGAGCGCCTGGCTGGGGTTTGTATCTGTCCCGCCGGTCCCCGGGTAGGCCTGGTCCCAGCGCATCAGCTCACTCGAATGCTGGTGTCCTCCGCCGGCGGTCACCTGCAGCGAGCGCGAGATGATCGCGCCGCACCGCTCCAGCGGTGCGCGCAGCGACTTCAGCTCCTGCCGCTTGAGCCCGAG
>Ga0134126_10011559_pt1 | contig 11149 bp, 11 predicted proteins | sample KB31752_FD_96881 | JGI IMG/M metagenome (GOLD analysis project Ga0134126, IMG submission 96881) | Terrestrial soil microbial communities with excess Nitrogen fertilizer from Kellogg Biological Station, Michigan, USA - KB3-175-2 | ecosystem: Environmental > Terrestrial > Soil > Unclassified ... | reverse complement strand
TCGACATCCGGGTAAGGGTAGACGTAATGCAGGCGCACCCACGCTCCAAGCTCGCCTAAGGCGCGCGCAAGATCGATGAACTTCGCGCGCAGGTCCCGATCGCGCCAGCGGCTCGCCGCATATTTGAGATCGACGCCATAGGCGGAGGTATCCTGCGAGATGACCAGCAGTTCCTTCACGCCGGCCGCCACCAGCCGTTCGGCCTCACGCATCACATCAGCGGCCGGCCGCGACACCAGATCGCCGCGCAGCTTCGGGATGATGCAGAAGGTGCAGCGATTATTGCAGCCTTCCGAAATCTTCAAATAGGCATAATGGCGTGGCGTCAGTTTGACGCCTTCCGGCGGCACCAGATCGAGAAAAGGATCGTGCCGCGGCGGCAATGCCTTGTGCACCGCCTCGACCACGGTTTCGTATTGCTGCGGTCCGGTGATCGCCAGCACGTCCGGGTACGCGGCGGAAATGCTCTCCGGTTCCGCGCCCATGCAGCCGGTGACGATGACTTTGCCGTTTTCCTTCAGCGCGCCGCCGATGGCCGAAAGCGATTCCGCCTTGGCGCTGTCGAGAAAACCGCAGGTGTTCACGATGACGAGATCGGAGCCCGCATGCTCGCGCGACAATTCATAGCCCTCGGCGCGCAGGCGCGTGACGATACGTTCCGAATCGACCAGCGCCTTAGGGCAGCCGAGCGACACGAAGCTGATCTTGGGGGCGGAGGGTTCGGGTTTCTTGTCCGGGTCCAGCATCCGGCAGGGAGGTAGAGGCGATTAATGGGGAAAGCAAGGCGTCTCGACCCGTCACGCCGCAGCGCCTAGCTGTTCCGCAGCGTCTCCGCCTCCGCGTAGAACTTCTTCTCCCAGGCCTTCTGGTGGTCGAGCCCCTCGCGGATGAAGGGCGTGAAGATGGCAAGGTGCAAGAGAACCCAGTTCAGGAAGCGAGCCGGCTGGCTGGTCGGCTTGACGAAATCGACGAATAACACCACGCGCGTATGCGGTGTCTTGTTCCAGGCCTCGTGCTCGTAGGCGTCGTCGAAAATCACCGCCTCGCCTTCACGCCAGCGGTAACGGTCGTGCTCGACCCGGATGCCCAGTTGGTTGCGCGGTTCCGGCACGATGAGGCCGAGATGCAGCCGCAGCACGCCGTTATACGGTCCGCGATGCGGCGGAAGATGCTTACCGGGCTCGAGGATGGAAAACATCACCGTAATCAGGCCGGGAATCTTTTGACAGATGCGCCAGGTCTCGGGGCAGAGCGCGATATTCTTTTCGGACCGGAATCCGTAGCCGCACAGCAGAAATGTCTTCCAGCCGCGATCCTGGCTGATGACAGTGGCATCCGTTGCGAGCTCATGAAAGCCGGGCAGGTCGTCCTTGCGTGTGAGTACACGATCGAGCTCGGTGCGGATCGCCGGCCATTCCTTTTCGATGTCGCGAGCCCAAGGGAATACGGCCTTGTCGTAGATCGGCGGATTGCCGACTTTGCTGCATTTGAGATTGAGGCGCTCGGCCGCGGCGACCACTTTCATGAATAGCTGCGTGATCAGGCTCGGCCGTTGCATCGGCTTGATACCGGCGGTGCCGAAGTGCTGGGCGGGGGTGTCGACGGTCATCAGGGGCTCCTCCTCGTAAGAACGCCGCAGGGACGCGGAAGTTCTCGGTGGAAGAGGCGGCATGCGCGCTTGGGCCAACTGGAATACGGCCATCAAGGCGATATCGATTCGAAATCGCCGGGCGAAAGTCGTAAAGTGAGGTTCATGAGACCTGCGATTTTGCTGATCGCTCTGATTTTCGGCACGGTCTTTACAGCCGCGGACGATCCCGCAGCTGCGGCAGATCTCGCGTATCATCGCCACACGATGTCCGTTGCGCACAAGCTGCCGTTCCCGCGCGGCGCGCTCGCGGAATCGGTCTGGGCGTCGGACGTCTGCTGGAAGGGATGTGGTGCGCACACCGCCTGGGACCTCTCAGGCTGCGTCACGCATGACCTGCAAGGCCACTGCCTCAAACATGCCGACGCCGGCGATCGCGCCTGCCAGCGAGCCTGCCGGCTTTACGGCGGTCCGTATTTGCCGATCGAGTGAGCGAGTTTGGGCGGCGATGCAAGGCCATACGCTCGAAACTTATCCACCCATCAACACGCTTAAATCTGTCGCCGACGATCTCTGGATCGTCGATGGGCCGCTCATTCCCTTCGGCTTGCCTGGACTGAAAATGCCGTTTCCGACCCGGATGTCGATCCTGCGCCTCGCGGATGGCGGCTTGTTCGTCCATTCGCCGACGCCGCTCACGCCCGAACTCAAGACGGAGGTAGAAAGAAAAGGGACGCCGCGCTGGATCGTCGGCCCGAACCGCATCCACTACTGGTGGATTCCCGAGTGGGCGACAGCTTTTCCCGATGCCGCGGTCTACTTGGCGCCGCGCATCAAGGAGCAGGCGAAAGGCCGCATCACGGGTGAAACGCAGTTGCTCGATCGTGACAGCGGCTACCCTTGGGACGCCGAACTTGCCACGCTGCCGGTCGCGGGCCGCTATATGACCGAGGTGATTTTCTTCCACCGTGCGAGCCGCACGCTGATCCTGACGGATTTCATCGAGAATTTCGAACAGCGGAAGATCGGATCGGCGCTTTGGCGCTATCTGACCAAGCTCGGCGGCGTGCGCGATCCTGACGGCTCGATGCCGCGCGACATGCGCATGAGCTACGCGAAGCCAGTCGTGCGCGCCGCCGTCGAGAAGATGATCGAATGGAAGCCGGAACGCATCATTTTGGCGCACGGCCGCTGGTATGAATCGAACGGCGCCGCCGAATTGCGCCGCGCGTTTCGCTGGGTGCTGAAAGACTGAGCGTCCAAAACGTGCAGTCGGCCGTATCCCGCCGCGACGCTTCTTGCGGCAGCGGCTAGGCGAGGGTCAGGGGTCCGCGGTACCCTGCAGACGATTCGCGCCCGGCGCAGGGGTAAGTCCATGCAAAAGTTTGACGCCGCCTACGAGTTGTTCGAGCGGTTGGCCGCGCGCGTCATCATGGTCGTGCTCGCCTTTCTCACCTTGTACGCGTTGGTGGCGGCTTGCATCGAACTCGCCACCGATCTTCGCCTAGGAGCGAATTTTGTCGAGAAGGAATTGTTGCAGGGCACGTTCGGCTCGATTCTGACCGTGCTTATTCTCCTGGAGTTCACGCATTCCGTACACACATCCATCAAGCATCGGGGCGCGGTCATCGAGGCGCGATCGATCATCCTCATTGCGGTGATTGTCGTCGCCCGGAAGCTGATCCTGGTCGACTTCGCTACGGCCAGCTGGCAGCAAGTTACCTCCTACGGCGGCATCGCGCTGGCGCTCGGTGTCCTGTTCTGGCTGCTCGGTGCTGACCATCAAAAGCGGAGCGCACCGCCTCCGCCCCAAACGTGAATGCTTTGACGGGACGCCTGTTCGCGGCACAGCCTGCCGAGTGAAGGCAAAGAGGATGGATGTGGCCCTGGAATTGCCTAAGCGGCCAATTTCGGCGCGCTCGAAATTTCCGCGAGGGTGGCTTTTTCCGCATCGCTCACTGGCACGCCGCCAATGCCAAAGAGTCCACCGCCCTCGGAAGCTGCTTCGGCGACGTTCTGGCTTAGTTGATGTAGCCAATTTTTGAATGCTGCCGCGTCACTGGGCGCTTTGGCGTCGAGCACCGCCGCGGCTTGTTGTAAAGTTTGGATGCACAAGGCCTTGACCTCCGGTAACTGCTTGCCGGAAATTTTTTGTTTCACGCCATCTTGTGCGATAGCGCGTCCTCCTGACGTGCTGAAGTCATCGACAACCGCCTTGATTAGGGGGTTGGTCCCGGCGCCCATCCTGGCTTGCGCCAGCGTGCTGCCTCCCGCCAAGCCCTCTTTGATCAAACCGAATAGGCCGCTTGGATCGGCGGCCGTGACGGCCATGCTTGCCATAACGACGCTTTCCAGGAGGAGCTTCCATTCGTCGGGGGTAAAGTTAGCTTTATCAGCCATCGGTCCGTCTCCTTCGCGCGTGTCGATTCTATTGACGTTTCCTCCAGCCGCAGGCGAACTCGCCGACGGCTGGATTGGTTTGCTCAAACCGAAATCACGTGACGATCGTGAGTGCAGACAGTTTCGCTTTAATCGCATCAATTTGCGGCTTCAACACCGCGGACACGCCTGGGATCGCCAAGACGGTATCAAACGACTTATTAAGACCATCCAGGGACGGAGTGATATATGTGCTGAGAGTCTTGCGCTGATCGGCAGACATCTGTCCGCTCAAATTGACCACTCTGTCGAGTTGGCCCGTCACCTGTTGCAGCTTTGGCTGCGCCGATGTAGCGGACGCCGTGTCTTTAACGTCCTGCAACGATGATCGCAGTGTGGCGAGGCTGTCATCGACATGTTTGTTCACATCAAGCCCGGCGACCATCATACTCGGCCGCGCCGTATCATTCGTCGCCGCGCCGGTCGTGGCCGGCGGCGTTTGCTCGACTACACGTTGTTCGGGCTTATTGAAGAAGTACAAGAGCAGCCCAAGGGCGGCTGCACCCGGAAGCGCCCAGTAAAGCCAATTTTGCGAAGAGGAAGTCGCTCTGCGGGCGGCTCGGTAGCCGCTGTCAACGGCGGCCCTGCCGGTGCTGTAAGCTTGTCCGGCCGCCGCACTTGCGTGACCTTGAAGGGAATCGAGCAGCCCCGTGTTTCGAAGCTGATCGCGCAGACCCGGGGGGAGCGCCGCACTGATGTTGTCCTTCTGACCAGCAAATAGATTGGCGACACTGTGAGAATCGATGCCGCCCGATCCCAGTTGCTTGCCGATGACGCCCATTACGATCGGAGCCAACATGCCGAGCATGGAGCTGCCCGCGCCTTGACCGATTCCTGTGAAGTTGCTGATGGCGCTGGTCAGCATATTTTGCTGCCCGCTCCCGAGCAGCGAACTGAGCATTCGCGAGCCTCGATCCGCGAAATCGTTTTGACCGCCGATCATGCGAGTGAGATTGTCAACCGTGCCGGCCTGCTGGCTGGCCGCCTCGGCCAACCTTTGCGCGCCGTTGGGCTGCATGGCGGTTCCGCCGAGCGCGGCCAATAGTGCTGGCACCGCTGCGCCGACGGCCGTCTGAGCGTTACCGCGATCGAGACCAAGTGCCGGCGCGATACGTGCGATCGTGTCAGGCGTTAAAAATTGCATGATGAGAGAGACGAGATTGGCCATAGCAGACTCCCGTTCGGTTTTGACGGAACTCGGCGCGAGCTTCGACCGATCCCGTTTCGGCTCGCTTCGGCCATGGCCGCCAAACGCTAGGAAGGCTCGCCATTGTGTTCAAGTGGACCTAGGTCCAACCTGAATTGCCTGAGATATCGCTGGTGTGAGGAAGATGACGGTTGGGCCACGGATCGACTTGCGCGGCCGGCTGTGGTCGTGCGTGGCGGAAGGGGTGGGATTCGAACCCACGAGAGAACTCGCGCCCTCTGCCGGTTTTCAAGACCGGTGCCTTAAACCGCTCGGCCACCCTTCCAAGCCACGTTGGCATGCGCGAAAGCCTTCGATGTTGCAAGCGCCCCCATTCCGCCGCTGACCGCGCATTAGCCCATGACCAACCGGCCATGGAACCAAATATTTACCACACGCAAACGGTGCTAATTTCCGGTAACGGATCGGCACAGAATCTGCGATAGTGTCCCGGCTTGGGAAATCCGGGGACTGAAGGCGGGATGGGTCTAGTCGGGGGTCATAGGGGGCTGTGCCGTTTTGCGCGACTTCTCAGCGTCGCGGCGGGTGCGATGGCGCTCGCGAATTGTTCCGGCGGCATTGGCAAAATCGATCCTCGCTATGGCGTTGCGGCCAGCGCGCGCGTCGTTGCGCCCGGCGAGCCGGTGCCGAAAGGCGGCGGCGTCTATCACGTCGGCAAGCCCTATGTTGTCGGTGGCCATCTTTACGTTCCGAAAGTCGATCCCGACTACAGCGAGGTGGGCCTTGCCTCCTGGTACGGTGACGACTTCCACGGCCGCTACACGGCCAATGGCGAAATATTCGACAAAAACGCGATCACGGCCGCGCATCCAACACTGCCGCTGCCATCTTATGTGCGGGTGACCAACCTCAAGAACCGCCGCTCGATTGTGGTGCGGGTCAATGACCGCGGCCCCTATGTCGGACATCGCGTCATCGATCTATCGACCAGGACCGCCAAACTTCTGGGCTTCTACGGCCACGGACTTGCCAAGGTGAAAGTCGAATACGTCGGCCGCGCGCCGCTTGCCGGCTCCGACGACCGGAAGCTTCTGGCGACGCTGCGCGAGGGCGTACCCACGGGCGCAAGGTCGGTACGCGTCGCTTCGAACCGGCCCTTCGCGTCAACCTATTTCGACAGCCGCCGGATGACCGAGCTTCCGCCGCCACGGCCTTATGGGCTGGGTGAGGGCGCCCGCGAGCCCTCGATCGACATTCCGACTACCGAGCTTGCGGCAAATGCCCGCCCGCGACCCGAGAAGCCGTTCGTGCAGACTGCGGTTGCAGCGCCGCCGCCAGAGTCGGCGGTGGCTAGTCCGGTGTCGGCCTATGCCTCAATGCGCGACGACGGTCACGCCGGCTTTATGAGCGGACGCGGCCTTTACTGAGCCGCATTTTTTCGTCCAAATTGCCGTCATTGCGGTGCTGCGGGGCCTCCCGGCACGCGTGGCATCCGGAGCTGGTGTGATGGCATTTCCAACATTTCGGCTGGTGTTCTTGATCGCGGCCGCGGCCTTCATTGTCGGCCTGGTGGCGCCAGCCCGCGCCGCCGACAAGAAGGAAGAGCCCAAAATTGATGCTCCGCACGCCATCCTGATCGAAGCCGAGCAGGGCAGCGTGCTTTACGAGCATAACCCCGATCAGCTCATCTATCCGGCAAGCCTCGCCAAATTGATGACCGCGGAATACGTGTTTCACCTGCTGCGCGAGGGAAAAATCAAGCTCAGCGACGAGTACACCGTCAGCGAGGACGCCTGGCGCCGGGGCGGGGCGCCCTCACGCAGCTCCACCATGTTCGCCAAGCTGCACAGCCAAATCAGCGTTGACGACCTGCTGCACGGCGTGATCATCCAATCGGCGAACGATGCCTGCATCGTGCTCGCCGAAGCGATCGCCGGTAACGAATTGGAGTTCGGCGACAGGCTCACCAAACGCGCACGAGAGATCGGCCTCGCCAAATCAACCTTCACCAATTCGAACGGACTTCCCGATCCGGGCGAGCAGGTGACCACCCGCGAGCTCGCCTTGCTGGCGCGTTACATCATCCTGCACTATCCGAAGTTCTACCCGCTGTTCGGTCAGCGCGATTTCACCTGGAACAACATCAACCAGCGCAACCGCAATCCGCTGCTCGGCATGAGCATCGGCGCCGACGGTCTCAAGACCGGGTTCACCAAGGAAGCCGGCTATGGCTTGGTCGGGTCGGCCGTGGTGAACGGCATGCGGTTGATTGTGGTGGTCAATGGAGAAAAGACCGCCAAGGAACGTGCCGAGGACGCCAAGAAGCTGCTTGAATGGGGCTTCCGTAACTTCGAGCCGCGCATCCTGTTCGCGTCAGGCCAGACGATCGGCAGCGCCAAGGTGTTCGGCGGCGCTGAGGGCCATGTGCCGCTGGTCGCCAAGGCGCCGGTGAGGGTCATGGTGCCGAAGAACGGCGATGCCCGGCTTATCGCACGGATCGTCTATACCGGGCCCGTGCCCGCGCCGGTTGCAAAAGGCCAGCAGATCGGAAAGGTAAAGGTCTGGCGCAACGACAACGTCGTGCTGGAAATGCCGCTCCAGGCAGCGGCTCCGGTTACCAAGGGGAACCTTTCGCAGCGGGCCTTCGACGCTGTGTCCGAACTGGTGATCGCGCTGTTTCGCGCCGGTGCTCAGCGGTTATGATGGCTTCACTGCCATCATCCGATGGGATTGCAAGCAGAGGCCGGCCTTGCGCGGACAATTCATCAGCTTTGAGGGCGGAGAAGGCAGCGGCAAGTCCAGCCATGCGGCGGCACTCGCCGAGCGTCTGACCGAGCGGGCGATCGAGGTCGTGCTCACGCGAGAGCCCGGCGGATCGCCCGGGGCTGAAGTCATCCGCCACATTCTGCTGTCCGGTATGGCCAAACCCCTCGGGCCCGAGACGGAGGCCATTTTGTTCGCGGCGGCGCGCGACGATCACGTGCGCAATGTGATCCGCCCGGCGCTCGTGGATGGCAAATGGGTGGTGTGCGACCGCTTCATCGACTCAACTCGCGTATATCAGGGCGTGCTCGGAAAGGTGGACGGCAAGCTGATCCGAAGCCTCGAGCGCATTACGGTCGGCGCTGCCATGCCGGATCTCACCTTCATCCTGGACGTGCCGGCAACCGTCGGCCTTGCACGCGCCAAACACCGGCGCGGAGCAAGCGCAGCCGATCGTTTCGAAGGCGAGTCGGTCGAATTCCATGAAGATCTGCGACGCGCCTACCGTGCGCTCGCAGCCGAAGAGCCACGCCGCATCCATCTCATCGATGGCCGCCCGCCACGCGAGATTGTAGCAGAACGCATCTGGGAGATCGTCGAGCAGCGTCTGCTGGGCGGGACCACGAAAACCGCGGAGACGGCCTCCCCGTGAGCGGCAAGAACGAGGCGGACCACGACAACCTGCTGCCGCGCGAGACGAGCGTGCTGTTCGGCCATGCCGATGCCGAACAAGCCTTGCTCGCGAGCTACAAGAACGGCCGCATCCCGCATGCCTGGCTGATCGGGGGCTCGCCCAGCATCGGCAAGGCGACGCTTGCCTACAGGTTGGCGCGATTCGTGTTCGCTCATCCCGATCCGAAGAGCCCCGAGGTGCAGGCGGCGACTTCGCTCGCCATCGATCCCGAACATCCGGTGGCGCGGCGCATCGCCGCGCAGGCGCAGAACGATCTCCTGGTACTTGAGCGCGTGGTCAACGAAAAAACGGGCAAGCTCTTCACCGCAATCCGTGTCGAGGATGTGCGGCGCACTGTTTCCTTTTTCGGCTCGACCGCAAGCGAGGGCGGCTGGCGCATCGCCATCGTCGACGTAATCGATGATCTCCAGAGCGAGGGCGCCAACGCGCTGCTCAAGGTTTTGGAGGAGCCGCCCCGGCGCACGTTGTTACTTCTGCTCAGCCATTCGCCGGGGCGCGAATTGCCGACCATCCGCTCACGCTGCCGGCGGCTATTACTGCGCCCCCTCGATAGGGCCGATGTTGCGCGCGCCGCCGCCATCGCGACAGGCCGTGACGAGGAGGATCCCGAGCTTCTGGAAGCCGCGAGCGCCGCCGGCGGTAGTGTCGGGCGCGCCTTGGCGCTGCTCGACGGCGCGGCACTTGCCATGCGTCAACGCGTGGTCGATTTACTCGCGCAGTTACCCGATCCCGACGTTCGCGCGCTGCATTCGCTGGGCGATGCGATTGGCGGAACCGATCCGCAGACACTCGCGAACTTCATGGACCTGGTGAACAGTTGGCTCGCCGAGCAACTCGCCGGCGAGACCCGGCCGCTTTCGCAAATGGTGAAGGTTTCGGATGCCTGGGAAAAGGTCAACCGCGTCGCGCGCGATGCGGAAGCCTACAATCTCGACCGCAAACCCCTGGTGTTTGCCGTGTTCGAGACGCTGGCTGAAGCGGTTCGACAGTGAAGGTTATTTCGCCAGGCGCCGGCGCAGCGGCCCAGACGGCCCTTTGCGTGTTTCGCGGCGCAAACTGGCGCCGGCCCGGTGCATAATCGCGGCTGGAAGCTCGCCGAGCGCCGGCATCGGATCGTCGGCCGCGAAATTCGCAAACGTAAGCGGCATACCGAACGACCTTAGGTAGTCGCGCAGCCGCAGCGTCCCGCCTGCCAGTTCCTGCCACGCCGCAAGTACGTCACGGCTCCCATGCATCCAGGCGACGCCCGATCGCGCACGGCACGATGCGATTTCATCACCGAGCGACTGGCGGAAGGCAAGATACGGGAAATCGGCGCCCGCAAGCGCTCCCAGTCCGCACCACGTCCAGAATCGTCCGTTCACGTCGAGCAGCTTGTATTGCCGTTCGCGCGCGTCGTATTTGAACTCGACCTCGGCGACACCCGTATAGCCAAGCGAGGCGAGAAATCGCGTGGCCAGCGCCTCCACCTCGGGTTCTTCGATGGTTTCGACGAAGGTGCTGGAACGTCCGAAATCGATCGGGTGCTGCCGCGTACGCCGCGCAACTAACGAGACGATGGGTTGGCCATCTTTCCAAAGGCCCGCATAGGAAAACTGCGCCGAGCCGGTGCCGGGGATCCACTCCTGGACGATCACAGCGTCAGCGCCGACGAGATTGGCGGCCCGCTGAAACAGGGTGAGGAGCTCGCGGCGATCCTCGGCTTTCCAAGCCTTGGCCTGGGTAAAGACATCGGCTCCTTTGCGGTAGGCGGGCTTGAGGATCACCGGAAAACGGCAATCGAGGAGCGCCACTTCATCGAGACTTTGCGGCTGAAAACTGTGCGGGAAATCGATGCCCAATTCGGCTGCGCGTTGATAGGTGAGGCGCTTATCGTACAGCCAGCGCACGACGTCCCAATCAGGCGTCGCTACGCGGAAATGCGCTGACAGCGCCGCACGGCTTTGCGCGATCAACCGCATGTCCTGGTCGCCGGTAGCGATCAGCACCCATCCATTCAACCCGTTACTCTCGGCGACGTCGATGATCGATCGGACGGCATCCGGGTGCTCTGCACCGGGCCAATCGAAGGCTCGTTTTACATAGCGGGACAATTTCGGAATGGGATGGTTGGCCATCAGCCAGACCGGAATGCCCTTCCGGCCGATGCTGCGCGCTACGCCAATGCTGACGTGCGCGCCGCCGACGATCAGCGCTCCGGGGGAGGCCGACGCCCACTTATTCATGGAATGATTACTCGCGCTCGACGGCCAGCGATAAGGGCGAGAAGCGATCTTTTGCCGTCCGTCGCGTCATACGAGCCTCTCGCCGGATGACACGCGTAACGTTGCGCGCGGCAAAGCCGGCGCCGGCGATAAAACGCAGAAGCGGACCGTAGCTTCCGACTGCGGAAGCACCGACGAAATGCAAGCCCGGCACGCTAGACTTAAATCCATCCGATAACACCGGCAGCCCGCCGTGATGTTGGATGCGCGCGCGCAGCACCGGATTGAGAATGTGCATGCGAGCTACATCGGTG
>Ga0134126_10011558_pt1 | contig 11150 bp, 9 predicted proteins | sample KB31752_FD_96881 | JGI IMG/M metagenome (GOLD analysis project Ga0134126, IMG submission 96881) | Terrestrial soil microbial communities with excess Nitrogen fertilizer from Kellogg Biological Station, Michigan, USA - KB3-175-2 | ecosystem: Environmental > Terrestrial > Soil > Unclassified ... | reverse complement strand
GAGCGCCGCGCCGTTCGCCCGGCGGCGACACGTTCCGAATCCCGGCGGACGTGACGCAAGAGGAGCGCGTCGAGGGGCTGCCGATCGGGACCCGCGGCGGCACGTTGATTCCTTACACGTTTCCGCGGGATGGCGAATACGAAATCCAGATCCGATTGACGCGGGATCGGAACGACGAAGTCGAGGGCTTGCACGAGTCCCATGAGGTCGTCGTGCTGCTCGACCGCGAGCGCGTGGCGTCGTTCACGGTCGCGCCGCCGAAGGACAGGAATTTCGACAAGGTGGACCAGCATTTGAAGGCGCGCATTCCGGCGAAGGCCGGCCCGCATCAACTCGGGATCACGTTCGTGAAGAATCCGTCGGAGTTGCTGCAAACGAAACGCCAGCCTTATCAGGCGCACTTCAATCTGCACCGGCATCCGCGCATCGGCCCGGCCATCTACCAGGTTTCGATCAACGGCCCCTACGAGTCCACGGGACCGGGAGACACGCCGAGCAGGCGGCGGATTTTCGTTTCCAGGCCGGCAAAACCGGAGGAAGAGGAACCCTGCGCAAAGCAAATCCTGTCCACGCTGATGCGCCGCGCCTACCGTCGGCCGGTGACCGACGCCGATCTGGGAAAGCCCCTGGAATTTTATCGGAAGACGCGGGCGAAAGAAGGCTTCGAAGCCGGAATCGAGACGGCCTTGAGCGCGGTGCTCGCGAGTCCGGAGTTCCTGTTCCGTGTCGAACAGGACCCTGCCGGTTTGCCGGCGCACACTGCGTACCGGCTCGGCGACCTCGAACTCGCGTCGCGCCTCTCCTTTTTTCTGTGGAGCAGCATCCCGGATGATGAACTGCTCGATACGGCGATTCGCGGCGAGTTGCACAAGCCGAAGGTGCTGGAGAAGCAGGTGCGACGCATGTTGGCGGACGATCGTTCGCGAAATCTGGTGAACAATTTCGCCGAGCAATGGCTTTACTTGCGCAATCTGGAATCGTTGACGCCGGACCTGCGCCTGTTCCCCGACTTCGATGACAATCTGCGCCAGGCGTTCCGCCAGGAAACCGAACTCTTTTTTGAAAGCGTGATGCGCGAGGACCGCAGCGTGCTCGACCTGCTGAAGGCGGACTACACGTATTTGAACGAACGTCTCGCGAAACACTACGGAATCCAGAATGTCTATGGCAGCCGCTTTCGTCGCGTCGCGCTGGAGAAGGACAGCGAACGCGGCGGCCTGCTGCGGCAGGGCAGCATTCTGACCGTGACGTCCTATGCCACGCGCACCTCGCCGGTGATTCGCGGCAAATGGATTCTCACCAACATTCTTGGGACCCCGCCGCCACCGCCGCTGCCGAACGTGCCCGCGCTGAAGGACAACACGATCTCGGCGACGCTTTCGGTGCGCGAGCGGCTGGCCGAACATCGCGCGAACGCGCAGTGCGCGAGCTGCCATAACCTGATGGACCCGGCCGGCTTTGCGCTGGAGAATTTTGACGCGGTCGGTCGCTGGCGGACGTTTGAAGAAGGCCGGCCGATCGACGCCTCGGGCGGCCTCCCCGATGGCAGCAAGTTCACCGGCGTGTCCGGACTCGAACAAGGTTTGCTGCATCGCCCGGAGATTTTTGTCGGGACTCTGACGGAAAAACTTCTGACCTTCGCGCTGGGTCGCGGCGTCGAATACTACGACGCCCCGGCGGTCCGCCGGATTGTGCGCCAGGCGAAAGCAGATGACTTTCGCTTTTCATCGATTATCCTTGGAATTGTGAACAGCACGCCGTTTACGATGAGGAGGACTTCACCGTGAGTCGCCTCACATCAGCAGCGGACCTTAGTCGCGATGGCGTACGAGCGTTCCAGGTGGAACAGGCCGCCGGTCCATTATGCCGGGCTACCAGCACGGCAGCCGGGCGCGTTCGGCGACCATTACCATTGTGTCGTCCCGGCTGCTCACGCACTCAGATCGACGGCAAGTTGCCGCCGAAGACGGCCAAGTTGGCCGTTCCACCCGGACCAAAGACACTGCCATTGCTGAAACTGAACGCTTCGAGTGGTGTTACGCATCCGAGAATCGATTTCACAACCGCTCGCAAATCCAACCAAACCCCAACCATGAGGTCAGTATGAGTTTCATCACGAAAACAGCCATGCCCCGCCGCACGTTTCTGCGCGGCATGGGACTTACCCTGGGACTGCCGTTGCTCGAAGCGATGGTTCCGGCGGCAACTCCTTTGGTCAAAACCGCGGCCAACCCGGTGCGCCGGCTGGGCTTCGTCTTCATGCCAATGGGCTGCGACATCACGCGCTGGACTCCGTCCGGCGAAAAGCTGGACGCGCTTACGCCGATTCTCAGTTCGCTGGAGCCGGTCAAGGAACACGTCACCGCGATCACGAATCTCGAATTGCAGAACGCCTACCCCGGCAGCCACGCCACGTCCAATTCGGCGTTCCTGAGCGCGGCCAAGGCAAAGTTGACCGAGAGCACCGATTATTATCTGGGAACCACCGTCGATCAGATCGCCACCCAGCACATCGGCCAGGAGACGCAGTTGCCCTCACTGGAACTGGCGATGGATTTGATGCAAGTGGTCGGTCAGTGCGACAACGGTTACGCCTGCGTTTATCAGAATAATCTTTCGTGGTCGTCACCGACGACGCCGCTGCCGGCGGAGGCGCATCCGCGGATTGTTTTTGAAAACCTGTTCGGCGAGGGTGGAAGCGTCGCCGAACGCCGCGCCGCGCTCCAAAAAAAGGCGAGCCTCCTCGACTGGTTCAACGAAGACATCGCCCGCCTTCAACACAGGCTGGGGCCGGACGATCGCGCCAGGGTGAGTCAATATCTCGACAGCGTCCGCGAAGTCGAGCGTCGGATTCAGAAGGCCGAGGCCGACGCCGCGGACAATCCGCTGCCGGACCTGGACCGGCCGGTGGGCGTGCCGGCCGCCTACGCCGATCACGCGCGATTGATGTTCGATTTGCAATTGCTGGCGTTGCAGGGCGACGTGACGCGCATCATCACCTTCCAGCTCGCGCGCGAAACGAGCAATCGCACCTACCCGGAGATCGGGGTGCCCGATCCGCACCATCCGCTCTCGCACCACGGCAACGACCCGGACAAGATCGCGCGCATGGCGAAGATCAACGCGTTCCACGTGTCGCTGTTCGCGGAGTTTCTCGGGAAACTGAAGGCGACGCCGGAAGGGAATGGCACGTTGCTCGATCATTCGCTTTATCTTTACGGCAGCGGCATTGGCAATCCCAACGTGCATGACCACACAAACCTGCCGATCCTGGTCGCCGGCGGCACCGCGGTCGGAATGAAAGGCAACCGCCATATCAGGTATGAAAAGCCGAAGCCCCTGGCCAATCTCCACCTGACGCTCCTCGACAAAGTGGGCGTGCACCTCGACAAGTTTGCCGACAGCAACGGGAAGGTGGATGAGCTGTTTGAGCCGCTGGCGGTTTGAACGGACGATTAACCCGGACATCCATGCATGCAGTGCTCAGGTCTAATTCAGGCGAAGCCGAGATCGGCATCCAGTTTGGAGCTGCCACGGAGTACGCCCACGATCCTGGATTCGAGTCGCGCCTTGAGCTAAAAGGATGTCATTGGGATGGCGATCATACGTTCCCATTTTCAACCACGATAGATGGCCTTTGGCTGAGGGCCGACGATCTCGAAGCACTCCGTGATCACATCGCAAAATGGGTCAGTCTCCCAATGAATGAGTTGGTCTCGGATGGACTGACGAGATGTTTTCAGTTGGCGCGTCTGCCGGGTCAGCGCCTTTCGGTGCAATTCGGGCCGCGCTCGGATCTCGTTTCAGGCCCGAACCCGGTCGTTTCGATTGTTTTCTCTGCAGGCAAGCTTAGCGGTGAGTTTCACTTTGTGACGGATCAGTCCTGCCTCAACCTGTTTGCGCACGAATTGCAAGCGTCATTGCTTTGAGCACATGAAACAATCCCTTAGACGTCTGCTTTTGGCGATTCTGCCGCTGGCGGTCACCTCATCAGCACTCGGCGCTGATTCCCGCTTGGCCGACGCCGCCGAGAAATCAGATCGCGCAGCCATCCGCACGCTCCTTAAACAACACGTCGATGCGAACGCGCCCCAGGCGGACGGCATGACGGCGTTGCATTGGGCGGCGTACAAAGACGATCTCGAAACGGCGAAGTTGCTGTTGAAAGCGGGTGCCGACGCGAAGGCGACGAACGGTTACGGCATCACCGCCCTCTCGATGGCTTGCGTGAACGGAGACACCGAATTGGTGGAGTCGCTGCTTGCGGCCGGCGCGGACCCGAACACCGCTCTACACGGCGGTGAAACCGTGCTGATGACCGCCGCGCGCACCGGCAAGCCCGGGCCGGTCAAAGCGCTGCTTAAGCGCGGCGCAGACGTGAGCGCGAAGGAACGTCGCGGACAAACGGCGCTCATGTGGGCCGCCTCAGAAGGTCATACCGAAGTCGTCGAACTGCTGCTCAAAGCCGGCGCGGACATCCACGCGACGCTGCCGGACTCCGGTTTCACTCCCTTTTTCTTCGCCGTGCGCGAAGGTCGGACCGGTGTCGTTCGCGCCTTGTTGAAGGCGGGCGCGGACGTGAACGAAACGATGCAGCCGAAGAAACCAAACGGCAAGGGTCCAAGGAAAGGAACCAGCGCGTTGATCCTGGCGGTCGAGAACGGTCACTTCGAGCTGGCGGTCGAGTTGCTCGAAGCAGGCGCGGATCCGAACGATCAGCGTTCGGGTTTCACCGCGCTTCACGCGCTGACCTGGGTCCGCAAACCGAATCGCGGCGATGGCGACGACGGGGACCCGCCTCCCATTGGGTCCGGAAATCTCAGCAGTCTTCAGTTCGTGAAGGAACTCGTGAAACGCGGTGGGGATGTAAATGCGCGCCTGAAGACCGGCAGAGGCGGACCAGGTCTTTACACGAAACTCGGCGCCACACCTTTTTTAATGGCGGCCGGGACCGATGATGTCGCGCTCATGCGTCTGCTGGTCGAGTTGGGTGCCGACCCATTGCTGGGGAACGCGGACAACTGCACGCCGCTAATCGCCGCGTGCGGAGTCGGGATCGGCGGAGCGGAGGCGGATGAAGTCGCCGGAACAGAGCCGGAAGTGCTCGAAACGGTGCAACTGCTTTTGAAACTCGGCGCGGATGTCAATGCGGTCGATGGCAACGGGGAAACGGCCATGCACGGCGCGGCCTACAAAAACATGCCGAAGGCGATTCAGTTCCTTGCCGATCATGGCACGAAAATCGAAGTCTGGAACAAAAAGAACAAATGGGGTTGGACGCCATTATTGATCGCGGAAGGCCATCGTCCAGGAAACTTCAAACCTTCGGCCGAAACCATCGCCGCGCTCCATCGCGTGATGCTGGCCGCAGGCGTAACGCCGCCCGCGGATTCGAAACCGGTCACTGCCGAGGCGCGCCAGGATTATCCCGCCGACACAGCGAAGAAGCCCGCGCGTTGACGTGTGTTGACCTACTGAAACAACTGCGGCGCGAATTCGTTGAGGTAATTGCGCCAGTTAATCCACGTGTGCGCGCCTTCGGTCTCCTTGAATTGCACATCGAAACCATGCTTCTTGAACATCTCGACCGTCGCCCGTGAAGTGGCGATCAGGAAATCGTCCTTCCCGGTGGCGAACCAGAACAGTTTGAGTCCCTTCTTCAATTTTGCGTCGTCAAGGATCGCCTTGTGCTGTTCCTCGAAGCTCGGACCTTGTGGCGCGCCGCCCGGTCCGCCGCCGGTAATTCCAAAAATCCCCGAACTGTAAACGCCGAGATAAGCGAACTTGTCGAGATGAGGAATTCCGATGTTCAGCGTCTGTCCGCCTCCCATCGAAAGTCCGGCAATAGCGCGATGCTGCCGATCGGTGTAAACCCGATAGTGCTTCTCCACGTGCGGCATGATGTCGCTCACAAAATCCTGCGCGAACTCGTCAACCGTGGACCGCGGCCCGCCGAACCGGAACGCGCTGGTGTGCCCGGCAGGCATCACGACCACCATGGGCTTGGCCTTCCCCGCGGCGATGAGATTGTCGAGAATGAAGCCCGCGCGGCCGACCGAGGTCCAGGCTTCATCACAATCACCGGCTCCGTGCAACAGGTAGAAGACGGGGAACTTGCCCTTGCCCGATTCGTATCCGGGCGGCGTGTAAACGTGCATCCGTCGAAACCTCTTCAACGCCGTCGAGTAATAGGTCACGGCGGAAACCGCCCCGTGGGGAACATCCTTCGTGTCCATGAAGTCTGCGCCCGGCACATGCACCAGACTCCAGATGTTGTTGTTGGATTCGCTGATGTTGGAACTGCGCGGATCAATCACTGAAACGCCGTCCACGTTGAAGTTGTATCGGTAGGCGCCCGGCTCGATGGGGCCAAGCGTGACTTCCCAGACGCCGTTGGTTCCTTTCGTCATGGCAGCGCCCTGGCCGTTTCCCGGAATATCGCCGCCGCTGAGTCGCACGGCCTCCGCCTTCGGGGCAAGGATGCGAAACGTGACGCGCCGGTCGGCAGAGACCTCGGGTGACACTACCTGCGGGCCCTGGGGGCCGCCGCGCTGCGCCTTTGCGGAGAAAGGGGCCGTGAGCATTGCCAGCATCGCAACCGCAAGGACGGAAACGTTCATTCTTTGGGTATTCATGGTTACGATAGCGACAATCGCCGTGTCTCCGCGGTTACACAAAAACCTGAACCAACCAAGCGAGAGCATTTCAAGGAGGTTCCCGTCCAACCCTGCCAGCAATGACCATATGACCCCTGAGAAAGGACCCATTATGAAATTGCGAGCAAAATGGATGGCTTTCCTGTGCGCGACTCTCGTGCCGGTTGCAGCGTTCGCCTTGAGCCGCCCCATCGGGCGGGACATCGAGTTACCCAAGGACTACGACCCGGGGAAAGCAGAGGCGATCCGGAAAGTCGTCCGGGATGAAAAATTCCGGTTCGTTGACGGAATAGTCAGTTACTGGCCGCCGGACTGGGGCACGCGGTTGAGTTTTGAAGGCGACGCCGCGTCGCTCAACGAATTCTTCGCCGAACTGCGCAGGCTCGACGGAATCGGCCTTCGCCTGATTCTCTATCGGGGCCGGAACGACGAGCTCCGCCGTGACAGCGCCTGGCAACTCGATTATTCACACGCGCGACCGGACCAACTGACCCTTTACCTCAATCTCAATTCAACCAATCTCGATTTCTACAAGGTCACGTTTCCGGAATGGCCGGCGAAATAAGCCATGCCGCCCGCGCCCGCTGCGCCGTCAATCACGAGCGTTGTCGAGCCCCAGACGGACAATTCGCGCGATCAATTGCGGATAGGGGAGGTTTGCCTTGAGGGCGGACTGCGCAAAGTCCTCGTCTTCGGCAAGGATGGGATTCGGGTTGGCTTCGATGAAATAGACCTCGTTGTTAGGAGTAAGGCGGAGGTCGAGGCGCGCATAGCCGTCGATGGTGAGCAGATGGTAGATCCGTTTGCAGATCTGTTCGATGCGGACGGCAACGGTGGAATCAATGTCTTCGGCAAAACGGTTTTGCAGTCCCCACCGCCTGCGGTACTCCTCATCCCACTTCGCCTTGTAGGTGGCGATCTTCGGCTCGTCAGGCGGCACCTCCTTGAATACGAGTTCGCGGATGGGAAGAGCCTGGAGCCGGTGGTTGCCGAGAATGCTGACGTACAGCTCGCGGCCTTCGATGTATTCCTCGGCGATGGCGTCATTGTCGTATTTCTCGTGAATGAACTGCACGCGCTCCTTGAATTGCTCGTCCGTCTCGACGAAGGACGCCTGCGAAATTCCGTAAGAAGCCTCCTCCTTCAACGGTTTCACCAGGATGGGAAACCTGAGCCGTTTGGGGCGCGCAAAACGTTTGCCGCGCGCGAGGGTCACGAAATCCGGTGTGTGGATGCGATGGTAACTGAGGATCTTCTTGGAAATGCCCTTGTGCTTGCAGAGCGTGAGCCCGGTGGAGCCGCAGCCCGTGAACGGCAGACCCTGCATTTCGAGAAACGATGCAATGTTCTGGTCGAACGCGCGGTTGTTCTTGAACTGGTCGGCGAGGTTGAAGATGAGGTCCGGCTCGAAGCTCTGCAGTTTCTGCCGCACCAGATCGAGATCATCGAAGATGGCAAGATGCCCGGTGGTGTGACCGAGTTCGGCCAGCGCCTTCAGGACGTTCGCCTCCGTCTTCCAATCCTCGGTCTTGAGTTCCGCGCTCAGGTCCTGATCGACGGCAGTCGGTGCGATGGCGTCAAACAACGCGAGAACTTTGAGCTTCTTTTTCACGGTTACTTGGTGCGCTTGAATTTGCCGGTGAACAGATAGTTCATCACCAGCGTGGTGGCGTAGGCGGACACCTGCAGGTTCTGCTGGAGATCGTCGTTTTTGACATGAAGGTCGAGCTGATCGCAACGATCAATCAGCCGCACCAGCAGCTTGTTGACGCGATATTTCTTTTCGTTGGTCCACTGACAGACTGAGTCCATCAACTGCCGGCGATGCCGGCGCAACCACGCGGACGCCTTCAGGCGGCCCGCGACGTCGGGCCCGGCGGCAAAAAGTTGTTTCAGGTCGTTGTCGTAGAAATCAGGATAGGAGTCCTCGTACTGTTTGCGTTTTCGCGCGTAGTAGGTTTTGAGTTTGATGTTGAGACAGTCGTGGTCCGCCACGCGGTAGCCGGGCTGATGAACGGGAGATTTGCCGGCAAGCGAGCGCATCAACTCGTCGAGATATTCCAGCTTCTGCAATGCCTTCCAGCCCTTGTAACGCCCGCGCCAGTCGAGTTCCGGCGTAAGCCAGACGGCGAAAGTCTCGGCGAAATCCTCGTCAGGATGGCTTTGCGCGTACCAATCGTCCAGATGCACAACGTAGGAACGGCTGTAAGGACGCGGTCGGTAGAATTCCGGCGTTTCCTCCGCGGATGTCAGGCCAAACGCGCGCTGCCATTTTTTTTTGCGGAAGAGTTGGTAGGCGTAGGCGTAGGCATGGGCGGCTTCGTGCCGGATCAGTTTCATGAACCAGTCCGGGGTTTCCCCTTCGACTTCCAGCATCATGCTGCGCTCGAGGTTCCTGAGGCGGTCGTGCGCGAGAAAAAATGGAACGAAGATCGCCGGGATGCCGACCGGCACAAACCATTCGTCACCCACGTGGCAAGGCGGGTGGAAAATAAGGCCTTTCTGCGAAAGCTCGCCGTAAAGCCGTTGAATGAGCGGTTGGAGTTCCGTGCCGTCGAGCTTCAGTCCAAGTTGGGAGATTCTCTTCTCCAGCAACTCGTCGTCGCTGAGGCAGACCCAGTCCGCGGCTTCCATGAAACAAACCGTATCACGCGGGCCGCGGCGCGGGCAAGCCCGTCACGGGATTTTGCTTGCCCGCGGACGAAGCCCACCCATCCTGTCGCCGTGAACGCGCGTATCGCCGTGCTTTGCCTGTTCCTTGCGGGAATGGTCAGGGACAGTCTGGCGGAAGTGTTGATCGTGGCCGACGAATTTCCAGCCATGGAAGTGGTCGCCGCGCGGTTGAAAAGCGAGGAGCACATCGACAGCAGGTTGGTGAGTCAGACCGGGCTTCCGACACTTTTGACGCCGTTCGAGGCGGTGGTCGTTTATATCCACGGCGCGCTTTCGGAGACGGCCGAAGATGCATTCATAGGCTACGCGAACGCCGGAGGAAACCTCGTGCTGCTGCATCATTCCATCAGCTCCGGCAAACGGAGCAACCGGCGCTGGTTTTCGTTTCTGGGCGTCGCGCTGCCCGAAGGCGGCCTCGACCGGGGCGGATACAAGTGGATCGAACCGGCCGCGTTCGATCTGGTGAATCTGGCCCCGGCGCATTTTATCATGACGAACCGCGTCACCTATCCGTTGAACGTTTCCTATACGAGCACGAACACGCCGGGCGTCAGCAGCCTGCCCGCGTTCCGGCTGGAACATTCCGAGGTTTACTTGAACCATGTCCTGGCCGGCCCGCGCACCGTGCTGATGGGACTCAAATACCGGGATGAAAAAACCGGCGTGGTTTACGTGCAGGACGACGCCGGCTGGACAAAACCGGCCGGGAAGGGCCGGATCGTCTATCTGATGCCGGGCCATCGCAAAGAGGACTTCGAAAACCCTGCTTACGCGAGGATCGTCCTGAACGCCGTGATCTACCGCCCGTGAAACCGCGCTATAATGACGACTCGCGCCGGACGCGGGACCTGACCATCCTTCCACTGTGAACGTCATCGCACTCCAATTCGACATCGCCTGGGAAAACAAGGCAGCGAACTTCGACAAGGTTCGCCGTCTGCTGGCGAAAGCGGCGCCCGAAAAGGATTCACTCGCTGTGCTGCCCGAAATGTTTGCCACCGGATTCACCATGAACACTGGTGCGATGGCCGAAGCGTATGGCGAAGAAACGGAACAGTTTCTCGCGACCACGGCAAAGGAGTTCGGCGTCTGCCTCATCGGCGGCGCGCCGATGCGGGGTCGCGATGGCAAGGCGCGCAACAAATCGCTGGCGTTTTCACCGACGGGCGAGTTGCTGGCGTTTTACGCCAAGATGCGCCCGTTCACGCCCGGTGGTGAATCGAAGGCCTACGCCGCGGGCGAACGGCCGACGGTGTTTGACTGGCAGGGATGGAAGGTTGCCATGTTCGTCTGTTACGACCTGCGGTTCCCCGAGATTTTTCGCGAGGCAACGGCCTCGCATCAGCCGCATCTGTTCACGGTCATTGCCAACTGGCCGGTGAAACGCACCCACCACTGGACGCGACTGCTCCAGGCCCGCGCCATCGAGAACCAGGCTTATGTCGTCGGCGTGAATCGCGCCGGGACCGACCCGCAATACGTTTACAATGGACGCTCGGCGATTGTGGATTACCACGGTGAGATTCTGGCGGACGCCGCGGATCGCGAGGATTGCATCAGCAGTCGACTGGATTTCGACGCGCTGGAGAAGTATCGGACCGACGTGCCGTTTCTGGCCGACTTGCGGTGGTGAGCGTTGAGCGAAGGCGGTGATCGGGCGAGAGCACCGCCTTGCCAAATTCACCAAAGCCCGGTCAAAGAATCGATCCGGTTAGTCCGCACGAACAGGCCTCTGCCCGCACTTGACTCTTCAACATCCGAGGGGTTGTTGCTAGCGCGAAGGGCGCTCGGTAAAAGCGTTGCGGAATTGTTGCCGGGCAG
>Ga0134126_10011557_pt1 | contig 11150 bp, 7 predicted proteins | sample KB31752_FD_96881 | JGI IMG/M metagenome (GOLD analysis project Ga0134126, IMG submission 96881) | Terrestrial soil microbial communities with excess Nitrogen fertilizer from Kellogg Biological Station, Michigan, USA - KB3-175-2 | ecosystem: Environmental > Terrestrial > Soil > Unclassified ... | reverse complement strand
TCCGTAAGCTTCTCGCGTGGCGATCTGCGCGTCAGCTTTGTAGCTGGGCGCCGGCGGCTCGGGAAATTCGGGCGGTTCGGGCAGCTCCGTGCGCGCGTAAGAACGTCCCGGATCCGCAGGCAAGTCGATCGGACCGCCCAGCTCCGCTACAGCTTTCTCGAGTTGCTCCTTGGAAAGCGCTTTTCCGTGCCAGCCATCTTTATCTGCTAAAAAGCTGATTCCGTGCCCTTTTATCGTTCGCGCGACGATCGCTTGCGGACGCCTCTTGGCCGATGTAGCGCGGTCGAGCGCCGCGATGACCGCGGGCACATCATGTCCATCAATCACCTGCGTGTCCCAGCCCTGCGCCTCGAATTTTTTCCGGTAAATTTCCATATCGTGCCGGTACATCGTGCGGTCGCTTTGTCCAAGCGCATTGATGTCCGCAAGCGCGATGAGATTATCGAGGGCATAGTGCCCCGCGAACTCCGCGGCTTCCCAGACGTTTCCTTCTGCCAATTCACCGTCTCCGAGCAGCACAAAAACGCGTGTACCGAGGTTGTCCATCTTGGCTCCGATAGCAAGCCCTGCGCCTACCGACAGACCTTGCCCGAGGGAGCCCGTAGCTGCATCCACGCCGGGAATTCGAGGCGTAGGATGCCCTTCCAGTTCGCTGGAGAATTGGCGCAAAGTCATCAGCCGAGACGCCGGAAATACGCCCGCTTCGGCCAGCGCCGCATAGAGGATAGGAGCCGCATGGCCTTTCGAGAGCACAAATCGGTCGCTCTTAGGCCCGTTGGGATTGCGCGGATCGAATTTCATCGCATGGAAGAACGTTGCGGCCACGAGTTCAGCCGCCGACAGACACGAAGTCGGATGCCCTGAGCCCGCGGCGGTCGTGGACATCATAGAAAGAATTCCGAGGCGGCGTGCCCTTTCGCGGATCTTGTCAATATCGGCTGGCGATGATTGCGGCGTTGCTTTCGGTGTGGCGGTCATAAGCCCCCCTTCAAAACCTATTTCAATTTTACTCCTGTCGGGGGGCGGGTACTCGAGGCGAGTTTTCGCTTTCAGATTGCAGCACAAGGTTTGCGTCGCGGCCGAATCGGATACCGTGCGCCTCTGGGCCGAACGCAACAGCTATCGCGCCCGCGGCGAGCACGATTGCCGCAAATATCCCCATGGCATGACCGTATGAAAGATGCCTGGCCATTAATGCTTCCATCTGCGCACTCGAGGCCGCGAAAACCACTCCGAGTTGGTAGGCGAAACCCGGGAAAAATCCGCGAAGTGTGTCCGGAGAGAGTTCATTAATATGCGCGGGAATCACTCCCCACGCGCCCTGCACCATGAATTGCATGAGGAAAGCGCCGAGAAGAATAACTCCGAAATTCGGCGCGGCAATCCAGGCGGGGATCAGGACGATTCCCAGAAGCAGGCTTATCACCATCGCGCGGCGGCGTCCGCGTCTGTCAGAGTAAAGTCCAACGAGAATGCCGCCGAGAATAGCGCCGATCATCGAAATCGCCGTAATTAACGCAGTCGTCCCAGGAGTGTATCCGCGCTGTGATTGCAAGAAAGTGGGGTAAAGATCCTGTGTGCCATGCGAAATGAAATTGACCAGCGCCATCAACAGCACGAGATAGCCAAATCGCTTGCCATTGCGTAAAATCGATTTCCAGTACGTGCGCCAATCGAGATGAGAAGCGCCAGCTTGCCAGGCTTTGCTCTCCTTCACTTTGAAACGGATGAAAAGCGTGAGCAGCGCAGGCAAACCTCCCACAAAAAACATGGCCCGCCAGCCAAAGCGCGGAAATACTTGCCAGAAGGCCACGGCGGCCAGTAAGTACCCGAAGGCATAGCCCTCCTGCAAGAATCCCGAGATCATGCCGCGGCGTTTTTCAGGCACAGATTCGAGCGCGAGCGAAGCGCCTACGCCCCATTCGCCGCCCATACCGATTCCGTAAAGTAAGCGCAGAAAAATGAAAATGGAAAAGCTGGGTGCGAAGCCAGAAAGCACTTCAATCACTGAATAAAACAGCACGTCCAGCATCAACGGGAGCCGCCGGCCGTAACGGTCGGCTAGGAGACCGAAAACAAAAGCGCCGACAGGGCGGGTAATCAAACTTGCGGTGATGGCCGCGCTCATCTCCACGACGCTGCGATGAAAATCTTTGCCAATGGGCGCAAGGACAAACGTCAGCACGAAAAAATCAAATGCATCGAGCGTCCATCCGAGAAAGCACGCCGTAACAGCGTTTCTCTGATTGGCGCGCTCGGCGGCAAGATCGTTTTTCGGCATAGCGGAGCGCGAATGTTAGGTCAAACGGCGGCGTGAACGCAAATGCCGGCTAATGTTTACGGAGATGATCCAGCCCTGCAAAAAGGAAAACAGCGAGGACGGAATTAACCAGCGAAGCGATCAGCAGGTGGACGCTGAAAAATTCCGCATTTTGGGCAAGGAGCAGGCGAGTCATCAGCGCCCAGAGAGCCTGATGAATGTGAAAAAAAATGAACATCAAGATGAAGCGGCTGATGGGATGCTCGGTATCCAGTCGCGCGCCAATCGAAGAAGCGATGTAGCCGATGAATCCTTTCGCTATTCCGTACAGCCCGATGGTGTGCGGCAGACTGATTCCATCCTGCAACAGCCCAACAGCAGTTCCCAGCAGCAGCCCCGTAACGGAATTGCGCCGGCTCAGGCCAAAATACACAACTACCAGCAGAGGAAGTTCGAGAATCTGAAATTTCAGACTGAATCGGTTCAAAAGCGCCTGCAAGACCAGCGCCAGAAAACACACGATCAAAATCGTGCCGTTGTAAAACTTATGAACCTCGATGTGCTGGGACTGAGAATCCATGCCCGCGCTGATCATCGTAACGTCGCCCTCATTGCGAAATTCCGCCTGGCGGAACTGTGGAAGGTTTTTTGGGCGGGGCGACTGGAGGGTTCTTTTGCGCTGCGGCCGCCGTGGCTGGCTTCGAAGATGCTTGTGGTGTTGATTTTGGAGCGCTCGGCGCCAATTTTATTGCGCTTGCTGCAAAAGCATTTTTCTCTTCTTTAACGGCCGGAGCTTTGTCCTGCGAAGATGTCGCTTCGCTCTCGCGCAACTTGAACGGCTGATCAGACAAGACAACGAGAACCTCTTCCAAACGATCCAGGTGCGCGGCGGGACGGAGTTGAATTGTCTGGAACGGAGTTCCCGGCTTGGTCCACTCGACAATTCCTACCGGCAGATTCTTCGGAAAAATGCGATCTTCTCCCGAAGTGAGCACTTCGGCTCCGTCTGGCACTTTCTCCTCGCCATTCACATAATCGAGAGACAAAAACGGATCGCCCGTGCCCTTTACCACGCCGTGCGTCCGCGTGCCGGCAAGCAGCGCGCCCAACCCACTGTCGCGATCCGTGACAAGCAGAACCTGAGCAGTGTGCGGGAGGGCTTCCGATATTTTGCCCACGACGCCATCCGGCGTGATGACGGCCATATTCCGCCGGATCCCGTCACGCTCGCCGCGGTTGATGAAAACCGTCTGGCTGTTGGAATCGGCGTTTGCCCCAATCACTTGTGCGGCGAGCATCGGAACGTCCGCGTTCTCCTGCCGAAATCCGAGCATCTTGGTGAGCCGCAGCGCTTCGGCTGCCTGCCCTTGGAGTTGTTCGTTTTTCAGCCGCAGCTCGCCGACTTCCTGCGAGAGCTTGCGGTTATCGGCGCGCGCATTGCGCAGATCGAGATATCCGTACCAGAAGCCGCCGATTTTCGAAATGACGACGCTTGCCGCCTTCTGCGATGGCGTGAGCAGTTCCGCGGACCACACGCGAATCAGTGGTACATCATTGCCGCGTTTGACCTGAAACGCGAGCAGCAGCAGTTGCGCCACAATCACAGCGGCGAGCAGCAACAGGGGCCGATGGCGGGATGGAACTTCCATATTCGCAACTCTAATCGATCGAAACCAGACGAAGCAGACGGAAATCGCTGAGCATCTTGCCCGTTCCGAGAACGACGGAGGCAAGAGGATCATCAGCAATGGAAACCGGCAAGCCGGTCTCTTCACGAATTCTCTTATCGAGATTCTTGATGAGTGCGCCGCCTCCCGTGAGAACGATACCGCGATCACTGATGTCCGCCGACAGCTCAGGAGGTGTGCGCTCAAGCGCCACGCGAATCGCATTCAAAATCGTGGCGATGCACTCGGAAAGCGCCTCGCGAATTTCGCTGTCGTCAATTGTGACGGTGCGCGGCACGCCTTCAATCAAGTTCCTGCCTTTCACTTCCAGCGTGAGCGGCTTTTCCAGCGGATACGCCGAGCCAATCTCGATCTTGATTTGCTCGGCCGTGCGTTCTCCGACCAGCAAATTGTATTTGCGTTTGAGATAGTGCATCACGGACTCGTCCATTTCATTGCCGGCGACGCGCACCGAGCGCGAATACACGATGCCACTCATCGAAATCACTGCAATGTCTGTGGTGCCGCCGCCGATGTCTACCACCATGTTGCCTGACGGCTCTTCAATCGGAAGTCCCGCGCCAATCGCCGCGGCCATGGCCTGCTCAACGAGGTAGACTTCGCTGGCTCGCGCGCGATAAGCGGAATCCTGCACCGCGCGTTTCTCCACTGGCGTGATTTCGCTCGGAACACCAATCACGATTCGCGGATGCACGAGAACGCGGCGGTTGTGCGCTTTCTGAATGAAATACGTCAGCATTTTCTCGGTGACTTTGAAGTCAGCGATCACGCCATCCTTCATCGGCTTGATGGCCACCACATTGCCCGGCGTGCGGCCCAGCATTTCCTTGGCTTCTTTTCCGACGGCCACCACCTCGCCATTGTTTTTATTGATGGCGACAATCGATGGCTCATTCACCACGATGCCTTTGCTCTTCGCGAACACCAGCGTGTTCGCTGTGCCCAGGTCAATCGCGAGGTCGGAAGAAAACAAACTGAAAACCGACCTCATGGAATATCCGTTTTTCATGAATCCCCCGCGGCGCGCCATCCCCATGAATTAAATGCCAGCGCCAGAATTATTGCCGAAAATTGCGAAAATTTACGGAACCACAACAGGTATATGCTGCGTCGCCGTCAACCCCCGGCGATCCTGACCTGTGATGGTAATAATATGGTCGCCGGTTGTCATCGGCGGCGTAAAATATCGAAAACGTCCGTCCGCGCCGATGTCCGCGACAGCCTCGCCATCAATAAGCAGCGCCGCCCCCGCTTCCGTGTGGCCGCTGATTTCCACAACTTTGCCGTGAAATACCGGCGTATCCACTTCCAGCGGCATTTTCTGCTCTTTGTCCTGCTCAACTAACGTGAATTTAAAAGGCGCGGCAGCTTGGCTTGAAGCATCCTTCGCGTCAATCGCTTTCACAGTCCAGAAATACTCCCCTGATCCCAAGCCCGTCACTTCCACGGCTGTTTCTGTGGTCTTTTTGTCCGCGAGCACACGAGTGAACATAGCCGTATTGCTGATTTCCAGCTCGTACTCGTGCGCGGTACCCACGGGCTGCCACTCGAAACGGATGGGCGTGTGTTTAGGATCCGGAACGATGATTGGTTGTAAATTCACCGGTTGCACCAGGCCCGGAGGCGCAAGGATATTCGTCTTAGTAATCGGCCCGCCTGCCGAGAATGTGGCTCGCTGATACTGTGAAACTTGCACTTGCTCCGCGCCTCGGTGCACGTCGGCGGAACCGGCGGACATCGTAATCTCATTTTGCTTGGTCGTGGGATTGGTCTTCACGTCCGCATGGCTGTTTTCATGAAGAATAGCTTCGGCATCCGCGAAAGAAACTTCAGCTTTAGAGCCGGGTACCTGCCAGCTTCCGGTGGTCAGATCGACAGCGCCGGCGCTGATGTGAACGGCCACGCTCGAGGCGCTATTCTGCGGCACGAAAATCTGCTCGACAGTAACCAGTGTTTGCTGCTGAACAGTGTACTGAGTGCCATCCGCGAATGAGATTCGCGCCACGCCATCCGGCCCGGTTTGGATCAGATCGCCTTTTTCGAGCGTCATTTGATAATCGGCATTTGTCCATTGGACGGAATTTGCTTTCTTCACCTGAACTCTTCCATCGAGATTGACGAACCGCGCTCCCCGCGCGTTTGTCGAAGCTGAAGTTGTATCCTTTGATTGGAAAGCGCGCGATACGTGCTTAGCAATTCCCGCAAAAGAATCTGGAAACACCAGATAACTTGCCGTGCCGATGATCACTGAGATCACAATCACGTACAGCAGCACGCTGCGATAGGTTACTGAGTGCCAGTAAACCTCGACCCGGTTAACCTTGGGGTGCGACGCATCCGTGAATTTGTCTGTTGTCATTCGGAATTTACGCTGATTTTCAAATCTAACACATGGCTTTGGCAGCCGTTCGACAAAGCCCTGCTTGAGTTGCCAAAACACAAATACTTGTACGCAAGTACAGGTTCCACGGTGGCTTTGTACAGGGGACACAAAATCTCCCCAACACGACCCCGCGTGCGATTTGTTCCGTCTTGATCGTTCAGTTCGGCGCAAATTACGATGCGTACCTGATTGCTGAAGCACCAGGTTGCCTCCGCCATCGGAAAGTTTGTGTCCGGATTTGCCGCGGAGTTGGCGCACAGAAGTCGCAATGAATTCGCTTAACGACGCCCGATATTCGGGCTTGGATAGCTGTACCTTTGAACAGTGTGAAATTGCGCGCATCACGCTAATCGAAAGGGCAAGTTCGCTTGCGCCACCAACTCCCGAGTGCTACGGTGAGCCTTACCTTTTTCCCACATAAGATACGGCGCGCCGCTCCCAGCGGGCGCGAAGAAAAAGGGCTACGAGCGGGTTTTCAGGACCCGGCGCGCGGGGAGTTTGCGTGGCGAATTGGATCGGTGGCGATCAGAAAATACCTCAGGGACGTCTAATCCTCGTTTCCTATCTGGTTGTGTTGGGAGTCCTCCTCCTCCTCGTGGGCTTCTGGAAATTGCAAATTGTCCAGTCCGGCCATTTCGCAGATCTGGCTGAGAAAAACCGCGTGCGCTCGATTCCCATCATTGCACCGCGCGGGAAAATTCTGGACCGTTACGGTCGAGTGCTCGTGGACAATTATCCTTCCTTCAGCATTTTGTTGCTGCGCGACGAGCCCGCTCAAATCAAAAAGGACTTGCCGCAGATTACCGCGGGCCTTGGGATTACCGCCGCGGATTTGCAACAGCAGCTCGTCGAAGCGCGAGGAGAGCCGAAATTTCAGCCCTTAATTGTGAAGCCCGAAGCGACGGACGCGGATCTGGCATTTGTTGAATCACACCGTCTCGATTTGCCGGAGCTCGAGTTGATGCTTGTGCAGCGCCGCAAGTATCCGCCGAATGATTTCCTGGCGAACGTAATCGGATACGTCGGTGAAGTTTCGCCCGAGCAGCTCGCGCAATCCGGCGGCAGCCGTTACAAGCCCGGAGACATTGTCGGGAAGGCCGGCCTTGAGCGCGAATACAACGATATTTTGACCGGCACCGACGGCATGCGCCGCATGGTTGTGAATAGCATTGGCAAGCCCGTTCGCACGCTCGACGATACCGAGCCCATACCCGGAAAACCCATTCAGCTGACCATCGATGCGGATATGCAACAAGTCGCCGAACAGGAACTCGACGGCAAAATCGGTGCGATCGTCGCCATGAATCCGCAGAATGGCGAGATTCTGGCAATGGTTAGCCGGCCTGCGTTCGATCCCAATGATTTTTCCATTCGCATTTCCGCCAAAGAATGGGGAGCGCTCAACAGTGATCCGGCGAAGCCTCTGCTGAATCGCGCCATTCAGGCGCAGCTTGCTCCTGGATCGGTATTCAAGATACTTGAGTCCGTCGCCATGCTCGAATCCGGCGTACCTCCGCCGAGCTATCACGTCTTTTGCCCCGGATATGGAGTTTTCTACGGGCAGGTGCGGCATGATTGGTATGCCAAAGGGCACGGTGAAGTCAGCCTGCACAATGCCATAGTTCATTCCTGTGACATTTTCTTTTACAACGTCGGAATACGACTCGGGCTTGATCGCCTCTCTTACTACGCTACTTCTCTGGGTCTGGGAAAACTTACTGGGATTGATTTGCCCGCCGAAGAACCGGGTCTAGTGCCCTCAGAGGAATGGGAAGAGCGCGTCTATCATCACAAATGGTATCCCGGCTCGACGGTTTCTTTGGCCATCGGCCAGGGACCCATTGACGTTACTCCGATCCAGCTCGTGCGTTCGATTAGCGGCATTGCTATGGGTGGTGTGTTCTATCAGCCGCACCTCCTCAAGGACTTTACGGATCCTAAAGTTGTGCATTTCCCGATCTCCGACAAAACGGTTGTCGAGGTCGTGGATGGTATGTATGGCGTCGTTAACGAAGACGGCGGCACCGGTCATGCACTGGGTTACCCGATTCTCGCCCAGGCAAAGCTGCAGAATGTTGAATTCTGCGGTAAAACCGGCACGGCTCAGACCATCAGCGCAAAAGGACTTCTGCGCCTTTCCGCCGCGGAGCGCCGCCATTTTGGATACAACACCTGGTTCGTCGGCTTCGCGCCGAAGCATAATCCTGAGGTTGCAGTAGCCGTTCTCGTCCAGGATACACATCTCGAAGCCGGCGGCGTGGCTGCCCCGCTGGCAGCGCGTTTCATGAAGGCTTATTTCCAAAAGAAACTCGGCCAGCCGATTCAGGAGCTGGAAGCACATGCCGCTCCGCAGAAGGCTTCCCTCGAGGTAACGTCAGCGAAAACCGCCTCGGAGGCGCATAACTGATGGCCGAACGCCCTCGCGGCTTCGAACTCGATTGGTGGCTGCTGGCCATCGTAATGCTCATCTGCCTGGTCGGCTTGCTCGAAATCTACTCCTCGACTCACAACGGCTCCCTCCATGGAATGCAATGGAAGCAGCTCATCTGGATTGGAATCGGCTTCGCCGGCATGCTGGCCATTTCGCGCATCGATTACACCTCGATGCTCGATCAAACGCCCCTTCTCTACATTCTCTCGGTCGGCGCGCTTGCGGTGGCTCTGGTTATTGGCAGCAAGCATTTCGGCGCGCGCCGCTGGATCGAGATATGGGGCGTGAATTTACAGGTGTCAGAAATCGTCAAGTTGATTATAATCATTGTGCTGGCCCGGTATTTCAGCGAGGTGCGCACCGACCGCCTGACGTTTAAGGATCTGGCCAAGATCGCGCTCCTCGTAGGAGTTCCGGCCGGACTTATTTTGCTACAGCCGGATTTGGGAACTGCGCTGATGCTCGTTCCCGTTGCGGTTGTAGGAGCTTTTCTCGCAGGTATCGACTGGAAGCACGCTGCGGGCGTGCTCGCGCTCGGCGCGGTGGTGGCAGTCGTTGGCTGGAATGGGCATTTTTTGAAAGCCTATCAGAAGCAGCGTCTGGCGACTTTCCTCAATCCGGAAGAAAGCCCTCGCGGTGCCGGCTACCAAATCTTGCAATCCGAGATCGCGGTAGGTTCCGGCGGCTTCTGGGGCAAGGGATTCGGCAAAGGCAGCCAGAATCAACTGGGTTTTGTGCCTGTGCGGTATTCGGATTTTATTCTGGCAGCGTTAGCAGAGGAGCAGGGATTTTTTGGCGTACTGATTATGATGTTGCTGTACCTTGCGCTCCTGCTCCGTCTTATCGATAATGCGCAGAAGGCGAACGACCGCGCCGGGATGTTTTTGGTTATGGGCGTGGCGGGAATTTTCGCGTTTCAGGTGTTTGTGAACGCGGGGATGGTCATCGGTGACATGCCGGTCACTGGCATACCGTTGCCATTCATGAGCTATGGAGGTTCTTCCACGATTTTCGGTTTTTTCGCTCTGGGCCTGGTGATGAATGTGCGTACCAAGCGCTTCGTTAGTTGAGCCCGGGCGCGCTTTGCTCCGGTCGCGTAATGCCGCGCCGGTAAACACTTTCGAATGAGGAACGCATCAGATGCGGAAACCTTGGCCGGATAATATAAGCTCTCACCGGGCTTCTCTGGCTTTGACGGACCACTTGTGTGCATCTCTGCACCGCCTGTCTGCCCGCCGATGCGCCTTTAGGAGTTTTCATGTCCAAGGAAATGGTTGTTTCGGCGAACCCCCACGAGACGCGGGTCGCCATTCTCGAAGAAGGTCAGCTTTGTGAGATTTACGTCGAGCGTGAAAAAGAATTTGCGCTAGTCGGCAGCATTTACAAAGGGCGAGTTACACGCGTGCTTCCCGGCATGCAATCGGCCTTTGTGGACATCGGCCTCGATAGCGACGCCTTCCTGTACGTCAGCGATTTCCTCCAGGAAATTGAAGACATGGATCACGACGTCGAGAATCACCGCGCATCTTCTCCTCGTCCTCACAGGCAATCCGAGCAGTCGGGAGAATCTCAGCCTGTACAGGCCGGAGAATCTCAAGTTACCGCTTTGCCCGGCGAAAGCCTCAGCGGCGGAGGAGAAAACGCCGGCGAATCTGCGCCCGATGATTCGCGCGGAAACTATGCGCCTCGCCCGTTTTCGGGCGGGGGCCGCTCGCGCGATTTTCGCCGTGGCGACGGCCACGGACGCGATCGCGGGCGTGGCGGACGCGGCAGGCATGGACGGGGCGGGCGCGAGCGCGGTGGTCACGGACGCTATGGCCGCGAATTGCCTCAGTCCAAATACGCCTCGCACCGGCCCTATGAGCCGCCCCAAGAAAGCGGCTCGGCTGAACCGTTTGAAGCGGTTCTCCTGCCGGGCGAAACGCTTTCGGCGACGCAGCATCATCCGCCGGTTGAAACCAAGCCGGCGGAATCGAGCGCGCTCTCGCATCTCGAACAACCCACTGCGGCGAGCGAACCGCGCCATCAGATAGACGAGACCGCGTTGTCTTCCGCCGAAACTCTGCCGGCCCAGAATGCCCCGGAAACTCCAAGCGAACAGCCAATCGCGTCCAGCTCCGAATCAGTTCATGAACACGACCAGACTTCGCAGCCATCGAAAGCGCAATCTGAACAGCAGGATTTCTACCAGTATCAGTCGCGTTTTTCGCGTGGCGGTCGCGCTCCTGATCGCGGGCGCGGACGCGGTGGCCGCGGCTTTGATCGTGGCGGCCGTCATGAGCGCCCCGGCGATTTCCGCCGTGACCGTAGCCATGATCGTGGCCGTGACCGTGTCCATGACGAAGACCGTCGCGATACGCCGCAGGGCTGGATCACTGCGCTTGAGCC
>Ga0134126_10011556_pt1 | contig 11151 bp, 9 predicted proteins | sample KB31752_FD_96881 | JGI IMG/M metagenome (GOLD analysis project Ga0134126, IMG submission 96881) | Terrestrial soil microbial communities with excess Nitrogen fertilizer from Kellogg Biological Station, Michigan, USA - KB3-175-2 | ecosystem: Environmental > Terrestrial > Soil > Unclassified ... | reverse complement strand
GACGCAAACGGAAATAGTGCGAGTCAGACATTGAGCATCCAGGTCAATCCCTCTGCCACAACTCAGATTAGCCTGGTGCAGTCGGCGAGCGTTGAAGGAACGAGTGTCTCATCGCTTTCGCAGAGCTTCTCGACTCCGAACACCGCGGGAAATCTCATTATCGCTTTCATCCGAATGTCCAGTACCTCACAGACATTGCACGTGACGGACACACTGGGGAACGCCTATACCGACGCAGTTTCGCAAACGCAATCAAGCGATGGTCATCAGATCCACATTCTTTATGCCAGAAATATTGCCGCCGGAGCGAACACGATCACTGTCAGTTTTTCCGCTGCAAATGGGCATCCGTGGCTTTCGATCTACGAGTACAGCGGCCTGAGTGCCAGCACGCCTCTCGACAAGACGGTCCATGCACAGGGATCGAGTTCCAGCGCTAACAGCGGGTTAACGCCGCTGACAACTTCCGCACGGGAATTGGTTTTCGCTGGGGTTGGACTGCCGGCGAGCAGCACGCAGACGATTTCGACGACAAGTGGCTTTACTCTTTTGCGACAAGACGCCCCTCCCGGCCACTCCCGCGCAGCCAGCCAAGACGCAATCGTGAACTCAACCGGACAGTACGCCGGAAGCTTCGCTCTGAGCGGCGCGGCGAATTGGAGCGCGCTCGTGGCGACTTTCAGGCAATAGCTGTTTCGCCAAGTCTCGACATTGTAGATGTCCCAAGCTGGAACGCCTTCAGTAAACCGGAAAAATGCTGCTGCTGGTGAGCGAGCATCAGCTTTTCCCGTCCCTTGTACTTTCAAAGTTTGTGTAAGGAGCAACTAAGAATGAAAACTCGACTTTTCCGTGGAACAACTATCGCGATGGCATTCGTCGGCGTGCTCCTGCTTGTGGGATGCGGCGGAGGTCCCACGTCGAGTGTGCCCGATCCGCCCGCCAGCAGCACTGCAAGTTCTTCTTCCGCGCAAGACGCACTGCTCACCGGAACCTACACGTTTGCGGTTGCCGATAAAGGGTGCAACTGCCGCTTTAGCGCTGCGGGCAGCTTTCATGCGGACGGGTCCGGAAATATCACCTCCGGCGTGATCGATATGAACAACGAAAATGTGGTTCAAACGGCTGTCGCCGTTAGTGGCACATACAATGTCGGGACAGATCACCGGGGCACGGCGACGCTGAAATCTGCAACCGCTTCGCTGATCTTTCGTTTCGTTGTGGTGAATGCGAAGCGCGCATTCATGATCGGCTTCGATACGCACCAAAACGCGAGTGGCGTAATGGAGTTGCAGGATTCGTCCGCTTTCTCGAACTCCGCTCTTGCCGGCGCTTTTACGTTCCGCGTTTTCGGTATTGACGCCTTCGGGGAACCGGTGCAGATCGGCGGCATCCTGACCGCCGACGGGAATGGCGGCATTTCGTCCGGCATCGCGGACGTCAACGACAACGCGCTTGTCTCTACTCAGTTGTCAGTGCAAAACGGAACGTTGGCGCTTGGGGCTGCCAATGGACGCGGCACGGCAGCGATCACTACGCCCAATGGCACAACGAACCTTGCGTTTTATGTCGTCGATGCGAATCACCTCAAGTTAATCGGGACTGACGCGGCGCCCGTGCTCATGGGAGATGCCTATCGCCAGGACCCGACGCAGATCCTCAATGGCGCCTTCGCGTTCACTTTGTTCGGATTGAGCTCCGCTCAGCCTAACCCATTCGCTGCGGGCGGAGTGTTTACCGGCAATGGAAACGGCAACATCAGTTCCGGCTTCGTGGACACCAACATCAATGGCGCGGTAAATCAAAACACCCCTCTCATGGGCACTTATGCGCTCCAGGGCAACGGGCGGGGTGTGTTGACGCTGCATACTGCGACCACGGTCATGAGCTTCGCGATGTACCCCTCCCTGGCCGGTATCCAGCTGGTTGAGATCGATACCGGCCAAGTTAGTGGCGGAATGGCCTTCGCGCAGCAGGAGGCGACGTTCTCGACGACGTCACTCAATGGCAACTTTGCCTTCAGTGCCGCCGGATTTGCCGGTGACAATTCCGATGCGCTGGCTGTCTTCTCGCTCGATGGCAAAGGTAACGTAAGTGGCACTGCCGATCTGAACAGTGTGGGCTCTCCGCAACCGGGTCTGCCATTGAATGGGACCTATTCCTTTTCCGGGAACTCTGGGGCCGCTGTACTGACCACGCCGGTCAATACAGCGAACTTAGCACTATATCCCGTAAGTAGCTCGCACGTGCTCACCTTAAGCCTGGACAGCAACACCGTCATGGTGGGGTCAATCGAGCAATAGAAGACAACGCGGATGTTTGTGCGGAGACCACTCCGCTAAGCGCGTCTCATCCTGAATGACGATGTCACATTTTTCCTCTGCGGCGTTGCTCAACTTACACGCCCGCATTCATAAGACTAGCCACACGACAGCCCTTACGTTGATAGTGGCCGCCGTGACTGCGATCGTGGTGTGTCTTTCCATGTCACTGGGTATCGAGCCCGGATGGGCACTGGCCGGAGCCGTCGCCATGTTGGCAGCGCTGGTGATTATGCGCAAGTGGCCTCTGGCCTTGGTAGTGGGCCTGCTTTTTGTCGGCAGCTTCAAGTCCACTCCGGCTCAGGGCATCGGCCTGACCGATCCTACCTTGATTACTCTGTTGCTGGTGTCGGGCGCCATTCTCATCGAACTTTTGTTGGTCGTGAGCGGCAGTTCGGCATACTCTCTGCAAGAGCTATGTACAGGACAATCTCTCGGCATCATTTGTTTTGTCTTTTTCGCGGCCACTCTCGCCATGAGCTATCTATACACAGCCGCTCCCGCATATGGCGGCGAGAAGCTGTTGCATTTTGTCGTCTTCCAAACAATCGTGTTCTTCGCTCCTCTGATAATGCTTAGGAATGAAAAAGATCTCGATCAGCTCCTGTTGGCCTTTCTTCTGCTGGGCTTGGCCCTCGCGTCGAAAGAAATTTATGGCATTCTGCACCCGACAAATGAAATTCTGAGCGGAAATCAGGACATCACCCACATAGGGAGCGCTCAGCTTATCGGAATGAGTCTCCTGCTGTGCGTTTATGCCAAACCCTTTCGGCGCTTTCTTAGGATGCTTGTACTTCCCATTCTAGGAATCGGTCTGGTTGCCTGCGCGGCCCGCGGCCCGCTGCTCTCCTTGCTGACGGTCATGATTTTTTACTCAGTCATGACCCGTAACAGCACCGGAGTTGGGCGCTACAAAAAGATCGCAGCATTGAGCCTTGTCGTCATCGTTGTCACGGGGGCGCTGGTATGGATGGAGCAATATCCGGCAGCTCAGGAAAAAATAGTCGAAAAGCAACAGGAACTCGAATCGCTTGTCAGCGGATCCGGCGATCCGGGCGGCACGACCGAACAGCGCCTGGACTTCTACCGCTCCGCGCTCTCTGACTTCTCCACAGAACCCTTGCTCGGAGTGGGTCTGGGAGGCTGGCCAGTTTCCTATTACGGTTCTGAGAAGCCAGGCTACCCGCACAACATCGTTCTTGAGGTAGCCGCCGAGCAAGGAATCGTCGGTCTGGCGGCTTTGTTTGCATTCATCGCCGCCGTCTGGCTGGCAGCACGACGCATCTGGCAGCAGCGCCCAGAACTCGCCTTTTCCATACCGCTGTACATATACAGCCTCCTGGTATCTATGTTTAGCGGCGACATAAATCTTCGCGCGCTGTGGTTCTGGGCGGGTACTATCTTCGCCATCAGTCGAATGTGCTTTTCCCGCGCGAGCGAAAACGGCAAACATCCCGTTTTCCAGCCTGCATGAGCTCTGCAGTCCCAATTCGGTCGAATCGGCCTAAGGCACTTTTGCATCCCCTGGTCCGCGATGTACTCCTCTCCGGCATAACTTCTCTCGTCACGTCCGGATCAGCGTTGCTGGTGGTGGCTCTCGTCGGTCGTTTGGGAGATCCCAAAGCGGTCGCCGAATACCTGCTGGTACGGCGCATGGCGTCGTGGATCCTTGCGGGAGTGCTGTTGGGAATCAATGTGGCACTGCCGCGCTATGTCGCTCATGCGGTGAACAGACCCGGGTTGCAGAAAAGGTACTTCTGCGTTGCGCTTGCGTTGGGTACCGCAGCTACATGTGTACTCGCGCTCGTGATTGATATGGATTCGCGTGGCTTTGCGAGTCTGTTCTTCGGCGACAGTCAATTCAAAGCTCTGATCGTGCCATTGTCGTTGCTGGTTTTGGCCAACGGCTTTCATTCCACCGTCTTTGGGTTTTATCGCGGGCGTCTGGAGATGGAGCGGGCAAACGCGCTGCAGTTCTTGAATTTCGCATTGTTTCCGGTCGTGACTGTCCTGGTGCTGTGGTTGCAAGGTTCGGTTGCCGCAATGTTCCTGGCGCTGGGCACAGTTACGCTTTTCTGCACCGCACTGATGGCCATTCCGATCTTTAAGCTGACTTCGCAAGCGGAAGAACCCTGGCGCGGACTTCCCGGCGAATTGTTGCGGTACGGCACAGCGCGGATTCCCGGCGATCTGGCGCTGTCAGGTATGTTTACGATTGCGCCTCTTATTGCCTCCCATTATGTCTCGCTGGCGAAGCTGGCTCCGCTATTGCTAGGGCTCGGCATTCTCACTGTGCTGGGGACGAGCGCAAATCCGCTCAATCAGGTGCTGCTCTCGAAGGTAACGATGATGCTGGCTGAAGGACGGATGGCCCAAGCCAGGATTTACGTTCAGCACTTACTTGCCGGGGCGGTTGAAGTTTCCATTTTTGTCTGCCTGCAAAGCGTGATCTTCGCCGACGTCGCGATTCGAATCTGGGTGGGGCCGAAGTATTTGGACGAAATGCTGTTGATCCGTATTCTGCTGGCTTCGCTTCCGTTTTATTTGCTCTACACGGCGTTGCGCTGCGTCATTGACGCTGCCAGTGTCACCGCCTACAACACTCGCAATATCCTCGTAGGTTTTGCGCTTTTTATAAGTGTAGTGTTGCTGGAGGTGCGCATGGTTTCTGCCGCGTGGCTGCTGGACAGCATCGCAGCTGCATTTTTACTGGCTTTGCTGGTACTAGCATGGCTCACTGTTGCTACTCTCAAGCAACTGTATGATGTGCAGTTTTCCTGGCGCAATTCTATTCCCTCTTTGGCATTCTGCGCAGTCTTGGGCTTAGCAGGATTTTTATTGCACTGGCCAAAGCACACCAGCGCTCTCGAATTCATCACTCTAGAGATCTTGTTTACGGCTTTGTTTCTGGGCTTCGCCAATTGGCGGCGCTCCCCTTGGATGGCATTCTTGCGCGACGCGTTTCTGCAGCGGCCAGCCGTCGTTCAATGTACAAACGATTTAGTCGCTCTGAAGACCGCGTAAAGACGAACATGCGTCCGCTTCATTCGTAAGGACGCATCCCGCTCTATGGGTCTTACCTTTGTTGCGCGTTCACCTCCACAATCCAAAATCATGCAAACTTTAGAATGCATTCAGACGCCTGTCCCCATCAGCAAGACTCGCACGCGACGCCGCTTGATCATCAATGCAGACGGCTATGGATTTACCCCGGGCGTAAACCGAGGCATTGTGAGGACGTTCGAAGCTGGGATGATCAAGAGCACCAGTTGCACTCCGAACTTCGGGTTTCTCTCCGGGGCGGGAGCGCTGGCGCGCAGGTTTCCGGATGTTTCCTTCGGCATTCATTTCAACCTGTCAGTCGGACGGCCGCTCACCGATCCGAGAGACGTTCCGACCCTGGTCGGCAACGATGGCTGTTTTGTTGGCAGCAGGCTGATTTACCGCATCTGCGCCGGACGAGTACGGCTCGCAGAAGCTGTGCGCGAGTTGACCGCGCAGGCAGCCGTACTTGCCGATCAAGGCATTCGGATCAGTCACTGGGATGGACATCAGAACAAGCACCTATGGCCTTTATATTTCGAAGCTGGTTGTGAGGTGGCAAAGCGCTTTGGCATTCGTGCCATCCGTTGTCATCGCCGGCTAATGTATGGCAATGCAGGGGCGATTTCATGTGCCAAAGCGTGGCGATTTTATTCCCGCCATCCAGCGCACATTTTTTCGCATGCAGGCGGCAGATGGCGGACCTCGCAAGCGGAAAGACGCGGATTTGTACGCGCGGATTCGCTGATCTCGCCGGGATACACGGACGATAGTAGTAAGGATGTGCGCAGCTTTTGGGAGACGCTGGCGCGCACCCTTTCCCAAGGTTCGCACGAGATTTATTGTCATCCCGCAGAGCCGGATGAGTTGCTGCGCGCCAATGCCACCTACGTGGAACAGCGTGCAGCCGAACTGGAACTGCTGACAGATTCGGCCATTCGCCGCTTATTTGGTGATGCCGGAATTGAATTGATTAGTTTTCACGAGCTCTAAATGGGTTCCTGAGTTCGGGAACACTGGCCATGGTCGAAGCGAATCGACGGCAACTGCGGCACAATATCTTCAACTCATGATCACATCGGATAGTTGCGTCCGAGCTGCGGGCTCAGCTCCTTTGGTGCGCACGGATCGATACGAAATCTCCTGGCGCGGCTTCGTATACCTGGACGGAGCAGGTTCTGGCGCGCAGTCTATATTAAAGTTCGCACAAGAGTACGGAGACTATTTAGCCGCAGCCGCAGCTAACTTAAGAGGCGTCTACTTTGTACAGATTAAGGACAAAGCAGCTAATCGGAGATTCTCATTTGTAGACAATAGTGGCCTATACCACGCTTATGTCTCTCCCAAATCGGTCGGCACGTCATTCTTAGACATTGTTTCTCGTGAGCGGCTGAAGCCAGAGGACCTCGATCCTGAAGCGATCGTCGAGTTTTTGCGGTTTGGCTGCATCTATTCAGGCAGAACGTTTTTCCCGCAGGTCCGAACCATTGCCGCAGACGAGATCGTCGAATCCCTTCCAGATGGCTCGACGTCAATTTCGAAAAAACCAATTCCTGACATCTCCCAAGTCCCCCATCGGCCGTTTGAGGAGTTGTTACGCAGCTTTTCCGAATCGATTTCACGGGAACGAGCCAGCCTGGACCTTACCGGTGGTAGCGACTCGCGACTGCTCGCGGTCGTTTTTTGCTATTTTGGACTGCCGTTCGAAGTGGCTTTGTCAGGAAATTCCACAATGCAGGATGCCACGATCGCGCAGGAAGTCTCGCAGGTGCTCGGCCGCGACTTTTTCCTGACGCATCATGATCCGCGCCAGACAGATTGGGACAATCTGTTCTCGATCAGCGACGGCCTGTTTGATTTAGCAAAATCCGATCGTCCCATCCAACTGCAACGTGATCGTCGCGCTCGCGGAGTGACCCTGGGCATCAGCGGGGCTGGTGGGGAATTATTTAAGGACTTTTGGTGGCTACAAGACTTTCCCCTCTACGCACGTCAAAAGCATGCTTTGGAACGCCTATACCACATGCGCTTTGCCCCAGCATGGCCGGAACTTAGCTATTTGGGAGCAAGATATTGCCACGCTGCCGCATCATTAAGTGCACGAATGTTGCAGCGTTTTGCGAGCTATGCGAGCGGCACGAACACGCAAACCTATGATCGCATCTACTACGAACTTAAAATGCGTGGGTTTGCTGGCCGATTTTTGACTAATAGTTCAGCGATTCTGCAAGTACATGCTCCGTATCTGGACCGGGAAGCGGTGGCAATCGGATACAATCTGGACCGCTCGAAGCGCTTCTTTAACCGCTATCACCGCGCAATGATCACTAAAATGTCGCCTGAAGCGGCGAAAATTGCATCTACGGAAGGTGGAATGAGCACCTCGGCGACTGCATTTGATCTTTCCAGAGACCTTATAAAGTATGTTGCGGACCGCATTCTTCGCCTGAAACGCAAGCTAAACCAGCTGCATGGAGCGCCGGTGAAACCAGTTCAGGGGCCCGATTCTGCCGATCTCCCCCTGGTTCTGAGACAGCTTGCCGCCAAAAGAGGCACAATTCAGCGACTTCAGGACTACGGAATTGTTGGCAAAACTCTCTCCAGCGACCGCATCGAACTGGCTTCGCTGGGCCCACTGCTATCCCTCGACATGCTGATAGAGCGATTAGAATCGAAATCTGCTTGCGTTGATATCCCCGAAATGTCCGTTTCCCGCCCCGCCTGAGACCGCGAACCCATCCTGTCTGCGCGATTCTCCCTGCTAAAACTACTGCCAAGGCCATTTTCCCGGCCTAGCTCCGAATTCATAGGCGCCGATATCGACTGCGCGCCCCTGCGGACGTCTGCCTCCAACCATGTCTGTGGTCGGAGAATTTGCGCTTACGCCCGCATCAATGGCCGGACTCTTCGGTGATAAATGGTAATCTCCGTCCCAATTTCCAGTGTTATTGACGAATTGTGGATCGGCAATGATCGTTCCCGACGCGGTTCCTGTGATGGTTTCCATGTTGGCCGCGCCATTTCCGAAAGAAATATTATTCTGAAAGCGGTTATCCGGACCGGTTGCTCCGAACTCCTGGATTCCTTCCTGGCCGTTATGGATGGAGATGTTGTTGATCACGATGGAATGATCGTTGATGATTCCACCCGGTGAGTCGCCCGCGCCAATCACAATACCCGGTCCCGCGTTGTTCAGCGTCATGTTATTAGCCACCACGACCGCATTTGCGGCATGCCAAAGCTGGATGCCCACGCTCCCATTGTGGATGGAAACGTTGTTATAAACGTGTCCCCGCAGGTTTGTTTGATAGATTCCGACGCCGTGCCGCTTATTGCAGCGCGCAGGCGCGCGTATATCATGCACAAAGTTGAAGCCGATATCGTTGTCGTGCGTCGTGTACTCAGCGTTGATGATCCCAGATCCTCCATTGGGACTGCACAACGCGAGAATGTCATGCACGGTGTTGCCAAGAATGCGCACATTAGATGCGAGGTTTTCGATGCCATTCGCGTTTCCGCCAGTCACATCGAAGCCCATGACATCGACATAGTTGCCCTTGTTTTGCCAAGCTGCTTCGCCGCTTCCACCCACAATGCGGGCCGCTCCCTGTTTGTCAGAGATAAAGCGAATTCGCGCGCCGGCGTTGCCGTTGACCGAAGTTTTGACATTCCCGCGATACTCACCCGGGGCAACATGCACCACATCTCCGGCCTTGATTTGCAGCGCGGCACGATTGATCGTCTTCCAGGGTCGCGCCAGAGTGCCGCTGTTGGCATCGTTTCCGCTCGCCGAAACGTAAAAATCGGATTTTGAAGCACTCGGCGAAGGCACTGGATTGACGATAACGGCCGCCGCGGATTTTTTCGCAGCAAAATTGCTGCGCCAGGTGAGCGCCAGCAGCACCTGAACTGCAGGCAAAGGAGTCGCGGCAATAAAGCTTTGATTAGACGATCGTCCGGAATTCGGTTTTTTTGCCGCCAATATCTCCGGATGTAATCCCATGGCAGGCAAAGGAGTCTTTAATTCAGCGCCACAGCCGGCTAGAAGAGCAATACTTAATGCTGCTGCAGGAAGCATTCTGCGCCTATACAAATTTCTCCACCTCAAAGGAGATCACGCTCTGCTACTGAATACCGCCAGAGGGATTTACATTTCAATCTCAGATCAGTTTGGGCTAGGAATTGAAATTTCCGCAGACATTGCCTAGTTCCCAGGTATGTCTGCATCGCATGCCCCGACGGAGCCAAAAACGTCCAATCGGATTCCCCGAGCAGTTGCCGGGCTTATCGGAGTCGTTCAATTTCGCCCTCGAGAAATGCGAGAACACTGGCGTTGGTCATAAGTAAGAGATACTAACAGTCTCTCAGAACTGCTGCCCATATTTATCCGCCCAATCAAAAGAAGTTGGCGTGGGCACAAGTCAAGAGCCACTCTCCTCAAGGGATCGCTTGCTCTCATGCAGAGGCGACGATAAACCTGTTAGCCTACTTTACTTCCAGGACGTCAGCAATCATACGCTTGCCCGCTTGTCGTTTTAGTTGCACCACTAGGTCGATAGATGATCTGACCTCTTCTTCTGCATCGCGCATTGTCATTTGGCCTGTGGCTCGAACTGCAAGGGCTGCAATTCGGCGCAGCGCGCGTTCCGCGCTGCTTGCGTGAATCGTCGTGAGAGTCCCATCATGGCCGGTATTCATCGCATCAAGGAGTGTCCTGGCCTCGACGCCTCGGACCTCGCCCAGGATGATGCGGTCTGGACGGTGTCTCAGTGCTGCCTTTAAAAGCATATCGAATGAAACCTCTTCCTTGTGAGTATTCGACTGCGATTCAGAGGAAATAACGTGTGGCTTCTTGGAATGCCAAGACCCGCTCCCCCGTTTGTTTTAATCCGGCAGCCGCGAGGACCTATGCGCCCGTCTATCTGATGAAGACCAAACTGGTACTGGCGGAAAGGTCAAAAACCGAGATCGTCGAGGCGATCGGATCGGCACTGGCTAAAAAGGAGCTGCCAACTCTCGAACTTGGAGCAATGGCTTACATGATGTCGAAGCAACAGTACTTGAGCGACGAAGCCAAGTCCTGGCATCCGCACCTCATGTTTTTCGTTCCGGGTGACGCGGGGAAAAGTTGGGGGGCCGACTTGCCGAACTCGCCGATCATGGCCGCGAATGATCCCGAAGAAGGGGCGACGATTTTCCTTGTCTGGGTCGGCAATTGGTCCGATGGGACGCTGGCTTCCCCGATGGCCCAGTGACCTGCATTCGATCGCTTCAGCGAAACCCTGATGAAATTGGACCCAAATTTTAGATTTCAGATGCTAGCTTTTGCCCTTAATAAAAGCATTACGGCGTTAACTTGGATATCGGGAAGATTTCCCTCAGTGACCTCGGATATCTGGTCTGACGTCGCAGCCGAACGAACGACGGCTTGCATACGTACAGACTCATTTTGCCGATGCATCCCGTAATCACGGCTCTGGTTGAATGGAGATCACAAAGCCAGTACTGCGGGCCCGAGGACTTCGTGTTCGCCTCGCCTCCTACAAACGCTCTAAAGGCCATTTTCTATGTCCGATGACTGTCCAATAGGGCTTTCTCAGGGCTCCAAAACCGTTTTTGAATGCCGTCTGTGCCGTTCAATTTCAATAAGTTACGGTTTTGTGTCCCACTGTCACGGCAGAGGTCGCGAGTTCGAGTCTCGTCGTCCCCGCCATTCTCTTCAAACCCTTCTAACAGAAGCTGTGCTTTGCGTCCTGCTCCTAGTGTCCAGTTCTTTGCTGTGACGTTTGGG
>Ga0134126_10011553_pt1 | contig 11152 bp, 12 predicted proteins | sample KB31752_FD_96881 | JGI IMG/M metagenome (GOLD analysis project Ga0134126, IMG submission 96881) | Terrestrial soil microbial communities with excess Nitrogen fertilizer from Kellogg Biological Station, Michigan, USA - KB3-175-2 | ecosystem: Environmental > Terrestrial > Soil > Unclassified ... | reverse complement strand
TCAGGAGCCTCGGCGCGAGGCTGTCGCGCCGGGACAACGCGGCTTGAACCGCCGGACCCTGCAAGCGCATCTCCGCTGCAAGCACCCCGGCCACCGCTCCCCGCCCCCACATCTGGAGACGCTTGATCAGACGCCCCTCGCTAACCGAGGGCGGGACGGCTATAGGAATATAGTCAGTAGGAATAAAGTCAAGAGGATTTTTGAGACGCGCGTTTATCCCTTCCCTGCAACGGGGATAAGAAAGGGAGCGTAGCTCTGCGCCCCGCCCGCCCACGCCGGATTTCCTTTTGACAGACGTGCCCGCATGCGGGAGAAGCCCGCATGGCAAAAAAACCCGGCACCAACCCCAAAGGGGAATTCGTCTTTTTCGACGTCGTCTACGAAGACGGCTCGCAGCGCTCGAACCGGCGCGTGCCGGCCGAACTGCTCGGCGGCCTCACCAAGGACGAACCCGCGCGCGGCTTCATCATCGAGCAGGACCGCGCGATCGCCGAGAAATCGGGACGCGCGCCGCTCAAGATCAAGAGCATCGCGAGGATCGGCGCGAAGCCGGAGAAGGTGATGCGGGGGAAGTAGCGGCAAGCCGCGCGACACCGACGGGCGGTCTTTGGCTCGTTCGCCGCGAACGGTGCGCCTGATTCCTCTTCAGCCAGCGGCAGCATACGCACGAACCAATTATAACTTATTCGGGCGCATCACGTTGCGGGCCGAATGTCATTCGCACCCGTCCAGGAAATCGTTTGCCGATTTGAATGCCTCTCGCGCGCCGAGAAGTGAGAACTGCTCCGACGTGCCAAATTTCGGATATTCAACCACGAAATGCCGTCCGGTGCTTTTTACAAGTGCGTCGATCAGTGAATGCAGGGACTGCCTATTCGCGCGGCCGCGAGCTTGGAACTGGTCCTCGCCGAAATAAAACGGATAATTCTTACCATCGACGACGATCTGAACGGCTATCTGCTCGCCGGCGCGCGGCTGGATCTTTTTGGAGTCAATGAACATGCCCGGCGTGGTGTCGTTCTGCCCCTGCGGGCAGTAAATATTCACGCTTGAATCGTCCGCATTCCGAACGATTGCTTCGAACGTGCCCTGGCCGAATCCGATGGTCCACCGGAAATCGGCCGCCAGTGCCTGAGTACAACAGAGCAGGATGGAAATCAGTCCAATAAGCGTCCGCATGTATCCCCCCCGAATAGCGACCTGAACGCACGCCGGCGGTCATATTTGTCGCGCATACCCCTATAGGTGATGATTTTACTGCGGCTATTCGCGGGACTCAAAATCAAATAGCACTGTTCAGCGCCGGGGCGTTTTCCGCTATATTGGGGAGCATGAACAAGGGCGAGGCGATCGATAAACTCAAAGCCTGCGCGAGCGCGGTCAAAGCGTTCGGCGCGACATCGCTTTACCTTTTCGGTTCCACCGTTCGCGACGAGGCAAGGCCAGCCAGCGACCTCGATCTGTTCGTCGATTACGATCCGCACGGCAAATTCAACGCGCTCGACCTCGTCGACATCAAGCTCATGCTCGAAGCGGAACTGGGCATGGAAGTGGACGTCACCACCCGCGATAGCCTGCATCCCATGCTGAAGGCCGATATCGAGCGCTCGGCGGTGCGCGTGTTCTGATGGCGCGCAAGGTTGCTCCCGTCCTGGATGAAATGGCCAAAGCCATTGCGGGAATCGAAGCCGCCGTCACGGGGAAATCGTTATGCCGATTTCGAGAAGGACTGGCTGCTAAGACATGGCGTCGAGCGGGGCATCGAGATTATTTCGGAAGCGAGCCGCCACGTGGCTACCGACCTCAAAAAACAGCATCCCTCCATCCGCTGGAATGCCATCGCGGGAATTGGCAACATTCTGCGGCACGAGTATCACGCGATCTCCAACAAGGTGATCTGGGACGTAATCAAGGACGAACTGCCGCCGCTCAAAAACGCGGTGACGGCGATGATCTCCGCTCTCCGCGAATAGGTTTCACCCTCCCCCCAATTTCTCGCTGAACAGCACCAGCGCGCGGCGATAGACCTCCGCCCTGTTCCACTCGCGCATCACCTCGAAATTTTCCGTGCCGGGGCCGAACGGCTGCCCGGCGTGCCAGCCGTTGGTCTTCAGCAGATTGGCGGTGGAGGCCAGCACGTCCGGCACGCTGTGGCGCAGGTCGACGCGGCCGTCGCCGTCGAAGTCGACGCCGTATTTGATGTAGGACGAAGGCAGAAACTGCGTCTGGCCGATCTCGCCCGCGTAAGCGCCGACGAGATCGCGCAACGGCAGATCGCCGCGCTGGAGAATCTGCAACGCGGCGATGAGCTCGCCCTGAAAGAGCTCGCTGCGGCGGCAATCGTGCCCGAGCGTCGCGAGCGTGCGAATGACCGGCAGCTTGCCCATGTCGCCGGAGCCGTTATCGCTTTCCATCGTCCAGATCGCCATCAGCAGCGTGCGCGGAACACCGAAGCGCTGCTCGACGCGCGCGAGCAGCGGCGCGTAACGGGCCATCAGCTTCTTCGCGCGGTTGATGCGCGCCGGCGTGACGCGCGTTCGGGCGTATTCCTCGAAGCTCTTGCGAAACGTGTAGCGCTGGCGATGATCGAAAGCGAGCACCTCGGCGCTCGGCGTGAGGCCGGCGAAGGCGCTGTCGATGACGCGGGCCGAGACGCCGGCGGCTTGTGCCTCGCGCGCCATCGCGGACAGGAACGTGTGGAAGTCGCCGCCGCATTGCGCCGCCGAAGCGGGGCTGGCCGCGCTGAGCATGAGAAAAACAGCCGCAATAATGCGCGCGATCATGCCGGTCCTCGTTGTTCCCCCGAAGCCGCAATGTCGCACGTCATGGCCGGCTTGTCTCGGCCATCCACACCTTGGTGTACTTGTAGAAATAAAGTCAGGAGGTATTCGATGCTAGTGGTAGGACGAAAGCCACGTCCTCCAGTGCACCGTCCAACACACGCTTATAGCCGTCGCAGTAAGCATCTCGGGGGGCAAAATACCCGAGCTCTTCATTGCTAATGTTCGTACGTCGAAGAAACGCAATCGGAGCCGCGGCAGGTACGAAGGCCGCGCCTTTCGGATTGTGCAGGCTAAGCTGAATGCCTGTCATCTTGTCATTGTCAGGAACAGAAACGATTGCAGCCCTTAGACGCCCATCCCCATATGCGGAGACAAGGTACAAAAGCTGTCCCGGCAACCAAACGCCACCTCGATGAGTGTATTTAGAATCCTTCCTGCGCTCTTCACGAAAGATGAGCCCGTGACCATCGATCTTAGGTTTCCGAACCAACTGGCCGTCGAAAATATAAGCCTGATCGATAGGACCCCACTCAATCGAGGTCACGTATGCGAATATTTGCGAAGGATTCTTGAAGTCATTCCTTAACGTCAAATACGAGCCGACAATGTTTGTTGTACCTTCTTGAGTGTATCCGCCCCACTCTGGCGGAGCGATCGCAGAGCTCTTGCCAAATTTTCGACCGAATACATGCTCAATGCGGGCAAGTAAGGCCGGGGAATAATCTCCGGCAAAAAAATGATTTATCGTGCTTTCGCCGCGATTCACCAACTGTTCGAACTTGAACCGGCTGATCCTTTGGTCTTCTAAGTAAAGTTTGACCTCGCTAGCGATCGCCTTTCCTTTCGCTAAATCTGCTTCGCGAGCGCGTTTCGCGGTGACGTGTTGTCTGCCAGCCTTTCGGCGGCCCCCTCGCAAGCGTTTGCGGTTTTTTGCAATTTTCATTGAGTGGAATTGCAACATATTGCAACTTTTGCGACAAGTTGCATTTTTGGAACAAATCGTGACCAATAATTGCAAGCAAAAACAATGGCCTGAATCACAAAATTGGCCAATACAGCGGCTCCTACTCGAGATGGAACCGAATCGCGTCGACTACTGAACAGAGGAGAAGTGCCGACATGGCTAAGCCGATTGGCTTTCCCGCATTTCTAAAATTGCTTGAACTTTCAGATGGCCCCCGACGGACCGAGCTTAGGAAGAAGCTCGGCGGCGGGAGCGGTTTCCAATATTGGCGCCCCGTTCAAGTCGTAGCGCCGAAGGCAATCAAACCTGGGGCGGACATCAATCTGCTGAAAACCGAAATTGACTCCCTTTGCTCAGGCCACCAGCGTCAATACAATAAAAACGCGCTCATCGCCTTCGACAAGTGGATTAAAGGAAAGTCGATTACACCAATCGCCGGTCTGCCGGAAATCTTAGTGCCGTTTGGAAATTCCGGACTTGATGTGCGCCTGAAGCCCGACGTGTCGTTCGAACTCGAACACAACTTATTTTATCTGAATTTATGGGCAACGACGAAGCCGTTGCTGAGTATGAATACTTTGTCGGTCGGCCTGTTGTTCTGCGCCAGCGCCTACAAAACCCAGGGCCATGCAACCCACAAGCACCTAATTTTGGACACGACAGGCAATCGACTGTTCCGTGAAGACGATATTTCGCCGATAGCAATCCATCTTCTCAAGGATAAGGTTGACGCCTTCAAAAAGGATTGGGACGCGCTGAACCCGGCGCCGCCCCCGCCGCCCGCCAGTCCAACAGATCAACCGGGCGCACCGAAGAGCCCATAACCAGCCACGCAAGGATCGAGACAATGACCGATAAAAGATTATTTGTGGAGCGTCGTCCCGAAGGGGACTACGCCGTCAAACGAGCAGACTCAAAGCGCGCCAGCGACGTTCTTCCAACGCAGAGCAAGGCTATCGATCGGGCGAGGGAACTGAATCCCAGTCACGCCCCGCATGTTGAACGCGTCCGTTATACGAATCGCGGCAAACCAGACCATTGGCGCAAACCATAATTGGTTGCGAGAATCGACATGGCTAAAAATATTTTGATATTTTCTGATGGCACCGGGCAAGCAGGCGGCTTCATGCCCGACGAGACACGAAGCAATGTCTATAAACTTTTTCGCGCTACTCGTGTTTGTCCCGACAACAAAATACATCCTGAGCAGCAGATTGCGTTCTATGATCCAGGCCTTGGATCACGTGGCGATGTGGGCGACAGAAGGCACGGTATAAAGCGGCGAATATACAATATCCTTAGCCGAGCGACTGGATTGGGGATCACTCAAAACATTATTGATTGCTACGCCGCAACTCTGCGCCTTTGGGAGCCCGGCGATAGGATCTTTTTGTTTGGTTTTAGTCGGGGTGCATATACCGCTCGATGCGTGGCTGGAGTTCTATACTACTGCGGCGTTCCAACGAGAATGAAAGACGGTTCGCCACTAAAGCGTAATCCTAAGTCAGTGGAGGTCATTGCTGCTGAAGCAGTTAAAGATGTTTACCAGTACGGCAGCTCGATTAAGGGCGACCCTCTGCGCACCAAACGGATGGAACGCGCGTTGCAATTCCGGAGCATCTATGGCTCCGGCACGACAACGGGATCGAACGGCTCTCCATACTTTATCGGCGTCTGGGACACTGTCGCGACCCTCGGTGCGGGCTGGCGAGGAATTATTGGCATTGCGATTGCCTATGCACTCTTGTCGGCACTCGTGGCTTATCTAATTCGCATTCCTGTAAAATTTGCGCCATTCGGAAGATATCTGGATTTCTCTTATGCTACGTATTTTGCGGCCATCTTTATCGGTCTGCCGCTGATCGCGTACCTTGTTGCTTCGCTCAAGTATAAACAATTTCTAAGTCTGAAACGCTATCGGATGGCCTTCTACAATACAAATCTCGATCCGGCCGTTCGGTTCGCGCGACATGTACTTTCGATCGATGAGAATCGAAAGGACTTTCCGCGTGTGCCATGGGCCGAGGAGCCATCGGACAATGCGTTGGTATCCGATACGAAAACCTTCCCTGACAGATTCAAACAGATTTGGTTCGCAGGAAATCACTCGGATATTGGCGGCAGTTATGCTGAAAACGAGTCACGCCTATCTGATATTTCTCTTAGTTGGATGATCGAAGAAGCGACCAGTCTACCAGACCCACTAATCATCGATGCGACGACACTGAACCTATATCCGTCAAGCTCTGGTCCGCAGCATGACGAACGTCAAGCTGCTATTGATGCAATGCCCGGCTGGATTAAGCGACTACTACTTGCGATTTTGCCAGCATCCCGTGTGGGTTGGGTCGAAGGCTTTCGCACCCCGCCACATGATGCTCCACTGCATCCGTCAGTAATCATAAGATTCTCTCAGAAATCAGTACTGATCTACGGCAATCCGAAGGCGTATCGCCCTGAAAGCCTTCGCGAACACGTGGATGTGAGACAGTTCTATCATTAGATGTCACCGCCAACGGACGACTAGTAAGCACAAACGCCGCGCCTCATTCTTGAGCGCGGCGTTTACTGGATCTTCGCTTTCGCGGAGATGACTGGCTGAATTAATTATCCAGGAACGACCTGAGTTTGCGCGACCGGCTCGGATGCTTCAGCTTGCGCAGCGCCTTGGTCTCGATCTGGCGGATGCCCCTCGGATCAAGCCCGAGGGCTGACGGCTAACCGCAGGTGACCAAGAACCGCTGGCCGACTTCCTCCAGCGTGTGGTCGGTGTTCATGCCGATGCCGAAGAACGCATGCGCAGCACGCGCTACGCATGGCCGTCACACGGCAGCGGCGGAGACTGCGCGCAGCCGCAATGTCGGTCTCATGCCGTGGCCGGGCGTACCAATTTGCCGGCTGACGCAAGTTCACGGTGCAGCCACTCCGGCGCAACGTCGAAGCCGTTGGGCCAGGTCGGCGCGCCGAATTCAAGAAACACGCGTTTGAAAAATGCAAGATCGCGCAGTGGCGCGACCATCGGGCCAGGTCCACCCACGACCGGAGCAAAATCATAATCGCCGATTGAGCCATCGCTGAAGACGAATTGCAGACGATGGCCGTCAAGCCATTTAATTTTCGAGACCTTGATCATCGTCGAGCCCCGCAATGCGCTGGAGCGCAAGCTTATCACGCGCGCGTTTCCAGTTCTCCTGCAATTCGGCCTGGTGCGCCAAAGTCCATTGTTTCACCAAACGCGCGGCGGTCTTCGGCAAATAGCCTCCGATGACGTCACCTGTCGCGATCGCAACATTGGCTTCGTGCTCGCCGTAAATCGCCTGAAAATGCGGCGGCGGATGGTCCAGAAAATACATCCGGATCGCGATGCCGTAAAACCATGAAATCGTCGGCATCGCGCCAGCGCCTAGTTATCGAGGAAACTCCGCAGCTTCCTTGACCGGCTCGGGTGCTTCAGCTTCCGCAGCGCCTTGGCCTCGATCTGGCGGATGCGCTCGCGCGTGACCGAGAACTGCTGGCCGACTTCCTCAAGCGTGTGGTCGGTGTTCATGCCGATGCCGAAGCGCATGCGCAGCACGCGCTCCTCGCGCGGCGTCAGCGAGGCCAGCACGCGCGTCGTCGTCTCGCGCAGGTTCGACTGGATCGCCGCGTCGATGGGCAGGATCGCGTTCTTGTCCTCGATGAAATCGCCGAGGTGGCTGTCCTCCTCGTCGCCGATCGGCGTCTCCAGGGAGATCGGCTCCTTGGCGATCTTCAGCACCTTGCGCACTTTCTCCAGCGGCATGGCGAGCTTCTCGGCCAGTTCCTCCGGCGTCGGCTCGCGGCCGATCTCATGCAGCATCTGGCGCGAGGTGCGCACGATCTTGTTGATGGTCTCGATCATATGCACGGGAATGCGGATGGTTCTGGCCTGATCGGCGATCGAGCGCGTAATCGCCTGCCGGATCCACCACGTCGCATAGGTCGAGAACTTGTAGCCGCGCCGGTACTCGAACTTGTCGACCGCCTTCATCAGGCCGATGTTGCCCTCCTGGATGAGGTCGAGGAACTGCAAGCCGCGATTGGTGTATTTCTTCGCAATCGAAATGACGAGGCGAAGGTTGGCCTCCACCATCTCTTTCTTGGCCTGCCGCGCTTCCCGCTCGCCCTTCTGCACCATATGCACGAGCTTGCGGAACTCCTGGATCTCCAGACCCGTCTCCTGCGCCAGCGACTGGATCTCGGTGCGCAAGTCCTTGATGACATCCTTATCGTCGGCGACGAACTCGCGCCAGCCGCGCGATCCGAGCTTCGACACCCGCAACACCCACTTCGGATCAAGCTCCGAGTTCTGGTAGTTCTTGATGAAATCCTCGCGCGCGACGCCGTGGCTTTCGGCCAGGCGCAGCAGCCTGACGTCGAGCCCGATCAGCCGCTTGTTGATGTCATAGAGTTGCTCGACCAGCGCCTCGATGCGGTTCTGGTTGAGCGAGAGTTGCTTGACGTCGGCGACGATCTCCTTCTTGAGCTGCTTGTACTTGCGCTCCTGCGCCGGCGACAGCGTCTCGTTCTTGAGCCGGTTCTCGACATTCTGGTCTTGTAGACGGCGCAGCTTCTTATACGCCTCGGCGACGCGGTCGAAGGTCTCCAGCACCTTCGGCTTGAGTTCGGCCTCCATCGCGGAGAGCGAGACCGCGTTCTCCATGTCGTCGTCGTCGTCGAAGCCGTCCACCGGGGCGCCCTCGCTGTCGAAGCCGGCCGGCGGCGTGCGCGGCGCGGTCGAAGGCGCGGCGCGCTCGGCGATGCGGGCGGCGAGCGCCTCGGCGTTCTGCGGCTCGGTCATGTCGATCTTCGGCGTCTTCTTGCCGTCGGGGCCGGCGTAGGTCGCCTCAAGGTCGATGATGTCGCGCAGCAGGATCTTGGCTTCGTTGAGTTCGTCGCGCCAGATGATGATCGCCTGGAAGGTCAGCGGGCTCTCGCACAAGCCGGCGATCATCGCCTCGCGGCCGGCCTCGATCCGCTTGGCGATGGCGATTTCGCCCTCGCGCGACAGCAGTTCGACCGAGCCCATCTCGCGCAGATACATGCGCACGGGATCGTCCGTGCGCTCGGCCGGCTCCGAGGAGCGGGTGGCGACGGCGGTCGAGCGCGTGGTTTCGGCGACCTCGGTGCCGGTTTCGGCCTCCTCCTCCTCGGCCGGTTCGGGCTCCTTCTCGGCCTCCTCGGATTCCTCCGACTCGACGACGCTGATGCCCATCTCGCTGAGCATGGCGTTGATGTCCTCGATCTGGTCGGAGGAATTGACGTCGGAGGGCAACACCGCGTTGAGTTCGTCCTGTGTCACCCAGCCGCGCTTCTTCGCCGTCTTGATGAGCCGTTTGACCGCCGCGTCCGACAGGTCCAGCAACGGGCCGTCGGCGGCTTCCACGACTTGGGCTTCGCCTTCCGCTTTCGGCTCGTCGTTTCTCGCCATGCCGGCCTCTCCGTCTTGCGTTGCCGAGCCGTCGGGTCAAACGCCACAGCGGCCGCAAACCCCTCGGTTTGCGCCGCCTTTGTCGTCCGAATGCCCCTAACCCCGCGTTAACCCAACTATTTATAGCGGCGGCAGCTCTCGCCCGCTCGCCAAACCGAACCCTTCGACCGCCGCTTCGGCGTCGCCGAGGTCGGCCAAGCTCGCTTTAATATCCAACAAACGGGCAAGATTACGTTCCGAAGGGTCGGACTCTAGGGCGTAGGCTGCCGATTTCAACTCCCTATGTAACGCCCCGCTTTTGCGTTGCAAGGCCATGCTCTGCCGCAATACCGTCTCGACGTCGCCGGCCGGCGCGTCCTCGGCGACCGACCAGGCGTTCGGCATCCGTTGCGCCGCGCCGACGATGCGGGCGCGCTCGCCGCCGAGGCCGGCCCCGGCGAGCGCTTCGCCGAGCGTTTCAGCTTGCGGATCGCCCGCGAGCGCGAGATCGAGCAGACGCGAACGGAAAGCCGAAAGCTCGGGCGAGGCAAATTCCAGCGCCGCGATCTCGTCGGCCCAGGCGTCGATCAGCCGCGGATGGTTCAACAGGCCGGCGAGGATGAAAAGCTCGCGCTGCGGCTCCCGTCGCCGATCGGCAAGCCGCACCGGCGGCAACGGCACACTCGCCAGCCCCGTGCGCGGGCCGGCGTCAAAGCGGCCCTGCCCTCGCCCGCGCGACCGCGGCGTATAAGCGCGCGGGGCCTCGCGCACGGGACCGCCGAACAGCGCGCGCGCGCGCTCCGCCATCGCCTGCGCGTAATGCCGGCGCAGCGATTCGTCGGTGATCGCGCCGGTCAACTCGCGCAAGCGGCGCTCCAGCCCGGCTCGCGCCTCGGGCGTGTCGAACACCTGCTCGTCGGTCTCGCGCAGGAACAGCATGTCGGCGAACGGCCGCGCCTTGGCGAGCACGGCGGCGATCGCCTCGGCGCCGCCGGATTTGGCGAGGTCGTCGGGGTCTTGTCCCTCGGGCAGCAGGGCGAAGCGAAAGCTCTTGCCGGGCCCGATCAGCGCCAGTGCGGTCTCGATGGCGCGGTACGCCGCCTTGCGGCCGGCCTTATCGCCGTCGAAACACAATGTCGGGGTCTCGCACATCGTCCACAGCAGCGCGCATTGGTCGGCGGTGAGCGCGGTGCCGAGCGGCGCCACGGTGTGCGGGAAGCCCGCCTGCGTCATGGCGATGACGTCGACATAGCCCTCCACCGCGATAAGCTCGCCCTTGTCGTGGGCGCCTTTTCGGGCGCGGTGGTGGTTGAATAGCAACCCGCCTTTGTGGAAAAGCTCGGTCTCCGGCGAATTGAGGTATTTCGCCTTCGCCCCCGGCTCCATCGCCCGGCCGCCGAAGGCGACGACTTTGCCGGCGCGGTCGTGGATCGGAAACATCACGCGATTCTGGAAGCGGTCGTAGGGCACGGCGACGCCCTCGCCGTGAATCAGCAGGCCGGCGTCGATGATCTGCTCGACATCGACGCCCTTGGCGGCCAGCGCCTCGCGCAGGCCGAATTTCTCCGCCGGGGCGAAGCCGAGCCGGAAAGCGCGCTGCGTCGCCGCGTCAACCCGGCGATCCGCGAGATAGCCTCGGGCGCGCGCCCCTTGCGGCTCATTGAGGTTGCGCTCGAACCAGTCGGCGGCGAAGGCCAGCACTTCATGCAGGCTGGCGCGGGCTTTTTCGCGCGCTGCCGATTGCGCGTCCTGGCGCGGCATATCGAGCCCGGCCTCGTGGGCGAGCTTTTCCACCGCCTCGGGGAACGACAGCCCCTCGACCTCCATCAGAAAGCGGAAGACGTCGCCGCTCTTGCCCGAGGAGAAATCGTGGTAAAATTGCTTCTGATCGTTGACGTAGAAGGACGGCGTCTTCTCGGCGTTGAACGGCGACAACCCGCGCCATTCCCGCCCCTGCTTCTTCAGCTTGACGCGCTG
>Ga0134126_10011551_pt1 | contig 11153 bp, 14 predicted proteins | sample KB31752_FD_96881 | JGI IMG/M metagenome (GOLD analysis project Ga0134126, IMG submission 96881) | Terrestrial soil microbial communities with excess Nitrogen fertilizer from Kellogg Biological Station, Michigan, USA - KB3-175-2 | ecosystem: Environmental > Terrestrial > Soil > Unclassified ... | reverse complement strand
CGGGGCATTGGGGGCGCTCAACGCCGACCTGGTCCATCAGTGCTTCTATCTCCTTCGCCATCCTGACTACGACCTATTGCGATCGACCTGGAGCGCGTATCAGCCGGGCTTCACCCTCACAGTGCAGGGAGCCTTGTTCGCGCTCGGGCTGGGACTGATCGTGTGGTTGATCTTCTTGGGTATCTGGCACGGCACGGCCGCAGCTGCGCAGGTCAGCGGTCGTGCTGCACGGCATCGCGAGAACCGCCGAGGTCCCGAACCGCGCATAGAGTCGCACTGATTTGCCAGACTCGAGACTCATTCTTGAGGAGTAGGAAGGACATCCGACGCAACCACAATCGTCTGCTGGAGCCGTTGCTTCGGTCCGGCGTAAGTCCGAAAGAGCGCTTCGTGCGCATGTAGTGACATTGGTCCATCGCGGGTGTAGTACTCGCGAACCCAATTGAGCAAGAACGCTAGCTTGTTGTCCTGCTCTGCTTGCGATCCGAATTTGTGCGGTTCCCAGGGACGTTTGCGACAGTTCTCCAGACATCTCTCCATTCCCGGATCAAGGAAGATGAGCAAGGGACAGTGCCGCAGAGAAACGGCTATCAGATCGGAATAACAGCCCTCGACGATCCAGTCTGGGTGAGTGGCGCAGAAGCGCTCCACGTCCGACTCCGCATCGGCGCTGTCACGTGGCACGGCGATCCTTTGAGGCTCCCAAGCGACAGTGTCGAGATCGAGCCGCGGCCACGGGCGTTCAAGGGCAAGAGCGTGGCATAAGGTCGACTTTCCAGAGCCTGAGTTTCCGACGATGGCGATGCGCATGACTGTGGAGCTCCGTTCCTCACCGTGCCGCCGCTACTTCCTTCTTGAACAGGTCCTGGAAGATCAGGGGCGCCCAGATCCCGTCCCGCGCCTGCACGAGCTGACCGCCTTCCGCGATCTTGCCGAGATTAACCGGCGCATAGCCGAGCTGCTCGACCAGGGTGGCGACCGTTGCGGTCGCGTTATCATCGTCGCTCGACAGGAATACAACCCGTCGTCCGCCGTTGATAGCCGGCTCTTCCGCGAGGACGCCGGCAGGCAGATGGTTAAACGCTTTGACCAATTTAGCGCCGGGCAGGGCCCGGGCTATTACCGAACAGGAAGGAAGGCCGCCCAGATCTTCAAGAGTGTTTGTCACGTCGATCACGATCTTGCCTTTCCAGCTTGCCCGTGCCTTCGCGACCTCTCGGTGCTGCCAGTACGGGACAGCCAGTATGACGATGTCGGCCTCGAGCGCGTCCTTCAAGGTCTTGGGAACGGTCGTCGGGCCGATCGCGTTTGCCTGCGGCGCGAGCGCTTCAGGCTGATGCCTGCTCGCTACAGCCACTTCGATGCCCTTGCGGGCGAACCTGCGGGCCAGCGCCTGGCCGACCGCGCCGAAACCTACAATCGCATAGCTCATAATGCTTCTCCGATCCGCGTTGAGACTGATTTCCCGGCCTTTCAGATGGCCGAGAGGCCGCCGTCGACAGACAACTCCACCCCGTTCACGAAGCTCGAATCGTCTGAAGCCAGAAACAGCGCGGCCGTCGCGATTTCCTCGGGACGACCCATCCTTCCCCGCGGAATCTGAGATTCGAACATCCGCTTCCCCTCCTCGTCGAGAACCTGGTCCTGCATCGGTGTGGCGATCGGCCCGGGGCTCAGCACGTTCACCCGGATATTCCTGCCCTTCAGTTCGTTGAGCCACGTGCGTGCGAACGAGCGCAACGCCGCCTTGCTCGCCGCGTACACGCCGAAACCAGGAAAACCTTTCACCGAAGCAACTGACCCGGTCATGAAGATCGATCCGCCATCGTTGAACAGCGGCAACGCCTTTTGAACCGTAAACAGCGTGCCGCGCGTATTCAGGCCGAAGGCCGCATCGAAGTGCTGCTCGGTAACCTCGGCGAGTGGGAGGGCTTCGCCCATGCCGGCGCTCGCGAACAGGACATCGATCTTGCCCTTTTCCCGCTTGACCGTATCGAACAGGCGGTCGAGGTCGTCGAGATTGGACGCGTCGCCGCGCACGCCGGTCACGTTCCGGCCAATCAGCTTGACGGCTTCGTCGAGCGCCTCCTGCCTTCGGCCCGTGATGAAAACGTAGGCGCCTTCTTCGACGAACCGCTTGGCGCTCGCCAGCGCCATGCCGCTCGATCCACCCGTGACGACTGCTACCTTACCCTGAAGCTTTCCCATGACTTCTCTCCGGTTCGACTGGAGCCATTTCCAGTTGCGTGTGATTAAGTCATTGACTTTTTGAACTAAAAAGCGGATTTATTCGCTGGTAATAATCGATTTAATCGATCATGAATCCGAAAATTACGTTGGATCACTGGCATGCACTGATCGCGGTGGTCGATGGGGGCGGCTACGCGCGGGGCGCGGAGCTGCTGCACAAAACACAGTCAACCGTGACGTACGCGGTGCAGAAGCTCGAGTCGCAACTCGGGGTCAAGGTGTTCGAGGTTGTGGGGCGCAAGGCCCGCCTGACGCCGACCGGCGAAGTTTTGTACAGGCGCGCGAAGGCGTTGCTCGATGAGGCCGGAGCGCTCGAGGGCGCGGCGGCGACACTCGCCGCGGGCTGGGAGCCCGAGATTCGGCTTGCGGTCGATGTTCTATTTCCGACCTGGCTGTTGTTACGCTGCCTGGCGCTCTTCGCCGACGAGCATCCGCGGACCGCGATCGAGCTCTACGAGACGGTCATCAGCGGGACCGAAGAGGCGCTCACGCTCCGTAAGGTCGACTTGGCGATCAGTCCTACCATTCCGCAGGGCTTCAACGGCGACGCGCTCATGCGTGTGCGCTTCATCGCTGCGGCGAGTCCGAGTCATCCGCTGCACCGGTTGGGACGCAAGCTCACGCTGCAGGACCTGCGCAAGCACCGTCACCTGATCGTGCGCGACACCGGCACGCACCGACGACCCGGCAGCGCAATCGGTGCCGAACAAACCTGGACTGTCGGCAACAAGGCCACCTCAATTCACGCCGCCTGCATGGGGCTCGGCTTTGCCTGGTTTCCGGAGGACACGATCCGCGGCGAACTCGACCGCGGTGAGCTCAAGCTGTTACCGCTGCGCGAAGGCGCCGAGCGCTCAGCCGAGCTGTATTTGATCTTCGCGGATCGCGATTACGCTGGCCCCGGCGCTTTGCGACTCGCGGAGATCATCCGCGGGCGTGTCCGGCGCGAAGGCGATGTGGCATGACCCCGAATGAGCAGCGAGGATGTCGCTCAGCTCGCTGCGACGCCGTATTCGATCTCGAGCCGCCTCGCGGCAATCTCGGCACCGTTCCAGCTGATTTTCCGGGACAGCGTACGCGCACGAACCGCCACAGCCGGGTCCAGTACGCTTCGAAGGGCGTCGCTCAGAGATTCCTCGGTCATCGTCGCATACGAAGTCGTGGCCCCGACCCCGAGATCAACGATGCGGCTGCCCCAGTAGAACTGGTCGCTGAACATCGGTGTGATGACTTGGGGCACGCCGGCGCGGGCCGCAGCGGCAGTGGTACCGGCGCCGCCGTGGTGCACGACCGCCGCCACCCGGGGAAATAGAAGATCGTGGCTTACATCGTCCACGGCGATGCAGTCGGGCGCATCGTCGACGAGTTCGAGATCGGCCCACCCTCTGGAGAGAATGATCCTTTGGCCGACTGCGCGGGAGGCGGAGATCAACTTCCGACTCAATTCGCTTGCGGCGGGCATGCTACCGAAACCGACGAAGATGGGAGGGTCCCCTCGTCGAAGAAACGCCTCGAGGTCGGCGGGCAGCGGTGTCCCATTGGCAAGCACCCACGCGCCCGTCTGGAAAATTTGCCGACCGGGGCTGACAGGCGCCGGAGCGAGCGCAACATCTGCCGCGAGCCATGTGTGGTCCGTGAGCACGTAATCGAGCACGTCGTCGATCGCCCCCAGGCCGAGCCGGCCGCGGTTGTGGTTAATGCGCTCTAGAGCGCGCTCGTTCCAGGCTCGCGCTGTGTCGCGCCAGCGCTCTTGAATGCGGTTCGACCGCGCCACCTCCACCGACTGGCCTGGTAGGGGTGGCGGCTCGAGGTCGGGAGAGGGCAGCGCGACCGGGGCATAGACGGCCGTCACGCATCCGATACCGGCGCGCTCGGCAATGGACGGCGCCGCGTATTGGTGTGCATTGGCGCCGACGATCACATCGCAACCGTGGGCAGCGGCGCCGATGGTCTCGAACTGGTCCGTAACGAGGTCGGGCATCGATTCACGTAGCCGACGCAGCTCCTCGGGAGTGAGCTTCGGCATCGCGGCGGGGGTCTGCCGAGGCATGCGCATCTCGATTCCCATACGCACTGCTTCGAGACCGAGCCTGTTCGCCCAGTCGACGAAGTTCGGGGATATACATAGTCGCGCCGTGTGCCCAAGCTTTCGCAGCTCGAGTGCCAAAGCGAGTGCGGGCTGTACATCGCCCCGTGTTCCGACGGCTACCAAAAGTGCGCGCATTCCTCTTCTCCTGAGTTCTCTCGTGGCGGCCGTGGGATTACCCACATGCGCGGGACCAGTGGACGACGTACGATATGGCCTCAGAGATAGACAGTTCTGGGCAACATGCGGGCGGAAGTGTCACATGAGTCAGCGTAAGAGCATCGACCTGCGTGGCTTCACGCACCGTAACCCGATCCCTGCGGCATGCAGGCTTGGGCCGCTCCTCATGTCCGGCTCCATACTACCGCGCTACGCCGACGGCACATCGCCCGCTACGCTCGATGAGCAGTGCGCGCTGATGTTTCCGGACTCCGCGACCCGGCCCGCTCGACATACGGAAACCAAGGACCTGCCCGGCAACATCCTGGTTCAATGCGATATTGTCGCAATGATTGCTGAGTGAGCGTTCGGGAGGTGCGCGCTCATCGGTCCAGACCCTGCGCGGTCCGTCGCAATGGCAGCTATGCGACTATTGGACAAGGGGAGCCGGCTGCGCGTCTTACTTACAACAGCGTGCAGCCGCGAGACCAGAACACATCTGCGACGATTCCTTCGGAGTCGGAGCGCGCCGTCACCGAGCAGCGGTCGAACTCCCACGTTGAGAGTGTTTCGTCGGTCGAAGCCTGCTCCCGTTGCGGTGGCCCGAGCTGCGACTCCAGATCCGCGAGCGGTTGGCCAAGGTAGGTCTGAGCGATCTGCGCAGGACCCTCGGGAGCCTCGACGCCCACGGACACGCATCCAGTGATCGCGAGCACGATCATCAGGAGGACCACGCGCCGGCAGTTCGCCGGCATGAGTCGGGCTTGCCTTGACGGTGGCTTCATGCGCTAGCTCAGCTTACTGAAACGCTCACGCCTAGGCTGCTTAACGTTATTTAATCGAGTGTTAATGTGGAGCGCTATTGGCGCTCGTCGATGACGCAGATCATGCGTTGACATGGCAACGGGCGTTCGACGAGTCCAGGACTCCCGACCCTCTGCGGCCTACAGCGCCCCCCAGCAGCCGGCAGCAGTTCGGGCGGAGTCAGTAACTCGAAATCCAGTAAAATATGAAATACGGCGGCTCGGGCCGAGAGTAGGACGGTAGCCGCACGGGAGTTCGCCTGTAGAGATCCTGCCGCCGCAGACGACAGGTCGGGATTTCGGTGCACCGCATGCTCGGGCATCTGCATGAGGCCGCTGTTGGCGCCTGGGCGTCGCGGCACTGGCGCGCGGCTGTACTCTTGTTGGTGGTGATCTGCCACGTCACGCTCTTCTACATCATCTGGAATTCCCACACCGCCCAAAATTCCTCCGCGGCCATCCCAAAAGGCTTCACCGGCCGGACATTGTTCGGACCCGCTATTTCGACCAAGGATGGTCCAACGCTCAAGCACCCCATTCTCTCAATGCCTTTGCCGCTATCGGGCGAAGAAGTAACTGAGTGGGGGTCCACTCCGCCGCGCGTCTGGAGATTTGTGCCAATCGACTTGTGGCCAAGTCCGGTCGGCTTGTGCCCGATCCCGACCGATTTCAACCTTGAAGCGCGGGCGGATGCGCCTGATGCGGCAAATCCTCGAGAACCCGAACGGCGACCTCGCGGAGCTGGGTCGAGACGTTCGATGCTACGCATGACCCGCTGGCTGCGTCCGGTATATCCCATTGAATCGGCCTTGACGGACATGGAGGGTTCGGCACTGCTCAACCTACAGATAGACTCGCAGGGTCGGCCGATCCAAGTCACGCTGGCGGAAAGTTCCGGCGCTCCGGGGCTCGATGCTGCCGCGCTGCATGCTGCTCAGTTCTGGAGGTTTGCGCCGCCAGTCTGGAAGGCGCATGCCGTTCCCGTCGAGGCTCTCGTAGCGCTGCGGTTTCATTTCTTCAGCTTCGGGTTCTCGCGACTCGGGGACCGCGCGGCCAGAGTTGCCTCCGGCAGTCATCCCCACGGCAAGCTTGCCGAGCGTGCAGGCGACCATGAATCCGTAGTCCAGAGCGTGATAGAGCACCTGCAATCGGGTACGCCAGAACACGCTCTCGACTCGCACGCTGCGGCCGCGCAGCAGGCGCTGACAGCGGCGCTCCAGTGGTGGGGTCCAGTCACTCGTGTTGCGTACCTCGGCTTCGATGGGAATCCTGAGTGGAGGACGTACGCAATCAAACGTGAGGATCGGCGAGCCTCACGGCACAGTTTTGTCGCAGTGCGCTGGGAAATCTATGAAGTCTCCCATGAGGCTCGTACGTCCTTGTGGAAGGGCGCCTTCGATCGCACGGGTCAACTCTGGGCAGTCAAGGCGGACTTGGTGCCGAGGGTACCCCGTGAGAGATCAACCTCCCGTTGTGTGGATGACGAAACAGCCCGCTGACCAGCGCGCCGTGCAGAGGCGGGCTCATTTATTCACACTGGAGGGCAGCCGCGCCCGCGGCGCGCACCCTCGCGGTCACGACGTCGTCGGTAGCGGCCTGCGTGGCCTCGCGCTGGGCCGTCGCCAGGGCGCCGCGTGTGCAATCCGGGTCCCGGCCGCAGGTTGGCCCTAACGTGCGCGCCAGAGCCTGCACCATGTTCGCGTACTCGTCCGAGCAGCTCTTCATGGCAGCACGCGCGAGAACGTCCGAGGAGAGAACGTCCGAGGAGGATTGGGGATCGTCGAGCCGCGGTATCGCGGCTCGGACGCATTGCGCCCAGGCGTTGCGTGTGATGCCAAGTTCTCTGGTGGCCTCCTGCCGCATGTCCGCGGCGTGCTGCGGCGCGGGCGCGCTCGCACACCCACACAGAGCAACCGTCGCCGCGACCGCCGCCATCAACTCGATCAGACCCTTGCAGTTCATGGTCTCCTTCACGGGCACGCCGCGGCGCCGGCCGAGTGAGCAACCGCAACTTGTACGACCGCATCTCACGCCCCGCCCCGTACAGTAGCGCAGATCTCGGCTTCCTGGATGGACCTGGATCCCGAGACCGAGGCAGGCGCGAGGAGCGATCATATACCCCGATAGGGAGGGGATCGACGTGCTGACGCTATATGGCCAAGCCCGCTCACGGGCGAGCCGTTCGCTCTGGATGCTCGAGGAGATTGGCATCCCCTACAGACACGTTCCGATTCGCCCTTATACCGAGAGCCGTGCCGCGGAGTACCTGCGCATTAATCCGAACGGCCGCATCCCCAGCCTCGACGATGACGGCCTCATATTGTGGGAGTCGCTCGCGGTCAACCTCTATTTGGGCGAGAAGTACGCGCGGGCCCCTTTGTGGCCGGCATCGGTCGAAGATCGCGGTCGAGCCTATCAATGGAGCCTCTGGGCAGCAAACGAAGTTGAGGCATCTGTCGTGAGTATCGCGCGGGGGCTTTCCAAGAAAGCACTGGACCCGGGTGCCGTTTCATCTGGACAGAAGCAGCTGCACGCCGCGTTCCAAGTGCTGGAGCGGATCCTGGTCGATTACCGGTTCTTACTCGGCGACAGCTTTACCATCGCAGACCTCAATTTAGCCGCCACGATTAGGGAGCCAGGTGAGCGTGGTGTGAGCGGCATTGACGAGATAACGCTCGATCCGTTTCCCCGGATCGCAGGTTGGCTAGACGAGTGCTCCATGCGACCAGCGAACCGCCGCGTTGCGGCGTTGCCCTGACACGCTATCCCGCTATGGCGGTCTTCAGTGTCCGCTGCCTGAAGGTACTCGCGCCCCGAGTATCCGATCGTGACCTGCACCGTGGGTGAGGGCACAATTCACGGCGGACCGTCTTCCAAGGTGGGACATGCGCGTTGCAAAGTTCAGTTGCGGTTTCTTGATTCTCCCGATGTTGCTGCTCCAAGGTCCCGTGGTGCGAGGCGCTAGTCCGAGCGCAATTGCGCTGAGTGAGTCTACGGTCACCTTGACGGGTCCGTGGAAATTCCGAACCGGTGATGACCTCGGCTGGTCGCATCCATCGTTCGACGATGGCGGCTGGGAGCGTGTGGACCTCGAATGCGCTTCGGTGGTTTTCGACGTGCTTCTGTTTGCCTTGCTCCTCCGTCGCCTGTGGTCTTATGCGCGGTTTACACCAGCGCAGCTCGCGCCACGTGTATGAAGGTCTTGTGGCGGGGCGCAACCAACGGCCGCGGGCTACTGGTGCGAGCGTCCGCCTCCCGGAGGGCTCCGTTTGCATCGTCAATAGACACAGTCTGCACGGCAAGTGCGGCCGACCGCTGGATACAACTGGCACAAAACGCCGTGTATGCTCGGTGTCGTGTGCGGACTAGACCGTGTGGATCTCGAAGGCCAGGGGGAAAACGTGGACGAGCACCAACCGGCAGAGAGGAATTACGATCTCGAGCGGCTCATTTTCCTTTCCGATGGCGTTTTCGCTATCGTAATCACCCTTTTGGTGATCGAACTGCATCCGCCAGCTGAGTGGGACAGCACGCTAGGGGGATTATGGCGGTCCGAGGGGCAAGCGCTCGTGGCGTACGCGGTTAGCTTCCTGGCGGTGGGCACCTATTGGAACCTTCACCGCCGCCTCTTTCGCCGCGTAACACGCTTTCGCGGTGGCCTTATATTCTTCAATCTGCTGCTCCTCGCCTTCGTCGTGTTGGTGCCGTTTGGAGCTCGACTCATTCTCAGCGGGCCAATCGGGGAGCCTTTCGCGCTCTTCTTTGGCTTGCTCGTTCTGATTGGCGTCGCCCAGGCTCTACTTTGGAGCTTCGCCGCCTTCGTCGGCGATGTTGTCGAGCGGAGCCTTAGCTACAAAGCGCGGCTCGGCTTCTTGGCGAATCTCCTGGCTGCACCGCTCATATCCGGCGTGCTGGTCGTGGCAATTCTATCCAAGATCAGCCTTTTCTGGGTCCTGCCGATCTGTATAGCTCTGGGGTTGGCAAGGCGCTTCTTCGCGAATCGATTTGGCCTCCGCATCTGACGGATATGCGTTTGCACGCCAGCCTTATCGAGCCTCTGGCCGAACCGGCTTCGCGACGCCCGGAGGGTTGTTCTCCCAGAACCGCAAGACGGTGCCCCACGGGTCGGTTACCCTAAAAACGCGAGAGTCCCATGGTGTAAAGGTGATCTCGCTCGGCGAGAACAAGTCCGCCTTGTTCGACAGCTCACTATGAAGCTCATTGAGTCCTTGCATACGAATCAAGACGGCAGCAGCGCTAGGGTCGGCGACAAGATGAAGCGTTACCTCGGATCGAGAGATTTGTGCGTAGCTGCTGTCATCGTCGCCTCCCCAGTCGAAAGCGAAGCCGAGGAACTCTCTGTAGAAGTGTGCGGCCTCTTTGATCGAACCTACCCGTATGACTGGTATTGCTGGTTGCAGGGCACTCCCAGAGCCTTCTGGCCGGGCGAGCCGACCAGATTCCGCGTTCAACTTTGCCGAGAGAGTGTTCCAGTCGACGAAACCAAATTGCTGTGCGACGATCTCCAGGCAGTCGCTGTGCGAAAGGGAGACACCTTTCGCCGCCAGGGAGTCGCGAAGGGACTTCGCCAGCGCCTTGGCATCTTTGTACGTGCGCATAAAGCTGATCCTCCATCCGAGGCGAACATGATCGATCAGCGCTTGCATTGCTGATCCATTCGCCGTTCGGTTTAGGATCAGAGGGTGTGAGGCGGTGCATTTACCGAACCTTCTGCCGAGAAGGCGCAAGCGGCGGGCCGCACCGAGCCCGCCGGCAACGTACAGCTAACGACTAATCATGTCAAATTGAACCGCCCAACGATATGGATGCACCTGAACTGAACGCGGGCCCGCAATGCGCTCCGACACTTGCGTCACGGTGGTGGCGGCTCGTCGCCGTTCTCATTGAAGGATTGATTGGCTTGGTATTCGCGGTGCCGATCTACTCGTACTTTCACGTGTGGGACGATATCTTGGCGGGCGCGCAACCGTCGCTGGGGTTTCAGATGATTGTCGGGACGTTCTTGTTTGCTACGTTTGTGGCGATAAACTTCCGGCTTCTCGAGAAGCGGGGTCAAACAATCGGGAAGTGGTTTGTGGGCATCGCGATCGTTGGCATCGACGGCGCCAATAAGGGGGCTGTGCGTTTGATTACCTGTCGATTTGTACCCATGATGGTTTTCCCGCTCGTACCCCTATTGGGGAGTCTCTTTTCGATCGCAGATATGATTGCCATTTTCGGGAAGGAACGACGCTGCCTCCATGACCGCATCGCGGGAACCAAGGTTATCGACATGGAATTCGCTTAGCTTTTTCTGCTGCGCAGCGACACGGAGTCGCCCATCCCATCAGCCGCCTTTTTTCGGCGTCAGAGAGCGCAGGGCTGTGAGGGTCTTGAACCGGCGTACGAAAGGCGACGCGTTGATGTAGGTCTCGACGAAGCGGTCGTAGGCGGCCATGTCCGGCAGGCGAAGTTTCAGCAGGACGTCGGCTTCGCCTGCAACATAGTGGGCTTCGACCACAGCGGGATGATCCGCGATCCGGTTGGAGAAGCGCTTGAGCGCGGCGCGGGACTCCTCCGCGAGCTCGGCCAGCAGGAAGAGGGTCAGCGGGGCTTGTGCTTCTTCGACTGCCACCTCCGTCCGCGCGCCGAGGATGACGCCCGAGGCGATCATCCGCTCGACCCGGCGCTGCACCGCGCTGGCGGATAGGTTCACTTTGCGGCTCAGCGCGGTATAGCTCAGCCAGGCGTCGGCTCGCAGAAGAGTGAGGATTTGGTGGTCGCGGTCATCCAGGGCCGTGGTCATGTCCCAATGATGACGCAGGAATCTTGCGTCGGCCAGCCCGTAAAGCGCG
>Ga0134126_10011548_pt1 | contig 11155 bp, 4 predicted proteins | sample KB31752_FD_96881 | JGI IMG/M metagenome (GOLD analysis project Ga0134126, IMG submission 96881) | Terrestrial soil microbial communities with excess Nitrogen fertilizer from Kellogg Biological Station, Michigan, USA - KB3-175-2 | ecosystem: Environmental > Terrestrial > Soil > Unclassified ... | reverse complement strand
CGTTGAAACCGAGTCGCAACCATTCGCGCCATTGGAGCGGCTCGGGGCTGGCGAATGTGGCAATTTGTTTTTCCAGCCAACCGGCGGGATTGGAGAGCGAGCGGGAATAACGGTGCAGTTGCCAGATGAGGTCGCGCACTTTGGCTTCCTGGCCGCTCACCTGCTCCGTAATGAATTTCTGGAAGGCGCGCGCGTCATCCGAACTGCCGCCGTAACGGGAGCCGAGCAATGTGTCGAGCACGTTGTTTCGCAGCAGATAAATCTGCTCTTCCGTGAGCACGGCAAATTCGGGATCAAGCTGCAGGCGTTCGTCGTGGAAATGCTCGCGGATCAATCGCAAGCAGAAGCTGTGGAGAGTCGAGATGCAGGCTGTGTCGAGCAGGGCGATTTGCTCTTCGAGACGTTGAATCAGGCGCGCGTCGGTGGATTGTGCGGCTTTTTCGGCCAGGCGCGAGCGAATGCGTTTGCGCATTTCGGCCGCGGCGGCGTCGGTGAAAGTGACCATGAGGATTTCATCGAGCGAGCAGCCTTCATCGAACAGCAGCGAGCAACAACGTTCGACGAGCGTGTGGGTTTTGCCGGTGCCGGCGCCGGCGACGACGAGCACGTTGCCGCGCGCGGCGAGAGCGGCCTGCTGGGAGGGAGTGAAGCTGTTCGCGCTCATTTCTCGCCGTTTTCTTCTATTTCCGGCGGCTTGCGCAGGATGTTGTAGGGATAAACCCAGGAATCAAAACGGCAGACGGGCTGGCATTGGCACCAGTCGCAGGCGCGTTCGTTGCCTTTGCGATAGGGCCGGGCGGCGGCGTCGCCCGAGAAAATTCTTTCACCATGGCCGCGCAGATCCGATTCGATTTTTTTGAGCAATGCGCCGAAGGCTTCGGAGGTCAGGGCTTCATTGCCGCGTTTGCTGAACTCGCCGTCTTTCTTTTTGGCGAATTTGAATTGATCGCCGCGGGCGAGACCGCGATTGTCCAATTTTGAAAGCGCCGAACCGTCGAACCGGCCGGTGTGTTGATAGGCGGCGAACGCGGCATCCGCGGCGCGGTCGATGATTTCCAGCCGCGTGTCCGCGCTTTCCAACTTCGCGCGCAGCGGGACGTAAAAGACGCCGGCGGGCACGATGCGATTCACACCGAATATTTTTTCCGGGTCGGGCAAATGCAGCAGCGCGTTCAAATAGGAAAGAAGCTGCAATTGCATGCCGTAGTGCATGAAGACGGGATCGAGTTTTGCGCCGCTGGATTTGTAATCAACGATCACGGCGAGCGCTTCGTCCGCATCAGGCGCGCGCCAGAGGTCGATGCGGTCGATTTTTCCGCGGAGCACGAGGTATTTGCCATCGCCCAATGGCAGTTTCCACGGCGGCAGCTTTCCCAGTTCCAGGCCGAAGGACAATTCCACTTCCTGCGGGTCGAATTCGTATTGGCGCATCCAGCCGACGAGGGCTGCCATCAAGTTCTGCAATTGATCGATGAGCGCGCGCGCCATGAAGCGCGAGCGTTCGTCGGCTTCGAAAAGGCCCTCGCCGAAGGTGCGTGATAGTTCGGAACCTATCGCGGCGATTCTTTCGCGCGCATTTTTAGGTGTGATGTCGCGCCAGCGTTTTTTTTCCGCGCGCAGTTGTGCGTGGAATTGACTGAGGATTTCGTGCTGGAAACTTCCGGTCTGGCGGGGGTCCGCCTCGAACAAGGCGCGTTCGTCCGCGCGCAGGCCGTGGCGGATAAAAAATTCAAAGGGACAACCGGCGAATGTTTCCAACGCGCTGATGGAGGTGCGCAGTTCCGTGCCATAAAGAGCTTCGGTGGCGGCACGGGACAGAACGAGTTTGTCGGGAGTGGCGAGCGTGTGCCAGCGTTGCCATTGGCTCAAAACGGAGGCAACTCCGGGCAATGATTCGAGTTCTTTGGAACGAGCTATTTCGCCGCGCAACAAGACGGGGAGCAATTCGAAGACGTGCTCGATTTTTTTCAACTCTGTTTCGCCGGAGAATTCCTCCATTTCGATGTGGGGGAAATTCCGCTGGAGTTGCGTGAGAAAGACCGATGGGTTGAGTTCCCGTCCGCGCGTGTCCTGGCGCGAGCAGGTGACGATGAGTTGTTCCCTGGCGCGGGTGCAGGCGATGTAACCGAGATAACGCTCGCGCGCCATGCGTTCGCGCAGGCTGGGACCGAGGCTCGCGCCGTGACGGCCGAGCGCATCACGATCGGCGTCGGTGAGGAGCGTGGGCACGTCCGGTGTGGCGGGAAAAACGGTTTCGTTCATGCCGAGCACGAGCGCGAGTTTCAATTCCGGATTTCGCGAGCGGTCCACGGCGCCGACGAGCACCTGGTCGAGCGCCGGGGGGATTACGCCGACGGTAAGATTGGCGAGGCCAGCTTCGAGGACGGGCAACCAATCGCGCAGCGCGAGCGGTTCTTCATTGAAGGCGAGTGAAACGTTGTCCAGCCACCCGTTCATTTGGTCCCAGACGGTGGAATGGACTGAGGCGGGCGCGGTGAAGGCATTCGTCGCCGGCTCTTCGGCCCACTCTTCAAGGCGTTGTTCAACGTTTAGTTCGGCCCAGAAGCCGCGCAGCGCGGCGGCTAATTGCGGGCCGGTTGGGCGGTTTTGGTTCGCGGCCAGTTGCGAAGTGAGCTTCTTGAATGGCGCGATGATCTTTTTTCGGAGCGCTTCGAGTTTCTCGGAAAATTCGGGCTGGTTTTCGATTTGAATCGGCTTGTGCCACATCGCGCCTTTCCATCCGCGGGCGAGGGCTTCATTTTCGAGGCGGTCAATTTCCAACTCTTCGACGGGCACGAGGCCGGTTTTTAGAACCGAGAACCAATCGTCGTGGGGCCATTGGTAGACGATGGTTCGGAGCGCGCCGCGCGTGAGTTCGGCGAGCGGGTGGTGCGCGACGGATTCGCGGCGATCGAGGAAGAACTTGATGCCGTAGCGCGAAAAGACGCGTTGCAGCGGCTCATGATAGGTCTCCAGATCGCGAACGAGAACGGCAACATCGCGGAAGCGATTAGCGGTTCCGTCGATGCGGTTGGCGCGGGTGAATTTCAGAATTTCGCGGGCGGCAAAGACGGCTTCGGCGTCGGGATTGGAGCAGGTGGCGAAGCGGAGGGTTTCGGGTTTCGGGTTCCCGCCTTCGCTGCACTTCGGCGCGGCGAGTCGGGTTTCGGGTTTCGAGTCTTCAGACCAACTGGTTTCCAGGTGCGCAAGAGTGGATTCGGAGAAGCGGGTCTTTTTGGGATTGCGAGAGAGAGGCTCGATTGAAATGTTCGCGCCAGGCACGGAGGCGAGGTGTTTTTGGCATTCGGCGACGGTTTTTTGAACGAGCGACCAGTGGGAGAGCCAGGAATCTGTTTTGGCGTCAGGGTCGAGGCAAAAGGCGAGTGTGGCGCGCTCGCAATGCGGAGCGAGTGCGGTCAATAAATCCATTTCCTGGGGGGACAGTTCGACAAAGCCGTCGAGCCAGAGACCTTCGATTTGCGATTTGCGATTTGCGATTTGCGATTTTAAAGCAGTCGCCGCGGCGGCAATAAGACAATCGACATCCTGCAAGCCGTGCTCCTGCAGCCATGCCAGATAACTTTCCAGGAGCAGCGCGAGGTCGTGGAGCTTCAAGGGCAAGCCGCTGGAATCGGGCGTGCCACGGGCCAGGTTGCGCAGCATTTCGGGAGTGATCTGGTGGCTCTGCAATTCGCGCAGGACAAGGCTGAGTTGCTGGGCGAAACCGGTGAGGCGCGCGCTGGCGCGGAATAGTTTCAATTCGTCGCGTTTTTTCGAGAGCAAGGCGCGGAGAACCATGAGGCGGCCTTCCTCGTCGAGCATTTTTGGCGGCGGACGGCGCAGTTGATCGAAGACGAAGCGGGCGAGTTTTTCGAACGAGAGAATGCGCAGGCGCGTGTAGCCCGCGAGCGAATCATCGGCGAGCAAGTGGCGTTCGAGCTGGAAGGTGGCCTGTTTGGGGGCGAGCAAAATCAGGGGCGGGCCATCCGGCGCGGCCTTGAGGGCGGCGCGGATTTCCGAGAGGCAGCGGAAGGTTTTGCCGCTGCCGGCGGGGCCAAGCAGAAACCGGATTTGCACGCTTCCATTTTCTCGCGAATAACAAGGAGCGCAAAGCAATTTATTTCAAATTTCCACCATAGACGAAGAACGTCGATCGATAGTTCGGCATGCATGTTCGTTTCCAGCGTGAAGAATCGTTGCCATCGTTCAAAAATTCCTTAAAAATACCGCCGAGAATCTGGGACGTTGCAAATGAAAACCTCGCTGTGCTTTTTGGCCTTCGGCCTGTCTTTGTTTTTTGCCATTCATTCCACCGCATCGACGCTTTACGTCGACCTGAATAGCCGGAATCCCGCGCCGCCCTTTTCGGACTGGGGCACCGCGGCGACGAGCATTCAGGACGCGATTGATGCGGCCACGGATGGCGATCAGATTTGGGTGACGAATGGCGTTTACAACGCTGGAGGGCGCGTGATGGCGGGGAATCTGACAAATCGCGCGGCGCTCAATAAAGCGGTGACCGTGCAAAGCGTAAACGGGCCGTTGGTCACCGTTATCCAGGGCGCCGGCGCGACCAATGGCAACGCAGCCGTTCGATGCGCGTGGCTCACCAATAATGCATCATTGGTCGGCTTCACGTTGACGGGGGGCGCGACGAGGAATTCGGGAGATGCGTTTTCGCTGGAATCAGGTGGAGGAGTCTGGTGTGCGTCGTCGAATGCCACGGTGACCGGGTGTTTGATTATTTCGAACACAGCTTACGCTGACGGCGGCGGGGCGTTCCAGGGCACCTTGAATTCCTGCCTCGTGAGAAGCAACGGAAGCATGCCGAATTTTTTTGGTGGTGCGGTCTACTCCGCAAGTTTGAACAACTGCACAGTCGTCAGCAATTCCGTCGTCGGGACTACGCAATGCCGCAGCACCAACTCGATTGTCTATTATAATGGCGGGAACAACTACAGCGGAGGCACCTTCTATTGTTGCTGCGTGAAGCCGAGTGCAGGGGGTTTGGGCAATTTCACCAACGCCCCGGAATTGTTTGTGGATGGCATTCATCCTTCCGGCACGTCGCCGTGCATCGGGGCAGGCACGATATCGGCGATGATTGGCGTGGACTTTTTCGGACATACATGGGCCTCTCCACCATCCGTGGGCTGCGCAGAGGCTGTCCCGCTGGTCACAACTCCGCAGATCCAACTGACGAGCGAGCCCGTGGGGTTCACGATCGGAGGCGCTTCGTTTGTCGCAGGTGATATGGCTGGCTTTAATTGGTTAAAAAATGGGACTTTGCTCCAGGATGATGGGCATTTCAGTTCCACAACGAGTTCAAATCTGGTGGCAACTGGCGTGACGTTCGCTGATGCCGGGAATTATCAACTTGTGGTCAGCAGTTCAGCCGGCACGGTCACGAGTTCGGTCGTGCCGCTGGTCATACACTGCGTCAATTGGGCTGGAACGAATCCCACGCCGCCCTACACGGATTGGGCGACTGCGGCGACGAACATTCAAGACGCGATCGATGCTGCTTCGTCAAATGAGTTCGTTCTAGTGACCAACGGTATTTATTCGGGTGGAGGGAAAGTGATGGTGAGCGACCTGACGAACCGTGTTGCTCTAAATAAAGCTTTGGCGGTGATGAGCGTGAATGGCTGCGCGAACACGGTGATAGAAGGCCAATGGGATCCTGTTTCGACGAACGGACCGGGGGCGATTCGCTGCGCGTGGATTGGCGATGGCGCTGTGCTGAACGGGTTTACGCTCTGCAATGGAGCGACGCGCGGCAGCGGTATTATCACGACCAATTTGCACTATGGAGGCGGTGCGTGGCTTTCGGCGAACGGGCTGATTTCCGATTGCGTCCTGACGAATAATCAGGCGCTATACGCTGGCGGCGGCGTTGCATTCGGGACGGCAAACAATTGCCTTCTGACCTATAACACTTCGCAGTACGGGGGCGGCGCCTACTCAGCCCGTCTCAACAATTGCACCATCCGCGAAAATCACACTCCAAGTTCGAGTGGCGGCGCAGGCGTTTCCTCGTGCAAGTCTTACAATAGCATCATTGCGAACAATTATTACGGGCTCTTCGGAAACCCCGATTATCAACTGGCAAATTATTATATCGGGTCGATCGATACGTTTACGAATTGCTGCGTCAGTCCGTTGCCGTTCCGTGGGTCCGACAATATTACGGCGAGTCCCTTGTTTTTAGCTGATAATTTTCATTTGGCTCCCGCCTCTCCCTGCCGTGGCGCGGGGAGCTCGCTTTACGCGAGCGGCTATGACATCGACGGCGAGCCATTTCTCAATCCGCCTTCTATTGGCTGCGATGAGTTTATTGAAACGAATATGACCGGGCCACTTTCCGTCACGTTTAACAACCCCTCGACAGAAGTGGTGGCGAACCATTCATTGCATATATTCGCAACCATCGATGGGCGGCCATCGAGTTTGGAATGGTTGTTCGGCGATGGCCCCGCAGTGACGAATCTCAGCTACATCGGTTATCACATCTGGACGAATGCGGGCACGTATCCGGTGACGCTGACGCTTTATAATATGGATCATCCGGAAGGCGTTTCATCCAGCATACTGGTCAACGTCGATCCATTTCTTTCGCCGTCGTTGACCTCGCTGAACATCGTGAGCAATTCGTGCCAGTTCTCTTTCTTCGCACAGTTGTTCGTCCCCTACAACATCCAATACACGTCCAATCTTTCACCGCCGATTACCTGGCAAACCATACCGCAACCCATCGACATCTTTACGAATGGAACGGTTACGTTCTCCGATCCAATCGGCACCAATGGGATGCGGTTTTATCGGGTGAAGGGACAGTAACGCGCTTAAACGCGCGCTGCACTCAGACCTCCACCATCTTGCCGGGGCCGGGTTGGATGATTTTGATTTTGGGATGGCGGGAGCGGATTTGGTCTTCGAACCAGTGGCGGGCGTCGTCATCGCCGTGGCCGAGGAGGACGGTGCGTGGGTTTACCTGGCCGACAAAGTTCAAGAGCTCATCGCGGTTGGCGTGGGCGGTGAGGTCGAATTCCTCGACCTGGCATTTGCGGGTGGCGGAGCCGCCGCCGGCGCTGAAGAGAAATGTTTCGCCTTGTTTGGCCGAACGAAGGCGGCCGGCGGGGGTGTCGGGATCGGCGTAGCCGACGAAGAAAATGGCCATGCGATCGTCACCCATCATGCGCAGGGCGAGGTCGTGCGCGGCGGTGTTTTCGCTCATCATGCCGGCGGTGATGACGAACAATCGTCCGCCGCCGAGGTTCATGGATTGGGCCTGGCCTTTTTCGAGGACGGTCAGTTCCAGCGCTTCGTGCAATTGCAGGTCGGGCTGCTGGCGATTGGTGCGGTGGGATTCGAGGTCGTAAATTTCGGTGAAGACGCGGCCAAGGCCGCCGATGAAAATCTGCTGGCGCTTCAATTTGCCTTCGCGCATGAGCAGCGCGAGCAGCGCGAGAATTTCCTGGGTGCGGCCCAACGCGAAGGTGGGAATGAGCACGGAACCTTTGCGTTCGAGGACGCGCTGGATGCTTTGGCTGAGGCGCTCGATTTCGCCTTCGCGGGTGAAGCCGGGGGGCACGCCGCGGCCGCCGCGCGTGGTTTCCATGATGAGGACGTCCGCGCGCACGCCGTCGAATTGCGCTTTTTTCAAAATGGTCTGGTCGTGGAAACAGACGTCGCCGGTGTAAAACAACGTTTCCTTCTGGCCGCGCACGAGCAGGCCGGCGGAGCCGAGCGCATGGCCGGCATCGAAAAATTCCACGGACGGGGACGGCAGGCCGGCGCGGGCTTTGTGGAACGCGGCCCAATCGATTTCGCGATTGTATTTGAAGCCCTGGAAGAGCGGCGCGATGTCGTCGATTTCGTCGTGCGTGAAGAGCGGGTATTCGCGAATGCCCATTTCGTCGCGCTGGCGGGTCATGACGTTGACGGAATTGTGCAGGACGCGTTCGACGAGAAAATAGCTCAGGTGCGTCATGAGCACATGGGCTTGCGGAAAGTATCTCAGCGCGACGGGCAGCGAGCCAACGTGGTCGTGGTGGCAATGCGAAATGACAATGGCGTCGACTTCCTTGTCGCGGATGGTGCCGTAGAGCGGGAGGCTGTCGCGGCCTTCCCGCTTGGGGTGCGTGCCGGCGTCCATCAGCAGGCCGTGGCCGTCGATTTCGAGGAACCAGCCGCTGGCGCCGACGTCGGTGTCGGGATTGAGATTCGTTATCCGCATGAACTAAAGTCAAACATCGACTTAGTGGAAACAATGACGGGAAACCCGCGCGCTCAAAGTATTTGTGCGGGCCAAGTGCCGGTCATTTTTTGGTGCTGCCCGGTTTGGCGCCACTGCGCGCTTTGGCGTTAGCGCCACCGGATGTGGTGGCGCCGGCTTTTTTAGCGGCGGCGGCTTCCAAATCTGCAGGATTCATAAATTGCTTGTAGCTGGCGGGGGCGTCAAAAAGGCGCGGGTCGGGTTTATTGAGGTTGACCTGCTGGAAGCGCATCACGGTGGTATTGCCGTTTTCCTTGGTTTCAATGCGAAGAGGGAACTCTTTCAAATCAGTGGCGTTCCAGGTAACGGCCTGCATCAACGGAGTGCCTTTGAGGGTCTTGACGGTTGAAAGATTTTTCACGCAGGGGTGGCCATCGATGGTTTCCTTGCCCAGCGGTTTTCTCTCCAGTTTTTCCGCCCCCGCCTGGGTGTCTTCGTTTGCGAGGGGCATGACGGCGTAGCTTTGCGCGCGGGGGTAGATGATAAAAAGCGCTTTTTTATCGGGGCGCGTGACGCTGATGACGCGGTCCATGCCGAGCTTCTTATAATAGGCGACGATATTTGCCGGGAGCGCGCTGCTGTGGAGCAGGCCCAGGTCGACATCGATGCGCATCTTGCCATCGGTGGAAGCCATGACGCTGGGCATTTGGAGCCAGACCTGGTTTTTGTCATTGAAGACTTGGACGTCGGCGCGGGTGGTAAAGGAGATGTTATCGCCGAAGAGCCTGACCATGGCTGAATTCATTCCCGCTCCCGGAAGCTGGGCCAGCGCGGTCAATGTTTGAAAGAGGGCGGCCAGCGAAACCAGGAGGACCCCATTGCGGAAATTCAGTTTTTTCATGTCACACTTCTGCCGAAACGATACGGGTTGGTGGAGAATGCGCCAGAAAAATCCCGGGAGCGTAGGAAGGCCAAAGTTCCAGGATCCAAAATATGTTTCGAGTATTGAGTCTCAGGAAGGCCAGGCGGCGGGGCGGGAAAATGGGTTCGTTTTTTTGGACGAATGATGGGGGAAGGTGAATAAACCCTTTGTTTGCAGGCATTTTGATTTTTGGCAAATGGGTTCGTTTGGTAATTTTTTATTTTATCGAGCGGGTGGGTCCCCGTAAAAAAGAGTCGCAAAAACACCCGGACGGTGCCGGCACTCGCGGTTCCGGCGCTTCGAAACCGCACCACGGGAAATTGTAGTTCCCCTGCCCTTAAATTTGGCATTGCCCATCTCCTTTCCATCACGCGAAAGTTCTAGCGCGATGGGTTTGGAAATTCAAGATTTTAAGCGGTTTGAACCGGGGCGCATCTGAATTCCCTGGAAATGGCGCGAGAAATTCCGCGGCATTTTTATTGAAGCGAAGAGCCTTAACCTCACGCTCGTTTTGGTCATGTTTTCAGAGCCGATTCACGCTCTGCGGATTTCCAATCCGCGATACAGCAGGCTGCCAGCCTGCGCGCTACAAAGGCAGCCCGACTCCGGCTCCTGAGGGAATTTCAATTTGGCAGTTGAACGGGGTTCGCCTAAGTTCTGTCACAAGCCCATGGGAAACTGCACTGCACTTTGAGGATTATGAGAATTCATACGCTTCGCCTGCGCCGCGAGATTTTTCTGAATAGGATTTCAGGGGGAAAAAGATGGTTGAACGAATGGCTGGCGGGACGCCAACCATTGCGCGCCAGAGGCGTGCGCTCCCCTTTTTCAAGAATTCGCCATGGCTCTCAAGGTGTTTTCCACACAGCAATTTTGCTTTGTGCCATTGCGGTGACGGCGCGCGCGCAAAAAGTTCCGGTTGTCGAAAAGACGCTCGATAACGGCATGCGGCTGTTGATGGTGGTGCGGCATGATGAGCCGACGATTGCGGGCGGATGGGTGGCGCATGTGGGGAGTGCGAATGAGCGGCTGGGGATCACGGGCATTGCGCATTTGTTCGAGCACATGATGTTCAAGGGCACGCCGACGATTGGCACGAGTGATTATCAAAAGGACCTGGAGATCCTGAATGAGCAGGAGCACGTGCGGGATGAGATGCGCGCGGAGGAACGCAAGATGCGCGCGATGTTGCGCCGGGGGAAAATCGGGGGTGATTTGTTGAAGCCGGAAAATTGGACGCCGCATTATAAGGAGTTGCGGAAACAATTCGATGAGCTCGTGCAGCAGGAGCGGAAGGTGATTGTGAAGAATGAATTCGACGTGCTGCTCAGCCGCGAGGGGGCGTCGGGCGCGAATGCGTTCACTTCGGAGGATATGACGGCGTATTTCGAGAATGTGCCGGCGAACAAGCTGGAATTGTGGATGTGGATGGAGTCGGAGCGGATTTTTCATCCGGTGTTCCGGGAATTTTACGCGGAGCGCGATGTGGTGTTTGAGGAGCGGCGGATGCGGTCGGAATCCACGCCGCTGGGGAAATTCGAGGAGCAGTTCAACGCGATGTTCTGGCAGGCTTCGCCGTATAACTGGCCGACGCTGGGATGGCCTTCGGATGTCTCCTCGATTTCCAAGGCGGAGGCGGACCAGTTTTATGCGACGTATTATTGCCCGCAAAATATCACGCTGATTTTGGTGGGCGATTTCAAAACGGACGAGGCGGAGGCGATGGCGAAGAAATATTTTGAGCGGATTCCGCGCGGCAAAACGAATCCGCCGGATATCGTGACGCTGGGAGTGCCGCAAGCCGCCGAGCAGCGGATGTATGCGGAGGCGGACACGAATCCGCAGGTGGATATTTTGTGGCACACGGTGGCGTTTCAGAACAAGGATTCCTACCCGCTGCAAATCCTGGGGCAGATTTTATCGACGCGCACGGGGCGGCTTTACAAGAGCCTCGTGCTGGGCAGCGGCGTGGCGACGGATGTTTACGCGGACCAGGGTTCGCAGAAGTGGGCGGG
>Ga0134126_10011547_pt1 | contig 11157 bp, 15 predicted proteins | sample KB31752_FD_96881 | JGI IMG/M metagenome (GOLD analysis project Ga0134126, IMG submission 96881) | Terrestrial soil microbial communities with excess Nitrogen fertilizer from Kellogg Biological Station, Michigan, USA - KB3-175-2 | ecosystem: Environmental > Terrestrial > Soil > Unclassified ... | reverse complement strand
TGTGGCCGAATAATCGAGCCGCAGGCTCGACACTACACCGCGTTATGGAACGCAAGATCAAGAACACGCCGCCGCGATTGCCAGTTGTGTTCCAGACTTACGATCCGCCGTTGTATCTGGTCACCTTTAACACGTTGGTCCGGCGTCCGCTGCTGGCGTGTGATGCCGTGCATGCCGCCTTCCGCGAATATGCCGAACGCGGCTTTTCATTCCACATCGCCACCGGGCGTTATGTCCTGATGCCTGACCATGTTCACGTGTTTGTCCGCATCGGACGCGATATGACTTTGCGCCGATGGGAGAGCGGTTTGAAACGACAGCTCGGTAAAGCGCTCACGAAGCAGGGGCACGAGCCGACGACCATTCCCGGATCGAAAATCAGCAGCTTCTGGCAGCCGGGATTCTTTGATCATCTTTTGCGTCACAACGAAAGCTATGCGGAGAAATGGGATTACGTCTGGCGCAATCCTGTTCGCGCTGGATTGGTGAGCAATCCGGAGGCTTGGCCCTATCAAGGCGAAGTCCACGTCATTGATCGCGTGAAAGTGTAGCGCTGATGTAGCGTCGGCGCTATGCGCCGATTTCGGTGGTATCGAGCCTGTGGCTCGACAGATTCGGCCACAGGCCGAACGCTACACCACCCATGCGATTGGCCTTGCCACAAGCAGCCTGCCGGAGTTTGCTGACGCCACAATGGAAGCCGGTTTAATGAAAGCGTTGAAATCGAAAGGGAACTCCCGCACTGCCCGCGCGTTGCTCACCCTTTTGCTCCTGGCCGTGTCGGCGCCAGTCAACACGGGAGACGCGGTTGAACCCGCCATGGACAAGGCTTTGAAACTCCTCGCGCCCGCCGTGTCCACCGGCACGGGCCTTCTTTTGCAACCGGTATTGACCCTGCCCGAGTTCACGACGGAGAAATTTGTCGCGGCCATGAATACAGTCGGGCCCGAAAAGATTCACAGGCCCTGGACCAACCCGGTCGTCACTCTGCCACCGCATCCACGCGCCAACGTAAAGGGTCTGACCAAGGACGAGGTGAAGGCTTACATGATGGAAGTGAAGCGCTTGTTTACCGAAGGGAAAGCCAATCCCGTTTCAGACGTGGGTCTGATCAGCACTCAGGAGGATGTGATCCGCAAGCCGATGCTCAACCATGTCGCGGCGTTTTCCAATGCCGTCGTCCGGGCCTACCTGCTCGTGCAAAGGACGGCGAGCGACGATGGGTGGGCCTACTATTCGATCGTGCAGGACCTGACCGCGGACCCCATCATTCACTACTTCGCGGAATTGAAGAAAGGCGGTCCTGAACTTCAGGCCACGAGCTGCTACAAGTGCCATTCCTCCGGCCCGCTCGCCATCCATCCGGCCCGCGGGGATCTGGTGCTCGACGCGCGTCTGCTGGCGGCGGTGGACAAGCACATCGCCGAGCAGCCGCGCTCGGAGTTTTACTTTCCCGCGGACAATCCGAAGCCACCCACCGGTGAGAAGTTGACCTTGAAGTTCTGCACACGTTGCCACGACGATGACGGCGACCGCGGTCCGCTCTACCAGGTTCAGTCGCACCCGATCCGCGTGATGGTGGACTTCGGCTACATGCCGCCAAACCGCCGTCTGAAACCCGCCGAGATTGCGGAGCTCAAGGCATGGCTGGAGCACAAACCGTAGCATTCACGCATTTCACCACGGTGGAAGCCGACCCGACCAAAGCCTGCAACCAAGACGACGCCACCGGTTTCATCCGGTTGAACGCACTGCACTTGAAAGTCTCGGCGAGGGTGCATGGGAAGCGGGATAAGTGAAAACTCCCCATGTGGCTCTTATAGGATTTCGACGCGCTTTCAGATGGCGTGGAACAAACCCGCAGTCTTGAGTCCTTGAAGAAAATGTTTGCCGTGGCCCGGGCCGCGGTTAAAAAGGCTTTATGAGCGAACCAATTGTTGCCCAAAAATCTCCCATCGTTCAAAAGGTCGAACCCGGCGAGTATTGGTGGTGCGCCTGCGGCCGGTCGAAAAGCCAGCCGTTTTGCGACGGATCGCACAAAGGGACCGGCCTCGGCCCGAAGAAGGTGGAAATCACCGCGGCCAAAACGGTGGCATGGTGCGCCTGCAAACATTCCGGTAACACGCCGTTCTGCGACGGGACGCACAGCACGCTTGGATGACCCCGCCAGAGGCCAGGTATTCGGAGGCCCTATTCGGGCGGAACGACGACGTCACGCTTGTTTCTTGCGAAACAGGTCGGCGGTGTCGGCGATGTTGAGGACGGAAAGGTCGTAGCCCTCACCCGGGGCGCGGTTCTGGGCGGTCTGCAACTGACCCGCCACCTTCGAAATCGTGGTCAGGGCGTAGTACTTCACCGCGCCGACGCTGATCTGCGCACGGAAGATGGCCAGCAGCAGGCAGTGTTCATCCACATTATGCACGAGCAGGCTGAAATTCTCCCCCTGCTGATAAACGCTGCTGAAGTTATTTTCGCCGACGAGGCTCGCAATGCCCTGTGTGGCGGCGTACATGGCGGCGGCAAGCGCCCCGATCGTGGTGGTATCGAAGCGACGGACGTCGCCGCACTGAGTGATGAGGAAGCCGCCCTTGTCGATGATCATGGCGGCCGTGGCCTCGCTCTTGGTCAGCAGATCGTTGAGGTCGCCGTCAATCTGCCGGATGTCTTCCTCGAGGAGTTGGGGCAGCGTGGCCATAATCAGGCGGATTTGCGGCCGCTTTCGTTGATGAATTTGTGGAGCAGCATGCGTGTGATCATGTTGAGGGTTTCAAACACGCCTTCGCATTTGCTGGCGGAAGCCGTGAACGACGGCACCTGAACATCCCGGTTGTTCAGCAGAAATTCCATGTAATCCACCGGCGCGACATTCGGCAAATCGCGCTTGTTGTATTGCAGGACGTACGGGATGTCGGCGAGGTTCATCTTCAACGTCCGCAAATTATCCTCCAGATTGGCGAAGCTTTCGACGCTTTCCTGCATTTTTTCATACTGCGAATCGGCGACGAACACGATGCCGTCAACACCGCGCAGCACAAGCTGTCGGGTGGTGTTGTAGATGACCTGGCCGGGCACTGTGTAGAGCTGGAACTTGGTTTTAAACCCCTTGATCGCCACGGCCTCGATCGGCAAAAAGTCGAAAAACAGCGTGCGATCCGAACTCGTCGCCAGCGAGACCAGTTTGCCCTTTTCCTGCGCGGTCTGGATATTCTCGTGAACTTTGACCAGGTTGGTTGTCTTGCCGCCCATCGCGGGACCGTAATAGACGATCTTGACCTGCAATTCCTTGGTCGCCTGGTTGATGATGGCCATAAGCTTTATCTTACTTGTTCTGCGGCCCCAACTGGGCGGCAACAATGCCCAGGTGAGGTTCCGGCAATGATTCTCCCGCCCGCCCAAGCACAGTGAAGAAAACACCGCCGGCCTTGAAGATCTTCAGAGGAACCTCGTCCACGATGATGGTCAAATTGTTCGCCTCGCCAAATTTCAATTCTTTGCTGTATTGAAGCATCCGGCTGAACATCTGCGGCAGAAACGCCGCAATGGTCTCGCCATTCAAACCCGGTGGAAGGTTGGCCGCGACCAGCAAACCGTCCTGCATCGCAATCAGCGCGCCAGCCACGCCGCGGAGCGCGCCGGTTTTCTGAACGATTTCACTCGGCGTCCAATTCTTCCGGCCCGGCTGGCCGAAAACTTCGCCGATTTCCTGTGGAACCTCGGCGGAGAGAGCGGGCGCCGGCGGCGCTGGAGCGCGCGGCGGAGGAGCAGCGGGCATGGCAATCGACGGCGCAAGTGTTGGGGCGGCGGGCGCCGCGGCCGGCGTCACCGGCGGTGTCACCTGAGCTTGAGGCGATGGGGCGAGACCTTTGCCCGTGAAAACGTCCGGGATATGCTCCGTGATCGTGTACCTCTTTTGCGGTCCGGCCGGTTTCTTGTGGGCCAGGAAAAGCGGCGCGATAACCGGAAGCGGCAATTCCAATTGCGTGTCATCCAACCCCGGGGCTGCCGACGGCAGCGGCGGCGGGTTGATCATCAAACGAAGCCGTTTCCACGCAAAGAGTATTTTCCCGCGCTTCAACGCCTGTTCGAGTTCATCAGCCGGAAAAGAGATCGTGGCGTTTGATGGCTCAGCCAGCGTTTGCTTGATGGCATCCGGCCATCCGCCTGAAATTTGCGCCAACGGCACTGCCAGCGGTCCGGTCGGCGCCGCAGGTGGTTGAGGTAACGGTGCCGCGGGAGGTCCGGCCGCCGGCTTCGGTGGCGATGTTGTCGGCAGCGGTTGCGAGGGCCGGATCGCGGGCGCAGCAGGTTGCGCTTGCGTCGGCGCCAGCGGCGACCTGAGGGCACTAGGCGCCGGCAGCGGCGAAGTTGGCTTGATGGGGGGCGGAGGCAATGGCGCGGACGGCCTCAGCGGAACCGACGGTTGCGTGGCTGGCATCGCGGGACCAGAAGTTGGAATATACTTCGGCGCGATCGCAGGTGCAGCCGGGGAAGGGGCTTTGGCAGGCGCGGTGCTCATGCGCACTGCGGTCAGCGGTTCGCCCTTGGGTCCAAAAATGCCGCTCACTTCTTCGGGCACTTCCACTGTTCTCTGCGTGGTCCGGCGAGGCAACTGATCGGGTTTGAGTTGGGCGACGATTTCGGGCAAAGGCAATTCGACGGGCGTCTGATCCTGGGTGCTGATGTCCAGGAAAACTCCCGCCGGCGCTGCCAGCCGCAGTTCGCCGTACGATATTTTGACGGAACCTTGAGGGAGTTGAGCCAGCACCTTTTGCAAAGGGATGGAAATGTAAACCGCACCTGCGGGTGGTTGCCGCACCTTGGACTTGAGCGCATCAGGCAATTTGAGCAACACGGATTTGAGCAGAATTCTGATGGAATCACCGGTGGCCGGTCCGGGGCGAGAGGGGGCCGCAGCAACGGGTTCAGGCAAAGTCTCTGCGGGCGGTTCAGGCGCTTCGGGCGGTGGAGCGGAATGTCCTCCGGGCGTATAGCCCGTCTGAAATTCACGCGGCGGGTACGCGGTTTCCAACGGCTCGGAAACCGGTTCCTCTTCCAAGCGCCTTCTGAACAGGTTTTTTAGGCGGTCGAACATCGCAAAATATTTGGTGAGTTTGACAGGTCTTCGCTCTGCCGTCGATATAATTGTAAGTTGCTTGCAATTTTCAACGTGAACGGTTTGTATTGTCTCGGAAGTTCAGTTGAACACGCTATGTCCGCCGGCCATAAAATCCTCCTCCTTGATGACGATCAGGACTTATTGGAGTTGTACCGGGAAATGCTGGCCCGGTTACCCAGCCAGCCGGAAATTCATACCGCCACTTCCGGCGCGCGGGCGATCGCTTTACTGGAGTCTGAACCGTTCTCTCTCCTCATTTCCGACCTGAACATGCCGAAGATGGACGGTCTCCAGGTCCTCACCATCGTCCGCCGCAAGTTCCCGCAGTTGCGAACGGCGGTAATGACTTCGGTCGTGGACGCGCAATTCCGCACCCGGGCATACGCCATGGGGATTGACCTTTTTTTGGAGAAGCCCAACACCAGCCAGGAGATCACGTTCTTCCTCGACTGCATCGAATCGTTGCTGGGACGCGAGATGGATGGCGGGTTCCGCGGCGTACAAAGCAAGAGTCTGGTGGATATCATACAATTGGAGTGCCTGTCGCAGAGTTCGTCCGTCCTGAAAGTCACCAACGGGCCTCTCTCCGGGAAGATATGGTTTCACAACGGCGACGTCATCGATGCGGAGGCCGCCGATCTGGCCGCGGAGGAGGCTTTCCGGAAAATCCTTTCCTGGAAGACCGGGAATTTCGAAATCCTTCCGGCAGAACCGGAGCGCGCGCGCGCCATCTTCAATTCCTATCAAGGTCTGCTGCTGGAATCAGCGCAAGCCCTGGACGAGGCACAGGCCAGCGGAAACCCCGAAATCGCCGTCGCGCAGGAAGCGGCCGCGCCAACCGCAGAATCGCCCCTGGCGCCGTTTTCCCGATTCAACGGCGTCGAGTTCGTCATGACCGTCCGCTCCAACGAACCGAAATTTGAATCGCTGCGCGCGGAGAATCCCGAACAGATTTCCCAATGGGTCCGCCAAACCATGCAACGCTTTCGCGCCCTTGGCGACGGATTGCAGGCGGGCCAGTTGAACCAATTGGAAGGCCTCGGACCGCAATGCCACGTGGCGCTGGTCTCCAAGGCCGACACCCACCTTTGCGTGGGCTTCCACCGCTCGCTGTCACAGGACATCGTGCGTGACACGATGAAAAGAATTGCCTCCAAATGGGCATCCTGAACCTCCTGAACAGACGCGGTTCGCAAGCGGGCCACAACCTGATGCGGATACCGACGGGAAGTTTCACGCTCGACCCCGGCGGACGGATCGTCGCCTCCACACTGCCTCAGTCCTTCCCGCCGGCACAGGTCAGGCAGATTGGCGACCTGGTTCTGTCCACATTCCAGGCGGCGCGCGATGCACGCGTTCCCTTGACCGAGTTGATCGCCGACTATGCGGCGCTCAGACTGACCGCGCGCGAGTTGCGCGGCGGGGCGATTATTTTCCTTGCTCCGCGGTCGTTGGGGCAAAAATAATGGCCAACCAAACTACCTTATGGAACACAAGAAACTGGACGAACTGATCGTCCAAATCGAAAACTATTTGGAGTGCTGGAAACAGTTCAATCACTATCTGAGCCTGGCGCGCACCAAAAAGTTCGGCCAGGAGGACGAGAACCAGTTTCTGGAGGTCAAGAGCGTGCTCGCGCAGGAGCTCGAGATGATTATTTCCGCGGTGGAATTCAGCAATCCGACCAAGGACGAGGTTCATGCGCTGCTGGGTGGCGCCACGTCACTCCGCTTTTTGAGCGAACTCAATGATGGCGCCTTTCGTAACCTGGAAAACCAATGGCACAAAATTTACATCGGGCTGCAGTCCATCCTCGGCCAGTTGAAGGTGCAGCAACGACAGACTGAATCGAAATCTGTCTGGTCAAATCTCTTCGGGAAAAAGAAATCGTCCTGAGCGCCGTTCCCGGCCCCTTGGTTAAACAAAAACGCCGGCCCCTTCAGGCCGGCGTTTGTCGCTTCCAGAAGAACCGTTAACTCTTCCGGCGCTGCCGCCAGACAAGCGCCCCCACGCCCAAACCGAGCAAAGCCAGCGTCGAGGGTTCGGGAACAGGCAGAATCTGCCCTCGGATTTCACCACCGGGGAAAGCCGTCGAGTGGACGTTGATGTACCAAAGCCCGTTTTCCAGGTCGGCGATCTGATTGGCAACCGGATAGGCGACGCCATTTTGGGTGGGATCCGTCAGATTCATCGTGCCGGAAATGGTGCCAGACCTGATACCGGCCCCCGTTGTTGTGAAAGGTTGTGGTGAACTCAAAAAATAAATTACACCGGTGTTCACTCCGGCGGCCGCTGGGCCGTGAATGTGCGATGCGGTCGAATCGGCCGATAACCCGGACCAAACGATGTTGTTAAAGGTCAGTGTGTCTGCCGTCGTGTCGAGCGTCAGCGTACCTGACCCTGATCCGGTTCGGCCCCCACCTCCATCCTGGGCCCCATCGAGGCTGACAGTGAAGTTTTCAATGGCAGCGAATGACGTATGGTTAAGAGCGAACAAGCCAACTGCGATGAGAGGAAGGATCGTTCTTTTCATGGTTATTTGGTCGTTTTTCGTCCTAAGGCCGCCCTTAAAATCGCCACCCAAGAGCGTGATAATGGAGTATGGCCACGTTCCTAAGATGAACGAAGGTGCATTTGGTTCCCGCCATATTTCATAAAAACCTGCCTTTCACTGTGGTCCGACAGATTTGGTGAAAGCGTTGACGGTTCTGATGTCCGCGGCTTTCGCAGCGTCCATCACCTTGACTATCTGGCCGAAGGGCGCGTCCGTGTCCGCGCGGATAGACAGGCTCACCTTCGGGTTTTGGGCGGCCCGGCTTTTCAGCTCCGACTGCAATTTGTCCAGGGTCACCGCGCGCGGGCCGATGTACAGGTAGGGCTCCTGGCGGGCAATGGTCACAACCAGGTTGTCTTCGGACGATCCCGTCTTGGGCGTCTGCTTCGATTCGGGCAGGGCCAGCTTCAGAGCCGGCCGCTGTTTGAAAGTCGTCGTGACCATCAGGAATATCAGCAGCACAATCAGAATATCGATCAGCGAGATGATGATGATCGGCGGCGGCTGACGGCGTTTGCGAACCGTGAATTGCATCCTCAATCCTTTTGATCGCGGAGATATAACCGCCGCAGGAATCCATCGCAAAGCGTTTCCAGCTCGATGGCCAGCGTCTCGACCTTCTTGCTGTAATAGCTCCACGAAATCAGGGCCGGGATCGCAATCAACAACCCGGTCAACGTCGTGTTCAACGCGACGGAAATGCCGTGGGCGACCACCGAATTATCACTCAATCCGGTGCGGCTCAGGCCGCTGAACAACCCGATCAAACCTGTGATCGTCCCAACCAGACCCAGGAGGGGCGCGATGCCAACGACAATCTCCACGATCACCAGACCTCGTTCCATTTGGGCGATTTCATGCCGCGCGCGGGTCTGGATGGCGTCCGCATTTTCTTCCTTCGGCCAGCTGAGATGTTCGAGCGCGATCAACAGCAGCCGGCTCAGCGCCGACGGTTGTTGCCGGCAAATCCCCTGAAGCATGCCGATGTCCTGCCGGGTCCGGCACAGATCCAGCGCCTTCTCGACGTCGGGCGGGATCACTTTTTTCCAGCGCAATGCCAGACCTCGCTCGATGATGAAGGTCAGGCCGATGATGGAGGTGGGCACCAGCAGAAACATGACCGGCCCGCCGTCTTTAAGGAATTGCCACATAGGTTTTAGCTTGTCATCACTCAGACCATCCGACCGCTCGAAGGATTCTTCCCTTTCGCTCCCGTCGGTTAGAACTCGTAGTAAAACGTAAATACAATATCCCGGTAATCCTTCGGTGCCGTGCGCCTCATATCGGGCGGCCACTTCTCGTACGGTGACGGATCGGAAATGGCCATCTGGCAATAAAAGGCAAGCGCGTCACCAACGTTGGATTCGTTGACCTTGAGACTATCCACCCGCCCATTCGAGTACTGTCGAAATGTGACAACGACTTTGCCAGGGCGGGTTGGTGTCTTGGTTTGCTCGAGAATCGCGTACCAACGCCGGGCGATGGCATCGACCATGGCCGCGTCGTAAGCGCCGAAAGGTGTCGCTTTCGCGTCGAGCGACACGGAACCGTGACGTTTGACGCCACCTTCTTCCTTCATCTTCTGGCCGGGTATCAAACCTTTTTCCATCTGCGCCTGTGCAACGGTCAATGCACGCTTTGGTTTCTCCACTTCTTTGGGTTTATCGTCCGCTGGTTTGTTGAACGCCAGATCGCCCGGCTTTTGCGCAGGTTTCACATCCGGTTTCGGGGGTTCTGGCGCCGGCGTGGGTTTCAGGGGCACAAACGGCTGCAATGGCGCAGGACGCAGGGTGTCCACCACTTTCGGCACCTTGTCCTGTTGGCCGTCGATCTTTGCCTTCTCGGTGTCGATCGAAACATCCGGGTTTGCCGCGACCGAATTAAACGCCGAATAGTTCTTGGTCTCCTTCGGCGGTTCGGCCGCCGCCTGCGATGGGTCCACCTCGACGAACGTGAGCGTCGGCGCCTCCTGGTCGGCGCGAGCAGTCGCCTTTTTTTCTTCGGCGACCGGCCGGGAGCGTTCCAGAACATTCCGCAACCAGTCGGGCAGATGCAGATTCAGATAAAAACTCAATTGCAACATCCCAAACAGCGCCAGATGAATGGCCAGCGACAACGCCAGCGCCCGAGCAACAGAATTTGCCGGCAACCGCAGCCGATTGCTATGAACCGCAACCACGTCCATACCCTGACACAATGAAGGAGGGGACGCCTCGCGGCAACTGTTTGTTCAAAATAGGCCGCGAAATTGGCACAGGGCGGCGGGTCAACCTTGTAAAATCAACGCCGTCCCGGAGACAGAAACGAAGGGTTCCGGATGAGCAGGATCACCAGGTAGGCGAGCCCGGCGGCAAGGGCGATTCCCAGGACGACGAAGACAATTGTCTTCAAGCTCTGCCCAAGGCGCATGAGTTTGTCCGTCTCCTCCTTTTGCGCAGTCTGGAACAAATCGAATTCGTGCTCGACCGAAAGCGCCGCAAGGTTTTCATCCCTGAGTTGCAGCATCAGCCAGTGAGTCCGGGCATCGCCGAAGCTCGCCGGGAGTTTCTTCAGTATTTCCGGCGGCGGGTCGGCAAACCCGACCTGCTGCCAGAACGGTGACGGTTCCTGCGTCCACATCCGGACCAACCCGTGATTTCGCGCGACAATCTGAATCCGTTCCCAGAGGCGGGCTCGGAACTCCTCCTCCTGCTCCGGCTGTGCAAATGCCTCGCTGTGGAGGCTGCCCTGCCTGCCCTCGATCCTCAAGCCGATCGCGCCGATCAGGTCGCCGGATTCCGTCACGATCAACTGAAACTCTGTGAGCCGCCTTTCGAGGTCGAGCACCTGAAGGCGCGCACGTTCCCATAATTGTTTCAGGCCGTCCAGATCATCCACCGTCGCGCGGCGGAGCGAGTAGTCGGTGGAGCTCATCGCGCGCCAGTGTAGGTGGCGTGCCGGCCGGGGTAAAGATTTTGATGGCAAAAGGGCCGCTTTGATAAAAACTCGCCCCCTTTGAAATGACGCAACCGAACCCGCCGCAACCGCGCGTCAAACCGCGAAACCTGCTCGGCATCCTCGCATTTTTGCGCCGGTATCCCGCGCTGGTCATGCTGTCGGTTTCGCTCCTCCTGGTCAATATCGCGGTCGAAATGTCGCTTCCGCAGATTCTCGGGCTCGCCATCACCAACCTGCGCTGGAATGCCGAGTGGGGCGCGCCGCTGAATCTCAAGGCGCTGGTTCTCCTTGTCGTCTCCCTTGTTCTGATTCGGGCCGGCAACGGCGTCATCCTCGGCCCGATCCGGAATCGCCTGATTCAACGCACCCTGGGCGACATCCGTAACGCGATCTATGACTCAATCCAACGGCTCGCCTTCCCCTATCATGACCGATCCAGCACCGGCGAATTGATCTCGCGCTCGACAACCGATGTCATGCGACTCCAGGACTTTCTGTTCGCCTGTGTCTTCCTCAGCATCGACATCGCTGTTGCGCTGATCGTGACGGT
>Ga0134126_10011546_pt1 | contig 11157 bp, 10 predicted proteins | sample KB31752_FD_96881 | JGI IMG/M metagenome (GOLD analysis project Ga0134126, IMG submission 96881) | Terrestrial soil microbial communities with excess Nitrogen fertilizer from Kellogg Biological Station, Michigan, USA - KB3-175-2 | ecosystem: Environmental > Terrestrial > Soil > Unclassified ... | reverse complement strand
TGGTGCGGCACGAACCAGTCGATGTCCGCGGCGCTGTAGCCAGTCGCCTTGAAGGCGTCGTCGATCACGTCGGTGATCATCGCCACCGCGTGCTTGAAGACCTCGCGGCCCTCCATGCGCACGTGCCCGACGGTCTGCGTCGAGGACGGGCCGCCGTCCACATAGAGCTTTGCCCTGTGCCGGCCGTCAGAACGCAGATGCGTCGTGAGGATGCCGCGGTCGGACCGGTCGCCGGGCTGCGCCTGCGCCTCCAGGACGACGGCGCCTGCCCCGTCGCCGAACAGCACGCAGGTGGTGCGGTCGTTCCAGTCGAGGATGCGCGAGAAGGTTTCCGCCCCGATCACCAGAGCGCGCTTGAAGGCGCCGCTGCGCAGCAGCGCGTCGGTGGTGGCGAGCGCAAAGACAAAGCCCGAGCAGACGGCCTGCATGTCGAAGGCCGCCCCGTGGGTGATGCCGAGCCCTGTCTGCACCGTGACCGCGGTCGCCGGAAAGGTCTGGTCGGGCGTCGAGGTGGCAAGCACGATCAGGTCGATCGATTGCGCGTCGGCATGGGCATTCGCGAGCGCGGCGCGCGCGGCGTTGAGCGCGAGATCCGACGTCAGTTCGCCGGCCGCGGCGATGTGGCGCTCGCGGATACCGGTGCGCTGCACGATCCATTCGTCGGTGGTGTCCACCGAACGGGCCAGTTCATCGTTGCTGAGAATGCGCGCCGGCAGGTAACTGCCGCAGCCGAGCACCACCGAACGCAGGACGCTCACGAGCCGGCACCTCCCGCCACCTTCGCCACGACATCGGCGTGCCGGTCGCGCGCCATCGACTGGCCGATCTTGCCGAGCAGTTCGTAGCGCACCATGTCGTAGGCCATGTCGACCGCGGCGGCAAAGCCTTCGGCATCGGCGCCGCCGTGGCTCTTGATCACCACGCCGTTGAGGCCGAGGAACACACCGCCGTTCGATTTGCGCGGGTCCATCTTCTCGCGCAGCGTGTTAAACGCCGCGCGCGCCAGCAAATAACCCAGACGCGCCATCAGCGTCCGGTTCATGGCGCCGCGCAGATATTGGGCGAACTGCTTGGCGGTGCCTTCGGCCGTCTTGAGCGCGATGTTGCCGGCAAAACCTTCGGTCACCACGACATCGACGGAGCCCTTGCCGATATCGTCACCTTCGACGAAGCCGACATAATCGAAATTCGGGAAATTCGCCTCGCGCAGCATGCGCCCGGCTTCGCGCACCTGCTCGAGCCCCTTGACCTCCTCGACGCCGATATTGAGCAGGCCCACCGTCGGCTTGTCGACGTCGAACAGCACGCGCGCCATGGCGCTGCCCATGACGGCAAGGTTGACCAGATGCGCTTCGTCGGCGCCGATCGAAGCGCCGACATCGAGGACGACCGATTCACCTTTCAGCGTCGGCCACAGACCGGCAATCGCCGGACGCTCGATGCCCTCCATCATCTTCAGATTGAAACGCGCCATCGCCATCAATGCGCCGGTATTGCCGGCGGAGACCGCGCAGTCGGCCTCGCCTTTCTTGACCGCGTCGATGGCCAGCCACATCGAGGATTTCCAGCGCCCATAGCGCAAAGCCTGGCTGGGTTTGTCGTCCATGCGAATGGAGACTTCGGTGTGGACGAATTTCGCTTTGGCCTTGAGCGCCGGCAGGCCCTCGAGCGCCGGCTCGACCGCCGCGCGGTCGCCGAACAGCGTGAATTCGATGTCGGGATGACGGGTGAGCGCAATCAACGCGCCGGGCAAGACGACCGGGGGCCCGTGGTCGCCGCCCATGGCGTCGAGCGCAATGCGAACTTTATCCGGCATGCACTGCGACCTTAGCGGGTCGGATGCGGCAAACAAGGAGGTTTCGGTGCGCGTTCATGTTTGGTTGCCCGTCACGACGGCCCACGTCCCGGCTGCTTTTTCAGTGCCGCGAGCGCGGCAAAGGGGTGTGGACCGTCATCGCCCGTCGGCGGCGCCACGAATTTCGCACCCGCCTTGCGTGGATAAGGGTCGATGCCGAGCAGGAGAAACTCGCTTGCCACCGCGCCGAGGTCGACGATGCCGCCGACGAGCGGCTCCGGCGGTTCGTCGCCTGCTTTTGCAGGAGCGCCCAGGCCCGCCGGGGCAAACACAAGATCGACGGCCTCCTCGATTTCGCTTTCCATCGGTTCAAGCGTCACCACACAGGTCTGGCCGACCGTGGCGCTGACCCGCCCGTTGACGTGGACACTGCTTCCCTTTTTGGTCAGATCGAAAGCCGCCGTCAGCCGCGGCAGATCGCGCAAGTCGGCAACCTTCGCGAGGCTTTCGCGCGCCTCGGCCGGCGCCTCGATCTCTGTGTGCAAACCGGTCTCCGCGATCTCGTCCACGGCAATGGGCGCACTCCAGGCCGGTCCAGCATTTTTCGTCGTGCCGCTCATGGACTATCCTTCACCGGATCGCGACGGTGGATGGATTCGGGAATGTCAGCGTACCGCCTTCGAGCGAGCCGGCAGGCTGGACCGCAAGCTCATCGTGCGCCCGGCGGATATAGGCAGCAAGCCGGCGCGGCGCAGCCTCGTCCGCCGTGGAACCGTCATAGACGTTGCGGGCGATTGCTGCCGCCAATGGCTGCTCCTCGCCGCTCTTGAACGCGGCCTGATAGGCCTGTGAGCGGCCGTTAAACGCATCGCCGATATGCCGCATCTTTTTAGGCACCGATAGGTCGCCGATGCCCATTTCGCGCAGATTATCATCCATATCCCGGCAAAACCGGTCGAAAAGGCCCTGTCCGAGCGGACGCAAGCCGGGTTCCGCAAACAGGCGGCCAAGGACGAGGCTCAAATGCAGCAGAACGAGTTCAAAACGCCCGTTAACCGTGTCGGCGACGCCATAATCGCGGTAGAAACAGGGCAATCGCGCCTGCGCCACGATCATGCCATAGAGGATGGAAATGGTGTCGGGGCCGCGCTGGCTGCGGGGAAAAAGGGGCCAAATCATCGTGCGGTTTCTGGGGCTTGAACGCGGCTCTCGCCGCCGGGTACGTCAATGCCTCGGCCGATGCAAGGCGTAAAAAACGGCGATAACGGTCATGGGGCTTGATTTCAGCGTGCATCCCAAACGCGCCCGGCGGGCCATGACGGCGCTCGCGCTGTGTCTTGCCCTGGCCGCCGCCGGCTGCGGCCGCTTCAGCGAAACGCTCTCGCGCGGCTATGTGTTGCAGGAAGGCGCCCTGGAGCAGATCCCGATCGGCGCCAGCCAGGAGCAGGTGCTGATCGTTCTCGGCACGCCCTCGACCGTCGCCACTGTCAGCGGCGAGGCTTTCTACTACATTTCGCAACGGTCGGAGCGAAGCGCGGCATTCCTGCCCTACGAGATCAAGGACCAGCGCGTCATCGCGGTCTATTTCGACAAGGATCGCAAGGTCGAACGTCTGGCCAATTACACGTTAAAGGACGGAAAGATATTCGACACCGTGTCGCAAACGACCCCGACAGGCGGCCGCGACTTCAACTACCTGAGCGGCGTGTTCAACGCGCTCAATTTCAAATTCTGAGCGGCGTATAGCCGTAGAAAAAAGGCCCGCGCTCTGAAACGCGGGCCTTTTATATTTCGATCTCGTCCGCGCGCTCAGTGCGCGAGCGCGGCGAGCAGCAACAGCGCGACGATGTTGGTGATCTTGATCATCGGGTTGACCGCAGGGCCCGCCGTATCCTTGTAGGGATCGCCGACGGTATCGCCGGTCACCGCCGCCTTGTGGGCGTCGGAGCCTTTGCTGCCGTAGTGGCCGTCCTCGATATATTTCTTGGCGTTGTCCCAGGCTCCGCCGCCAGACGTCATTGAAATGGCGACGAACAGACCGGTGACGATCACGCCGAGCAGCATGGCGCCGAGCGCGGAGAAGCCTGCCGATTTTCCGGCGGGGCCGCCGCCGGCGATGAGATATACGGCGAAATAAACGAAGATCGGCGACAGCACCGGCAGCAAGGACGGCACGATCATCTCCTTGATCGCGGCCTTGGTGAGCATGTCGACGGCGCGCCCGTAATCGGGCTTGTCCTTGCCCTTCATGATGCCGGGCTTCTCGCGGAATTGCCGGCGCACCTCCTCGACGATCGCGCCGGCGGCACGGCCGACCGCGGTCATGCCCATCGAGCCGAACAGATAGGGCAGCATGCCGCCGAACAGCAGCCCCACCACCACGTACGGATTGGTCAGCGCGAAATCGAGCTGAATGCCGGTAAAGTACGGATGGCGCGCGACATCGTGGGAGAAGAACAGGAGGTCCTGGTTATAGGCGGCAAACAGCACCAGCGCGCCGAGGCCGGCCGAACCGATGGCGTAGCCTTTGGTGATCGCCTTGGTGGTGTTGCCGACGGCATCGAGCGCGTCGGTTGCCTTGCGCACTTCCTTCGCCAGGCCGGCCATTTCCGCGATGCCACCGGCATTGTCGGTGACCGGGCCGAACGCATCGAGCGCGACCACCATGCCGGCGAGCGCGAGCATCGCCGTCACCGCGATGGCGATGCCGAACAATCCGGCCTGCGCGTAAGACACAAGAATCCCGGCGATGATCACGATGGCCGGCAGTGCGGTCGCCTCCATCGAGATCGCCAAGCCCTGGATGATGTTGGTGCCGTGGCCGGTCACCGAGGCCGCCGCGATCGACTTCACGGGGCGGAAATTGGTGCCGGTGTAGTATTCGGTGATCCAGATGATGAGACCGGTCACCACCAGGCCGACGATCGCGCAGATATAGAGCGACGTGCCGGTAAAGGTGACGCCGGGGATGGCGCCGAAGCCGATTAGCTCGTGGGTGACGTACCAGATGGCGCCGAGCGAGAGCACCGCCGAGGCGATGAAGCCCTTGTACAACGCACCCATGATCGACTGGCTGGCGCCTAGACGCACGAAGAAGGTGCCGACGATCGAGGTGATGATGCAAGCACCGCCGATCGCCAGCGGATACGTCATCATGTTCAGCAGAGCCGGCGTGCTGGCGAAATAGATCGAGGCCAGCACCATGGTGGCGACGATGGTCACCGCGTAGGTCTCGAACAGGTCGGCCGCCATGCCGGCGCAATCGCCGACATTGTCGCCGACGTTGTCGGCGATGGTCGCGGGATTGCGCGGATCGTCTTCCGGAATGCCGGCTTCGACCTTGCCGACAAGATCGCCGCCGACGTCGGCGCCCTTGGTGAAGATGCCGCCACCGAGACGGGCAAAGATCGAGATCAGCGACGCGCCGAACCCCAGCGCGACAATCGCGTCGATCACGATGCGGTCGTTCGGCGCGTGGTGCAGCGTGCCGGTGAGGAAGCCGAAATAGAGCGTGACGCCGAGCAGCGCGAGCCCGGCGACCAGCAGGCCGGTGATGGCGCCGGCCTTGAAGGCAAGCTCCAGTCCGCCGGCAAGCGTCTTGGTCGCGGCTTGCGCGACGCGCACGTTGGCGCGCACCGAAACGTTCATGCCGATAAAGCCGGTCGCGCCCGAGAGCACCGCGCCGACGGCAAAGCCGGCCGCCACCAGCCATCCGAGGCTGAAGCCGAGGATGACAAAGATGACGACGCCGACAATGGCGATGGTCGTGTATTGGCGCTTGAGATAGGCCTGCGCGCCCTCGCGCACGGCCGCGGAAATCTCCTGCATTTTCTTGTTGCCGGGATCCGCGCGCAGCACCGAGCCGGTCGCCCAGATGCCGTAAAGAATTGCGAGCACGCCGCAGCCGACGATCGCCCATAAAGTCGTCATGGGAATTCAACCTCGATTGATGATGGCGCAGACTGGAAAAACGCTCCCGCCCGGCGCCAGGAGCGTCGAGGATGGCCGCTTGTTAAGGGCGCTTCACCCCGACCGGAAAAGCGAGCCGGATATGCCAAAAACAGGGCGCGGATGCAATGCTGGAATAGTGCCGGTTTTGCTGACTTTTCGGCAGGTGCGAGAGACTCAGGCAGCCGCCGCCCGCTCGCGCAGGCGCAACCAGAGCAGCATGGCGCCGGCAATGAAAATGGTGGGGAAAACCACCTCGTTCACCGCCCGCCAGCCGAAATATTCGAGCAACTGCCCGGAGGAGAACGAGCTCACCGCCATGCTGCCGAAGATGAGGAAATCGTTGAAGGCCTGCACCTTGTTACGCTCCTCGGCCCGGTGGCAGGAGGTGACCATGGTGGTCGCGCCGATGAAGGCAAAGTTCCATCCGAGGCCGAGCAGAATGAGCGCCGCCCAGAAATGCGCGACCGTGATGCCGCTTATGCCGACGATCGCCGTCAGCAGGATCAGCCCCAGGCCGACCGCCATCACCCGCTCGACGCCGAAACGGACGATCAGGCTGCCGGTAATGAAGCTCGGCGCATACATCGCCAGCACGTGCCACTGGATGCCGAGCGTTGCGTCGGTGACCGAATGGCCGCAGCCGACCATGGCGAGCGGGGCCGACGTCATCACCAGGTTCATGGTGACGTAGCTGGCAACGCCGCAGGCGACGGCGACGACAAATCGCGGCGTCAGCGTGATGTGGACGAGCGGCCGCGGCTTTGCCGTCTGCGCGGGCGGCAGCGGGATCCGCACGAAATGCAGCACCATCGCCGCAACGGCGGCGCAGGCGGATTGGCCGAGAAACGTCGCCGCGAAGAGATGCGGCGGCAGCAGATCCTTGGTGAAAATCACGATCTGCGGGCCGATCACGGCGGCAAGGATGCCGCCGGCCAGCACCCACGACACAACCTTCGGCCGATAGGCTTCGCTTGCCGTGTCGGCCGCGGCAAAACGGTAGGACATGTGCGCGGCCGCATAGACGCCGCCGCAAAACGTGCCGAGCAGCAGCAGCGCGAACGAGCCGTGCATGGTCGCGACATAGGACACAAGGCCCGACAGGACGCCGAAGACGGAGCCGCATTGCAGCGCAAAGCGCCGCCCGTACCGGCGCGACAGAATGCCGACCGGCAGCGTGCCGAGCCACATGCCGAACACCATGCCGGTGATCGGCAGCGTGGCGAGGCCTTTTTCCGGCGCCAGCATCGAGCCGAGAATGCTGGTGGTGGCCACGATGACGGTGTTGTTGCCGCCGGCGAGCGCCTGCGCCACGGCCAGCACCATGGCATTGCGGCGCGCGAGCGCGTTGTCGTGGGTGGCATGCTGGATCGGTTCGACGAGCGCCGACATGGGCGGCAGACCCCCGGGGCAAAAGGATTCTCCCTTTAGCCGGGCACGTAAAATAAAACTACTGCCGCCGGTGCAGAGCTGCCCCCCGGAACATCTAATCGTTACGGTCGAAGCGCCAGGCGCCCGGATGGCGCACGACGGCATCGCGCGCTTCTTCCAGCGAACGGGCGCCGATCTGGCCGAGGGAAGAGCGCAATTCGTCGATATAAAGGTCGATCAGGTGCGCCGGACCCTGGTCGCCCAGCGCGCCGACCGCCCACAGGAAACTCTTGCCGGCGAAGGCCGCCTTGGCGCCGAGCGCCAGCGCGCGCATCACGTCCTGTCCGCTGCGGATGCCGCTGTCAAGCACGACCGTCGCCTTGTGGCCGACGGCTGCAACGATCGCCGGCAGCACGTCGATCGAGGGAGCCAATGCCTCGATCTGGCGGCCGCCGTGGTTGGAAACCCAGATGCCTTCGATGCCGAGCGACACGGCCTTTTCGGCGTCGGCCGGATGCAGGATGCCCTTGACCAGCATCGGCCCCTTCCAGCGGTCGCGGTAGCGCGCAACCTCCTCCCAGGAGAACACGCCGCCCATATTGGAGCGCGCGAAACGAATGACCTCGTTGGTGCCGGCGCCCTTCCGCGCATAATGGCGGATGGTGGCAAAGCGCGGATAACCGTGGCGCAGAAGCGCCATGAGCCATCGCGGCCGGATCGCCATTTCGTAGAGCATGCGCAAGTTGGGACGAAATTCGCGACCGAGGCCCGCATAGCTCTCGCGCGTGCGCGTGGTGCGCACCGGCACGTCGAGGGTGAGCGCCAGCACTTTGACGCGTGCCGCGGTCGCGCGCTTGATCAGGTCGAAGCCGATGGCGTGGTCGTCCTTGGAGAACCGGTAAAGCTGAAGCCAGAACACATCGGGCGCGACCTCCGCCACCTCTTCAATGGTCGCGCCGCCGACAACGCCCAGCGTGTAGGGAATGCGCGCCTGCTGCGCGGCTTTCGCCATCAGCATGTCGGCGCCCGGCCATACGAGCGACGGCCCGCCCATCGGCGCGATCCCGATTGGCGCCGAATAGCGCGTGCCGAACAACTCGACGTCGATGGGCGGCACGGAGGTGATGTTTCCGTAGCGCGCGGCAACCTTGATCGCATCGAACGCCTTCCAGTTGTCGGCGATGCCGCCATCGGCGCCGGCCCCGGTGTCGCCGTACTCGAACGAAAAGAACGGAATGTTGCGCGGCGCCTGCCTGCGCAAATAGTCCGAACTGGGAAACAGCTTGTACAAGGACTGGAAGTTTGGATTGAGCCCGTGCGGCAAGTGCGCCAGTTCTTTTTTTGCCGTGCTGTCGTTCATTGCCGCCGATCCTTCTTACCTTGCCGAATTCGACTATAGCCAATATCAGAAATGGCTGAACGCGGCATGCTTGAACGTCATGACCTGGCCGGCGGCCGATAAAAATTTTGTGCCCGCGCCCGCGCCGATTGTGCCGATTTCGGTCACCGCGATTTTTGCCGCCTTCGCTGCATTGCGGAATGCGTCCGCCTTTGCCGGCGGCACGGTGCAGACGATTTCGTAGTCGTCGCCGCCGGTCAGTACCGTCTCGATTGCTCCCGGATCGCCGGCAAGCACCGCCCTCGCCGCATCCGACAGCGGCACCTTGGCGGCTTCGACCACGGCGCCGACGCCCGACGCGCGCGCCAATTTGGCAAGATCGCCGGCAAGACCGTCCGATACATCCATCGCCGCCGTCGCGTGATTGCGCACAGGCTCCGCCAGCGCATTGCGCGGCTGCGGCAACAGATAGCGCGACGACAAATGATCGCGTTCGCCGGCGTCAAGTTTCCATGTCGCGCCGCGCCGCAGACCGAGGCCGAGCGCGGCGTCGCCAATGGTGCCGCTGACGAAAATGCGGTCGCCGGCTTTCGCTCCTGCACGGCGCACCATCCCGCCCGCTGGAACGGTCCCCAGCATGGCGACGGAGATCGTTGTCGGCCCCGGTGTGCGCACGCTGTCGCCGCCCAACAGCGGACAGCCATAGGCTTCCGCGTCGGCGCGCAGGCCCTGGGCAAAACGGGCAAGCCATTCTTCGCCGGTCTCTTTGGCGAGCGCGAGCGACAGCAAAAACCCAAGCGGCTTTGCGCCTTTCGCGGCCAAGTCCGACAGGTTCACGCGCATCGCCTTGCGCGCCACCGTGTCGGCTGCATCGTCGACGAAATAGTGCACGCCCGCGACCAGCGCGTCCGTGGTCATCACCAGTTCGCAGCCCGGCGGCGGCGTCAGCACGGCGGCGTCGTCGGTTAAACCGAGCGCCCCGGCATGGCTGGCGATCGGCGCGAAATAACGCGCGATCAGGCGATCCTCGGCCGACATATCGTCGTCGGGTCTGGACACGGCATCACCCCGCGGCGCGGCCGAACTCGCCCGCGCGCATCTGCCGCGCCAACTGATCGAGCACGGCGTTGATCATGCCGGTTTCGTCACGCTCGACAAAGGCCGCGGCGACATCGGCATATTCCGATACCACCACGCGCGCCGGCACGTCGCGGCGGTGGTCAAGCTCGTAGGCGCCGGCGCGCAGCGCCGCGCGCAGGATCGCCTCGATGCGCTTGAGCGGCCAGCTTTTCGCCAGCGCCTCATCGATCAGCGGATCGAGCGCGCGCTGCTCGCGCACCACGCCAGTGACGATGTCGCGGAAGAAGGCGGCCTCGGCAGGCAAGTATTGCGCGCCCTCTATTTCGCGGCCGAGCCAGTGGCTCTCGAACTGGACGAGAATCTCCTCGATCCCCGCGCCTGCCATGTCCATCTGGTAGAGCGCCTGCACGGCAGCAAGACGCGCGGCGCCACGCTTGTTCGCCTTGCGCGCGTCCTTCGGCTCAGGCGCGCCCTTGGCCATCAGCGCCCCGCGAGCCCGCGTTTGAGCTTGATCATGGCGAGCGCCGCGCGCGCGGCTTCCTCGCCTTTGTTGCCCTTGGCGCCGCCGGCACGCGCAACCGCCTGCGGCTCGTTCTCCACGGTGAGAATGCCGTTGCCGAGCGGCAGTTGTCGCGTCAGGGCCAACTCGGCAAGGCCGCGCGCCGATTCATTCGATACGATCTCGAAATGGTAGGTTTCGCCCAATATCACGCAGCCGAGCGCGACGACGCCGTCGTAAGGATCGCGCCCGCGCGCCGCCGCATCGACCGCCATGGCGATGGCGGCCGGAATTTCCAGCGCGCCGGGCACGGTGATGCGGTCGTAACGCGCGCCGGCGGCGTCGAGCGCCGCGGTTGCGCCGCGCAACAGCGCTTCGGCGATATGATCGTAGTAGCGCGCCTCCACGATCAGCATGCGCAAACCGTCGCGCTTTGCCGCGGGAGCCCGTTTCTTTGCAGTCTTCTTGGCCATGATTGGTTCCTTGTTGGCCGCGTGGTAGCAAGCAGCGGCGGCACGAACAAGGGTATTACGGCTGCTGCATCAGCCGCGCCGCGTAACGGGCCATCTGGTCCACCTCAAGATGCACCGCGTCGCCCTGCTTCAGCGCCCCGAGCGTCGTTACCTTTAGCGTGTGCGGGATGATCAGCACCGAGAAGGTGTCGCCTTCGACCGCGTTGACGGTGAGCGACACGCCGTCGAGCGCGACCGACCCCTTGGGCGCGATAAAGCGGGCAAGCTCGGCCGGCGCGCGCAGCGCAAGGCGCGCCATGTCGGTTAAGTCCTCGCGCGCGGCGATGAGCGCCACGCCATCCACATGGCCGGAGACCAGGTGCCCGCCCAGTTCGTCGCCAAGTTTCAGCGGGCGTTCGAGATTGACGCGCGTGCCGGTTTGCCAGCGCCCGACATTGGTGACGCGCAGCGTTTCGGCTGCCGCGTCGACCGCAAACCAGGCGCGGCCTGCGTCTTCGCCCGCGCCGACCACCGTCATGCACACGCCCGCGCAGGCGATCGAGGCGCCATTCACCAATTCGCTGCGCGGATAGCCGCAGGCAATGGCGATGTGGGTGAGGTCATTTGCGCGCCGTTCGAGCGATCGCACCTCGCCGAGATCGGTGACGATGCC